>UMIK01003385.1_pt1 | contig 9650 bp, 7 predicted proteins | sample 1965791 | NCBI WGS metagenome assembly UMIK01 (sample SAMEA4836126, study PRJEB28245) | human gut metagenome | biome: gut microbiome; material: fecal sample | place: Denmark | collected 2008 | reverse complement strand
CGTGGCCGCACCTCGCGCCAGAGCTACCAGTACGTCGACGTGCTCACCGGTACGGTCGAGCTCTTCGACCCGGAATCGGGGGAGCATATCTTCACGCCGCTCGGCAACCAGTCCGATGAGCACTAGCGCGTCCGATGCATCCAAAGGGGCGCTTGTCGTTACCGCGCCCGCGAAGGTTAACCTGTACCTCGGTGTTCACACGCAGCGAGACGACCGGGGCTATCATCGCGTCGATTCGGTCATGGCGGCGACGAGCCTGGCAGATGTTGTGACGCTTGCGCCGGCAGAGCGTCTTACGGTGCACACCGTTCCCGAGGCAGATTTTCCCATGGAGCATAACACCGCCTACCGGGCGGCTTGTGCCTTGGGAGAGGCGTTTGGGCGAGAGCCATCGTTTGAGATCGTGATCGAGAAGCATATTCCGCTGCGCGCGGGGTTGGGCGGCCCATCATCAGATGCCGCGGCGACGCTCATGGGCCTCTGCCATGCATGGGGCATCAACCCGAGGGATGAACGTGTTGATGCCATCGCTCGCTCCATTGGCGCCGATGTTCCCTTTTTCCTGTACGGGGCGCTCGCTTATTGCGATGGCGCGGGAGACCGCCTGCGCGAGGCGTTTGAGCCGCTTGCGGGCGCGCCTATCGTGCTCGTGAAGCCCGTCTGCGCCGGTGTGACGGCCCGCGAGGCCTACGAGGTGTTCGACCAAGACCCGCCCGCCGCCGCCCCGCTCGAGCCGCTGCTCGAGGCCCTGCGGGCGCACGATGCCGCCGAGGTTCCGGCACACATAGCGAATAACCTTGCTCCCGCGGCATGCGCGATCGCTCCCGAGATCGCAGGCGTTGTCTCGTGGCTGCGTGGCCAGGATGGGGTACTTGCCGCCCAGGTGACTGGTTCCGGAGCCTGCTCGTTCGCGCTCTGCGAGAGCATGGGGGCTGCTGAGCGCATCGCGCGCGACGCTGATTCGAAGTGCGGATGGTGGTCATGCGCAGCAACGATGGAGAAGTCCGGACTCTCTTTGCAAGTTCGCTAGCATTGTGGCGCGCGTTCTGCTAACATACCTTCTGCTAACGGGTTGTGGCTCAGTTTGGTAGAGCACCGCGTTCGGGACGCGGGGGTCGCTGGTTCAAATCCAGTCAACCCGACCAGCGAATTCAGGCAGGCCAGGGCGATGAGCTCTGGCCTGTTTTGCTATCTCGTTGCAGCATGTGCAAGCTCCTCAACCAAATCGATAAGCTCCTGCTGGCTGTGGACGTCGATCTTCTTGTAGATATGGCGTGTATGCGTTTTCACCGTGTTCGCCGAGATGGTGAGGCGCTCCATGATCGATTTCCCGCTATGTCCGCGGGCGAGCAGCCCCAAGATCTCTCGTTCGCGGGCGGTGAGACCATGACGTTCGGCAAGCGAGTGCAGCGCGGCTTCTATGCCTTGGGCGTCGTCGGAAGGCGTGCGCGCGGGCCGCTCCTCGGCAACCTCAGCAGGAACGATCGCCTGGAAGAAGCGGCGGAAGCGAAAGCCGTCGAGTCCGATCCACACGAAGCAGAAGATGACGATTGAGAGCAAGGCGCTCGTTATGAGCAAGGCATCCGTCCAACCATTCGCCTGCGCAGCCACGATGCTCTCGGCAGCAGAGAACCCCACCGCAGATGAGCAGGACGAGACGGCGAACCCTAAGGGCACCACGGCGAGCGCTCCTGTGGGATTGCGCGCCGCGATGCTCGCGAGGACCGAGAACATGAGCGCGTAGAAGCATTCTGAGCCGGCCTCGATGATCGTCGAGGTTACCGACGTGGGCAAGGAGCTCGCTGGCGTGAGCAGGAAACCGGCGATTACGGTTACCGTGCAGAGCCGGAACGCAGCATCCTCATCGAAGGTGAAGCGTCGCGCGCGGCTCCATACAAGCAGGAGCGCACCGTAGGCGAGTGCAAGCAGCGCATACTGCCAACCCTGCATGGCGTTGAACCGCGTGGCGGTGGCGTAGCCGAAGGTGGTCTCGAACAGGGCTATGCATACGAAGAGCTTGCTCGAGAGCGGCACGAACGAGAAGGGGTTCGTCGTTTCGAGCTCGCGGGGGCTCGCCGCCTCGCGAATGCGGGCGAAGAGGTCGCGCTGGTTTATAGCACCCGTTCCTATGAGCATGCCGAGCATGATAATGCCGAAGAGTGCCGGCGCGGCCTCGGTGGCGGAGCGCAGAAGCGGCCAGATGGCGTACGAGATCGCGATGCCGGCAAGTGCGGCCACCATCGTGGGCGCGTTGCGCGGTATGCGCGAGAGCGCGAGGGCGGCGAGAATGGTTCCCCAACCTCGGCTCACGTTGAAGAGCGTATCGGTAACAAGGAAGAGCGTTCCGTCGGTGGGGTTGGCAAGAACGCTCTGCCACAGCAGCATCGCGACCGCGCCGCACACGGCAGCCGCGCATGAGCAGCCCACAAGCGAAAGCGCCTTGGGGCATCGCCGCGCTACGATGGCAACGGGAACATAGAGCAGGCCCGAGATAAACACGCTCACATTCATGAGGCCCGTGGACGCCGTGGGCAGAAGCACGCTGTTGTGCATGAGCATGACAAGCGAGACGAGCGCGACGAGAAACACGGCGATCGACCACGGCAACGCGGGCAGCTCTTTGCGCATTTCGGCCATGTAACCTCCCTCACCCATTTGGGGTGATACCGTTTATCTGCTCGTTCGTACCGTTCGCGCTCACATGTGCCGGGTGAATTTTCCGACGCATGAAACATGGTGGCGCGCGCCCATGCGTTCGGGCGAGCAATGCTTTAGTATCGTTTCACGACCAAACCCATCGCGTCAAGCGGGGCATATGCAAAGTAAAGGAGCGATGTGATGAGTACCGTAATCGATGAGGCAAAGGCGCTGCAGGAGCAGATTGTGCGCGATCGCCGTTGGCTGCACCAGCACCCGGAACTCGGCTTCGACTTGGACGAGACGTGCGCTTACGTGCGCGGGCGCCTGGAGGAAATGGGCTATGAGGTCTCGTCGCCCTGCCAGGGCGCGCTCCTCGCGCAGGTGGGCGATCCGGTGGCCGGCCCGGTGTTCATGCTTCGTGCCGATATGGATGCCCTGCCGGTGCAGGAGATTACGGGGCTCGATTTCGCCTCAACGAATAACAACATGCATGCGTGCGGCCATGACACGCATACCGCTATGCTGCTTGGCGCGGCGAAGATCCTGAAGGATCATGAGGCGGAGCTGAAGGGCTGCGTGAAGCTGCTCTTCCAGCCCGACGAGGAAGGTGTTGCTCCTGTGGAGTACTGCGGCGGTGACGCGGTGCTCGAGGCCGGCGTGCTCGAGAACCCGCATGTCGACGCGGTGGCGGCGCTGCACGTGCAAGCGCTCGAATTCGATGCCGGCGCCATCTATACGCGCAAGGGCACGATCTTCTCGTCGATCGACGATATCGATGTGCGCATCACCGGTTGCGGCGCGCACGGCTCCACCCCGCACCAGGGCATCGATCCCATCAACATCGCCTGCCATATCTACCAGGGTTTCCAAAACCTGATCGCGCGCGAGGTCGATCCTACGCAGACGTGCGTGGCAACGTTCGGCAAGATCGAATCGGGCCGCGCCGCGAACGTGATTCCCGATAGCGCTTCAATGCTCGGTACCCTGCGCACGCAGGATGCGGGCGTGCGCCAGGGCTTCAAGGAGCATGCGCAGCGCATGGTCAAGAGCATCGCCGAGGCGTTTGGCGGCACAGCGACCGTAGACTTCCTGCGCGGCGTGCCGAACACCTACAACGACCCTGCGCTTACCGAGGAGCTCGTGGGCTATGCGAACGAGCTTTTCGACGAGCCCGTGCAGGAGCTCGAAGCGCCGTTCTCCGGCACCGACGACCTTGCCATCATCGCCGAGAACGCCCCCACGACCTACTTCATCCTCGGCACGGGCACGCTGCCGGGGCACGAGGGCTGCGGCATGCACCATCCCAACGTCGAGTTTGACGAGACGGTGTTCTGGAAGGGCTCTGCCCTGCTTGCCAACAGCGCGCTTTCCTATCTGAGTCGCCACGCGGAGTAGGACGACTTCGCGCGGCGGGGCACACGTGGGGCGTCGAGTGCGCGGCTGACGCGCGCGGTCCTATGGAGAAGAGCCGTGCGGCTGGAGAACGGCCGCGCTCTCGACGCGCCCCATTTCGAGGTTTCGTTGCGCCCGCCCGCGCACGCCTGCATCCGATTACTCGATCTTCTCAACGAACAACGGTTGTACGTGCTGGCTTTACGGATGAGCCGGCGGAAAAGGAGGACTCATGGCCGAAGCTGTCAAGAAAAAGAAGAAGCGGGGCATGCCGACCTCGTTCACCATCCTCATCGGGTGCCTGATCTTCGTTGCTATCTGCACCTGGATCGTCGCGGCATTCACGCCCGACGTTACGGGCGCAACCCTTGCCCAGGTTATGCGCGCACCGTTCGACGGCTTCAAGAACGCCATCGACGTCTGCCTCTTCGTGATCGTGCTCGGCGGCTTCCTCGCCATGGTGAACAAGACGGGCGCGCTCGATGCGGGCATCGCCACGCTCGTTCGCAAGCTTGGTGACCGCGATACGCTGCTCATCCCGGTGCTCATGCTCGCATTCGGCATCTGCGGCTCGACCTACGGCATGATGGAGGAGACCATCCCCTTCTACATCCTGCTTGCATCGGTGACCTTCGCCATGGGCTTCGATTCCATGGTGGGCGCCCTCGTGGTGCTTCTGGGCGCCGGCCTGGGCACGCTCGGCTCCACGGTGAACCCGTTCTCAATCGCCATCGCGTCCTCGGCGCTCACCGACATGGGCATCGCGGTCAATCAGGGCACGCTCATCGCCGTGGGCTTCCTGCTTTTCGTGATCTCTGAGGTCATGGGCATCGCCTTCGTGATGAACTATGCCAAGAAGGTCAAGGCCGACCGCTCCAACTCTGCCATGACGGCCGATGAGCTCGCTCGCATGGACGCTGCCTATGCCGACGAGACTCGCGCCCTTGAGGACGAGCAGGCTTCGAACCTTAAGAACGCTGTGCTCACGGGCAAGCAGAAGCTCGTGCTCGTGCTGTTCGCGCTTTCGTTCCTCATCATGATCGTGTCGTTCATTCCGTGGGAGAGCTTCGGCATCAACATCTTCGCCATCGGCGGCACGGCCGACGATCCTTCGACGGCTTGGAGCGCCATCCTGACCGGCCTGCCGCTTGGCCAGTGGTACTTCACCGAGTGCGGCATCTGGTTCTTCGTGATCTCGATCGTGATCGGCTTCGTGGGCGGTTTGTCCGAGAAGGAGATCGTGAACACCTTCATCGACGGCTGCTCCACCATGATCTCGACCGCCCTCGTGATCGCTGTGGCCCGCGCCATCTCGGTGCTCATGGCCGAGACCGGGCTCGATGTCTTCGTGCTCAACGCCGCTGCTAACGCCCTGCGCGGCGTCTCCGCGGTGGTCTTCGCCCCGGCGAGCTACGCGCTCTACTTCGTGCTCTCGTTCCTCATCCCGTCGAGCTCCGGCATGGCGACGGTTTCCATGCCCATCATGGGGCCGCTTGCCGACAACCTCGGCTTCTCGCCCGATATCATGATCATGATCTACGTTGCCGCGCACGGCGTCGTGGCCATGATCACCCCCACGAACGGCGTTATCGTCTCGGGCCTGGAGCTCGCGCACACGAGCTACACCACGTTCCTCAAGCTTACGCTTAAGTTCTTCATCGCGCTCACCCTGGTGACCGCTGCCGTGCTCACGGTGCTCATGCTCGTCCTGTAGGGCAGCAATGAAGCAGGAGGAAACGGCTGGCTAAGCAGGAGGTTCAAGCCGCTCCTAAGCAAGCGCAGGGCCATCCAGCCTTACCGAACGCTTACATCGCCCGATGGCCAAACCGTGCCGTCGGGCGATGTTTTGCCAGTATAGGAAGGTGTTTCGGAGGGATTGCCTAGACGCGTTGATAATATGGCGCGGTTGTCCGAGCAACGCTCGCGCGGTATACTCTTTCGAGCTTGTTTGACGTGTAACTGGAGGAAATCGTTATGATCCCTAAAGGTTTTGAGTGGATTGTCATCTTGGTCGTGGTCCTGGTCATCTTCGGGCCCAAGAACCTTCCAAAGCTCGGTAAGTCGCTTGGTTCCACGGTGAAGAACCTCCGTGAGGGCATGTCGAGCGACGACAAGACCGAGGAGGAGCCCGAGGAGAGCGCCGAGGACCGCGAGATTCGCGAGCTCGAGGAGAAGCTTGCCGAGGCAAAGAAGAAGAAGGAGTCCGGCGAGGACGAGGGCCCCATCTCCGAGTAGGCACAGCCTTCATCAAGGAGCTTTGTTCTTCCTATAGAGCGCATGCGGCCGACCTCCCCACGCGGGCGGTCGGCCGTTATTATGGTGGGTCGATGGTAGAAACGGCGTTAAAGGAGTCTTCCGCATGGCGAATGGCGAGGCACTGACCGACGAGGGCCGCAAGAAGCTCGAAGAGGAGCTTGCGTGGCGCGAGGGTGAACATAGGACTGAGATTGTCGAGCGCATCAAGGTCGCGCGCGACTTCGGCGACCTCTCGGAGAACTCCGAGTTCGATGATGCCAAGGAGGAGCAGGCCAAGAACGAGGCCCGCATCCGCGAGATCCGCAACACGCTCGCCCAGGTGGCCGAGTTCGACGCGGCGGGCATTCTTGGCGCTACGCTCGGTAGCACGGTGACCGTCGTCGACGCCGATGGCGAGGTTCACGACTTCACGCTCGTGGGCTCGCGCGAGACCAATTCGCTCGAGAACCGCATCTCGATGGAGTCCCCGGTGGGCTCCGCCCTGGTGGGCCATGAGGTGGGCGAGACCGTCGAGGTCGTGCTGCCGTCTGGCAAGACGCGTACCTACACCATTACGAAGATCGCGCGCTAGGCCCCGGGTCGAGCGCAGAGCCGAATGCATGCTCCCTGGGACCGCGAGGCCTCGGGGAGCTTTTTGGTTCGCGGCGCTGGCGGGGTCGCACCGAGGCGATTCGGTTTGCGGTTCCAGCGGGGTCGCACCGAGTTTTACATGACGTTCTGGGCACATGGGGCCCACAGATAGCAAGGAGCAACAAGATATGAGCGAGACGCAGGAGAGCACGCAGAACGCGCCGGAGGCGGTGTCGACGCTGAATGACGAGCGCGCCCATCGCCTGTCCAAGCGCGCTGCCATCATGGAGGCCGGCGGCAATCCGTATCCGGAGCATTCCGAGGTTACGGCGCATGTCGTCGACATCGAGGCCAAGTATGCCGACCTCGAGGCGGGCGAAGACACCGATGACGTGGTGAGCATCGGTGGCCGCATCATGGCCAAGCGCGGCCAGGGAAAGATCGCCTTCGTGGTGGTGCGCGATACCACCGCCGAGATCCAGCTCTTCTGCCGCATCAACGAGATGCGCGAGGAGGACTGGGCCCTGCTGCAGGACCTGGACCTGGGCGACATCATCAACGTGACGGGCGTGATCGTGCGCACCAAGCGCGGCCAGCTCTCCATCGCTCCGAAGCGCCTGACGCTGCTCTCCAAGGCGGTGCGCCCGCTGCCCGAGAAGTTCCACGGCCTCTCCGACAAGGAGACCCGTTACCGACAGCGCTACGTGGACCTCATCATGAACGACGACGTGCGCGAGACCTTCCGCAAGCGCTCGGCGATCGTCAGCGCTTTCCGCCGTTACATGGAGGACAACGGCTACATGGAGGTGGAGACGCCCATCCTGCAGACCATCCAGGGCGGCGCCACCGCGAAGCCGTTCATCACGCACTTCAACGCGCTCAACCAGGAGTGCTACCTGCGCATCGCTACCGAGCTGCACCTGAAGCGCCTGCTCGTGGGCGGCTATGAGCGCGTGTTCGAAATCGGCCGCATCTTCCGCAACGAGGGCATGGACCAGACGCACAACCCCGAGTTCACCACCATGGAGGCCTATCGCGCCTACAGCGACCTCGAGGGCATGAAGGAACTCGCCGAGGGCGTCATCAAGGCCGCCGCGAAGGCGGTCGGGCTCGAGGGTACCATCGTGTACCAGGACCAGGAGATCGACCTCTTCGGCGAGTGGCCGAGCCGCTCCATGACGGAGATTGTTTCCGAGGTCATGGGTCGTGAGCTCAACCTCGATACGCCGATTGAGGAACTTCGCGCTGCGGCCGCTGAGTGCGGTATCGACGTCAACCCCGCTTGGGGCGCGGGCAAGCTCATCGCCGAGATCTACGACGAGAAGGGCGAGGAGAGCCTCATCAACCCGACCTTCGTGTGCGATTACCCCGTCGAGGTGAGCCCGCTTGCCAAGCGCCGCGAGGACGACCCGCGTCTCACGCACCGCTTCGAGCTGGTTATCGCCGGCCATGAGTATGCCAACGCGTTCTCCGAGCTCAACGACCCGGTGGACCAGGCCGAGCGCTTCGCCAAGCAGATGGAGGAGAAGGCCGGCGGCGACGACGAAGCCATGGAGTACGACGAGGATTACGTGCGTGCGCTCGAGTACGGCATGCCTCCCGCGGGCGGTATCGGCATCGGCATCGACCGCGTGGTCATGCTGCTCACCAATTCCGCGAGCATCCGCGACGTGCTGCTGTTCCCGCACATGCGCCCCGAGAAGGGAAGCGTCTCCGGTGCCGCCACGCAGGCTGCTAAGGATGCCACGCAGGCTGCTAAGGATGGTGCGGCGGGCGTCGCCATCGCTCCGAACAAGATCCCTACCATCGATCCGTCCAAGATCATGGTCGAGCCGCTCTTCGAGGATTTCGTGGACTTCGATACGTTCAGCAAGAGCGATTTCCGTGCGGTCAAGATCAAGCGTTGCGAGCCGGTGCCCAAGAGCAAGAAGCTGCTCAAGTTCACCATGGACGACGGCTCGGGCACGGACCGCGTGATCCTGTCCGGCATCAGCATGTACTACGAGCCGGAGGACCTGGTGGGCAAGACCTGCATCGCCATCACGAACCTGCCGCCGCGCAAGATGATGGGCATCGATTCATGCGGCATGCTCATCAGCGCCGTTCATGCCGAAGGGGAGGGCGACGAGCCCGAGGAGCGCCTGAACCTTCTCATGGTCGATGATGCCATTCCGGCAGGTGCCAAGCTGTACTAAGGCTTGAGATAACGCACGGTAAAGGGCGGGGCGGATGCCATATCATACGCCCCGCATGCAAAAACGGCGCCGCAGCTCATATCGGGCTGCGGCGCCGTTCGCTTAATTCAAATGGGTTGCGCTTCTCGGCGTGAATCGCCTGCGCTTCCGGAGCGCATACGCCTGCTCCTCAAAGTGAATCGTGCCAACCTCGAGGCGGTCTCACGCGGCGCAAGGCAGATGCCAGCGCTCCTATTTGGACTTTATCATGTCGAGCACGCCGACGGCGATGCTAGCGATGCCAGCGAGGATGTAGAGCCACGCACCGAGCTCGAAGCTCACGGACACATAGCCGCCCATCTCGGCGTTGGCCTGGCCGGAGATTACGAAAACGAGCACAAGCGCGCCGATGCCACCGATGATGTTCAGGATGTTACCCTGCTTCTCCTTCAAGACGAGCACGCCCACCAGGCAGAGAATGCCGGGCACGAGGAACAGGATGTTCATGAACTCGCCGTCGAGGTGCGACCCCATGACGGTGATGCCGAAGGTCATCTGCATGGCGCTGATGCTCACGATGCCCGCGATGCCGTACAGCGGCAAGAAGAAGCTCACGAG
>UMIK01025315.1_pt1 | contig 9720 bp, 9 predicted proteins | sample 1965791 | NCBI WGS metagenome assembly UMIK01 (sample SAMEA4836126, study PRJEB28245) | human gut metagenome | biome: gut microbiome; material: fecal sample | place: Denmark | collected 2008 | reverse complement strand
TTTTTATGTTGATAAACAAAACTATATATTGTATAATTAATATTAAATTGGAGCAATTTGGATTTTATATTGTGTTTGATATTATTTTGTTACTTTTTTGGAGGTAATATATATGAAAGTACAGTTTACTGAAACCGTTTTAAGAGACGCAAATCAGTCTCTTATTGCAACGAGATTGCCTTACTCCGAATTTGACGGCATTCTTGAAACAATGGACAAAGCGGGTTATTATTCACTTGAATGCTGGGGCGGTGCAACATTTGACTCCTGCCTTCGCTACCTCGACGAAGATCCGTGGGAAAGACTCCGTAAAATCAGAGCAAAATGCCCCAATACAAAACTTCAAATGCTTTTAAGAGGTCAAAATTTGCTCGGATACCATCATTACCCTGATGATGTAGTAAGAATGTTCGTCAAAAAATCAATTGAAAACGGCATTGATATCATAAGAATATTCGATGCTCTTAACGACGTTAGAAATATTGAAGTTGCAGTTGACGAGACTTTAAAGAATGGTGCCATTGCATCCGGCGCAATTTGCTATACTCAAAGCCCAATACACAATCTTGAATCATACATCAAGCTTGCCAAGCAGATGGAAGAGCTCGGTTGCCAGACTATATGCATTAAGGATATGGCAGGCATTTTAGGTCCGAAAGAAGCTTATGATATGGTAAAGGCTCTTAAGGAAAATGTAAAAACTCCCATTATTCTTCATACACACTGTACCACAGGACTCGGTATGCTTACTCTTCAGAAAGCCGTTGAAGCAGGATGTGATGTAATAGATACTGCTATATCCTCATTCTCCGGCGGCACTTCACAGGCTCCTACGGAAACTATGGCTTATGCTTTAAAACAGGAAGGTTATGATATTGACCTTGACCTTTCTGTCCTTAAAGATATCAACGACTTCTTTAAGCCTATAAAAGATGAATACTTAAAAAAAGGCTCTTTAAATCCTCTTGTGCTTTCAACCGACACAAATGCACTCAATTATCAGATTCCCGGTGGAATGCTCTCTAACCTTGTTGCACAGCTTACCGCACAGAACAAAATGGATAAGTTTAATGATGTTCTCCTTGAAACCCCCAAGGTTAGAAAGGATCTCGGTTATCCCCCGCTTGTAACACCTATGAGTCAGATGGTCGGCGTTCAGGCAACTGTTAACGTTCTTGTCGGAGAGAGATATAAGAATATTTCCAAAGAAGTAAAAGCTTATATTAAGGGTGAATACGGTCGCGCTCCCGGCGAAATCGATAAGGACCTTATGAAAAAGGTTCTCGGCGACGAAGAGCCTATTAAGGGCAGATTTGCCGACTCTCTCGAACCCGGTTTTGAAAAGGCTAAAAAAGAAATCGGAGAAAAGGCAAAGAGTGACGAAGATGTTCTTTCTTATATTGCATTCCCGACTCAAGCTGAAGCATTTTTTGATAAACGCGAAGAAAAAGAAAAAAATACTTTTAAATATTCAATAAAAAGAATTGACTAAGGGGTGTTAAGATGTATTTATTAGACAGTGTTATGTCCATAGGTGAAGCTCTTAATGTTTCAATAACCGGCATTGTAGTTGTGTTCATTGTCCTTGTTGTTTTGGCAGTTCTTGTTCAGCTTCTTTCTAAGCTCATCAGATTGTTTGTAAAGGAGCCGAATGCAAAGAACGCAAAAAAATCCGATGCCGTTAAAGAGGTTGTAAAACCCCAAGACGGTGTTGCTCTTCCGGAAAATCAAACATTGGGAACGTTGAATCTTTATAAAACCGATGAAAAGACTGCGGCTGTAATTATGGCAATAGTCAGCAAAGAAAGCGGAGTTCCTTTGAACAGATTAAAATTCAATTCAATTAAGCTTATAGAAAACAAGTAAGGGGTTAACAATATGAAATATGTAGTTACTTTAAACGGAAAAGACTATGAAGTCGAAGTTGACGAGTTAAGTGAGGCAATAGTAACAAGCGTTGCGCCTACCGCAGCTTCTGCTCCGGCAGCACCTGTGGCTACACAGCCCTCGGCACCTGCTACTCCCGCACCTGCTCCTGTTTCAGGAAGCGGAACCGCTGTTAAAGCTCCCATGCCCGGAACAATACTTAAAGTAAATGTTACCGCAGGTCAGAGCGTTAAGGCCGGCGACATTATGTTTATTCTTGAAGCAATGAAGATGGAAAACGAAATTGTAGCTCCCTCGGATGGTACAGTTTCACAGGTTGTAGCCGCAAAAGGCAGCTCGGTTGCAACTGATGACGTCCTTGCTTATTTGAACTGAGGAGGTCAATAAATGTCTGTTGTAAATGCTTTGGTGGAGATATTTCAAAGCTCCGGTTTTGTATCGTTGTCATGGCAAAACTGGGTTATGATTTTAGTCTCCTTTGTTCTTTTATATTTGGCTATTGTCAAAAAATTTGAACCGCTTCTCTTAGTTCCGATTGCTTTCGGTATGTTACTTGTTAACATATATCCTGATATTATGTATGATCCGCTTATGATGTCGTCATACAGCGGCCAAGTTGTTGAAGGTGCCCATTGGTATGATACTGGCGTTTTGCGACTGATTTACGCAGGTGTTAAATCGAGTATATTCCCCTGCCTTATCTTTATGGGTGTAGGCGCTATGACCGACTTCGGACCGCTTCTTGCGAATCCTTCAAGTCTTCTTCTCGGCGCTGCTGCTCAGCTTGGTATTTATGTTGCTTTTCTTATTTCAATCGCAACCAACCTTATCCCCGGTTTTGAGGGCTTTACGCCTCAGGAGGCAGCTTCAATAGCTATCATCGGTGGTGCAGACGGACCGACAGCTATTTATTTAACGAGTAAGCTCGCTCCGCAGCTATTAGGACCCATTGCAGTAGCGGCATACTCTTATATGGCTCTTATACCGCTGATTCAGCCCCCGATTATGAAGCTTTTAACTACCAAAAAAGAGCGCGAAATCAAGATGGATCAGCTTAGAACCGTAAGCAAAACAGAAAAAATCATTTTCCCGATTGTTGTTACTGTTCTTTGTGTACTTGTTCTTCCGTCGGTCGCTCCGCTTATCGGTATGTTTATGCTCGGCAATCTTTTCAAAGAATGTGGCGTAACCGAACGCCTCAGTGATACTGCTCAGAATTCTCTTTGCAATATCGTAACAATAATGCTCGGTACCACCGTAGGCGCCACAGCAGAAGGCAAAACATTCCTCGCTACCAAAACTATACTTGTAATAGTAATCGGTCTTGTCGCATTTGCTTTCTCAACCGCAGGCGGCGTATTGTTCGGCAAACTTATGAACCTCGTAACTCATGGTAAAGTTAATCCACTTATAGGTTCCGCAGGTGTTTCGGCTGTTCCTATGGCGGCTCGTGTATCTCAGGTTGAGGGAAGAAAATACAATCCCTCTAACTTCCTTTTAATGCACGCTATGGGTCCGAATGTTGCAGGAGTTATCGGTTCTGCTGTTGCAGCCGGATATTTACTTCTTACTTTTGGTAAATAATTATTAAGTTATAGAAAAGGTCACGGTAACAAATTTTGTTACCGTGACCTTTTTATATATTCTGATATAACAATTGAAAACTTATTTATCTTTTCTTGACTGCAACATTTAATATAATATATGCTAACACCAGCACAACCACCGAACAACACAGAACAGCATACATCGCTTCTATACTGACGCATTTATCGAAAAAGTACAAGTTACAGTCAATACTGTCTTTAAATACGGTGACAAATTCCTTCGGCATACCCATTTCGGACAGTTCACTGAAAACACCGTTTAAAGCGTGATTGCGTAAAAGTCCCGTGCCGTATGTACCCGGCAAAAAAGAAATAACTTTTTGCAGTCCGGCAGAAAAGCTTGAGACGGGCATATATGCGCCACAGATAAATCCATATCCTGCGCTGACTATGGTCCCTACTGCGGAAATCTGACCTTGTGAGTTTAAAAAGAAGTTGATTATAGAGCTAAGCGCTGTTCCGAACATTACAAGTAATATCACATCGAGTAAGAATAAAACCGTCTCTTTAAATGAAAGATACCAGCCAATATTTGACAAATAAATAAAACAAATAACTGAAGCCGCAATACATATTGTAAGTGTAGAAATAAGCGTCGAGATATAATAACTTACGGCAAGCGTTGATTTTTTTACAGGAGTTACGGTTAAATCTGCACGCGCACCGCTGACCTTATCCTGAACCATGAGCATATTTGAACAAAACGAAACAGTTACGCAGCATACGGCAAGAAGTGATGACACAAGCTGGCCTGCAACGACCGCATTTATGAGTTTTTCCGACAACTCAAAGCCTGTAGGTATTGCGGATAAAAAGCTTTGCTTGTAAACATTTCCGAGAAAAGTTGTATATAAAATGAGCAATATAATCGGAGTTATAAGTGAAGTAAAAAACATTGCCTTATCTTTGAAAAAAAGTTTGCTGTTTCTTCTGATAAGATTGCCGAGACCCATCATTTTACGTCACCTCCGCTCAGTTTTTTACCTGTAACCGCCATAAAAACATCATCCATTTTTCCTTTAATTACCTCATAGTCTTTAAATATATCAGGATTTTTAATTATCAGTTCGGTTGCTTTTTCGGAATTCGGAACAGCAATGCGAACGGCGCCGTTCAATTTTTCAGACGGCAGATTAAGACTCTCGGCAAGAGCGGCTGATTCCCCATACAGAGTAATAAAGTCACCTGTATATTTATTTTTCAGTTCTAACGGAGTCCCCTCTGCCGAAATTTTCCCGGCATCAAGTATCACTACATAATCGGAGTCCGCCGACTCTTCCATGTAATGTGTTGTGAGAAAGACGGTAAGCCCATGAGTTTTGCGAAGCATTGTTATAACCGACCATAAAAGCTGTCTTGTTTGAGGGTCAAGTCCTGTTGTCGGCTCATCAAGGATCAGTATTTTGGGATTGTGAAGCAAAGCTCTTGCTATATCAATACGTCGTCTTTGCCCTCCGGACAGTTTTCCGACGGTTCTGTTAAGAATATCTTCAAAACCGAGAAGTTCCGATAACTCATCAAGACGATTTATAAATTCTTTGCCCGTTATGCCATACAGAGCGGCGCGACTGCGCAGATTATCTTTTACAGACAACGCTTTATCAAGTACGGAGTTTTGAAAGACTACACCGATATCCGATGAAACACTGTTGAAATTTTTCTCAGTATCTTTGCCGCAGATTACTATTTTTCCGCTGTCCTTTTTTATCTGCCCACACATAATTGAAATGGTTGTGGACTTTCCTGCGCCGTTTACGCCGAGAAATGCAAACAATTCGCCGTGATAAACACTAAAGGATAAATCATTAACAGCCTTTATGTCTCCATACGACTTGCTCAAATGAGATATTTCAATGATTTTATCCATATAATTCTCCCCAATAAATTCTTTATAAACATATTAGCAAAAGAGCAAATATTTGTCAATAAAATACAAAACCACTCGTCATAAACGAGTGGTTTTAGCTATAAATGTGAATTTTACTGAATATGCCTAACATCATTGCGATAACACTTAAAACAATCAGAATTATCAAAATTACCATAAGAAAACGCAGATATTTTTTTGCGGTTTTATCGTCCTGAGCTGTTGCATTTTCTCTTTTGGTTTTTTTATAAAGATTTTTTAATAAAACAGCGCTGAATAAAACACAACATATTATGGTAAAGTTCAATATCAACATCAATGTTTTTTGAGTTTGCATATTATATAAATTTTATCTCCTTCTCTTTTATTATAATACACACACTATGCGCCGCAATTCCTTCCTTTGCTCCTGTAAAGCCAAGTCCCTCTTCTGTTGTCGCTTTTACGCTGACATCAGACAACGGCATTTTACATGCTTTTGCAATGTTTGTGCGCATCGCCGCAATATGCGGCGCAAGCTTCGGGCTTTGAGCCAAAACCGTGGCATCTATATTTCCGACAGAATAACCGTTCTCCTTAAGTAAATCACACACTTTAGATAAAAGAACCATACTGTCGGCATTTTTATAGGCATCGTCTGTATCGGGAAAATGCTTTCCGATATCACCGAGCGCAGCTGCACCGAGTAAAGCGTCACAGACAGCGTGGGCAAGTACATCTGCGTCTGAATGGCCCAAAAGGCCAATTCCATCATTTTCAATATGAACTCCGCCTAATATTAATTCTCTACCCTTTTGAAGCTTATGAACATCATATCCATGCCCGATTCTAAAATTCATCTTTTTCTCCTTTGTTGATAATTGCTTCGGCAATGATTAAATCCTCAGGAGTCGTAATTTTGATGTTTGTATTATCTCCATCAACAATTTTGACAAGTTTACCGTATGCTTCAATTAAGCCGCAATCATCCGTGAAAAGCTCACTGTTCGGAACGCCCTGCATAGCGCTTAAGTACATTTTTTTATTAAATACCTGCGGCGTTTGAATTGCCCTTAGTGAATCCCTCGCCGGCGTTGAAGTTACTATTCCTTCTTCACTAACGGTTTTTATTGTATCTTTAACCGGGATACCTGGCGCAGCAGCATCAAAATCAAAAGCCGCAAAAATCGTTTTTTCAATCGTTTCTCTGTTCACAAGCGGTCTTGCACCGTCGTGTATGGCAATATAATCGGACTCTGTCATGCAACACCTAACAGCATTAAAAACGCTTTCCTGGCGCGTACAGCCACCTTTAACGATATTACTGACCTTATTAACCGAATAATCTTTTACCATAGCAAATATTTGAGGGATGTCCTCTTCACGTGCCGATATGATTATTTCCTTAATAAGATCCGAATTTTCAAATGCCTTCAAAGTCCTGATAAGCACAGGGACGCCGTCAATTAGCAAAAACTGCTTATTGACGCCGCCCATTCTTGTTGAATTTCCGGCAGCTACAATAATTGCGGAAACATACGGATAAGAAGCTGCCTCATTATTATATTTTTTTGTTCTTAGCATACTCATAACCCCTTTGTAATACTTAGGGCAAACAAATAGATTTTATGAGTATATTTTACACCAAAGCCTCTATAGTTGCAAGCTTAACTGCAAGGCAAAGAATATCGGCTGCTTTTTGAAGCTCATCAGTTGACGGATAAGAAGGTGCAATTCTGATATTTCTGTCATCGGGATCTATTCCGTACGGGAAGGTTGCACCTACGGTAGTAAGAACAACACCGAGTTCTTTACAAATTTCACCCACGCGTTTTGCGCTGCAATGGTTAACGTCCAGACTTATAAAATATCCGCCTTTAGGAGATGACCAGGATGCAAGATCATTGTCTTTAAGCTCTTTTTCAAGCGTTTCAAGCACTATATTGAATTTAGGTGCAAGAAGTTTAGCGTGTTTCTTCATATGTGCCTTAATACCATCGGCATTTTTGAAGTATTTAACGTGTCTTAACTGATTCATCTTATCATAGCTTATTGTCTGCGACTTTAATCTGTCTTTAATCATCGCAATGTTCTTAGGTGAAGCAGCTATTGCCGAAATACCTGCTCCGGGGAAGGTTATTTTTGATGTTGAAGTAAATTCAATGAAATTATCCTCTGTTCCGAATTCCTTGCAGGCGTCAAAAATATTGAGCAAAGTATCAGCATCATCGCAAAGGTCGTGCACAATATAAGCGTTGTCCCATATTACACGGAAATCGGGCGCAGACGGTTTTAAAGCGGCTAACGCACGAACTGTTTCATCCGAATACGTTATTCCGTCGGGATTGGAATACTTCGGTACGCAGAACATACCTTTTACCGAAGGATCTTTAACAAGCTCGGCAATTTTTGCAACATCAGGTCCTGTTTCTGTCATTCTGACATTTATCATTTTAATGCCGAAATGCTCGCATATACCGAAATGTCTGTCATATCCGGGAACATTACATATGAATTTAACGTCGCCCTGACGGCACCATGACTCGGCACCTGCACCGTGCGTATAACACTGTGAAATATAGTCATACATAAGATTCAAGCTTGATGCGCCGCCGACAATAATGTTTTCTGGAGCGACACAGAGCTCATCCGCAAAAAGCTTTTTGCATTCCGGAATACCGTCAAGGCCGCCGTAATTGCGGACATCCGTACCATCTTCGGATATCCAATCGGAAGCCGAAAGCGATGAATTAAGCATATCCATGGAAAGCCCCAACTGCTCGGGCGACGGCTTACCTCTCGCCATATTGAGTTTAAGATTTTGTGACTTAACGTCATCGTATTGCTTCTTAAGCTCACTTTTTAAATCCTCAAGTTCTTCCTTTTTCATTTTGCTGTATTGCATTATTCTTGCCTCCAAGATTTAAAAATACTTTTTTAACCTTATAGATTTTATAATATTTTACTCGGTTTTGCAATATTTGTTTTTAATTCTTGCAATAATTATAGAAAAAGACAAGCTGTCAAACATACAGCCTGTCTTTTTGTCTATTTTAAATAAATAATAGTTCAGTCTTTTACAGCGGAACTCAACTCATGCTCTTTTTTACGTATCTCTTCAAGTTCATTTTGTATTTTTTCTTTCTTCTTTCCGGTATAATCATTGAAAAACATCGGTATCATAGTTAAAAGGAATCCAAGAGCAGGAAGAAGAGTTACCATAATCAGAAGCCATTTTTGAGTGTAAGGCGTTTGCTGAGCCAAAATCTGTTTGCCGTTTATGTCAAGATTACCGTCAATCGGCTTTTGATACTTACCTATTTCGAGAACCCAACCTGTTACAACTCCGGCTATACCTGCTGTAACCTTTGAAAGGAATGTCTGGAAAGCAAAACACACACCCTCAGATCGTTTACCTGTTTTCCATTGCATATAATCAACCGAGTCAGCTATGAAAGCATATGTAATTACATTATAAATTCCGAGAGGGAAGCCCATTAAGAACAGACATACCCAAAGAATATAAATATTAATATGCCCCGGATCATTCATAAAGAGGAAATAGCAAACACAGTGTGCAATGACTCCGAAAATAGACGAGCCGATGTAAATCTGCTTCAAATCAAATTTCTTGCGAAGCATCGGGAATACGACCATGGCCGGCACCATACCGGCACCAATGGCAACAGTTAAAGTCGTGAGAATAGTTCCGCGCGGTATCCAAAATCCGCCCGCTTTATAAGCGGCTACAACATCGTTTGTAGAAGCAAGAACATCAAAGTCCGTGTAACCTTGAATTATTAAATAGTTAGCTATATAGTCGGCAGATATATTGGCAATAACCATTGTAGAACCGAGTATCGCCGCTGCGATTACAAGTAAAAGCAGTTTGTTTTGACCGACAACATGAACAGTCTCTTTAAAAGTAGGTGTCGTTGTTGACGGCTCTATTCGCTCTTTAGTAGTAAAGAACGCAAGACTTGAAAGAAGCGCGCCCATGACACCAAAGAGAATTGCGCCGAAAAGATAACCGCCGCGCAATCCGAGAGAAGACTGACGTAAAATAGGAATAAGAAGTGCCGGAAGAATACCACCGAAAGTAGAACCCAAACGTCCGTTTGAAATAAACTGTGTACGTTCTTTTTCGTTTGGTGTTATAACCGAAGTCAGTCCCCAAAAAGGAACATCTTGTATCGTAAAGCAAACACCCCAAAGCACATATGTACACGCAGCATATACAGTAGCCGCCGCGCTGCTCTGAAAAGGAGCAATAAACAAAAGGATGGTCGACACACAAACCGGTATCGGAGAGAAAAGCAAATACGGACGCATTTTCCCCCATTTACTTCTCGTCTTATCTACTATCATTCCCATTATTGG
>UMIK01017243.1_pt1 | contig 9723 bp, 6 predicted proteins | sample 1965791 | NCBI WGS metagenome assembly UMIK01 (sample SAMEA4836126, study PRJEB28245) | human gut metagenome | biome: gut microbiome; material: fecal sample | place: Denmark | collected 2008 | reverse complement strand
CGCGCAGCCGTGTAAACGGCAGCTTTGGGGGTTATTATACCATAAAAATCAGGGTTTGCACAGGGGGAAACATGCAATGTCCGCCGCCGTGGCGAAGCGTGCGCGGAGCGTCTGGACAGGATGGCAAAAAAGAAAAAATCTGCGTAAAATATTACCAATTGTATAGAAAAATGGCGGTTTGAAGCCGAAAATTTGACGCGGCGGCTTTCTTTTGCTATAATGCACAGGTACCAAGGCCTGCCCCTGCCGCATGCATCCGTTGTTTTTGTTTTCAAAAACGCGCGCGGCGCTGTTCTTTTTTGTTGATACACGGGCGGTCTGGTGCGGGCCGTCCGTTTTGTTTTGGCTGTGCGGCCCGGTGTGTGGACGGAGAACCAAAGGAGTTTTTGCATGACAAAGCGACAGGAGCATATCCGGCGCTGGCTGGCCGCCGCCGGGCCCCGCATCGTTGCGGTGGCGGCGACGGCGGGCAGCCTGGGGCTGGTGTGCACGGCATTGGCCGCTACGGTGAATACGGTTACTGTGGCGGATTCCGCCGGTGCGCAGCGCACAGTGATGGCTGCGGTGACGGAGCCCGAGGTCCTGCTGGACCTGGCGGGTATGGAACTGGAGAGCAACGACAGCACCCGTCTGCACGAGGTGGAGGACGGCACGCTGCTGCTTTCTCTGCAGCGGGCTTTTCCGGTCTCTGTAGCGGCGGATGGAGAATATTACGAGGCGGAGATCAGCGACGGCACTGTGGCCGACGTGCTGGCCCGCGCGGGCGTGACGCTGGGGCCGGACGATTACACCACTCCCAGTCTGGACAGCCCGGTGACCGAGGGCATGGGCCGTGTGCGCGTACACCGTGTAACATATACTGAGAATACCGCCCGGGAGACCGTTCCCTATGAGACGGAGTATCTGGACGAAACCGCCGAAAGTACGGGGAAATATTCCCACGAGGTTCTGGTGCAGGCGGGGCAGGACGGCCTTGTGGACGTGACCTACCGCCAGAAGTATGTGGACGGCGGATATTCCAGCACCGAGGTGGTGGATACCCAGGTCGTCACCGAGATGATACCGGAGATCTACCGGAAATACAATTCCGACGCCGTCAGCCCGCTGCAGGCCCCCGAGGGCATCACGGTGGAAAACAACGTGCCCAGCAGCTACAGCAAAATGTATTCCATGAAGGCGACAGGCTATTATTCCGCCCGCGGACGCGGCGCAAGCGGCCTGGGCCTGTATTACGGTACTTTTGCGTGCGACCCGACGCTCATTCCCTACGGTACAAAGGTGTATATCACCTCCGCTGACGGCAAATTCGTATATGGCTGGGCCATTGCGACAGATACGGGTGCGTTTGTGCAGTCCAACCGCATGCAGGTGGACCTGTTCTACGAGACCTATGCCGAATCCGTGGCAAACGGCGTGAAGTATGTAAACGTGTACGTTCCCTGAGAATATCAGAAAACAAAGAGCATCCCCGGCGCGGGGTATCTGTGCGCCGGGGATGCTCTTTTGCATTCGGGTCAATCCGTCCGGCCCGCCTGTTTGACGAGCTGATTGGCGTATACGCTGCAGCCGGCCACCAGTACGCCCTGCACGATACCGGTAAAAAGGCCCAGCGCAATGCTCTGTACGCCGTCGAAGCTGCCGGTTGCCACCACCCACAGCATGGCCAGGAACACGCCCGCGCCGCCCAGAATGAGCGGGATGTGCTTGTCTTTTACGTCCTGCGAGGCCTTGAGTGCTTTGCCGACGATGTAAAGCACCGCTACCAGCACCAGCAGCTCGGGCCGGATATATTCCATTACGCCGTCCATCCGTTCCATAAGGGGACACCTCCTCGCTTTTGGATATGCGGCGCGGGGAAAATATAGTACATGCACAGCCGGATATTTTGTGTGGGAATCTGCATTTTTGGCCTTTTGCTGAAAATAAGGGAACGGTTTTCGTTATTGCGCGCAGAAAATGAAGAAGCCGGCCGGACCATATCGTTGCATAAATGTCAGATGGAAAAAATGCCTGCGCAGCGGGCACAGGGAGGGATGGGCTTGGAACAGGCCATCATCGATATCCGGAATATGTACAAGATCTACAATCCCGGAGAAAACGAGGTGCGCGCGCTGGACGGCGTGAGCCTCGCGGTCTACAAGGGGGAGTTTGTGGCCATCGTAGGCCATTCAGGCAGCGGGAAATCCACGCTGATGAATATGATCGGCTGTCTGGACACGCCGACGTCCGGTACATATTTTCTCAACGGGCAGGACGTAAGCGCGCTTTCCGATAATGCGCTTTCAGCCATCCGCAATGAACAGATCGGTTTTATTTTCCAGAGCTTCAACCTGATCAAGAACCTGAACGCGCTGGAAAACGTGGAGCTGCCGCTCATTTACCGGGGCCTGCCCGCCGGAAAACGGCGTCTGCTGGCGTTGGAGGCCCTGGAGCGTGTGGGCCTTGCGTCCCGTATGGACCACCGTCCAAACCAGATGTCCGGCGGCCAGCAGCAGCGTGTGGCCGTGGCTCGCGCCATCGCGGCACATCCGCCGCTCATCCTCGCGGATGAACCGACGGGCAACCTGGACACCAGAGCGGGCGCAAGGGTGTTCGAGATCATCCGTGCTCTGCACGCCGAGGGCAACACCATTGTACTGATCACTCACGACGAAGGGCTGGCCCGCAAGGCTCAGCGCATCGTGCGTATCACAGACGGAAAAATAGACGACGGGGAACGGGAGGTTTTCTAAAATGGAAACAAAGGAATTGATGGCGCAGAACGTGCAGGACCCGGCGCAGGCCGGCGAGGTGCTTTTGCAGCCGCCCAAACGGCCGAAGAAAAAGCGCAGCATCAAAAAAATCGTGCTGCTTTCACTGGCAGGCATTGCGGTGCTGGCCCTGGCGGGCAACGCCGTTCTGAGCGCGCTGCGCGGCCCGCTGCCGACCTATGTGCAAACACAGACGGCGGCAGCCGGAGACATCAGCCAAAGCCTGTCCACCACGGGTACGCTCACCTCGGGGCAGACCGTAGTGGTGCCGTCGCCCGTCACCGCGCCTCTTGCAGAGGTGAAGGTGGAAGCGGGGCAGATCGTGAACGCGGGCGACCTGCTTGCCACCTTTGATACAGAGCCGCTGGAGCGCGCCTACCGGCAGGCTTCTGCCGCTTATGAGAGCGGCCAGCTGCAGAAAAGCGACGCGCTCACCGCCAGCGACAGCGCACAGGCACGCTTCAATGACGCGGCTGCGAACCTTAACAATCTTGCCGTCCAGAAAGACAAGGCTTCAGCCGCGGTGAACAGCCTGACCGCGCAGTACGAGGCCCTCGCGGATAAGCAGAGCGAGGAGGCGTTGTCTGTTAAAGCGGCTTTGGACGCCGCCGCCGCGGACCTCGCGAACCAGCAGCAGGCGCTGAGCGCGGCCAAGGCAACCTACGACGCGGAAAAGCAGGCCGTCCTGTCCGACAGCGCCAAGCGCCAGTTGGAGCTGGCACAGGTGCCATCATCCCTCTCCGTGCAAAGCGCCAAGGAGGACCTTGCCCGCGGCAGGGACGGCGTGACCGCACCCATCAGCGGTGTCGTCACCTCCCTCAGTGCGGTGCCGGGCTCCAGCGCGGCGGCTTATGGTCCGCTGTGCACGATCCAGAGCCTGAGCGATGTATATGTGGACGTGGCGCTCTCCCGCTACGATTTGGAAAAGGTAAAGCCGGGCCAGAGCGCCGTTGTCACCACGCTGGGCAGGACATACACCGGAACGGTGGCGTCCATCGACGCGATGGCCACGGCCGGGGCCTCCGCCACAGGCACGGCCACGGCCTATGTGCACGCCAAAGTGCAGCTGGACGCGCCGGACGGCGATATTAAACTGGGCCTGGAGGCCAACGTGGTCATTGCCACAGGGGAGGCGAAAGGAGTGCTGAGCCTGCCCATCAGCGCCGTCAATACGGATGTGAGCGGCCAGTTCTGCTATGTGGTGGAAAACGGCGCGGCTGTGCGCCGGGATGTGAAGACAGGCCTTTCTTCCGATACGCAGGTGGAGATCGCCTCCGGCATTTCCGCGGGGGATGAGGTCATCCTCAACCCGCAGGATGTGACGGAGGGCATGGCTGTCAGCAGCGACCCCGCCGCCGCGGCGCAGATGCCCGCGGACGCGGGTATGGGCGCTGTGATGATGGGCTAAGGGGGCGTCCGGATGCGTCAGATCTATGAATACGCCAAAATGGCGTACCGCAACATCATGGGCAGCAAAATGCGCTCATTTCTCACGATGCTGGGCATCATCATCGGCATTGGGGCCGTCATTATGGTGCTGTGCATCGGCGGCGGCGGGCAGCGGATGATGGACAGCGAACTGGGCATGCTGTCTTCCGGTTCGGTGTATCTGAGTGTGACCGGCGAGGATACCACTGTGAACGATTATTTTACCGACGGGGACGTGGAGGCCGTGGCCCGTATGGAAGGCGTTGCGGGCGTGACGATGGCCGGCGGTACCAGCGGAAGTGTGCGCGGCCCAAAGGGAGAAATAGGCGCCAGCCTTTCGGCGGGCAACGGCAGCATGTTTCTGGTGTTTCCGGCTACGCTGCAGGCGGGGCGCTTTTGGGACGCGTCGGATTATGATGCCGCGCGCCGTGTTATGACCGTGGATTCCGCGGGAGCAAAGGCGCTGTTTGGAACCGACGACGTATTGGGCATGACGGTGCAGCTCACGGTGGGCGGACGCACTTCGGATTTCACGATCATCGGCATAACCGAAAGCCAGAGCGGATACAGCTACAACGGCAAGATCACTGCGCAGATGACGGCGCCGCTGTCCAGCCTGTCCACTCTTTCCGACGATGTGGGCCAGCCGTATTTCCAGATCGCGCTGCTGGCGCAGGACACTGCGAACAGTGTACCGCTGGCACAGCAGGTGCTGCGTCTGGTGGAAAGCCGACACGGCAACGCCGGGCGGGACTGCTACGGCATTATGGACGTAAGCCAGTACACCGCGCAGATCAGCAGCGTGACAGGGATGTTTACAGGCATCATCGCCGCCATCGCGGGCATCAGCCTGCTGGTGGGGGGCATCGGCGTTATGAACATCATGCTCGTCAGCGTCACCGAGCGCACGCGGGAGATCGGCATCCGCAAGGCGCTGGGGGCAAAGACGGGCAGCATCACGTTCCAGTTCCTCATTGAAGCGGGTACGCTTACGCTCATCGGAGGCGTCATCGGTATTGTGCTGGGCCTGTGGGGCGGCTACGGCATCAGCAGCCTGATGGGCATGGAGGGCTATGTGGCACCCTCCACTGTAGTTTATATCGCGCTGTTTTCCATCGCCATCGGCATTTTCTTCGGCATTTACCCCGCGCGCAAGGCGGCGCGCCTGAGCCCCATAGAGGCGCTGCGCACAGAATAATTGGTTTTACAGGCCTGCGGCTCCGCGCTGTGGGCCTGTTTTGATAAGAAAAGGCTGTGTTTTTGGGCATAACGCCAGTATTTTGTAAATAAGGACGAATTTTCCGTAAAAAATTTGACAAATATTCACATCTGTCCGTTGATTTTTCGACAAAAAGCGGTAAAATACTATGATATAAGGTAAAGATAAGGTTAAGATAGGAGGTCCTGTCTTACCGGCGGGCTGCGGCGCGCCCGGCGCGCCGCTTAAGGGGAAAGGGAGAACAGTTTGAAGATCGGGCTTGACATCGGGTCCACCACCATCAAATGCGTGGTGCTGGACGACGCGCTGAATATTACATACAAAACCTATGAGCGTCATTTTTCCCACATCGTGGAAAAAGCGGCGGAGCTGGTGCAGCGCATGCACACTGAGGTGCTGCACGGCGCGCCCGCGCAGCTTTCCATCTCCGGTTCGGCCGGCATGGGCCTGGCCGACGCCTGCGGCGTGCCCTTCGTACAGGAGGTGTTTGCCACACGGGTGGCGGCAAAGCGTTACGCGCCGGATGCGGACGTGGTGATCGAGCTGGGCGGCGAAGATGCGAAGATCCTGTTTTTGACGGGCGGTACCGAGGTGCGCATGAACGGAAGCTGCGCGGGCGGCACCGGCGCGTTCATTGACCAGATGGCAACGCTGCTGAAGATGACGCCCGACGAAATGAACGAAGCCGCGCGGCATGCGGAAAAAACATATACCATTGCCAGCCGCTGCGGCGTGTTTGCCAAAAGCGATATCCAGCCCCTCATCAACCAGGGCGCAAAGGCCGGGGATGTGGCGGCCAGCATTTTCTATGCCGTGGTGAACCAGACCATCGCGGGCCTTGCGCAGGGCCGGAAGATCGGCGGCAACGTGCTGTATCTGGGCGGGCCGCTCACATTTTTGCCCCAGCTGAAAAAGAGCTTCGACAAGACGCTGGGCGTGACGGGGACCTGCCCGGAAAACAGCCTTTATTTTGTGGCGCTGGGCGCGGCGCTGTATTCCGACAAGGAACTGGACCTGGCGGGTGTGGTGGAAAAGCTGCACGCATACAGCGCCACGGCCACCTATGCGTTCAACCCGCCGCTGTTCCGGGACGAAGCGGAATACGAGGCGTTCCGCGCACGGCATGCAAAGGCGAGCGTGCCGCGCCGTCCCTTTGCGGACAGCACCGGCCCTGTGCATATCGGCATCGACGCGGGCAGCACCACGGTAAAAGCCGCCGTCATCGACGGAGACGACAATTTGCTTTTCACCAGCTATCAGCCAAACAGCGGCAATCCCATCCCCATCATCCGGCAGATGCTCATCGACATTTACAAGGCGCGCCCGGGCCTGCGGGTGGCCAGCGTCACAGCCACGGGCTACGGCGAGGACATTGTGAAAAGCGCCTTCGGCGTGGATTTCGGCGTGGTGGAGACAGTGGCCCACTTTACGGCGGCCAAGCACTTTATGCCGGACGTGGATTTCGTCATCGACATCGGCGGGCAGGATATGAAGTGCTTCAAGATCGAGGACGGAGCCATCAGCAACATCTTTTTGAACGAGGCATGCAGCTCCGGCTGCGGCAGCTTTTTGCAGACGTTTGCGGGCGCGCTGGGCTACGGCGTGCCGGAGTTTGCGAAGCTGGCTCTGTTTGCGGATAAGCCCGTGGACCTGGGCAGCCGCTGCACGGTGTTCATGAATTCCAGCGTCAAGCAGGCCCAGAAGGACGGCGCGTCCATCGAGAACATTTCGGCCGGGCTTGCCATCAGCGTGGTGAAAAACGCGCTGTACAAGGTCATCCGTGCCTCCGGCCCGGAGGAGTTGGGCCGCAAGATCGTGGTGCAGGGCGGTACGTTCTACAATGAGGCTGTACTGCGTGCGTTCGAGATGGAAATGGGCGTGGAGGTCATCCGGCCGGATATCGCGGGCCTGATGGGCGCGTTCGGCGCGGCACTGTACGGCAAGGCAAAGGGAAAGAGCCAATCGTCTCTGCTTACGCTGGAGGAGCTGGAGGGCTTCACCCAGAAGGTGCGCAGCGTCAACTGCGGCCTGTGCGGAAACAACTGCCAGCTTACGGTCAATATTTTTCCGGGCGGCAAAAAATACATCAGCGGCAACCGGTGCGACCGTCCGGTGTCCCACCGGGGCGCGGAAAACCCACTGAATCTGTACGAATACAAGCAGCGCCTTCTGGCCGAATACAAGCCCCAGCCGGGCATCCGCGGCACTATTGGCATCCCCCTGGGGCTGGGGATGTACGAACTGCTGCCTTTCTGGTATGCTTTCTTCACGAAGCTGGGCTTTTCGGTGGTGACCAGCGGTCCCTCCAGCCGGGAGCTTTACTTGGAGGGCCAGAGTACCATTCCTTCCGACACTGTATGCTACCCGGCAAAGCTGCTGCACGGCCATATCCACCGGCTCAGCCGGATGGCTGTGAACGCCGTTTTTTACCCCTGCCTGACGTATAATGTGGACGAGGGCCTGGGTGACAACCACTACAACTGCCCTGTGGTGGCCTATTACCCGGAGGTCATTGCGGCCAACTGCCACGAGCTGGAGAATATCCGTTTTATTTACGATTATATCGGCATTCACCGCCGAAGGGATTTCCCCAGGAAGATGACGGCCATCCTTGCAAAATACTTCGCGGGCATCAGCCTGGGCGAGGTGAAGGGCGCTGCGGACGCGGCCTATGCCGAATATGCGGAGCATATGTCCCGCGTGCGTGTCCGGGGCGGGGAGATCATCGCCCAGGCGCGGGCCGAGGGCCGGCAGATCATCGTTCTGGCGGGCCGTCCGTACCATGCGGATGAGGAGATCAACCACGGCATCGACAAGCTGATTTGCAGCTATGGAGCGGCGGTGATCACAGAGGACAGCATCTCACACCTGGTGGAAAAATTCCCCACCAGCATCCTCAACCAGTGGACCTATCATTCCCGCCTGTATGCGGCGGCGAAATACATTGCGGACCAGCCGGATATGAACCTCGTCCAGCTGGTGAGCTTCGGCTGCGGCGTGGACGCCATCACCACCGACGAAACGAGAGAAATTTTGCAGCGGGAAGGCAAGCTGTACACACAGATCAAAATCGATGAGATCGCGAATCTGGGCGCGGTGAATATCCGGCTGCGCAGTCTGTTCGCAGCCATAGAGCCGGCCTCCGGCGAAACGCCGGACGCGGAGTAATGCTCCCGCCCGTATCCATAACTGCGTATTTGCCCAAAGGAGGGGCATGCCCATGGAAAATGTCCATACTTATCCCAAATTCACTCCGGAGATGAAAGCGACACATAAAATCCTGATCCCCAACATGGCGCCCATCCATTTTGAGATGATGCGCGCCGCCATGGAGGACGAAGGCTATCATGTGGAGGTGCTTGGCTCCGGCGGCCATGCCGTGGCGCAGGAAGGGCTGAAATATGTCCACAACGATACCTGCTACCCTGCGCTTCTTGTCATCGGGCAGTTCATCAATGCGCTGAAAAGCGGAAAATACGATCTGAATCACACGGCCCTGCTTATCACGCAGACGGGAGGCGGGTGCCGGGCGTCCAACTACATCCACCTTTTGCGTAAGGCGCTGGTGAAAGCGGGCTTTCCTCAGGTGCCCGTGGCCAGCCTGAATTTTTCCGGCCTGGAAAAGGACAGCGGCTTTCAGTTGACGCTTCCGCTCATCCGAAAGATTGTTGCGGCGGTGTTTTACGGAGACGAGCTGATGAGCCTTGCCAACCAGACGCGCCCCTATGAAAACGAGCCGGGCACGGCGGATGCGCTTGTGGCTGCCTGGACGCGGAGGGTGGCGAGCCAGTTCGATGAAAAAAAGGGCTTCTCGAAAAAGGATATGGCTGCGAACTTTGTGGCTATCGCGGCGGATTTTGCGGCGGTGCCCGTTACCTATACGCCCAAGGTGAAAGTGGGTGTCGTGGGCGAGATCTATGTGAAATATTCACCGTTGGGCAATAACAATCTGGAGCAGTTCCTCCACGGCGAGGACTGCGAGGTGAACCTGCCGGGCCTGATGGGTTTTGTGCAGTACTGTGTTGCCAACATGGCCGAGACCGTGCGCCTGTACGGCGGCAGCAAGCTGTTGGAGCTCGGCTCCGATACGTTGATGAGCTGGCTTACCGTGCGGGAAAAGCTGATGATCGCGGCGATCAAAAAGCATCCCCAGTTCCATGCGCCCACACTGTTTCTGGACACGAAAAAAATGGCGGACGGAATCATCGGCATCGGCAACAAGATGGGTGAGGGCTGGCTGCTGACGGCCGAGATGATGGAGCTGCAGCAGACGGGCTTTGAGAACATTATCTGCGCCCAGCCCTTCGGCTGCCTGCCCAACCACAT
>UMIK01029980.1_pt1 | contig 10146 bp, 6 predicted proteins | sample 1965791 | NCBI WGS metagenome assembly UMIK01 (sample SAMEA4836126, study PRJEB28245) | human gut metagenome | biome: gut microbiome; material: fecal sample | place: Denmark | collected 2008 | reverse complement strand
AAAAAATTACCGAAAAACAGCCATCTTCCCGCCGGTTTCACAGTGGAAAATCAGCGAAAAAATATGAATTGTTACAATGTTGTCACGATTTGTTCACAAAAAGGCTCGTTGTCTTTTAGATGTGGACAACTGTCTCTCAGCTGTCAGAAAAGGGCCAAATAGCCCCAAGCAAGGCCTTTTTAATCCCCCATCTTTCCGCCCCTCAATATCTATACTATATATAGTATAGAACAAATTGCCACATTTTGTCGCGGGGCACTATTTTTTCTTTTTTTCTTCCCCTTTCCACTGGCCCTGTTTCAACTCCCTGTAAAGGGGAATGCTTGCATAAAAATGAAGCCCTTCCCCACTTTGGCGCTGAGAAGGGCTGTTTTCAGGGATTGGAAACTATTTTTTCCGGAAAAAAGGGGAACCCTCTGGGGGTTCCCCTGCCTTCTTCTTTTTAGCTGTGGTCAAATTGACTGTTGTACAACTCCGCGTAAAACCCGCCTTTTTCCAGCAAGGACTGGTGGTTGCCCTGTTCCACAATATGGCCGTCCCGCATGACCAGGATCACATCCGCGTCCTGGATCGTGGAAAGCCGGTGGGCTACAATGAAGCTGGTGCGGCCCTTCATCATTTTCTGGAACGCCTTCTGAATGCGGATTTCCGTCCGGGTGTCGATGGAAGAGGTGGCCTCGTCCAGAATCAACATGGGCGGCAGGCAGAGCATAACCCGGGCAATGCACAAAAGCTGTTTCTGCCCCTGGCTGATGCTGCCTCCATCCTCGCCAATCACCGTGTCGTAGCCCTGGGGCAGCCGTTTGATAAAGCTGTGGGCATGGGCAGCCTTGGCGGCTTCCACCACTTCTTCCAGGGTAGCGTCCGGTTTGCCGTAAGCAATGTTCTCCCGAACCGTGCCCCGCTTCAACCAGGTATCCTGAAGGACCATGCCGTAGTTTTTCCGCAGACTCTTCCGGGTGATTTCCCGAATATCCGTGCCCTCCACCTGGATGGAACCTCCGTTTACATCGTAAAACCGCATGAGCAGGTTGATCACTGTGGTTTTGCCGCAGCCGGTGGGACCTACCAGGGCCACCCGCTGGCCGGGCTGCACCTGCAGGTTGAAATCTTCAATGAGCCGCTGACCCTTCCGGTAAGAGAAGTCCACATCCTGGATAGTCACCTGACCCTGGACCTGGTCCAGCACCCGGGCGTCAGGGGCATCGGGAATCTGAGGGGGCTCTTCAATGAGCTCAAAAACCCGACCTGCACAGGCCAGGGCGTTTTGCAGCTCCGTGACCACGCCGGAGATCTCGTTGAAGGGCTTGGTGTACTGGTTGGCGTAGCTGAGGAAGCAGGAAAGCTGACCTACGGTAAGTCCTCCGGACACCACCGACAGAGCGCCCACAATGCCCACTCCCGTATACACCAGGGAGTTGACAAACCGGGTGGAGGGATTGGTGATGGAGGAGAAGAAAATGGCCCGGAGAGAGCATTGACGAAGCCGCTCGTTGATCTCATCAAACTGCTCCAGGGATTTTTTCTGGCGGGAAAAAGCCTGTACCACCTTTTGATCCCCCACCATTTCCTCCACAAAACCCGTCTGTTCTCCCCGCACTTGGGATTGGAGACGGAACATATCGTAGGTGCGCTTGGCGATAAAGGCAGCCACCAGCAGGGACACGGGGGTGACCACCACCACCACGGCGGTGATGACTACGTTGACGCTGAGCATAAAGCACAGGGTTCCCAAAATGGTGATGACCCCGGAGAAAAGCTGGGTAAATCCCATGAGCAGGCCGTCGGCAAACTGATCCACGTCGGCGATGACCCGGCTGACCACTTCTCCTGCGGGATGAGAATCCACATATTTCAGGGGCAGAATCTGCAATTTCCGGAACGCCTCGTTGCGGATGTCCCGAACTACCCGATAGGTGATTCGGTTGTTCAGCAGGTTCATCACCCACTGAGACAGGGCCGCAATACCGATCACCACGCCGATCTGCACCAAAATCCGGAAGATTCCCTGGAATGCCACCTGGCCGGGGCCGATAATCAGGTCCACGGCGTCACCGGTGAGAATGGGAATATACAAGGAGGCAGCTACCGTTACAGCAGCCAGCAAAATGGAGAGTCCTACCAGAACCCAGTAGGGACGAATATACCGAAGGACTTTTTTTAAAGTGCCTTTCTGTGCCTTTTCCCCTTTCATGCCCGAACCTCCTTTCTCTCACTTTGCTGAAACTGGGATTCGTAAATTTCCCGGTATACTTGGCAGCTTTCCAACAGCTGCTCGTGGGTGCCTACTCCAACGGCTTCCCCATCGTCCAACACCACGATCCGATCCGCGTACCGGATGGAAGAGGTCCGCTGGGACACGATAAACACCGTGGGACCTCCCTCCATTTCCCGGATGGCCTTCCGCAGCTTGGCGTCGGTGGCAAAGTCCAGGGCGCTGGCGCTGTCGTCCAGAATCAGGATTTCCGGCCGGCGGGTCAGGGCTCGGGCGATGGTCAGCCGCTGACGCTGGCCTCCGGAAAAGTTCTTGCCTCCCTGGGCTACCGGCTCGTCCAACTGACCCGGTTTCTCTTCCACAAAATCTTTGGCCTGGGCAATTTCCAGAGCCTTCCACAGTTCCTCGTCCGTGGCGGACTCTTTGCCCCACTGCAAATTTTCCCGGATGGTTCCGGTAAACAGGGTAGCACGCTGGGGCACCACCCCCACTTTGGCCCGGAGTTCTTCCAGAGGATACTCCTGAACCGGATGGCCATCCACCAGCACCTCTCCCTGGGTTGCGTCATAAAACCGGGGAATCAGGTTCACCAGAGAGGATTTGCCGCTGCCGGTGCCTCCGATGATGCCCACCGTCTCCCCGGGCTTGACGGAAAAGCTCAGCCCCGACAGGGACGGAGCTCCTGCTCCCCGATAGGTGAGACCCACATTCCGGAAGGTGACACGGTCCTCGTTTTCCTTTTCTCCCGTAAGGCGGTCCGGGGAAGACATGGTGCCTCCCTGGTCCAGAATTCCCTGCACCCGCTTGGCGCAGGCCAGAGCCTTGGTGATGTTGATAATCAGGTTGGCCAGCTTGATCAGCTCCACCAGGATCTGGGACATGTAGTTTAAGAGGGCCACCACCGCGCCCTGGGTGATGATTCCCGTATCCACCCGCACGGCGCCCACCCAGATCAACGCCACTGTGGCCAGGTTGATGAGCACATAGGTCACGGGATTCATCAGGGCAGAAACACGGCCCACATGGACCTGCAGTCGGGTCAGGGCATTGTTTTCCTCCTGGAATTCCTGGGTCTCCGCCTCTTCCCGGCCAAAAGCCCGGATCACCCGGACGCCGGTGAGGTTTTCCCGGGTGGTACCCAGGATCCGGTCCAACCCAGCCTGTACCTTTTTATACCGGGGCATGGTCCAGAGCATCACCCCGAACACCACCACCGCCAGCAGGGGAATGGCCACCACAAACACCAGAGCCGCCGGCACGTCGATGGTAAAGGCCATGACCATGGCTCCAAACACCACAAAGGGGGACCGCAAAAGCAGCCGCAGCGCCAAATTCAGGCCGTTCTGCACCTGGTTGATGTCGCTGGTCATCCGGGTGATCAAAGTGGAGGTGCCAGCGGTGTCCATATCGGAGAAGCTCAGCTTCTGGATGTGGGCAAACAGGGCGTGACGGAGTTTGGCCGCAAATCCCACCGAGGCCTTGGCCGCAAAGTACTGGGCGGTGATGGAACAAACCAATCCCACCACCCCCAAGGCGGCCATCACCAAGCACATCCGCCAGATGTACGCCCGGTCCGCGTTTTGGATGCCCACATCGATGACTGCCGCCATCACCAAGGGCACCAACAGTTCGAAGGAGGCTTCCAGGAGTTTAAAAAGAGGCCCCAGGACGCACTCCTTCCGGTATTCCTTCAGGTAGCTGAGAAGCTGTTTCACAAAGATCTTCCTTTCCCCTTGACAGATAGCAATAAGTATACCATAAAAACCCGCCGGATAAAAGTTGCCCTGCCCAGATATTTTTCCCCTTTCCCCTGTTCACAGCCGGGAAAAAAGTATACTATACAAAAATGGGCTCCCGCCGCCTGCCAGGCCCGGCACTGCCCCCTGCCGGAAAGTAATCCTGGAATGCGGGGGCGGCCCCAGGTATTTTGAGAAGTAAAACCGGAGGAATCCCAAGGGGATTTTGTGGGTTTTGCAAAAATAGCAGAAATTCTTAATTTTCCCTGTTGCAATTTCTCCGGGTTTCTGCTATGATAGTTCCCACAGGGCCCCTGCGACTGACGGGCTGAATGTGGATTTTACCACAGGGGAGCAGGGATTTCGCCTTTATGCCGACCGTCTGGGCAGTATCGCGCCGCGATGCTGCCCTTTTTTTGTGAGCAGACCGCGGGCTGTCAATGTCTCTCACCTCGCATGGATTGGAAAGGATGGTGCCCTTTATGAAACGGCAGGAATGGAACGGATTTACCGGCGGAATTTGGGAAGATGAAATCGACGTCCGGAATTTTATTCAGAAAAACTACACCCCTTATGGCGGCGACGGCAGTTTTCTCTGCGGCCCCACTCCCCGCACCTTGGCGGTTCGGGAAAAGTTTGAAGACCTTCTGCGCCAGGAACATCAAAACGGCGGCGCTTTGAAAGTGGACACGGAAACGGTGATCACCGTCACCAGCTTCGGTCCCGGATACCTGGACAAGGATAAGGATATCATTGTGGGCTTGCAGACCGACGAGCCCTTGAAGCGGGCCTGCAACCCCTTTGGCGGCATGCGCATGGTGCGCTCCGCCTGCAAAGCCTATGGCTATGAAGTCTCCCCCAAGATTGAGGAGGAGTTCAGCCTGCACAAAACCCACAACGACGGTGTGTTTTCTGCCTACACTCCCGAGATCCGGGAGGCCCGCCATGTGGGACTTTTGACCGGTCTGCCGGACGCCTATGGTCGTGGCCGGATCATCGGCGATTTCCGCCGGGGGGCACTGTACGGCATTGACCGGCTCATTGAACAAAAGAAGGCCGACAAGATCGCCCTGGGCGACTGCGTCATGAGCTCCCCTTCCATCCGGGCAGCGGAAGAGCTTCACGACCAGATTCAGGCTCTGGAAGACATGAAGACCATGGCCCAGATGTACGGCTTCGACATCTCCGGCCCCGCCAAGACTGCCAAGGAGGCAGTCCAGTGGCTGTACTTCGGATACCTGGCCGCCATCAAGGAGCAGAACGGCGCCGCAATGAGTCTGGGCCGCGTGTCCACCTTCCTGGACATCTACTTTGAGCGGGACTTGAACGCCGGCGTCCTCACCGAGGAGCAGGCCCAGGAAATCTTCGACGACTTCGTACTGAAGCTGCGCATGGCCCGGCACCTGCGCACTCCCGAATACAACGAGCTCTTCGGCGGCGATCCCATGTGGATCACCGAATCCGTAGGCGGCATGGGCGAAGACGGCCGTCCCCTGGTGACCAAGTCCTGCTTCCGGATGCTCAACACCCTGTACAACCTGGGGCCCGCTCCCGAGCCCAACCTGACCGTGCTGTGGAGCGCCCACCTGCCGGAGAACTGGAAGCGCTTTACCGCCAAGGTCTCCTGCGACACCGACGCCCTCCAATATGAAAACGACGACGTGATGCGGCCTCTCTACGGGGATGACTACGCCATTGCCTGCTGCGTATCCGCTATGCGGGTGGGCAAGGACATGCAGTTCTTCGGCGCCCGGGCCAACCTGGCCAAGCTGGTGCTGCTGGCCATCAACGGCGGCCGTGACGAGCTCAAGGGCGACCAGGTGGGACCCAAGATGCCCGTGTGGAGCGAGGAATATCTGGATTACGACGCCTTGATCGAGCGCATTGACTTCTACCGTCCCTGGCTGGCCAAGACCTATGTCAACGCCATGAACATCATCCACTACATGCACGACAAGTACTCCTACGAGAAGAGCCAGATGGCCCTCCACGACTCCACGGTCCGCCGGCTGATGGCCTTCGGCATTGCGGGCATGAGCTGCATGGCCGATTCCCTGTCCGCAGTGAAGTACGCCAAGGTCAAGTGCATCCGGGACCCTGAAACCGGCCTGGTCACCGACTTTGAGACGGAAGGGGATTTCCCCAAATTTGGCAACAACGACGACCGGGTGGATCAGATTGCCTGCGAGCAGGCGGAGAAGTTCTACCATGCTCTGTGCCAGTATTCCCTGTACCGCCAGGCAAAACACACCCTGAGCATTTTGACCATCACCTCCAACGTGATGTACGGCAAGAAGACCGGCAACACCCCTGACGGCCGGAAGCACGGGGAACCTTTGGCCCCCGGCGCCAACCCCATGTCCGGCCGGGATACCTCCGGCGCCCTGGCCTCCCTGAACTCGGTGGCCAAGCTCTCCTATGACTACTGCCGGGACGGCATCTCCAACACCTTCTCCATCACGCCCCAGGCACTGGGCAAGACCGAGGAGGAGCGGGTGGACAATCTGGTGAGCATCCTCACCGGCTATTTTGCCCAGAACGCCCATCATCTGAACGTGAATGTGCTCAATCGGGAAACCCTCATCGACGCTTACAACCATCCCGAAAAATATCCCAGCCTGACCATCCGGGTGTCCGGGTATGCTGTGAACTTCTACAAGCTTTCCCGGGAACAGCAGCGTGAGGTCATTTCCCGGACCTTCCACGTTTCCCTGTGAAGGGGAGGATTCATTCCGTCCAGTCCCTGGGGGCGGTAGACGGACCCGGAGTGCGGTATGTGCTGTTTTTGCAGGGGTGTCCCCTGCGGTGCGCCTACTGCCACAATCCGGATACCTGGGACTTTGCCGGGGGCACAGAACGGGAAGCCGAAACCCTGGTCCGGGAAATCTGCCGGTATAAACCCTACTTTGGGAAAAAGGGCGGAGTCACGGTTTCCGGGGGAGAACCTTTGCAGCAGGCCCCCTTTGTGGAGGAACTGTTCTCCCTGCTTCATGAGGAAGGCATTCACACGGCCCTGGACACCTCTGGAGTGGGAAATCTGGAGGCGGCTCGCCGGGTGCTGAAGCACACGGACCTGATCCTGGGAGATTTGAAATTTGCCTCTGCGGAGGAGTACAAAACCTACTGCAGGGCGGACATGGAACAGATCCTCTCCTTCTACCGGCTGGCGGCAGAGATGGGCGTGTCCCTGTGGGTCCGCCATGTGGTGGTGCCCGGTCTCAACGACTCCCTGGAGGATATGGGGAAGATCCAGACTTTGGCGAAATCCTTCTCCAACCTGGAGAAGATCGAATGGCTGCCCTTTCACAACCTGTGCCTGGAAAAATACCAGCAGCTGGGAATCCCCTTCCCCCTGGAGGGAACGGACAACATGGACGACCGGCGGCTGGAAGAGATGGCAAACAAACTGAACTCATAAATAAACGCAGAAAAGGCTCGGACTCTCCGAGCCTTTTCTTTGTCCGCCTCTTTCCCCCGACAGGGATTTGGGGTATAATAGCTCGAAGGGCGTAGGGGGACCTGTCCCCGTTAGCTGGAAAACGCCCCATCTAATCTGACAATCACCTTTGGGAGTTTACGGATGAAACACATTCTACTCATTGCCACCGGGGGCACCATCGCTTCCCGAAAAACGGACCAGGGCCTGGCCCCTCAGCTCACGCCGGAGGAGCTGTTGAGCTATGTTCCCGATGCCGGCAGCCTGTGCCATATCCACACGGTGCAGCCCATCAATCTGGACAGCACCAACATCCGGCCGGAACACTGGCTTCAGCTTACCCAGCTGATCCAGGACAACTATCACAAATATGACGGCTTTGTCCTCTGCCACGGCACCGACACCCTGGCTTACACCGCTTCCGCCCTTTCCTACCTGATTCAGCACACCAAGAAACCCATTGTGCTCACCGGCGCCCAGCGTTCCATCGACGAGGACACCACCGATGCCAAAACAAACTTGATGGACAGCCTGCGGTATGCCTGTTCCGGGGAAAGCGGCGTGTGCATTGTGTTCGGCAGCCATGTGATTGCCGGCACCCGGGCCAGAAAGTCCCGAACCAAAAGTTACAACGCCTTCACCAGTCTGAATTTCCCGGATCTGGCCTCCGTCCACGACAGCCGGGTGGTTCGGTACATTCCCTGCGGGGAAACAGGGGATCCCGTCTTCTATCACCGGCTGAACACCCGGGTGTTTCTCTTGAAGCTGACCCCCGGCATGGATCCGGCCGCTTTCTCCGCGGCAGGCCAGCTCTGTGACGGACTGATCATCGAGAGCTACGGCATGGGCGGGATTCCCGACCTGTATCTGGAGGAGCTGGACAAGCTCATCCGCCAGGGGAAAACCGTGATCATGGCCACCCAGGTGCCCCAGGAAGGCAGCGACTTGTCCGTGTACCAGGTGGGCCACCTGGTGAAAGAACGGTACCGCCTGCTGGAAACCTACGACATGACCCTGGAATCCACCGTGACAAAGCTTATGTGGGTCCTGGGCCAGACGGAAGACCCGGAGGAAATCCGGCGGCTGTTTACCACCACCGTCAACTACGACCTACTGTTCTAATTTCGTAGAATCCTTCCCATCCAGGGACGTTTTCTATATCGTCTAAAAACCATCTCCATGGAGAGAAAGGAAAAAACCTTATGAAACCCTTTGCCCTGCTGATGCTTGCCCTGCTGCTGGTACTCTCCGGCTGTTCCACCCAATCTCCCTCCTCCTCGGAACTTTCCACACCGGAATCCTCCTTTGTGGAATCTTCCTCCCCGGACACTTCCCAGGAGGAAACCTCTTCCCTTGCCTCTTCCGGCACCGTGGAAATCACCGACACCGACGGGGCCGCCTTGACGGTTCCCCAGGAGCCTCGTGTGGTATCCCTGTACGGTTCCTACGCGGAAGCCTGGCTTCTGGCGGGAGGAGAACTGGTGGGGGTCACTCAGGACGCCGTGGAGGAACGGAACCTGGATCTGCCCGAAGAAACTTCCATTGTGGGCACCGTGAAGGAGCCCAACCCGGAAGAGATCATTGCCCTGGAGCCGGATCTGGTGATCCTCTCCTCCGATATCGCCAACCAGGTGGATTTAAAGGACACCTTGGAAAACGCAGGGCTCACCTGTGCCTATTACCGGGTGGACACCTTTGAAGACTACGCCTTTCTCATGGAACAGTTCTGCAAGGTCACCGGCCGGGAAGATCTGTATGAGGAAAATGTGACCCAGGTGGAGGAGCAGATTCAGCAGGTCAAAACCACCGCCGCTGCTTCGGAGGAACAACCCAACGTGCTGCTGATGCGGGCCTTCTCCACAGGCATCAAGGCCAAAACCGACGACGAGCTGGCCGGGGTGATCCTCAAGGAGCTGGGCGCCCACAACATCGCCGACGACAACCCCTCCATGCTGGAAGACCTGAGCCTGGAAGAAGTCATTGCGGCGGATCCCGATTTCATCTTCGTCACCACCATGGGAGACGAGGAAGCCGCCTTGTCCTATCTGGATTCCCTCATCTCCGAAAATCCTGCCTGGTCGGAACTGACCGCCGTGAAGGAAGATCACTATGTGGTGCTTCCCAAGGATCTGTTCCACTACAAACCCAACAACCGCTGGGGGGAAAGCTATGAATACCTTGGAAAAATCCTCTATCCCAGCCTCTTCCAGTCCTAAGGCGGTTCCCAAGCTGCTTTTGCTGGGAATTCTGCTGGTGGCCGCCGCCCTGCTGGGGGTGGCTGTAGGTTCCACCTCCATCCGGCTGTTTTCCGCCCTGGGGGAGGTCTTTACCGGCGCCGCCTCATCCTCCGACGCCCGGATCCTTCTCCATGTGCGATTGCCCCGGGTCTGCGCGTCCCTGCTTTCCGGATCTGCCCTGGCTGTCAGCGGAATGCTCATCCAGGCGGTGCTGTCCAATCCTCTGGCCTCCCCCAACGTGATCGGTGTCAACGCCGGCGCTGGATTTTTCACCTTCCTGGCACTGGCCCTCTTTCCCGGCCACGCCAGCACTGCACCTCTGGGGGCCTTCCTGGGAGCTTTGCTTGCCACTCTCATCGTCTACGCCGTGGCTGCCGGAGCCGGAGCGGGAAAATTGACCATCATCCTGGCCGGGGTGGCGGTGAGCAGCATTTTCACCGCCGGCATTAACACCATTAAAAATTTCTTTCCGGAAACCCTCTATAACGGCAGCACCTTTTTGATCGGGGGATTTTCCGGGGT
>UMIK01008620.1_pt1 | contig 10259 bp, 6 predicted proteins | sample 1965791 | NCBI WGS metagenome assembly UMIK01 (sample SAMEA4836126, study PRJEB28245) | human gut metagenome | biome: gut microbiome; material: fecal sample | place: Denmark | collected 2008 | reverse complement strand
CGCTTCACGACGCGCACCAGCGCCACATCCGTCTCCCGGATGCCCATGCGCCGCGCTGCGAGCGACGTGCAGTACTTCGGATCGGCGGCCTGTTTCGGCGTGAGGACGAGGGTTATCTGTCGGGGCATAAGTCGGCGAAATTACCTACAAATGTAAACAAAAAAAGCCGGATAATCCCCCGCCCGGATTGCGTTTTGTGAATTTTTACCTATCTTTGCCTCATCCGCGGGGATGCGCCCGACGCACCCCATGCGGAAATGATGCGGATATGGTGTAATTGGTAGCCACGTCAGACTTAGGATCTGATGCCTTACGGCGTGGGGGTTCGAGTCCCTTTATCCGCACAAAGGAGCCTTTTCGAAGGGCTCCTTTTTCGTTGTCCTTCCGGCGCAAAAAGAGGAAAACCGACTGTATATCATCGTTTTGCAAAGGCTTCGAACGATTCCCCGAGCCGGAAGCGGAAAGCAACCCGGGAAAAACCGCCGGGTGGCAAAAAGGTGGGCAGAGGCAATTTGGGCTTCCGAAAACGGGACTGCCACTTTTTTAGCCCGCAATGCATTGTTTTGCTGCGCTTTACACCGCAATAAAGTTTCCTTGCAGACGTTTTGTCAATCCTTAAAAATGTCACGAGTTATGAGACAGGAAACTTTTACCATCCTTTTCCTGATGCGAAAAGGAAGACCGAAAAAGAACGGCTTGGGCCCGCATCACTACGGGCAGTCTGCGGCAGGAGTTCTATTTCCATTGCGAAGGCAAGCCCGAATTGTGGAACCAGAAAAAGGAACGCATAATGGGCACGAGCCGCCTCGCGCAGAAAGTCAATGAAATGCTCGACGAATTCCGCGTGCAGATTTTGGACATCCGCTCCAAACTGCTGGCCGAAGGCTATGCGGCCAATGCGGCGCAGATCAAGCAGCGTTACCTGAACCCTACCTGCAACACGATGATGCTCATCGCGGGCCTTACCGACTATGCGAAGCGGCGGCAGGGCGAGGTGGGCGTACGCATCACGCAACGTACGGCCGACAAGTACGAGTGGCTGCTGCGCTACCTCAAACAGTACCTCGCCCAGCGCAGCAAGACACGGACAACAGGTCTCACCTGGGCCGAATACGCACGGACGGCGCGCGCGGCGCGCGGCGATGAATCCGCATCTTTCGAAGCCCGTCGGCCACGTCGTCCTCGCCTTTTCAGCACAGGACGCCGCACGGCTCGACAACCGGCGGATGGTCGGAATCGCCGCGGAGTATCTCTCCGGCATGGGCATCCGAAACACGCAGTTCATCATCGCCCGCCACCGCGACCGGGAACATCCCCATCTGCATATCCTTTTCAACCGGGTGGACAACGACGGCCGAACCATCTCCGACCGTAACGACCGTTACCGTTCGGAGCGCCTCTGCAAGGAGCTGACCGTCTGGCACGGGCTCCACTTCGCACCGGGCAAAGAGAATGTCAAGGAGCACCGCCTGCGCGAACCGGACAAGACGAAATACGAGATTTTCCACACGCTGCGTGACGCCGTACCCCGCTGCCGCGACTGGCCGGAGCTGACAGCAGCGCTACGGCGCGAAGGGATCGCCACCGAGTTCCGGATGCGCGGCGGAACTTCCGCCCCACAAGGCGTCGTTTTCGCCAAGAACGGCTACCCGTTCAACGGCTCGAAAATCGACCGGCAGTTCAGTTTCTCCAAAATCGACCATGTGCTGAGCCTGAACCGCCGACAAACACTCTCCTCAAACGAACACGGTTTTGCAAGCAATCCGGCCGCATCGTTTAGTCACCTGCTCGAAGATCTTCTGCAACCGGTCTACGATGCGGACGAAGAACGGCGCCGTCAGGAACGACTGCGCAAAAAGAAAAGACGCCAACGACTTTAAATTTCATTACCTATGGAGACAACCACCGTCATCGAGCTCTTCGAAGAGCTGAAAAAGCAGATCGCCGCGCTCGGCCGCAGACTGGACGACCGCAACTCGCCGGCCCCGCCGGTGTCTTCGATACCGACTGAACCGGATAATCGGCTCGACCGGCTGCTGGAAATGGCACGGCACACACACATGAACGTCGAACGGGCCCGCATGGAACTGACGGATCGGATTTCGGCACTGGAAAAGAAACTCGGGCAGGAGCGCGAAAGATGCGCCGCCGAAACGACCTGCGCCGCTCTGCCTTCGCCGCAGCGGCATATCCACACCATCGACTTCAAATCCTCGAAATCGACGCTCTGCATGTTCGGGCTCTCGCTCGCCGTCGTTTGCTGCGGCGTACATATCCATCGGCTGCACGACCGCATCGGCAACATGTGCGACGCCGAACTGAAATACCGATACATCAGGATGAAAGGAGAAGCCTCCTCCGAGCGGATCGCAGAATTGGAGGATATTTTCGAATGGAACAGGGACGACGACAAAATCCGCCAGATGAAAAAGAATGTCGAACAATACGAACGAACTATTCAGCAGAGAATAGCTCTCGACGAACAAATAAGATTAAAGGGACAGGAGACCGAACAATTGGATGAAAAAGCAAAAAAATTAAGAGGAAAGTAAATCTTTCCTCTTTTTTCGTGTGGCCCCATGGTTTCTTCGTATATTTGTAAACAAGTAGTAGCATAAACAAACTCCATTATGATGACTTTCGCCGACATTCTACGAAAATTCCGTAAAGAATCATTATCTCAAAGAGACAAAGGATTTCGTTTTGAGCGACTTATGCAGGGCTATTTGAAAACCACTTCATTATATGCCAACCGTCTCGAGGAAGTATGGCTTTGGATGGAATTCCCCTTCCACGACCAGTTCGGCGGCAAGGACACCGGCATCGACCTTGTGGCCCGCACCGTCGAGGGCGAATATTGGGCCATTCAATGCAAATGTTATGCGGCGGATACCTTCATCAACAAACCCGACGTAGATACATTCCTCGCCACCTCGGGCAAGCGCTTCGAAACCGAATTCGGCATGACGGGATTCGCACAGCGGCTGTGGATCTCAACGACGAACAAATGGAACTCCACGGCCGAGCAGACGATCCGCAATCAGAATCCTCCGGTAACGCGACTGAACCTTATCGACCTCGAAAACGACGACGTCGATTGGAGCAGCCTCGAACAAGGCCTCTTCGGCGTGGCCTCCCGGTCCAAACCCTTTGCCATACGGGAGCACCAACAGGAGGCCATCGACCAGGCCCACGCCTATTTCAAGATCGACGAAGCCACCGGCCAACCCACCCATACGCGCGGCAAGCTCATCATGGCCTGCGGCACGGGCAAAACCTTCACCTCGCTGCGAATTGCCGAGAACGAAACCGGAGGCCGCGGTCTGGTGCTGTTCCTCGTGCCCTCGATTGCGCTTTTGGGACAAACCCTGCGGTCGTGGCTGCAACAGGCCCAGGAGCCGATGACGGCTGTCTGCATCTGCTCCGACCCGCAGGTCTCGAAACAGACCGAAAAGAAGGACAACGACACGACGAGTGTCGTCGACCTGGCACTTCCGGCCTCGACCGACGTCCCCTCCATCGTCAAGCAACTGCAACACGCCCGTCGGCACAATGCCGAAGGACTGACTGTCGTCTTCTCGACCTACCAGTCCATCGACGTCATTTCGCGGGCCCAGCAACAACTGCTCGCAGAGACCGGCGACGCCTTCGGCACGTTCGATCTCATCATCTGCGACGAGGCGCACCGCACCACGGGCGTTACGCTCAAGGACGAGACCGAGAGCGCCTTTGTCCGGGTTCACAACAACGACTTCCTGCGGGCCGTGCGCCGTATCTACATGACCGCCACGCCGCGCCTCTATACCGACGAGACGAAGAAACGCGCCGAAGAGAACTCCGCCGTCCTCTGCTCGATGGACGACCGCTCGATGTACGGCGACGAGATCTACCGCATCGGCTTCGGCAAGGCCGTCAAGCAGGAACTGCTCTCCGACTACAAGGTCCTCATCCTCGCCGTGGGCGAAAAGGACATTACCCCCACGCTGCAAAACGCACTGACCCGCGAGGACGGAACCATCGACGCGGATGATCCCTCGAAACTCATCGGCTGCATCAATGCCCTCTCGAAAAAGGTGCTCGGCGCCGATGAAGAGTTCGTCAAGGGCTCCGACCCGCTGCCGATGCGCCGTGCCGTGGCCTTCTGTTCGAGCATCAAGGCCTCGAAAGCAATCGCCAATGCCTTTACCGACTACAAGGACCTCTACATGGAGGACATCCGCGAGGAGGACCGCGCCACGATGGTCGATGTCGTCGCCCACCACGTTGACGGTTCGATGTCGGCTACCAAACGCGACGAGGAACTGATGTGGCTCAAGGAGCAGCCCGAAAACGAACGCGAATGCCGAATGCTGACCAACGCCCGCTGCCTTTCGGAGGGTGTCGATGTCCCGTCGCTCGACGCCGTGGTCTTCATTTCACCGAAGAACTCGCAGGTCGATGTCGTGCAGTCGGTCGGTCGCGTCATGCGCCGCAGCGAGGGCAAGAAATACGGATACATCATCATTCCGGTCGTGGTTCCGGCCGATGCCGAGGGCGACAAGGTTCTCGAAAACCACCCCAATTTCAAGGTGGTCTGGACTGTGCTGAACGCCTTGCGGGCTCACGACGACCGCTTCAATGCCGAAGTCAATAAGATCGAACTGTCGAAAAAGAAGCCCAAAAACATCCTCTTCGGCGGAGTCGGCGCCTCGCGCAAGGACGAAGACCAGCACAGCGACAGCAAGCCTCGCGCCGAGAGTGCCGCCGAGCAGCTCGCCACCCAGCTCTCGATGAGTTTCAACGACCTGCAGAACGTCTTCTACGCCAAACTGGTGACCAAGGTCGGCACCAAACGCTACTGGGAACTCTGGGCCAAGGACATCGCCCAGATTGCCGAACAGCACATCGCGCGCATCAAGGCTCTCATCGCCGACAACGGTAAACACCGCCGGGCCTTCGACCAGCTCATGCGGGGTCTGCACCGCAACATCAATCCCGGACTTTCGGAACAGGATGCCATCGAAATGCTCTCGCAGCACATCATCTCGCGCCCCGTGTTCGAGGCCCTCTTCGAAAACTACCAGTTTGCCGCCAGCAACCCCATCTCGCGGTCGATGCAGAAGATGCTCGACCTGCTCGACGACGAGACCAAAACCGAGGAGGAGCACCAGAAACTCCAAAAATTCTACGACTATGTCCGCGACACGGTCGGCGACATCCACGAAGCCGATGCCCGGCAGCGCATCATCGTCGAGCTGTACGACAAGTTCTTCAAGGTGGCCTCGCCCCGCACGGTCGAGAAACTGGGCATCGTCTATACGCCGGTCGAGGTGGTCGACTTCATCATCCGCTCGGTCGGTTACATCCTCCAGCGGGAGTTCGGACGGTCGCTCTCCGACGAGAACGTCCACATCCTCGACCCCTTCACCGGAACGGGCACCTTCATCACACGCCTGCTCCAGAGCGGGCTCATTTCGCGCGAGGCCCTGGAGCGCAAATACGGCCGGGAGATCCATGCCAACGAGATCGTACTGATGGCCTACTACATCGCCTCGGTCAACATCGAAAATGTCTTCCACGACCTGATGGGCCCCGATACGGAGTACCGGCCCTTCGGCGGCATCTGCCTGACCGACACCTTCCAGTTGGGCGAGGAGGCTGCGGACGAGAACCTCTATTCCGAGCAGTTCCCGACCAACTCGCGGCGCGTCATCGAGCAGAAGAAACGGCGCATCACCGTCATCGTCGGCAACCCGCCCTATTCCATCGGGCAGAAGTCGGCCAACGACAATGCACAGAACGAATCCTATCCGACGCTCGAAAGCCGTATCGAAAACACCTACGTTGCCCAATCTGAGGCCGCCCTCAATAAATCGGCTTACGACAGTTATATCAAGGCTTTCCGCTGGGCTTCGGACCGACTTAACGAAAAGGAAGGCGGTGTCATCGGCTTCGTTACCAACGGCGCATGGCTCGATGCCAACGGACTCGACGGCATGCGCAAATGCCTCGAACGCGAATTTTCGGCTATCTATGTCTTCAACCTGCGCGGCAATCAGCGCACCAGCGGAGAATTGTCGCGCAAGGAGGGCGGCAAAATCTTCGGTTCAGGCTCCCGCACCCCGATTGCCATTACGATTCTGGTCAAGAAACCGAAGGTATCCGACGAGGCGGCCCGCATCTGCTACCACGACATCGGCGACTACCTTTCGCGCGAGGAGAAACTGAACATCATCCGCAATATGGGCGACGTCAGCAACCCGCTGATGCAATGGGTCACCATTACCCCCAACGAACACGGCGACTGGCTCAACAAGCGCAGCGAGCAGTTCAAACTCTACACCCCGCTGGAGCCCGAAAAGAAGTTCGGGAAAGGGTCAAAATCTTTTTTCAATGTTAATGGACCAGCAGTAGCTTCCGGCCGCGACTCTTGGGTATACAATTTCTCCAAACAATCTGTTGAGAAGAATATATCTGCAATGATTGATTTTTACAATCAACAGCAGCAAGCCTATCAAAAAGCAGTCAAATCAAATCCTGATTTGTCGGTCGAGGATTTTATCGACACCGACCCGACCAAAATTAGTTGGACTGTTAACTTGAAAAAGGATATTGAACGTAAAATACCCCATACATACAAAGACGACATACGCTATTCGATGTATCGTCCATTCTCCAAACACCTGTTGTATTATGACAAACCTTTAATAGAGCGTATTGGCATCAGTCCCAAACTTTTCCCGACTCAGAGCCATCGGAATCTGGTGATTTGCGTCTCAGGAATCGGGTCGAATAAAGATTTTTCATCTATTATAACCGAAAACATTCCAGACTATCAATTACAATTTAATTGTCAATATTTCCCGCTCTATTGGTATGATGACAGCACGGCGGATATCGCCGACCTCTTCTCGGCTCAGCAGAGCGATGCAGACCGTTACGTCCGCCGCGACGGCGTGACCGACTGGATACTCTCCACGGCCCGCAAGCAGTACGGAAGCCGCGTAACCAGGGAGGACATCTTCTATTATGTCTATGGCATCCTCCACGCCCCGGACTACCGCACGACCTTCGCCGCCGACCTCAAGAAGTCGCTGCCCCGACTGCCGCTGGTCGAGTCGCCCGACGACTTCTGGGCCTTCAGCCGTGCCGGCCGTAGCCTGGCCGAACTCCACCTCGGATACGAGCATGTGGAGCCCTACGCCGGATACCACACGGTAAACTCGACCACTTCGGAAGATGAAGCCATCAACTACCGTGTAGAGAAAATGCGCTTCGGCAAGCTCGACAGCAAGACGGCCGACAAGAACATAATACATTACAATGCGGGCATCACGATTGAGAACATTCCGCTGGAGGCCTACGACTATGTGGTGAACGGCAAGTCGGCGATCGAGTGGGTGATGGAGCGCTATGCGGTGAAGACCGACTCGACGAGTCTCATCACCAACGACCCCAACGACTGGTGCCGAGAGCACGACGACCCGAAATACATCTACAACCTGCTGCTGCGCATCATCACCGTCTCGCTCGAAACGATGAAGATCGTCCGCTCGCTCCCGAAACTCAAACTAGAAGAATAAAACGTAATCATATGGACTACATTCGACAATCTCTAAAAGACGACTATAATTACGTCTGTGCCCAATATTCCCCTGAAAAAGTTTGTGACCATTACAGCATATCTGAAGATGATGTTTTGAGGGCTCACTATTTAATATCAGACTATTTCCTTGAGGAGGGCGAGGAAATTATGTTTGGTATAAAAAATTATGATTTATTATCATCCGCAGTACATCGTCAAACAACAAGTTTCGGGAATATAGAAAAATGGTCTACCGAATTCCAAAAAATGGCGACATTACTCTATGGATTGGTAAAAAATCATGCATTTCATGATGGTAATAAAAGAACTGCTCTACTAGTTCTATTATTACATATGGATCGGCAACATTTGCAAATACGTGTTCCTCAAACAAAACTTGAAACATTAGTCGTTCGAATCGCTGCAAATACTTTAAACGAATATCAAACATTCAAGAAATACGAAACGAATGAGGAACCAATTATCAATTTTATCGCTGACCTATTGAAAAAGTATACAAGCCCAATAAATAAACGATACTATTCGATTACATATGCTGAATTCAATACTAAACTTAATAAATTTAATGTGCGATTAGGGAATCCTGCTGGAAACTACATCAATGTTTATCAAATAAAAAACAGTAGATTATTTAAGATAGGGCCACAATCACAAAAAGAAGTTAAGGTATTACAAATCGGATTCCCTGGTTGGAAAAAACAGGTAAATCCAAAGGCTTTAAAGAATGTTCTTAAAGAGACTCACTTAACAGCTGAATTTGGGGTGGATTCCGATGTCTTTTTCAAAGGTGAAGAGCCCATGTATGCATTAATAAACGAGTATAGAGGTCCTTTATTAAGATTGAAAGATAAATAATGGCCGACATTGCCGATTTTACCCGCGAGGTAGAGTGTATCTACAAGGATGAACGATACGCAGTCCGCGATAATGGTGCTGTCTTCCGCTATCCGCGTGATGGAAAGCGTCCGCGCAAATACGACAACTTCTGGACATTCGGGAAACCCAATATCGTACATGGCTATATGGAAATCGCATCTGTCCGAATCCATGTCATTGTCGCAACTGCATTCCTCGGCCCCAAGCCCACCAAAGAACACGTTGTTGATCATATCGACACGAATCGTCGGAATAACCGGGTGGAGAATCTCCGTTGGATTACGCGGCTGGAAAATATACTCGACAACCCCATTACGCGGAAAAGAATCATATTGCGCTGCGGCAGCATCGAAGCATTTCTGGCGAATCCTTCCATACTGCAAGAAAATGAATTGCCGCCCGATCTCAAATGGATGAGAACCGTAACCAATGCAGAGGCGCAAGTAAGTAAAAACCGATTGCTGGAGTGGGCCGAAAGCGATAAAGAGCCCTCTGGAGGCTCCTTGGGTGCATGGGTTTTCAATCCATCCGAGAAATCCACCGCATATTCCCAGCAACCCCAGGTTTCAACAATCAATCCTCAAGCAGATTTACTTACAGGAGAAGGTCAATTAGGCGTTTGGGGATACAGGCAACCAGGATTCCAAGAACATGACCAATCCAACACGCTTCAAGACGAAGAAGACAGAACCCCTAATCTCGTATTGTCTCTGACTCCCGGAGCTGCTCAGGTCAGAGTGTTTTTTGACGACAAGCCTTGCGAATATCCATGTACTCCACAACATTTCGACGAAAATCCCTTGGCAGCGTATGCTGCCAATCTGACTGACGATGCCATTTTTTGGCGCAATCAAAATGGGGATCGTGCATACTCAGTAGCAAAATACGGCTATTCAAGCGATGGAGATTCTTTGATTGTAATGTCTCAAGCCGCCTATGTATGGAAAAAACAAACAGTCGGTGATTCTAAACCCGTTTCAGTAACGCAACTCAGGCCTGACGAGTATAACAAAAACGATTTGCCATGTTCGCTTACCGAAATAACATACGAACAAAAGCTGTTTGTTCATAAGAGAATCGAGACTGGATTCCACTCCAAAGAATATTTGGAAGAGATATTTAATCAATGTATAAAAGAAACTTAATCATTTTAGAAATTGATAAGTACAAGAGTCTGAAGAACTCGTAACCCTTATAATTAATCGTAGTAAAGTACCTCAAATCTCCTTTAAAGAATAGTCATAACCCATATCCGTGAAACAGCACAAATTGCTATGCGTACCTGATAGACATAGTTTTTGCGGTTCAATATTGGTCATTGGGAAGTGAGAATAAGGGCAAGATTAGTTGTTCTTATTTATCAGATTCACCACCACCTTCGTCATCACATCCTTTTCCTCGGTGCGGCTCTCGGCGATCATCAGCGTCAGGGCGACCAATGTGTTGTTGTCTAAAAGGCGCGAGCCGTCGGAACGGTAGAGGATGCGGTTGTTCTCCAGAAACCACAGGAACAGAAACGCCGCGATGCGTTTGTTACCGTCGCTGAACAAGTGGTTCTAGACTGTCAGGTAGAGCAGATTGGCCGCCTTTTCCTCGACACTCGGGTAGAGATCACGCCCGCCGAAGGTCTGGTAAATCGCACCCATCGTGCTTTTGAACGACTCGTCCTTCTCGTGGGCGAACAGTTCGCTGCCGCCGAACTTGTCGCGCAACATCTGCAACGCCTCCATCGCATTCTCATAGGTCGCACGAAATGGCTCCTCGGCGGTAGTGGCCGATACCTCCAACTGCTGATAAT
>UMIK01024084.1_pt1 | contig 10472 bp, 5 predicted proteins | sample 1965791 | NCBI WGS metagenome assembly UMIK01 (sample SAMEA4836126, study PRJEB28245) | human gut metagenome | biome: gut microbiome; material: fecal sample | place: Denmark | collected 2008 | reverse complement strand
CGTTATCGACTATGATGATATGAAACTCACCTCCTTCTTTCGGTTTACAATAGTGAGAAGTGTAGGAAGTGATCGGCTGCCCCGTGCCGGAGCGTGCCAGCAGGCGGGTGAAGACACCTAACGAGTCCCGATCCGGCACGATCTTCTCCATTCCGAACGTCGCAATGTGAACATTCGGGAAAGAAGTTCCCATATCTGCATTCCCCTCGTTGGTGCAGACCACTATCTCTCCAGTCGAAGCAACTGCAAAGTTAGCTCCCGTCATGGCAACATCGGCTGTCAGGAATTTCTCACGCATATTTTTGCGGACGGCATGCGTCAGATAGGTCGGGTCGGAATTGCCTTTTTCCGTACCTAACACGCGCTCCATCATCTCGCCCACCTCCTGCCGCTTGATATGGATAGCGGGCATCACGATATGGCTGGGATGAAGTTTCATCCATTGAAGGATACGTTCGCCGAGGTCGCTCTCGATTATATCGTAACCTTTTCCGAACAGGTAATCGTTCATACCACACTCTTCTGTCAACATGGATTTGCTCTTTATCAGCGTATGCGCCTTGTGCTGTTGCAGGATTTCCTCGACGATCGCATTATGTTCCGCCGCGTCTTTCGCCCAATGGACAATCGCTCCGTTGGCCGTGGCGTTCTTCTCGAACTCTTCCAAAAGGACATCCAAATGGCTGTTCGAATAAAGTTTGATCTCACAAGCCAGTTCACGCAAGCGTTCCCATTCGGGAAGCGAATGGCTCATTTTATCCCGTTTGACACGGACCATCCAGAGGGTTTCGTCGTGCCAGGCTTCCTGCTTGCGGTTCCCGATGAAGCGGGCAGCCGCTTTTGAATGTTTCGTGCTCATAATCCGGAGGCTAATATTTCAACAATATGAATCGTTTTGATCGGAAGGTTGTCACGCTTGATCACGCCTTCCATATGCATCAGGCAGGAACTGTCGGCACCGGTGATGTACTCGGCTCCTGTGCTCATGTGGTCCTTCACCTTATCTCGTCCCATACAGACGGACACTTCGGGTTCCTCAATCGCAAACATGCCACCGAACCCACAGCACTCGTCGATACGTTTCGGTTCGAATATCTCAATGCCTTTCACCAAAGAGAGGAGATCGCGCAACTTAGAAAAATACGGGATATTCCGTTCACTCGGAGAAGAAAGATGCAACTCGCGCACACCGTGACAGCTATTGTGAATGCTTACCTTGTGGGGAAATTCAGCTTTCAGTTCCTTGACCTTCACAATATCGTGCAGGAACTCGCAGATATCATAAATCTTCTTGCTGTTCATACACACATGACCTGCCTTTTCCAGAATACCGGGATGATTCTCTTTCACGAAAGCGACACAACTGGCAGAAGGGCCAACCACATAATCGTACGAACGGAACAGTTCTTCCATACGCAGCGCCAACCCTGCCGATTCATGCTCGAATCCGGCATTTGCCATTGGCTGGCCACAACAAGTCTGGTCTAACGGATAATCCACATCCAACCCGAGACTTTTCAATAATTTATAGGAAGCAACACCAACTTCCGGATATACCGCATTGATATAACAGGGGATAAATAATCCTATCTTCATATTGGTTTATTTTAATTACCACAAATGTAATAATTATTTCTGTTACTTTGAACTTGATCCAAAAGTAACAAATCACTTATACTCCTGCCAGCTTCGGATTTGTATATCGTCCATGCCCAGCGTGCAAAATGCTTCGATAAAGGCGCTTGCCAGACGGGCATTTGTGATGAGCGGAACGTTCAGATCGATGGCGGCACGACGGATCTTATAGCCATTATTCAACTCACCGGCTGAAAGGTCGCGCGGAATATTCACAACCATGTCGATCTTCCTTTCGTGGAGCATGGTGAGTGCTTGAGGTTCCATGTCCTCCTCGCTCGGCCAGTAAACCCGCGTACTGGAGATGCCGTTTTCTTCGAGAAAGCGGTGTGTCCCGCCTGTTGCAAAGAGGTTGTAGCCTTTCGATGCCAGCATCTTGGCGGCATCCAACATGGCCACTTTCTGTTTTGGCGTACCCGTCGAGAGCAGAATATTCTTTTCTGGAATACGGAGACCGACGGAAAGCATACTTTTCAAAACAGCCTCGGAAACATCGTCGCCGATACACCCGACCTCGCCCGTCGAAGCCATATCAACACCTAAAACAGGGTCGGCTTTCTGCAAGCGGTTGAAGGAGAACTGCGAGGCTTTGATACCTACATAATCCAGATCGAATTCGTTCTTATTAGGTTTCTCGACAGGTAAACCTAACATGATGCGAGTGGCCAGTTCAATAAAGTTAATCTTCAATACTTTGCTGACGAAAGGAAAGGAACGGCTCGCGCGAAGGTTACATTCGATCACCTTGATCTCGTTGCCTTTCGCCAGATATTGGATGTTGAACGGACCAGAGATATTCAGCTCTTTTGCGATCTGCTTGCTGATACGCTTGATGCGGCGGACCGTTTCAACATACAGCTTTTGTGCGGGAAACTGGATAGTTGCATCGCCGGAATGCACACCGGCAAACTCGATATGTTCGGAGATTGCATACATGACGATCTCACCCTTATCGGCTACAGCATCCATTTCCACTTCCTTGGCATGTTCGATGAACTGGCTGACAACGACCGGATGTTTCTGCGACACGTTGGCTGCCAGCTGCAAGAAGCGTTCGAGTTCTTCCTGGTTGGAGCAGACATTCATGGCGGCGCCACTCAGCACATAACTCGGACGAACCAAGACCGGAAAACCCACCTCAGCCACAAACTCGTTGATATCTTCCATCGACGAAAGCTCTTTCCAACGCGGCTGGTCCACACTGATGCGGTCCAGCATGGCGGAAAATTTCTCGCGATCTTCGGCATTGTCGATACTCTTGGCGGATGTCCCCAAGATATTGACATGCTGTTCGTCAAGGCGCATCGCCAGGTTATTGGGTATCTGACCGCCTGTCGAGACAATCACGCCGTGCGGATTTTCCAGTTCGAGGATATCCATCACACGTTCGAAGGTCAGTTCATCGAAGTAAAGGCGGTCACACATATCATAGTCGGTCGAAACTGTTTCAGGATTGTAGTTGATCATCACCGAACGCCAACCTTCCTTACGGATCGTTTCCAACGCCTGCACGCCACACCAGTCGAACTCGACCGAACTGCCGATCCGGTAAGCGCCGGAACCCAGCACGACGATGGAACGGTGGTCACCCTGATACTGCACGTCGTTTTCCGTACCGCTATAGGTCAGATACAGATAGTTCGTCTGCGCCGGGTATTCAGCAGCCAGCGTATCGATCTGTTTCACTACCGGAACGATGCCGTGTTCCTTACGAAACTGGCGGATCTGCATCATACCTCTTTCTATATTTCCCTCAAGGCCGAAGGCGCGAGCTATCTGAAAATCGGAGAAACCTTGCCGTTTCGCCTTGCGAAGCAATGAACTATGGACTATGGACGATTGACAATTATCAGGATTGCGATATTCTTTTTTAATTACCAATTGTCCATTATCAATTGTCAATTTATGCAACTCCTTGGAGGTACACATGATTCCGTAGAGTTTTTGTAGGAACCACCGGTCTATCTTGGTCAGTTCGTGTATCTGATCGATGGTATATCCGGCACGGAACGCTTTGGAGATAACGAAGATACGGGTGTCGGTCGGTTCATGGAGTGCCTTGTCGATGTCGGTTATCACCAGCTCCTTGTTTTCCACGAAACCATGCATGCCCTGTCCGATCATACGCAACCCTTTTTGGATCGCCTCTTCGAAGGTGCGCCCGATCGCCATCACCTCGCCCACAGATTTCATGCTCGACCCCAACTCACGAGCCACACCATGAAACTTACCCAAATCCCAGCGCGGGATCTTGCAGACCACATAGTCGAGAGCCGGTTCGAAGAAAGCACTTGTCGTCTTCGTCACCGAGTTTTTCAAATCAAAAAGGCCGTAACCCAGTCCCAACTTAGCTGCGACGAAAGCCAACGGATAACCAGTTGCTTTAGAGGCCAGCGCAGACGAACGGGAAAGACGGGCGTTCACTTCGATCACGCGGTAGTCTTCGCTCTCCGGATCGAAAGCATATTGCACGTTACATTCGCCCACGATACCGATATGACGGATGATCCGGATAGCCAGTTCACGAAGTTTATGATACTCGCTGTTGGTCAGTGTCTGTGACGGAGCGATCACGATGCTTTCGCCGGTATGGATACCCAACGGGTCGAAGTTCTCCATGTTGCAGACCGTGATACAGTTGTCGAAACGGTCGCGCACCACCTCATATTCCACTTCTTTCCATCCCTTCAAACTCTTTTCCACCAACACTTGAGAAGAGAAAGAGAAGGCTTTTTCAACCAGTACATCCAGTTCCTCCTCATTGTCGCAGAAGCCGGAGCCGAGGCCGCCCAAAGCATAAGCGGCACGGACAATCACCGGATAGCCTAACTCGGCAGCAGCCCGGCGGGCATCTTCGGCATTTTCCACCGCTTCGCTCTTGATCGTCTTCACACCGATCTCGTCGAGTTTGCGGACGAAGAGTTCGCGATCCTCCGGATCCATGATTGCCTGTACCGGAGTACCGAGTACACGGACGTTATATTTTTCCAGCACACCACTCTGGTAAAGCGCCACACCGCAGTTCAACGCCGTCTGGCCTCCAAAAGCGAGCAGGATGCCATCCGGACGTTCTTTGGCGATCACCTTTTCGACAAAGAAGGGAGTGACGGGCAGGAAATAAACGGTATCTGCCACTCCTTCCGAAGTCTGTACCGTAGCGATGTTCGGATTGATAAGCACTGTCTGGATTCCCTCCTCCTTGATGGCTTTCAAAGCCTGGCTACCTGAATAGTCGAATTCTCCCGCTTCACCGATCTTTAGGGCGCCGGAACCGAGTATCAGGACTTTCTTTATATCTTCTTTCATTTTCAGACTCTTTTATTCGTTAACATTTTTAGATCTGTCGTCCCAATTCCTAAAGCAAATCGACAAACTTATCGAAGATAAACTCCGTATCGGTCGGTCCGCTACATGCTTCGGGATGGAACTGGGAAGAAAAGAAAGGCTTCGTCTTATGCCGGATTCCTTCGTTTGTCCCGTCGTTCATATTGACAAAGAGCGGTTCCCAGTCAGCCCCCAATGTGTCATTATCCACTGCGTAGCCGTGATTCTGGGAGGTGATAAAACACTTCTCCGTCCCCACCATACGCACCGGCTGGTTATGGCTGCGGTGGCCATACTTCAGTTTATAGATCGAAGCGCCGCCTGCTTTGGCAAGCAACTGGTTTCCCATGCAAATGCCACAGATCGGTTTGTCCCCATCCAATGCCTTGCGGATATTCCGGACAGCAACATCGCAAGTATTGGGATCGCCAGGGCCGTTCGAAAGGAAAAGCCCGTCGTATTCCAAATGATTGAAATCATAGTTCCAGGGAACACGTATCACCGCTACATTCCGCTTCAAAAGGTTACGGATGATATTGGCTTTCACACCACAATCGAGAAGCACAACACGCTTCAAGAGTTGAGAGTTGAAAGTTGAAAATTGAAAGTTGTCGAAGCCTACAGGGTAATGGGTGGTGATCCCGTCAGGTAAGTAGGCGACAATGTCTTTGCAAGAAACACGATCCACATAATTGATGCTACCGTAATCCGGTATTTCCCCTCCACTTTCACCTTCTTTATCGGCGGTACCGATAACGATACGTCCCATCATTACCCCGTGCTCTCGTATCTTTTTTGTCAGCGCACGGGTATCGATGCCGGTAATTCCGGGAATCTTCTCACGTTTCAACCAGTCACCAAGGCTTTCCACAGCATTCCAGTGGCTATACTCTTCACTATAGTCACTCACGATAATCGCCTCCGCATGAATTTTCTCACTCTCCATAAAGGTAGGCAAGCCGTTCTCTTCGATAGAGAAAGGAGGCACCCCGTAGTTTCCGACCAACGGATAAGTCAGAACCATCAACTGCCCGGCATACGAAGGGTCGGTAAGACTTTCGGGATAACCGGTCATTGCAGTGTTGAACACCACTTCGCCGGCCACTGCCTTGTCAAAACCAAAAGAGAAGCCGTGAAACATGCTTCCGTCGTCTAAGACCAATGTTGCTGTTTTTCTTGTCATTTTCAATATTCAATTATCATTTTTCAATTCCCCAATATTCCTCTTCCATATAATGAATGAACGCTTCGTTCACCATTCGTACACCACCAGGTGTCGGATAATCACCGGAGAAATACCAGTCGCCCGGATGATCAGGACAAGCGGCATGTAACCCTTCGAGTGTCTGGTAAACAATCTCCACCTTCGCACGTGTTCCTACGGGGGTAAGCAGTTCCACCATCTTGGCCGAAATTTCCTCGTCGGTGAAAGACGCATAAATCTCCTTCACATAATTTACGGTCGCATCGCACGGCATAACCTGCTGCCGCTTGGCTTTCTTATAGGCATCGAGCAGAACGGATTCCATCCCCTTGTCCACTAAAAGTGCCACGGCAGCCTTGAACGCGATAAATTCGCTCATACGAGACATATCAATACCGTAATAGTCCGGATAGCGCACCTGCGGAGACGAGCTGACCACCACGATCTTCTTCGGATTCAGTCGGTCCAGAATACCGATGATACTCTGCCGGAGTGTCGTACCGCGCACGATACTGTCGTCGATCACGACCAGATTGTCCTCGAAAGGCACGATGCTTCCGTACGTGATATCGTACACATGGGCAGCCAGATCGTTACGACTGTTTCCCTCGGCAATAAAGGTACGCAATTTTATATCTTTGATCGCTACTTTTTCACACCTAACACGCATGGACAGGATTTGTTCCAGTTCTTCCTCCTGAAGCAGGTGGCTGCGATCGGCGATCCATTCCTTTTTCTTCTTGTTCAAATATTCGTTCATGCCCTCCTGCAATCCAAAGTAGGCGACCTCCGCCGTATTCGGGATAAAGGAAAAGACCGTATGGTTCAGATCGTTGTCCACAGCCTTCAAGACTGCAGGTACAAGATTTTCACCCAACCGTTTCCGTTCGCGGTAAATATCCCGATCGCTTCCACGTGAGAAGTAAATGCGCTCGAACGAGCAGGCCTTATTTTCCTTCGGCTCTACGATCTGCGACGTATGCCAATTACCTTGCTTGTTGATGATCAGTGCCTCTCCCCTTTTCAGTTCATGTACATCTTCGGCAGGCACGTTCATGGCCGTCTGGATCACCGGACGTTCGCTTGCCAGGATCACGATCTCGTCATCGGCATAATAGAACGCCGGACGGATGCCCCAGGGATCGCGCACGCTGAAAGACTCACCACTCCCGGTCAATCCGCAGATCACGAAACCACCGTCCCACTGCGGGGCACAACGTTTCAGGACATTCGACAGGTCGACATTTGCCTCGATCGCATGGGTGATATTCATTCCTTTCAGCCCTTCGGCTTCGTACTTCCGGTACAGGCGTTCGACCTCACGGTCCAGACGGTGCCCCACCTGTTCTAGCATGATGAAAGTGTCGGCATAGGCACGCGGATGCTGGCCGATGGCTGTTATCTCTTCAAAAATATCCTGTACGTTAGTAAGATTGAAATTACCGCAAAGAGCAAGGTTCTTGGCTCTCCAGTTGTTACGGCGTAAAAAAGGATGGACATAGGAAATACCGGATTTCCCGGTCGTACTGTAACGCAGGTGTCCCATATAAAGCTCTCCTGCAAAGGGAAGGTTTGTTTTAGCAAAAAGCGGATCATTCAGTTTGTCGGGCGGCAAATCCTTGTAATACTCATGAACGGCTGCAAATATCTCGGTAATGGCTTCTGTGCCTAATGCTCTTTCCCGAAACATATATTCTTCGCCGGGACTAGCTTCCAACTTGACGCATGCTAAACCGGCTCCTTCTTGACCGCGGTTATGCTGCTTTTCCATCAACAAATAGAGCTTATTGAGCCCATACATCCAGGTTCCATACTTCTGATGATAATATTCCAAAGGCTTTAGTAACCGGACCATGGCGACTCCACACTCGTGTTTAAGTACTTCCATTTGGTTCTATCTTGTTTATTCCGACTGCAAAGATACTTACATTATATTACATAATGTTCATATAAACGAAGTTTATTTGACACATTAATAGAAATAATCATTTTATCTACCATTTAGTTAAATTATTCTATAAAACAATATTCTTTCAACAAATCTACCAAATAAAAAGAAAAAGTCCTTTCATCACATACGGATCGTAAGAAAGCAAAAGGCTTTTTTATATAATCATTATCAGAGCGATTTTGTTCTGGGAAATCGCTTTTGGATTTCTCATTTACACAAACTGACTTTATAAACAAAATGCGGCATGTCCACCCCTCGGTAATGCTTAATGAAGGTTGCCACTTTTTGCATGCCATTGCGCCGCGCTACTTTTTGGGAAGCAATATTGGTATCCCGTATGATCGAATAGACCTCTTCGAAACCAAGCGTATGGAAAGCATACTCCCGACAAGCGACAGCAGCTTCGATAGCAAAGCCCTTATGCCAAAACTCCTTTTTAAAAAGGTAACCGATTTCAGGGACTCGTTTTCCGTCAAATTCCTGATAAGTAATACCACACTGCCCAATTAGTTCGTTGCTACCTTTCTCAACCACTCCCCATAAACCGAAGCCGTCGTGCCGGTACCGTCCGAACTGCCTATCCAGCCAGTTTTGCACTTCCTGATCGTTGAATGCCCCTTCATAGGCATACATGACTTCATCGTCCTGCAACAGTTTGCACACATCCTTAAAATCTCCTTGTTCCAATCCCCGTAATAACAATCGTTCCGTTTCCAGTATTTTCATATCATCCTCCACATTTATAAAATCATCAATTCCGAAACATTTAAGTTTCTCACCTTTACCAACACTATTTCCGGTAAAAGAACTTTTACCTCCTCTTCTTCTCCCGTTTTTTTCCAATACACGACAAAATTAACGCGTGCCTCTTTCAGTTCATATCCCTTATCCAGCCATTTCTCGATCTCTTTTTTGAAACTGTTTGAAAAACGGACAACTTCCTTATCCGACGAATCGCAACAACCGCCCTCCATCAACCGCAATGGCATGCCACTTTTCAGATTTCCAATCGACTCCTGCCTCCTTGCATCTTTGAAAAAATCCAACCATACATCGCGATGCGTAAGCAAGAACAGTAAACGTTCCGGCATCGGATAATAAGCCTTATCGAACCGGATAATTTTTTCCTCATTGCCGAAAATTTCCGGATAATAGCTATTCAAATGGATCGATAACTTATTTTTGGCACGTGTGAGTGCTACATAAATCTCACGTCTCTTTTCATCCGTGACAGGCTGATTATCCCCTAATAAATCCCTATTATCGTTTAAAAGCAGAAAGACATTATCAAACTCTTTCCCTTTTGCCTTGTGAATCGTAGAAACAACGATAGTTTCTCCCCGAACGGCATAGAAATCTTCCAGCTTCGATTCAAACAGATACGTTTCCCAATCCGAACGATACTTACAGGGATAAAGTTGTTCGAAATTCTGAATAATCCCCCGGCAAATTTCCCAAGAAGCAGCTTCACAATATTCATTTTTAATAGCTTGTTTTGCCTCAGCCCAGCATACTTCATCTATCAGATGAACCTCCGCTTGCGATCCTAAAATCCGGTTGAAGAAACGCATCTCATCCATATCGCACAGACGGAAACCCTCGTTCGACTGAATCAAACGGACTGGCATACGTTTATCTTTCAACAAACAGGCAACCTGTATCGCTTCCCAGTTTGTCTGAGTCAATACGCAGGTCGTTCCGATCAGAGGGGTTGCACAAATATCCTGCACCAATGGTATAACCATATTCGGCGACTGGTATTGAACGATACGGATCTCACCTTCATCCTGGTCGTGAGAAATGATCCGCGGCTGCTTCATTCTTTCAGGTATAGTTTCCCAAAAACGATTCGCAAACTCAACCAAACACTTTTTGCTTCGGAAATTGACCAGCAAATCATGCGTACGAGCACCGTATTCATCGACCAGCTTTCTCATATATCGGGAATTCGAACGACGGAAACTGTAAATATTCTGGTCATCGTCACCTACCGCGACCACCTTCAAGTCCTCATTTTTACGAATAAGCGCCTCCACCAGTGCAAACTCGTCTTCAGTCATATCCTGCGCCTCATCAATCACCAGAACCGTTTTTGTAATACGATTTATCTCTACTTCCCCATTGCCTATTTTTCCCACGGCATCGATAATTACGGAAGATGATTTTTCTAAAGAACCTTGCAGCCCTAACAGGTCGAAACAATAAGAGTGGAAAGTCTTGATCTCAACATAACCAGCAGCAGTCCCTATCAAATCCCATAACCGTCGTCTGAATTCGCTCGCAGCAGCACGAGAAAAAGTCAGCATCAAGAGTTGTTCGTGCTTGACATCTTCCTCCAACAGCAAGTAAGCCAGTTTA
>UMIK01005341.1_pt1 | contig 10540 bp, 10 predicted proteins | sample 1965791 | NCBI WGS metagenome assembly UMIK01 (sample SAMEA4836126, study PRJEB28245) | human gut metagenome | biome: gut microbiome; material: fecal sample | place: Denmark | collected 2008 | reverse complement strand
GCGGTCGCCGAGCTTTCAGGGCAGGGCCACGCGCTCGCCGACCTGCTCGAGGCGGCGGGCCTCGCCAGGTCCAGCTACTACTACGCCCTCGCGCACCCGAAGGCCCCGACCAGGCCCGAGCTCCGGCCGCGCGTCGCCGAGATCTTCGGGAGGCTGCCGAACGGCGTCGGCCACCGCCAGGTCGCGATGGAGCTCCGTGCCGTGGACGGCGTGCGGGTAGCGGACAAGACGGTGCTCAAGGTGATGAACGAGATGAGCCTGAGGTGCCGCATCCGGAAGGAGGCCGACCGCCACGGGTACAGCTCGTACAGGGGCGCCGTCGGCGAGACCTTCGAGAACGTGATCGGCCGCGACTTCTCCGCCGACGGGCCCTGGCAGAAGCTGGGCACCGACGTCACCGAGTTCAAGCTCTCCTTCGGCAGGGTCTACCTCGCGCCGGCGTACGACTTCGGGAGCAAGGAGATCGTGGCGTGGTCGATCTCCGAGCACCCGGATCTCGCCCAGCAGGAGGAGATGCTGGAGGCGCTCGTGGCGGCAAAGCCGGAGGGCGCGAGCCCCGTCATGCACTCGGACATGGGGTGGCAGTACCAGCACGACCTCTACGTCTCGGCCCTGCGCGGCAACGGCTTCACCCAGAGCATGTCGCGCAAGGGCAACTGCATCGACAACGGGGCGATCGAGCAGGTGTTCGGGCACCTCAAGGACGAGTTCTTCAGGGGGCGGGACTGGGACGCGCTCGAGTCCTTCAAGGCGGACCTCGAGGCCTACATACACCATTGGAACCACGTGAGGCGCCAGAAGAAGCTGGGCGGGCTGACCCCGGTGGAGTTCCGGGAGCGGGCCCTCCGGGAGGCGGCTTAGGGGTTATCATTTAGCGTGTCCAAGTTTTGGGGCGCAGTTCAGGACGCCGTTTTTTTTGGGGTATACTCGTAGCGAGCAGAAGGTTTTAAGCCCTCCTGTGGATAAAGCTTGGTGGGTGATGCCCACGCCGAACAGCCGTCTCCGCATAAGGCGGCTGTTCCTATTTGCGTCAAGCATCACCCCGTGCCCGGCCTAGCCTGTGCAAATGGAACGGTGCCGTTTCATAAATTCGCAAGACTGATTTGAATGTGTAGGGTATTGCGCTAGAAGAAAAACGACTTGCAGTTTTGCAAGGGGAAGTGTCGAAAGGAAATCCCTTTTTTGAGAAAAGCCGGGGAAACATCCCCGGTACTTGGTGGCCTCTGCATGGCGGTGAACCAGAACCGTTTATACCATAGATCCCCGCTTTTTGGTTCATGGGGCCTTCGAGCACATGAGCAAGATTAGTGGGATCGCCGGGGCTGATAGGGCATTGCGTCGGCTAAGCTAAATGAGTTTCTTTTCGAATGCTTTGTAGTACGTCTTCTTGAAGCTAGCCGCTCCTCCAAAGAAGCGTTGTTCCGACCTGCTCATGCCCTTTGAAGTGCGAGCATCTTCAACGAGCGCCATGGTACATGCTAGATCCGCGACCTGGAAGAGCAGATAGTCAGCGGGGATACAGTTCTAAATTCTACCCCGCTGAGCGTGGCACCAAAAATGTGCTTCAGGATCCTGGAAATCTCTTTCTGCCCTTTATCGTAGTAGACCACTACGCGGTCGTATGAGAGAAATCCCTTAAGGTTTTCTCGGATAAAGCCTCCGAGCTCATGCGACAATCGTTCTTCGAGCTGCTCACCTGAGCCAAAAACGTGTTTGTCAATGTCGATTACCTTGAGCTTGACGTCACAGCGTCGGAAAAAAGCGAACAGAATATCGAAAGGTTTGCGGCGCGTTTTACCGTCGATTTCGGCATATCGTTCTTCGCGCCGGATGAGCGGAGCGGTATGGATGGGCGCGTATGCTGTGAAGCTGTGGCCTTGCAGCTCTCCTCGAAAACGTTCGATTTGAGGCCCAATGTCTTTCGACTGGTCGTGTAGAACGAGGCTGATGAGGTAGCGCGGCGAATGGTTGGATGTCGGGCCAAAGTCACCACTCTCGTCGCAGAAGATGCTGAGCTCCTTCATCGCCATCTCCCATCGAGATGAAAATGGCGGGGACTGTTCCCCGCCGATGGTGGGACCCGCCTCAGGCGCGCCCGCATCTACTTTATACCACGAACTTCCGTGTTCATTCATGGGATTTGACTGTTCAGCGAAAGCGATATCGAAAGGGGTGCTTGCGCGACGATTGCTGACAAGCAGGAGTGCCAACGGGTATACTTACAGCGAGCAGAAGGTTTTAAGCCCTCCTGTGGATAAAGCTTGGTGGGTGATGCCCACGCCGAACAGCCGTCTCCACCAAGGCGGCTGTTCCCATTTGCGCAGGCATCACCCTGTGCTCGGCCTAGCCGAGCGGCATCTCGTAGGCCAACAGAATCAGCGCTATAAGTATGACCGTCGATGTCATGGAAGGTCTCGAGCTTATGCTCGTAAGCGGATAGTTCGTTAAGGTTCTCGTGAGTTCAGGCTCGCGTGAAACCTCTCCCATTGCTTTTTACACCGTTAAGTCTAGGCAGCGATGCAGTCAGTGTAAAGTCGCTCAGGTGCCATATCTGCTCCGTTTGGCCACGATGCAGTCCCATTTTCTATTGTCACGAGCGAGAAGTAACCCGGGTTTTCGAGATCTTTGAAAACCCCCTTTCCCAAATATGGCTTCATATCGAATATTCCTTGCTTGCCGTCTTGAAACGTCAATGCAAGCTGGAATTCGCCGAACGCGTGAACCTCGGTTACGACGATGGGGAACGGTAGATCGCGAATATCAACCATAAGTAACCTCCTAACGGAGCGGGTCGATTTTGAAGGTCTGGCCTTCGCTGCCTGCGAGTTCCCAGACCGCAGCAAGTTCGTCGGAGTGGATGAGCGCCCAGGCGCGGACCATGGCTTCCTGCTTGTGGGGAAGGTTTCCGGTGAGCAGTTCTCCGTCGAACGTAAACGCAGCTTCGTGGCCTTGATACCTCGCGTGGAAGTGCGGAGGCATGTGGTCGTTAAAATACATGGAGATAATTATTCCGTAGAACATACTAATTGTCGGCATAATCCCTCCAATGCTCATTTCGAGTGCTCTCATTGCGACGCCGACGCTATTGTGTCGTGCGGCATATAGGGCAGGGTGCACTTTGAACGTGCACCGTATCGAAGTTATACCACGTCTTTCATCACCATAAACGTGGATGCGCTACTCTTTGAAAACGGGGATGGGGGCAACGCTTTGCTTGCGGTGCTGGGTATGTCTGACGGCATGTTCGCCGTCTGTGGTGCCTATGGCATGCTGGAGCTCGAAGTATTCTGCAGGGCTGCTATCTTTCGAGCAGACGAGTCGCTTTAGCACGAGATGCGGGTTCTCGAGCGTTCGGATGGTGAGCTCGGGTGCCATTCACCATTCAAAATGTCGTATGATGCAAGCTTGTTTTGCCTTAGTGCCGCAGGATAACGCCGTACGGGCTTTCAGATCTCCGCGTGTTCGGGCTCTTGCCCCCTCGTCGCCCGCTTTATGGACGGGTTTTGGGCGTTCAATGGGTTCCGGAGAATTCCAATTTCAACTTTTGGGCACTCGAACGCGTGCCGTCAAAGTAGACGTACCGATTGCGGTTTATCGCACGTATGTTTGCGCAGCTCAGCGGCTTGCGCTTTTTGCGGCGTTCTTTGTGTACTTGACGGGTTCGTGATGAAGTGCCCAAAAGTTGAAACTATGTGTTTGGACGGGGCCGAAATCCCCGGTTCAGTCAATTTTGGTGGTGCGCGGAGTCAGCTTTATGGCGCGATGGGCTCGTTTTTATGGTGCGCGGAGTCCGTTTTGGCCGTGCTCGGCATCGTCGTGCTTTGCCTGCCGAGGAGCGACAATCATATTTACTCGCGCGGGGGCGACGATCAATTTTTCTCGCGGGGGAGCGACGAGCAAATATGATCGTGGGGAGCGAACAAAAAAGACGCCCCGAAGGGCGCCTTGCATGCAAATTAGTTCCCAAGAAGGGGAGCGCCGCGTCTGCGACGCCAGAGCACTTAGGAGCGGGCCACCTTGCCGGACTTGAGGCAGTTGGTGCACACGTTCATCTTCTTGCGCTGGCCATCGACCACGCAGTACACGCGCTGGATGTTGGGACGGAACTTACGGTTGGTCACGCGGTGGGAGTGGCTGATGGAGCGACCAGCAACGGGGTGCTTACCGCAGACTTCGCAAACTTTGGACATATCGAAACCCTCCTTGGGCGGTCTGGAACTACCCACTTAATCAAACAGATAGGAACTATAGCACAGAACACCGGAAATGCGAGTAATCTTCACGAACAAATTCCAGCATTTTGCCCGCGTACATGCTACGCGTACCGCCAAGCGCCGTCAACAGGCGGGGCGAACCTCCATGAGCGCTATGCTTGCCTCTCGGGCGAGGTCCAGCAGGACGTGGTTCGCGAGCTTTTTGGGCGAACCTCCATGAGCGTTATGTTTGTCTTCTTATATTGATATCTACAGGCGATTCCTTTCGCGGCCGTTCGCTTGCCACTCGGCGCATCGTGCCCAGGCACAATGAAGCCCATAAATACGCATTCCGTTCGGTACCTCATGAATGAAAATTGTATGAAGGGTGCCCAAAGCTTTCCCACGCCAACCCATTTTCGAAATCGATGGGGTACAACTTGCTCCACGTGCGCGGAGGGGTAGGGCGTGCGACAGGTGTGCTGCCTGATTCGCATGCGGCAACTCTACACACATATATACGAGAAGAGGAGGGTGCCTGCGGGTGCCCTTCGAGCGTCTGGGGCCCCTGGGCTGCCGCGCGGCACGCGGCGGCAGGGCGGTCCGGCGCACGGCAACGGAAGGGATGGGCCGTTGAAGATCTTCAAGTTCCTCAAAGGGCACGGGATCAACTTCCTCATCGCGTTGGTGCTGCTATTCATGCAGGCCAATTGCGAGCTGACCCTGCCTGGGCTCATGAGCAACATCGTAGACGTGGGCATCAGCCAGGGCGGCATCGAGAGCGCCGTTCCGGATCAAATCACCGAGAGCGACCTCGCAGATGTCGAGCTATTCCTCGACAAGGACGTTGCAAGCCAGGTCGATGCGTTCTACAGCGGCCCCGATGCGGGCGGCGTGCGCACCTTCGTTGGCTCGGACGACGACCGTGCCGCGATTGAGAGCGAAATGGCCGAGGCCGAGATGCTCGTCTACCAGATCAACCAAGGTATTGCGGTGGAGGACTTCGCTTCCGCTGAGGCGGCCGAGGGCATGCCGGCGTTTGACGCCCTCAAGGCTCAGTTCGGTGATACCATCGACCTCGACGAACTCGTCGGCATGGTTGAAGGGTACTTGTCTGCCGAGGCCGGGCATGCCGTCACGGTGGAGGCGGGCAGCTTCGCGCAGATGCGCGCGCAGCTCGTCGATTCCCTCGGCGATCAGGGCGATACCATCATCGAGGGCCGCGCCATCGAATACGTGAAGGATGCCTACCGCGATGCCGGCCTGGACCTGAACGACGTCCAGACATCCTATCTCTTCTCCGAGGGCCTCACCATGCTCGCCTACGCGCTGCTCTCGGCAATCTGCGCCATCCTCGCGGCGTTCAACGCGTCGAAGACTTCGGCCGCGATCGCGCGCGACCTGCGCCACCAGCTCTACGAGCGCGTGCTGTCGTTCTCACCTGCGGAAATGGAGAAGTTCTCCGCTGCGTCGCTCATCACGCGTGCAACAAACGACATTCAGCAGATCCAAATGGTGCTCGTGATGTGCCTGCGCATCGTGCTCTTCGCGCCCTGCATGGGCATCGGCGCCGTGGTGCGCGTGCTCACCACGCCAACCGGGCTCGAATGGATCCTCGTGGTCGCAATCCTGGTCATCGCCGTCACCATCGGCATCCTCATGGGCATCACCATGCCCAAGTTCCGCCGCATGCAGAGCCTGGTGGACCGCAACAACCTGGTCGCACGCGAGATCGTGACGGGCATCATGCCCGTTCGCGCCTTCGGCCGCCAGAGCTACGAGCAGGAACGCTATGACCAGGCGAACCGCGATCTCACCAACACCTATATCTTCGCCAACCGGTGCATGGCGGCGCTCATGCCCATGATGCTCATCGTGATGAACGCCACGACTGTCGGCATCGTGTGGTTCGGCGGGCAAGGCGTCGACGCGGGCAACCTCATGGTGGGCGACCTCATGGCCTATATCAACTACGTCATGCAGGTGATCATGAGCTTCATGATCCTCACGATGATCTCGGTCATGCTGCCGCGCGCCGACGTGGCGGCGGAGCGCGTCCAAGAGGTCCTTGCCTGCCATTCCAGCATCGAGGACCCCGCGCCCGCCGATCGCGTGTCTCGTGAGCACGGCGAGGGGTGGCGCGGCGTCATCTCCTATAGCGACGTGACGTTCACCTATCCTGATGCCGAGGAACCCACCTTGGAGCACATCAGCTTCACAGCCGAGCCCGGCAAGACCTGTGCCATCATCGGCTCCACGGGATGCGGCAAATCCACCCTCGTGCAGCTTATCCCGCGCCTCTACGATGTCACGGAGGGTTCCATCACGCTCGATGGCGTGGACATCAGAAAGATCGGCCTCGAGGAGCTGCGCCGCACCATAGGGTACGTTCCGCAGAAGCGCATGCTCTTCAGCGGCACCATCGCAAGCAACATCAAGTACGGCGACCCCTCCATGCCCGATGCCGACATGGTCGAGGCAGCTCAGATCGCCCAGGCGACGGAGTTCATCGAGGGCAAGCCCGATGCGTACGAGAGCCCCATCAGCCAGGGCGGCTCCAACGTCTCCGGTGGCCAGAACCAGCGCCTCTCCATCGCCCGCGCGCTCGCTATCCGTCCGCGCGTGCTCGTGTTCGACGACAGCTTCAGCGCGCTCGACTATAAGACCGATTCCGTGCTGCGCCAGGAGCTTGCCGACCGCGCGGGAGACGCCGCCATCGTGATCGTGGCGCAGCGCATCGCGACCATCATGCACGCCGACGAGATCCTCGTGCTCGACGATGGCCGCATCGTGGGCCGCGGCACGCATGAAGAGCTTCTGCGCTCCTGCCCCGAGTACCTCGAGATCGCGAAGAGCCAGCTCTCTGCGAAGGAGCTTGGCCTCGACGATGCGGCAAACGGGGCCTCTGCCTTGGACGCCAACGCTTTGGAAGGAGGTGAGCGCTGATGCCGGGCCCCATGGGACGCGGTCCCGCGTCTGAGCGCGCGAAGGACTTCAAGGGAACCATCAAGAAGCTTGTCGCCTATATCGCGCACGAGCGCATCGCGCTCATCATCGCTATCGTCTGCGCCGTCGCGTCGGTGGTGTTCAACGTGCTCGGCCCCCGCATTCTGGGCCAGGCCACGACCGAGCTCTTCCAGGGCCTTGCTGCGAAGGTCACGGGCACGGGTGGTATCGACTTCACCAAGATCGGCTACATTCTGGCCGGGCTCCTGTGCCTCTACGTGACGAGTGCGGCTATGAACTTCGTCCAGGGCTGGATCATGACTGGCCTGACCCAGCGCGTGTGCTACCGCATGCGTAGGGAGATCGTCGAGAAGATCGACCGCATGCCGCTCAGCTACTTCGAGACCAACTCGGTCGGCGACGTTATGAGCCGCGTGACCAACGACGTGGATACGCTTGGCCAGTCGCTCAACCAGAGCGTGACGCAGCTCATCACCTCGGTGACGCAGATCATCGGCGTCGCCGTCATGATGGTTTCGGTCTCGGTGACGCTCGCGGGCCTCACCTTCCTCACGGTGCCCGTCTCGCTCGTGCTCGTGGTGGTCGTCGTGCGCTCGTCGCAGCGGTATTTCCGCCGCCAGCAGGCCATCTTGGGCCGCGTGGACGGCATCATCGAGGAAAGCTTCTCGGGCCAGAACGTCATCAAGGTCTTCAACCGCGAGCAGCGCGCCGTGGCCGATTTCGATGTGGAGAACGCTAACCTCTATGATTCGGGCTGGCGGGCGCAGTTTTTCAGCGGCCTCATGCAGCCGATCATGAACTTCGTGGCGAACCTCGCCTACGTGGCGGTGGTTATCGTAGGCGCATTCCTGGCTATTGCCGGCACCATCAACCTGGGCGATATCCAGGCCTTTATGCAGTATGTGCGCAACTTCACGCAGCCCATCACGCAGCTTAGCCAGGTGTCGAACATGCTGCAGATGCTCTCGGCTGCAGCCGAGCGCGTATTCGAGTTCTTGGCCGAGCCCGAGGAATCTGCCGATGCGTCCACGCCCGAGCTGCCCCGCTGCCGCGGAGAGGTCGCCTTCGACCACGTGCGCTTCGGGTATGTTCCCAACAAGACCATCATCCACGATTTCAGCTGCCATGTGGAGCCGGGCCAGACCGTTGCCATCGTAGGGCCCACGGGCGCGGGCAAGACCACGCTCATGAAGCTCCTCATGCGCTTCTACGACGTGAACGCCGGGTCCATCACCGTGGACGGCGTGGACCTGCGCGATTACGCACGCGACGACCTGCGCGAGAACTTCGCCATGGTCCTGCAGGATACGTGGCTCTTTAAGGGATCCATCAAGGAGAACATCCGCTATGGCAGAGCGTCCGCCTCAGACGACGAGGTGCACGCTGCCGCGCGTGCCGCGCTCGCGGACCATTTCATCCGGACGCTCCCCGGCGGCTATGACTTCGAGCTCAACGAGGACGCCTCCAATGTGAGCCAGGGCCAGAAGCAGCTTCTCACCATCGCGCGCGCGTTCATCGCCGACCGCCCCATCCTCATCCTGGACGAGGCAACTTCCAACGTGGACACGCGCACCGAGGAGCGCATCCAACGCGCCATGGATGCCCTCATGCAGGGTCGCACGAGCTTCGTGATCGCGCACCGCTTGAGCACCATCCGCAATGCCGACGTGATCTTGGTGCTGCGCGACGGCGACATCGTGGAATCCGGCACGCACGACGAGCTCCTTGCCAAGAACGGCTTCTACGCCGAGCTCTATAACTCGCAATTCGAGGATGGCGAGCCCGGGGAATAGCGGGCGCAGATCATGAGACAGCCAGGGCAGGGGACGTAACATTTCCCCTGTCCTGGTTTTGCAAAATTCCCTCTGTCCTGATTTTGCATGGCGTGCATTTTCAGCATGGGTTCCAAACTCGTAGTAAGATACAGGGGATTACTCGTGAAACCGATGCGCTGTGCATCAGATAAGGAGATTCCCGTGCCTGATACAGTGTCCGGAAGCCTGAGCGTTTCTAACGATGTCATTGCCGATATCGCCGGCTACGCTGCCATGTCTTGCTATGGCGTGGTTGGCATGGCCGAGCAGCTGCAGGGTGCCGAGAGCGTGCGCCTGCTTGCCGGCCAGCGCCTGCGCAAGGGCGTGCTTGTCTCCAACACCGAGGAGGGGCTCGCCGTCGATTTGCACGTGGTGCTCGAGAGCGGCGTGAACATGAAGTCCGTGTGCGAGAACCTTTCCAGCGCGGTCGCCTTCACGCTGCAGGAGATTGCAGAGATCGACCCCGCCAAGCTGAAGGTCGTCATCCATATCGACGCGCTCAAGAACCTCGGCTAGACGCCGGGCGGTACGTACCCTGGCTAGAACCAACGGAGATATCCCACATGATTGCGAAGACCATTCGAACCTGCTTTCCCATTGCGGCCGCCGCGGTCTCTGACAAGGCAGAGGACATCAACAAGCTCAACGTGTTCCCCGTGCCCGATGGCGATACCGGAACCAATATGTCGCTCACGCTCGCCTCGGTGGTGAAGGAGCTCAGCAGCCTTCCTGCCGATGCTGATATGGAAGCCATCGCCGGCGCCATCACCCACGGCTCGCTCATGGGCGCGCGCGGAAACTCTGGCGTCATCACCTCGCAGATCCTGCGCGGCGTTGCCGAGGGGCTCGTCGACGCGACGGAGCCTGCGACGTCTGCCGATGTGGCCGCTGCGCTCCGCAACGCCGTGAAGGTCGCCTTCAAGGCGGTGCGCAAGCCGGTCGAGGGCACGATCCTGACCGTGCTGCGCGATATCTCCACCAAGGCCGATTCTTGCGCCAAGGCTCGCGAATCGGTCGAGGACACGCTCGACGCTATCGTGGTCGAGGCGTATCAGTCCGTCGCGCGCACGCCCGATCTGCTCCCGGTGCTCAAGGAGAACGGCGTGGTGGACTCCGGCGCGTTCGGCTTCGCCATCTTCCTCGAGAACTTCGTGGCCGCCGCCCTCGGGCGCACCGCCGTCAAGACCGAGGACTTCGCCACCACCTTCGACGCCTCCGCCGATAGCGCCCGCGAGGGTGCGCTCGATCGCGTTAAGATCGAAGCGAACGACGACTGGGAGGGCTCGGAGTACCGATACTGCAACGAGTTCCTCTTCAAGGCGGATGCCCCCTTCGACGAGGAGGAGTGCCTCCAGTTCCTCGCGTCCATGGGCGATTGCGAGCTGCTCGTGGGCGCCTACCCCGACTATAAGATCCACGTTCATTCCAATACCCCGAACCTCGTGCTCGAGCACATGCTGCAGCTCGGCCAGATCTATGAGGTCTTCATCCACAACATGGACATGGAATCGCGCGAGCGTACCGCCAAGATCCACGAGGATCAGGATGCGGCGCCTGCGGAGCCTG
>UMIK01024104.1_pt1 | contig 10647 bp, 10 predicted proteins | sample 1965791 | NCBI WGS metagenome assembly UMIK01 (sample SAMEA4836126, study PRJEB28245) | human gut metagenome | biome: gut microbiome; material: fecal sample | place: Denmark | collected 2008 | reverse complement strand
AGGGAAAGAGCTTCGACCTGACCGTACGCGTGAAAGACAACCTACGCGACGAAATGGAAAAAATACGCAACTTGATGATTGATACGGGCGACGGACAGAAAATTCCACTGAACTATGTAGCGGAAATCCGCTCGGCCATGGGTCCGAACACCATCAGCCGCGAGAATGTAAAGCGTAAAATCGTCATCTCCGCCAACGTGGCCGACCGCGACCTGCGAAGTGTAGTCAATGATATACAAGCCCAGGTAGACGCACAAATCAAACTGCCGGAAGGATACCACATCGAATACGGCGGACAATTCGAAAGCGAGCAGGCAGCAAGCCGCACGCTGGCACTTACTTCGTTCATGTCCATCGTGGTGATATTCCTGCTCCTCTACCATGAATTCCGCAGTGTGAAGGAGAGTGCCATCATCCTTATCAATCTGCCGCTGGCATTGATAGGCGGTGTATTCGCCCTGCTCATCACAACGGGAGAAGTGAGTATCCCCGCCATCATCGGTTTCATCTCACTGTTCGGTATCGCCACCCGAAACGGAATGCTGCTCATCAGCCATTACAACCACTTGCAGCAGGAAGAAGGCTATGGCGTCTACGACAGCGTTATCCGCGGTTCGCTCGACCGTCTGAATCCAATCCTGATGACCGCCCTATCCAGTGCACTGGCACTTATCCCGCTGGCTCTCAGTGGCGACCTGCCGGGCAACGAGATACAAAGCCCGATGGCAAAGGTTATCTTGGGCGGCCTTTTAACATCCACGTTCCTGAACGGTTTCATCATTCCGATTGTTTACCTGATGATGCACCATAACCAACAACCTAAAACGTCAGACAATGAATAAAAGATTTTTCATATTCAGCGCCGCCATCCTCGCTTTTGCGGGGATGAGCGCACAAACGTCCGGCATTGATGCCGTGCTCCAGCAGATAGAGGCCAACAACAAGGAATTGCAGGCTAACTCCCACCTCATTTCCTCACAAAAACTGGAGAACAAGACAAACAACAACCTCCCCGACCCTACACTGTCATACGCCCACCTTTGGGACTCCAAGAACAGTGACGAGACAGTCGGCGAAATGGTCATCTCGCAAAGCTTCGACTTCCCCACGCTTTACGCCACCCGAGGGAAGATGAACCGACTCAAGACAAATGCACTGGATGCACAAGCCACCGCCTTCCGCCAGCAGATATTGTTGCAAGCGAAGGAAGTATGCTTGGACATCATCATGCTGCAACGCCAGCAAGCCCTGCTCGACGAACGGTTGAAGAATGCGGAGGAACTGTCGGCCATGTACACCCGGCGTTTGGAAACGGGAGATGCCAATGCACTGGAAACCAACAAGATTAATCTGGAGTTGCTGAATGTACGCACGGAAGCCCGCATGAACCAGACGGCACTTAACAATAAACTGAAAGAGCTGCTTGTCCTCAACGGAAACCAGCCGCTCACACCGGGACGTCCCAGACCCGATACCACACCCGACGCCCAAACACTCGGATTGACAGAATACCCGGCAGTGCCGTTGCCGGCCGACTTCCACCCGCTGGCCGACGAACTGCTGGCTTCAGACCCCACCCTGCAATCCTTGCAGGGTGAAAGTTCTGCCGCCCGGAAACAGATTTCGGCAAGCAAGCAAGGCTGGCTGCCCAAACTGGAACTGGGTTACCGTAGAAATACCGAATCGGGGCATCCGCTAAACGGTGTAGTAGTAGGCTTCTCTTTCCCGCTTTTCGAAAACCGCAATAAGGTCAAGATAGCCAAGACACAAGCGCTCAACATTGACTACCAAAAGGAGAACGCCGCACTGCAAGCCAGCTCTGCCTTGTGGCAACTCTATGAAGAGGCCAAGAACCTGCACGCTTCCATGGAGGAATACGAGCGCACCTTCCATCAACAGCAAGACCTTTCTTTACTGAAACAAGCACTTATGGGAGGACAAATCAGTATGATTGAATACTTCGTTGAAATATCGGTTGTCTATCAAAGCAAGACAAACCTCCTGCAACTGGAAAACCAGTATCAGAAGGCAATGGCACAGATATACAAGAGCCGGTTATAAATAGAAAGAGCTGTCTGCGGTTGACAGACAGCTCTTTCTATTTCAATATATTGTAGTTATAGTTTTGTGACTTTACCCATAAACAGAATAACTCCCGTACTCTTCTCCTTTATCAGAAAGATGAAAGGACGGTCCACATAGAACGGAATTACCGTACTTGGTCCGGGAGCGGCCACGTCCATTCCTCCGACAGTTACAGCCGCAGCTTCCGTCCCCTCTTCATTCACTTTCACATAAGTGAACTGTTGCAGCAAACTGATAAACAAATCCTCATCCGCCATTCCGGAAAAATCGGCCGATGGAGTAAAAGCCTCCTGCATTCCCATTGCCATCATATCGTCAATGAGTTCTTTATCATATTCCATTTCAAACCGGGGTAACTTAAGGTTCAAGGCAGAGCTTGATAAACTACTGTTCCATTCCCCCCAGCGCTCGTCATTCAGCTGCGGCAGGCACTCATCCAACGATTTTCCCTCTGCCGGCAAGAGCACCACCATACTGAAAGCCTCATTGCCGTAAGGCAACTCTGCCATTGAGAAATACTCATTCTCGGCATAGTTGAATCTCTCGTCACGAAGATTCATCATGTGTACAGTCGATTTGCTTCCGTCAGCATTCGTAAAAGCCTCTTCTGCCGTATCCGATTTTTTGAATTGATTCTTCCAAATCCCCTTGAAATAAAGCGCATTCAACAGATAAAGACGCGCCGTCTCCGGAATCTCATTCAAGACTTTGGGGATGCAATTATTCGTTTTCCCGGCACACCAGCCGTTTATAATGTCCGGAGCCTTGGGAGAGGCAAAATCCAGCTCCTGCACTTGCGCGTCATACATCTTTTTGTTTACGCTTACAAAGTCGTCATGAACACCGAACCCTTTCTTTATCCAGATGGAATTGGCAATTCCCAACTGTGTGGTATTGTCCAAATCGAGCAACGCCTCCACCAGCTTCTTATTATAGTTGTTCATTTCTTCCAACGAATAGCCCGAAAAGCCCAGGACATCTGTCATCTCAGATAGTGTGTTTCCCAACGCTCCATTGGCAATCATAGACAGACAGAGCGAAGCGCTCAAAGGAGAGATGAACAGATTGGGCTTTTCCACCTCAGTTTTACAAACCTGATTAAAGAAACGGAAAGCGAAATCCGTTCCTAAATCCATCATCTCCTGCTCGGCACGGGTCAAGGCAATGTCTTTGCGAGGCTTGGGTTGTGGTGAAGAGTTGTCGTCACTCTGGCAGGCTGCAAGGATACAAAGTAGGCTTAAGGCAGTAATCGTTTTTTTAAGCATAAGCAAATAGTATTAGTTTTAAAACAGTTATCTATATATAGAAAATGCTTGAACAAACAAAATACTGCATTGAAGAAACAATAAAAAATAGTACATTCCTACTCTATTATCATACTGCAAAGTTCTGCATATTTTTTGCAGTCGCACTGCATATGTGTTGCAGCACCACTGCATATGTGTTGCAGTCGCGCTGCATATATATTTGCAGTGTCACTGCAACAGCTCTGCAGTGCTACTGCAAAATATATACAGCAGCTTTGCAGTAACGTGATTGATTTCACCCGGTTATTGTTGCCAATTCCAGCACCCCTTCCGGCAAATATCCGCTGCGTATGCGCCATTCCTGGGGATAAAGATTATTGGCACGGTTACCTATATTCTTGACAAATCCTAGAGGTATCTGTTTGTAGGTGAGCAAGACAATGCCGCGCGGAGCAGTCTCCGAAAGGACAACAGCCTCCTTGCGCAGATAGCTGATGGCCTGCTCGCGGCCTATCTCTTCATGGGCAAAGGCATCCGGATTCAGTGCTATACTCATGGCGAGCCCATGAGCAGGCATCCAGTCTTTTCCTTTCAACTCGGCAACATCTACCCCAGCCTGCACGATACGGAGTGACGAACGCAAAGCCGACAGTTCGGAGAGATACGCTTTAGGGAAAGCGCTGACGTTGTTGCCATTGACGATAAATTCGTAATTATCCGGAACCGCAAACCACTCATGCAGTGCCGAAAGCTGTTCTTTGGAAACACCCGGAGTTTTCGCTCCTTTTCCTTGAGGTTTTCTTCCTTTTTCCCAGGATTTCACCTGCCCGGCCCAGGTATTCCCATCGCTCACGCCCGGTTTGCGGAGAACTGCCAAAAAGAATCCTTCCCCCTTCGTCCGATGGGGCAGGAAACGATAGGCGGGAAAGTCCTCTCCCGACAATAGATTACCCGTAATATTCCAGTCAGTAGAAATTTCCAACGGCAATACCTCCGCCCCGAATTCATCCCGTATCCAACGGATGTTCTCTTCGTTTTCCTTTGTATTATAGGTACAAGTACTGTAGATGAGAATGCCTCCGGACTTCAAGCAAGGCCAGATATCCGTAACGATGCGACGCTGGCGCTGCCAGCAGATTTCCACATTCTCCCCACTCCACTCACTTACCGCAACGGGGTCTTTACGGAACATCCCCTCGCCAGAGCAGGGGACATCCGTCAATATGACGTCGAAGAAGTCCGTCAAGGAAGAAAAATCTGCCGGGTCATTATTAGTGACCACCACACCGGAATGCCCCCACTTCGTAAGATTCTCCGCCAATACCTGCGAGCGGTTGCGGATTACCTCATTGGCCACCAGCAGACTGCCTGCGGGCAACACGCTACGGGCATGCGTGGATTTCCCGCCGGGAGCCGCACAGAGGTCAAGCATCACCACCGGTCCTTCGCCCACATACCGCCTCAAAGCCTGCTCCACAAACATAGACGAAGCCTCCTGCACATAGTAGCAGCCTGCATGAAACAGCGGGTCAAAAGTGAATGTCAGCCGCTTGTCCAGATAGTATCCGGCAGTAGACCAAGGGACATGCCTAAAAGAGGAACGAAAAAGACTGAATGAAGATTCCGGTAATTTATCTTCATTCAGTCGGATACTGACCGGCTGCTCCCCTTCCAGGGCGGCAGCCAGCTTTTCATATTCTTCCACACCCAAGAGGGCGCGTGTATAATCGGTGAAAGATGAGGGTAGCTTCATGCTTTGAACTGTTTTATGGCAGCAAAGATAGTGCAAAATACGTTTCACCAATCTACGGGGCTAAACAAAAAGCACGGTTCAATACTCTTTTTAAAAACTGAGTTTCACCCCTGCAAAATAGGAACGCGGTGCACCCGGTCCGTAGATATAACCGGAATCGCGGCTCGCTCCTTTATCAAAATCTTTCTGATAAGAATTGAATATATTCTGTACACCGGCATTGAGCTGCAAACAGAACCCTTGAAAATCAAAGTCGTAAGCTATCTTTGTTCCAAGCTCAAAGAAGTCCGGACTCTTTACCAATACATCCGCCTCACCGTTCACCTCCGAAAGCAAATGGGGAACGTACATCCGCCCGGTATAATTGCCGTTCAAAGCTATTGAGAAGGCTTTAACCGGCATATAGGTAGCTGTAAAGTAGCCGTAGACGTCGGGAGTACGCAGTATCTTGTCGCTGTAACGTTCTTTCTCCGACAAGTGCTCCTCATCCGCACTCCATTCTTCGGGAGAGTCATAGATACTTCGTTGAAGCGTCAGCCCTGCCTGCAACTGAACCTTATCCTTATAGGCAACCTTTCCTTCCAATGTGCCGCCATACACTTTAGCTCCCGAACCATTGATACGGGTCTGTATCAGATAAGCGCTACCATCCGGGTCTTTCACCGGAGGCGTCAGGACAAACGGGTCGGAAAGTTTCGTGTAGAAGCCTTCCACCAGTAGGTTTGCCTGGAAATCTCCGAAATAGTGGTACCAATCTACCGAAGCATTGAAGCTGCGCGAACGCTCTTCCTTCAATCCTTTGGCGCGGACAATGGAAACCAACTCTCCACCCACATTACTGATATGCAGATCTTCATCAAACGCTTGTGGAGCACGGAATCCCTCAGCATAACTGAAACGGATATTCACATCCTGAGTAGGATTGTAACGGATATTGGCACGGGGACTGAAAACAGCCTTGTCCATGATGCTGTTTTTATCTACGCGCCCGCCAATCAGGAAACTCCACTGTTCGTTCTTCCACTCATTCTGGGCATAGACGCTTGCTATATTCACCACTTGGTTCAACGGGGCGGGGGTATATTTCTCAATCAGTTGTTGCAAGCGGTCACCCGTTGCCGTAGGATCTTCGGCCAAAGCAGCATCACGATACTTCTGTACGTCCGTTGCCTTGTCATGCAGATTGTCGTGATTGAACTCAATGCCTCCGGTCAAATCGGCAGGCATAAACAGACACTTGTCAAAATGATAAATATACTGGGCACCCAGCACACCGGTAAAGTCCGTAGTCATTCCATAAGCGCTGTAATAACTATTGCGCACGATGTGCTGAGCCGAAGCATAGGTACTGAACGTATGTTTCTGGTTTTTGGAGAAAGCCGTGAACTTGAGTCCACCCGTGTTGATGGAATGTTTCAGCTGTTCCACCAGTCCGGGCGCCCCGGTACCGTTCAATCCGGCATCCTCGGCTATATGAGGGGGAAGGCTGAAGCCACTTCCACCACGGCGGAATTCCTCCATATGATGGTATTCAAGGCTCAGCTTGGAATAGGCACTTGTCCGGTAGTAAGCATTCAGACCGACAGTCTGGTTCTTCAGCTTCGGTAATTCGGAAAAACCGTCTCCGTTGGAGTCCCATGCCGAACGATGCCTGCTCTGGCCGTACACATAAGCCCCCATCTTACTGTCCGAAGAAACCAAGGAAAGATTCAGGGTCGTGTTGTTGTCGAACGAGCCGGAACCGTCGAAATTGGAAATGGTATGCGAGAAAGAACCGGAATTGCGAATCGGTTCCTTCGTAATGATATTCACCGTCCCGGCAATGGCCGAAGAACCGAACAAGGCTGAACCACCTCCACGCACCACTTCCACACGCTCTATCATGTTGGCGGGAATCTGTTCCAACCCATACACACCGGCCAGAGAGGAAAAGATGGGACGTGAGTCTATCAATATTTGGGTATATTTCCCATCCAGCCCGTTGATGCGCACTTGTGAATAACCGCAATTCTGGCAATCGGTCTCCACCCGCACACCTGGCTGAAAGGCCAGTCCTTGCGACAAAGTATGCGAGTTTGTCTGCTCAAACAGTTTAGGAGTGACCACTTTGACCAAAGTGGGTGCCAAGCGCCGGGCAGTCTCATTGCGGTTGGCTGTGACTACCACCCCGTCCAGTGCCACCATGTCTTCTTCCAACTCAAAGTTCTCTTCCAAGGTCTTACCACGTTTCAGAACGACTTTGCGCTCCTGCGACTTATAACCTACGGCACTGACGGACAACGTGAACTCACCTTCAGGCAGATTCTTTAGGAAATAGTGACCGGTGGCATCGGTCATGGTCCCGATGGTGGTGCCTTTCAGCGAAACTGTCATATAAGGCAAATGTTCCCTTGTACTTTTTTCTATTACATGACCGACAATATTGGCATCGGTACTCTTCAAATCTTCGGCATAAACGGTTGATGAGAGTAACAGACATACTGCTCCCACCACAAAAAATATATATTTTTTCATGTACTTCTAAAATAATATGTTAATCAATGAGGTTGACGCAATCCCACAACGGAATTGCCTTAATCTATCGGATTTGAAAAAAAGAAGGGGGAGCACGCAGGCAAATACCGCCACGAAGCTTTACACACTTGATGCATTCCGTGGTAAGAATGCTCAGTACACACAACAAAACAAGGAAAACCGTCGCGGCAACCGGAAGCAACGGAAGGGAAGAAGAGACGAAAGAGGCTAGATAGAAAATGGTTTCCAACTGCACCTCTGTATGCTCATGCTGGCCCTTGAATGGATGGGAATGCACAATGATAACACCATTCACCACATGCGAGTGGGTAAACAGCGTAATTCCTCCCAGATAGGCAATGAACAGCAGAGGGAGGAAACACTTCATTATATTCCTCAACTTCATCAAGACTTCCCAATAAAAACAGATGCGCAAAGATAACAGTATTTACAATAAGAAACAACCCGGTTTGTATATTTACCTCTATTTACAGTCGCAAATACCTACTTCTTGTTATTCCGGAAAAAAGACAATAAGACATTTTCACGGAAAAATATCTACAATCCGCAAAACCACCCGTCCACCTTTTCAAAACGAAGCGTTTCTATTTTGAGGTTCTTTTCCAAAACGAAGCGTCTCTTTTAGAGCAAAATCAAACGGCATTCAAATGGACTTCTAACCCTATTTGAATGCCGTTCTTTTATTACTTTTTGTGATGAAAAAGTGTCTGCACAAGTTGTTAGTCTCGTACTTTTTCCGTAACTTTACAAAGTAGTTAAGATGGCATGTTACAACTTTTTATCGTATGTCGAATAGGCCTCTATTTGCAGAATGCGACGAATAACGCCCTTTTCTATATTATCTAAGCAACGTCCCAGCGTCCGAAGCATAGCCGGAATGATCTCCTGTTCATAAAAGATGCGAGGCCGCATACCATAGTCTATTTTTACAATCTCCTGCTCGCAAATATCGCCGGTGTCATAGCCGGAGTCTGCCCAAAACCATGTGGCGGCGGTTATCGGTTCCCCTCGTTTATACGCCCATTTGATAGATGATGCCCCGCGCCCATAAGGTAATGGGGACGGATGGAATATCAACGTACCCCAGTTCGCCTCTTTCAGTTCTTCATCGGAAACTTTCACCGTAAGGAGTGGCGCAATGGCAAGGTCACAACGATACCCTTCACACCAAAGCGTATGCCCTTTTGCCTTAACGAACATTTCGGCCGCTTTGAATGCCTCCGACTCGCAATTTCCCAATATTTTAATTACCATTCCCTATATATTTAAATGCCTGAACCGCCCTGAAATGGCCGCCATAACCGGTTGCCGCACGATCAGACTTATTTAACCTTTGGGCCGAACGTGCCATCGAAGCCGCACTGCGCCCTTTATTAACTCCATATAAATGTGCTCCGGTTTGTATCCACTTTTTAGAGTGACGTAACGCTCCACATAGTTGCGGGTGTGAAGTGTGAAAGAACACCGGGTAAGGTTTACCACATCTACCATGTCCCTGAAGATGATATTCACAAACGGCCGCTAAAAATTTAGTACCAACACCTATTCCCTGCCATTCGGGAAGTACTACCAACCGGGTGGACCGGTAAGCCTTTGCCGTAAAGAGTGGCGTTACCGCTAAATGGCAGACGGGCTCACCACCGACAAAGCCCACGAAATACTCGGCCGCAACCGGCATAGGAAGGTCTAAATAATAATGCTGCTTAAACAACCTTGGGAATATAGTTCCCCTGACTTTATAAATTTGAAGTTCGAGTTTTGGACGTTGCCGAAGGCAGTCACGGTCGTAAAACCGTGCCTCCGCAGTATCATACACCCAGTCAGGTTGTAGCCATTCGATTATATCATAGTGGCAGGAAAGAAGCACGATCTGCCCGCTGCCACGTCTCCATGTCTTCGAGAATGCGGCGGCCCCGACCTTGGCTATCTGCCGGTCAATGACCGATGTAAACTCGTCCACCACGGCGTGCCGCGGTCGTTCACACGCCAAACGCGCAAGACCTGCCCGGAATTTTTCACCGTTGCTCAGCACATGAAATGGCCGGAGCCACGCTGGAACATCACCAAGGCCAACTGCCGAAAGCATACCCGTCACCGTGTTGAAGTCTCCGTCAGGAGCAATACAGTCCACAATCGGCTTATCCTTATCCCAGCCGGAATAGAGGTCATAAATAGGTTCTTTGAATATTTTGTTTCCAATACTGGTTTTTCCACTACCGGATGGTCCGACGATCAATCCGATTTGCCATTCCCGGTCCTCGATTGGTAGCTCTACTGTCTTTTCCCAATCACAGCCTTTTTCTGCGTTGAAAAGGCTTTTTACCCGTGCGGCCCGATAGCTGTTGAAGTCGCTACAATGGTGTTGTACCTCTATTTTCATACATTCACCACTTTAAGGGTTAGACCTTCTTTCAAGAGACGTTCGTAAATCTCCTTTTGTTCTTTTTCATCTGTGCAAATGACGATTACGCCATATTGCGGCTTGTAAGTGTACTTGCTCATACTTTGTTTTGTTTTATGGGTTTGGAACAAAGGTAGAGCCAAACTATTGGACGAACTAATTTAAACCGAATGTTATACTGCACCGCTTGTGCAGTCACTTTGGAAACGTTTCAAAAGACCATACACTTTCCGTTCGCTCACGGCATACCTTTCAGAAAGTATAGCTACAATATAGGACACTTTTTCACCATTCTTGTACAGATTCATATAATCGGAATACAAGTCAATATACTGGGTATCTTCGAGGCGTATTCCCGCCTCATGTAACTTTTTCAACAACTCACGATTGAAGTTTAGTATCTCTATCACTTTCATACAAACAAAAATTTAGTACCTTTGCAATGTCTCACTTATTAAACAACAAAAAAACACCCAAGTGGCGTGGCAGAGGGCATTTGCCCCCGGCCGCGCGCCGCTTGGGTGTGTAAAGTTGAATAGTAAGTGAGACGACTGTTTTAACAGGCCGGGGGCTTTTTTCTATCCCTTCCCCCGCGGGGATTCATCCATTACCCGGCTTCATACAAA
>UMIK01015693.1_pt1 | contig 10647 bp, 10 predicted proteins | sample 1965791 | NCBI WGS metagenome assembly UMIK01 (sample SAMEA4836126, study PRJEB28245) | human gut metagenome | biome: gut microbiome; material: fecal sample | place: Denmark | collected 2008 | reverse complement strand
CATCAAATGCTTTATCAATAGCTGATGTAATCTTTGCCATCTGAAACTCAGCAATTTCTCCATCACGTTTTACTACCTGAAACATGTTATACATTCCTCCCTCTACTGCTTGCACCTGTATTATATACGGTCATATTCATACCGTGAATTACATGCTGCAGATTGCTGTTTTCTCCGTTCACAGCAACCGTGTAGAACCTATTGTAGCAGACTCTTATCTATACGTCAATAGACAAAAACACCATATATTGTGCCGATAATGCAAGCGCACAACTATATGGTGTTGTCCAATATTCACGTTTTTCCTTTATTTACGGGACTTTGGCATTACTGAAACAAAGATTTCTGCAGGTACTCTCGCCTTTACAAAAATTCCATCTTCCCGATATTCTTCTGAAAGCAGACTCCCGTACTCCCGGATGATCTGAATCTTACCAGCCTCTTTGTAAGTATATAATTCTTCCAGATAAATCTGGCTCTCTGCGAGGAGTTTTGCCAGAACATCTTTAAGTTCCTCCAGGCCCTCTCCGGTACGGGCAGAACATTTGACTGTATAATCCGCCCGAAAATCCCGAAGCGCTTCTCCCTGCACCTGATCCTGCTTATTCAGGAGTGTAATGATCTTTTTACCCGTCGCTCCCAGCTCTCGAAGTGTCTCATACACCGTATGCATCTGAAGCTCTGCCTGCGGATTGGAAGCATCTACCACATGAATGATATAATCTGCATACTTAGCCTCTTCCAGCGTACTTTTAAACGCTTCTACCAGATGATGTGGCAGCTTGCGGATAAATCCTACAGTATCTGTCAGAAGAATCTGCTGCCCATCTTTGAGTTCCAATACACGCGTTGTCGGATCCAATGTTGCGAACAGCTTATCTTCTGCCAGAATGCCGGCTCCTGTCAGTGTATTCAAAAGCGTTGATTTTCCTGCATTTGTATAGCCTACGATCGCCGCTGTCTTCAGATTTCCTCTGGTTCTCTTGCCTCTGATCAGTTCACGGTGTTTCTCTACCTGCGCAAGTTCTGCTTTCAGAGCAGATATTCTGGTACGGATCAGACGTCTGTCTGTTTCCAGTTTTTTCTCACCCGGTCCTCTTGTTCCGATACCACCGCCAAGTCTGGAAAGAGATTCGCGCAGTCCGACCAGACGCGCCGATCGGTAACGAAGCTGCGCCAGTTCTACCTGAATCTTACCTTCACTTGTGGTCGCACGGCCGGCAAAGATATCCAGGATCAGAAGTGTTCGATCCATAACCTTGCAGCCCAATTCTCTCTCCAGATTATTCATCTGTGCCGGTGAAAGCTCATCATCGCAGATCACCCCATTGGCATCATACGCTGCCAGAAGCGCCGCAACCTCTTCTATCTTACCTTTGCCGATATAAGTTCCAGGGTGTACTGCTTCACGGTTCTGGATTACTTTCCCAACGGTTACAGCGCCTGCAGTGGCCGCCAGTTCTTCCAGTTCGTCAAGCGATGCAGCAACATCCTCGTCCTGTTCTGTCTGTACACCGATCAGGATGACACGCTCTTCTATCTCCTTGAAATCATAAAACTGCATAGATCAGTACTCCTCTTCACCAGCTTCATCAGAAGTATCTGCAGCATCACCTGCATCAGAAGCCGCCTCTGCATCAGTATTCTCCGTTGTATCAGAAGCTGTATCATTACTCAGTTCACCATTACGTGACTGAAGGAAGGTCAGTTCCTTTGCTGCATTCTCGTCATCCGGGAACATCTTGATATATTCCTGCATTTTGCTCAGTGCTGTTGAAAAATCCAGTTTTTTCTCATATACCACGATCTCATTGAACAGCAGATCCTGCATTTCTTCTGTAGATGCATCTTCCAGCCCCTTGCTGATATTCTCCAGTGCACTGTCATAAGAGCCATCGTCCATATCACAAAGTGACAGACCATTGTAACCTTTGGCCGGATCACTGCCATCCGCTGACACATACTGCTGATACATACTTCTGGCATTGGAAGTATCTCCCTGTGCGCGGTAGACCATTCCCAGAAGAAGCATTCCTTCTGTACTCTTCTGATTCACAGCCTCCGTAAGTTCCTTCTGTGCATTGGAATAATCTTCCATATAATAATAGACTTTTCCTCTGTTGCAGTAATCCTCTGCATTTTTCGGTTCTGTTTTCAACGCAGCCTCAAGATATCGTGTACCATCTGCTTCCATATCCTTTTCCAGATATGCCTCATAGATCTGGATCGCTCTGTCATAAGTGGCATCTTCTCCGTAGGCTTCTGTAAAGTTCGAAGAAGCCTCATCATAAGAATCCATTGCCAGTGCCACACATCCTGTCAGATAATATGTCTCCGCATCCATGCTGTAGCTTTCTGCCAGTGTCTGACAATCCGCCATCGCAGCATCATTCAGTCCGGATTTTAATTCTGCGGTTGCTCTGTAAGCAAGCATATCTTTCTTAAGTGCTTTTCCTGCTTTTTCATCGTTCAGACCATTGGTCAGGCTGTCAATGGCATCCTGATAATTTCCAAGATGAATATTTGCGATTCCGGCCCCACGATATGCCTCTGCTGTTTTATATCCAGCAGTGATCGATGACTGATACCCCTGAAGGGCATAATCATAACTGCCCTGTGCAAGATCTGCACAGGCCTGGTCATAAGTTTTCTTTTCTTCCCCTCCACAGCCGGTCAGCATTCCAAATGTCAGTCCGGCTGTCAGCATCCATACGATTCTTTTATTTTTCATTGATATCCTATTCTACTACGAGTCCTTCTTCTTCCATTACACGAACAACGTTATTTACGTGTTCTGCACAGATTTCCTCTGTTCCGGCCTCTACCATGACACGAATCAGCGGCTCTGTACCACTTTCTCTTACAAGAATACGTCCATCTGTGCTGAGTGCTCTTGCAGCAGCCTCTACCGCTTCAACAACCTTCGGATTTTCTCTTGCAGTCTTCTTGTCTGCAACACGAACATTGCGGAGAATCTGCGGATAAACCTTCATTTCTTTTGCCAGATCACAGAGCGTTGCCTTCTGCTCCACACAAGCTTCCATGATCATAAGAGAAGTCAGGATTCCATCCCCGGTGGCTGCATAGCGACTGAAAATAACATGTCCGGACTGTTCTCCACCAATACTGTAGTTATTCTCAAGCATATTTTCGGCAACATATTTATCACCAACTGCCGTCTGTTCATAGTTGATGCCTTCTGCCTCAAATGCCTTGTAAAGTCCCATATTTGACATAACAGTTGTAACTACGGTATTTCCATTCAGTTTTCCCTGAGATTTCAGGAATTTACCGCAGACATACAGAATCTTGTCTCCATCGATGATATTTCCCTTATGGTCTACTGCAATGCAACGGTCGGCATCTCCATCATATGCAAAACCAATATCCAGTCCGTTATCCACCACATATTTCTGAAGTACTTCAATATGCGTGGATCCACATGCTCTGTTGATGTTTGTTCCATCCGGATCATTGTTAATGACGTAAGTTTTTGCACGCAGAGCGTCAAAAACACTCTTTGCGATCGCAGAAGAACTTCCATTGGAGCAGTCCAGACCAACTTTGATATTTTTGAAATCGCGGCACGGAATGGAGATCAGGTATCCAATATAACGATTGCGTCCGGAAGCAAAATCTACGGTACGTCCAATATCTTCTCTTGTTGCATATGGAAGTTCTTCAATCTTGCCATCCAGATATGCTTCGATTCTTGCCTCAACTTCAGCTTCAATCTTCTGTCCGTTTCCGTTCAGAAGTTTGATTCCATTATCGTAGAATGGATTGTGACTTGCAGAGATCATGATTCCACAGTCAAAATCTTCTGTACGTACTGCATAGGAAACACTCGGTGTAGTCGTTACATGAAGCAGATATGCATCTGCACCTGATGCAGTCAGACCGGCAACCAGTGCATACTCAAACATATAACTGCTGCGTCTTGTATCTTTACCGATGACGATTTTGGCTTTATGATCACGGCCATAATACCATCCCACATATCTGCCCACTTTAAATGCATGATCTACTGTCAGCTGAATGTTTGCTTCTCCACGAAAACCATCTGTTCCAAAATATTTACCCATTTTTTACTCCTTACTGTGCACCCTTCTGCACATGATTGATTGCATTGATTATTTATAAAGATTTGAAGGATATACTCCTGATTTTACAAGATTCGCAAATGCCTCTGTAACAGCTGCTTTATCTTCCTGATATGTTACACCAAACCAGGTATCTTTTGTCTCAAGAACATCTACTTTTGCTTTGCCTTCTTTGATCAGACGGTCAATCATCTCCGGAAGAAGGTATTCTTTCTTAATATCTCCCTCTTTGATCTCAGAAAGGAAATCTACAAACCCCTTTTCCAGTGTTTCCATAAATACCGGTGTCAGCCCCCACATATTCATGGAAACAAGGCTCTTCACATCCAGTTTCTCGACTTTATCATCATTGCGTGCTTCCGCACCGTCTGCTGTCTTAAAAATATTGTGCGTCTCCGTAACACCTGTCAGCGCACCTTCTTCAATATGGCATACTCCTCTGGTAACACTTCCATTGTCACTCAGAGTATTTCCAAGACGGAAGCCAGCCATACAGATATGGAGAATTCCATCGTCCGGCTGTTCCTGGATCAGATAATCATGGACTTTCACATAGGCTTCCTTACCATAATAATCATCCGCATTAATTACCATAAAAGGCTCATTCAGAACAGCTTTTGCTGCAAGTACAGCCTGACCGGTTCCCCACGGTTTGGTACGGTCTGCCGGTTTCTCAAATCCAGCCGGAAGATCTTCCAACGCCTGAAATGCATATTCTACCTCCGTGATCTTTTCGATCCTCTCCCCGATTACACGGCGGAACTCCTCTTCCAGATCTTTACGAATGATAAATACAACTTTATTAAACCCTGCCTCCAGAGCATCATGAATGGAATAATCCATAATGATCTCACCATTTGGTCCTACTGGTGCAAGCTGTTTGATTCCTTTTCCAAAACGGCTTCCAATTCCGGCAGCCATAATAACAAGTGCTGTCTTTTTCATAAAAATATCCTCCTTATGCACACTGGCATTCTACATTTGTTTATGCATCTTCCTCATTTAATGAACTCAGTTTTGCGGCCTGGTCTGCTGCTATCAGGCTGTCCAGAATTTCATCCAGATCTCCTCCGAGAACAGCGTCCAGACGGTGAAGTGTCAGCTTAATCCTATGGTCTGTCACACGTCCCTGAGGGAAATTGTAAGTGCGGATTTTTTCGGAGCGATCTCCTGTTCCGATCTGGCTTCTTCTGGCTTCCGCCTCCGCATCATGCTGTTTGGCCAGTTCCATCTCATACAGACGGGAACGAAGCACTTTCAATGCCTTATCTTTATTCTTGAGCTGTGATTTTTCATCCTGGCAGGAAATAACGATTCCTGTCGGGATATGTGTAAGACGTACTGCAGAGTCTGTTGTATTGACGCACTGTCCACCGTTTCCGGATGCTCGGAACACATCAAACTTACAGTCATTCATATCCAGATGGAAATCAATTTCTTCGGCTTCCGGCATAATTGCCACAGTACAGGTAGACGTATGGATACGTCCACCGGATTCTGTCTCCGGGACTCGCTGTACACGATGTACCCCACTCTCATACTTCAGACGGGAATATGCTCCCTGTCCCTGGATCATAAATGTAACTTCTTTGAATCCGCCGATCCCATTCTCATTCAGACTCATCATCTCCGTCTTCCATCTGCGGGATTCTGCGTATTTCACATACATACGATAAATCTCTGCTGCAAACAGAGCAGCCTCATCACCGCCCGCACCTGCACGGATCTCTACGATAACGTTTTTGCTGTCATTCGGATCTTTTGGTAAAAGAAGGATCTTCAGTTCCTTTTCAAGTTCTTCCACACGCTTCTTTGCATCAGAAAGTTCTTCTTTCAGCATTTCACGCATTTCTTCATCCTTTTCTTCTTCCAGCATGGAAAGACTGTCCTGAATCGTTTCTTTATTGTCTTTATATTCTTTATAGGCATCTACGATCGGCTGCAGCTCACTCTGCTCTTTCATCAGCTTCTGAAAACGTTCCTGGTTGTCCGTTACTCCCGGCTCACCAAGCTCATTCAGAACTTCCTCAAAGCGCACAAGCAGATCCTCTAATTTATCAAACATTCTGTTCCTCCTGCATTTTTCTTCCTGTAACAACCCTGTCCAGCCCGGCAAGGTCTTTTTTTATTTCTATCTGTTCAAAACCATTTTTTTTCATAATTTCCGACACATCCATACCCTGGTCACAACCGATCTCGTACATCAGCCATCCGCCGGGTTTCAGATATGTGCCCGCCTGTTCTGTAATCTTTTCATAAAAATACAGACCATTTTCTTTGCCATCCAGTGCAAGCACCGGATCATGAAAACGCACTTCCTCCATCAGACCTTCAATATCTTCAGTCCGGATATATGGCGGATTTGAAATAAGCATATCATATTCCATGTGGTCATTTCCACTGTTTTTCTGAAAATAATCTGCCGAAAACAGATCACTCTGTATCAGCTCAGCTCTCTGTTCCATTCCCAGACGTTTTCGATTCTCCTTTGCCACACAAAGTGCTCCTTCTGAAACATCCACACCTGTTCCTAATGCCTGTGGCAATTCCAGAAGAAGACTCAGAAGAATACATCCGGAACCGGTACACATATCCAGGATCTGCGGTTTCTCCAGATTCCTCATGCGAGAAATCGCTTCTTCCACAAGCACCTCTGTATCCTGTCTCGGTACAAGTACACGTTCATCCACACAAAATTCGTATCCCATAAAATATGCACACCCGGTAATATGCTGCAGCGGGATATGCTGAGCACGTTTTGTGCACAGCGTTCGATAACGTTCTTCTGTTTTAGCATCCAGTCCATCATCCATATGTGCATAATACCATGCTCTTGTAATATCTGCCGTATACTCCAGAAGGAGCCAGGCATCTAACCTGGCTTCTTCGATTGCGGCAGTTTCCAGAAGCTGGATTCCATCTTCCAGAACTTCTTTATATGTCCGCATTTTTTTCCTCATTTTCTTCTGGCTTCCAGCCGAATTCTTCTTTCAGATATTCTCTCCAGTCAAAAACAGCCTCTACTGCTGTAATCGCTACTTCAGCCATATCTGCTGTCGGCTCTTTGGTTGTCAGCTTCTGCATTGCAAGTCCCGGTTTGCTCAAAATATCAGCAAGTCTGCTGTCTGTTCTGCCAGCCCACTGAATAAGTTCAAAAGAAACACCTGACACGATTGGAACCATCAGAAGACGCCCAAACAGACGAACCCAGTAGCCCGGTACCAGCACAAAAATAAAATGCAGGAATATACTGACGATCATTACCAGAAAAAGGAAACTTGTCCCACATCTTTTGTGCTGTCTGGAGCTTGCCAGGACATTTTCCACAGTAAGTGGAAGCCCATGTTCCACACAGTTGATGCATTTATGTTCTGCACCATGATACATAAACGTACGCTGAATATCCTTCATTCTTGAGATCAGTATCATATATCCCATGAACAGTGCCAGTTTCACAAATGCTTCTGCAACTGTTACCCCTACTTCAGAAGCACCAACCTTGCGCAGAAGGCTTGCCAGTGCATACGGAAGCAGCATAAAAGCTGCAACAGAAACAACTATGGAAATAGCAACCGTTATGTAAAGAAGCCACTGAAACTGCTTTGCTTCTTTCGCTTTCTTTGCAGAAAGTTCTTCCTCTGTCAGTGTCGCATTCTTTGCAGCTTCCTTCTCGTCCTCTTCATCGCCTGCAATCTCAGCAGAATACATCAGACATTTGGTTCCTACTACCAGTCCGTCAACAAAGCTTACCACTCCGCGGATGATCGGCCATTTCAAAAATGCAGCCTTTCCAAATGTACATTTGTAATCTTCTACCTTTAATTCTATTTCTTTATCCGGACGGCGTACTGCAATGGCATATTTGTCCTTGTGACGCATCATGATGCCTTCCATTACTGCCTGACCACCAATATTCGATGATTTCATATATCACTCCATTATCACTGATAAAAGCAAAGAAAGGTTGAGATTTCCCAACCTCAACCTGTCTCTTCTTTCATTATTCAGTCTGAATTATTTGTTTAAGCCGTATTTCTTGTTGAACTTATCGATACGTCCACGAGCCTGAGCTGCTTTCTGCTGTCCAGTGTAGAATGGATGGCATTTGGAACAGATTTCAACATGGATATCTTTCTTAGTAGATCCTGTTACGAATGTGTTTCCACAGTTGCAGGTTACAGTTGCCTGATAGTAGTTCGGATGGATTCCTTCGCGCATGATTTTCACCTCTCTATATTTCTCTATTTTTCTATTCGTATTAACTTAACGAAATTGCTAATTTATTTCGCAGCTTTCTGATTATAACACACTGATTTCTCAAATGCAAGTCGTTTATAAAAATTTCTGTTTTTTTGCCGTCTGCACAAATTCCTCATTATTCTTCGTTCTGGAGAACATATTCAGGATCTGTTCCACAGCATCTTCGGCCTTCAGACTGTTCAGCGCACGGCGCATATTATAAACTGCTTCCTGTTCATCCGGAGTCAGGAGCAGATCCTCTCGTCTGGTACCTGATTTCTGGATATCGATTGCCGGAAATACTCTCTTTTCCTGCAGTTTACGGTCAAGAACCAGTTCCATATTACCGGTTCCTTTAAATTCTTCATAAATAACATCATCCATTTTGCTTCCGGTGTCTACCAGTGCAGTAGCAAGGATCGTCAGGCTTCCACCTTCTCTCATATTACGTGCTGCTCCGAAAAATCGCTTCGGCATGTGAAGTGCTGCCGGATCCAGACCACCAGACAGCGTCCGGCCACTTGGTGTCACACAGAGATTATACGCTCTCGCAAGTCTTGTGATCGAATCCAGAAGGATCGTTACATCCTGTTTATGTTCAACCAGTCGGCGAGCACGCTCTACGACCATCTCTGAAACACGTCTGTGATGATCCGGAAGTTCATCAAAAGTAGAATAAATAACCTCTACATTGCTTCCACGAATCTCTTCTTTAATATCCGTAACTTCCTCTGGACGTTCATCGATCAGAAGAATGATCAGATGCATATCCGGATTATTCTTGAGAATCGATTTGGCAACATCTTTCAGAAGGGTTGTCTTGCCGGCTTTCGGTGGTGATACGATCATGCCTCGCTGTCCCTTGCCGATCGGACTTAGAAGATCCATGATCCTCATTGCCACGGTTCCACCTGGTCTTTCCATACGCAGACGCTCATTCGGAAAGATTGGCGTCATATCTTCAAAATTATATCGTCTCTGTCCCTCACTCGGTGTAAAACCATTGATGGAATCCACATAAAGAAGGGCACTGAATTTCTCTCCCTGTGTTTTAATACGGATGCTTCCTTTCAGGATATCACCGGTTTTCAGATTGAACCGGCGTATCTGAGACGGTGATACATAAATATCATTTTCACCTGGGAGATAATTTGCACAGCGAATAAATCCATATCCGTCCGGAAGGACCTCCAGAATACCATTTGCTTTTTCTCCACTGTCAAGCTGTGCCGTATCGGTCGGATTCTTATGTGCATATTCCGTCCGTTCTGTATAATTTCTGTCCTGATAATTTCGTTCCTGATAGTTCCGGTCCTGATAATTTTTATCCTGATATGTTTTTCTCTCATTCGCCTCATAAGATGTTCTGTTTTCTCTTACTCTATTTTCCTGTCTGCCCGGTTCCTCCTGCAGGATTTCAGTTTTTTTCATTTCTGCCTCTCCACCGGTGGACTCTTTTTCATCTTCCTGGAGCATACGCTCTATCAGTTCAGGTTTCCTCAATGTAGAAATCCCTTTCAATCCTCTCGCTTTTGCCAGATCTTTTAATGTTGCAAGCGACAATGATTCGTATTTTTCTCTCATAAAAAAATCCTCTCTGTCTTCTCAAAACCTGTTTACTTGATAATAAAATTATTTACGGAATATTTGTCTGAAATGACATGAATCAGAATACCAGCAGACACCATACAGAAGGTGTCACCGGTAAAACTGATAAGTAATATAAGTAATAAAATTAATGAATCAGATTCCCTACGATTCCATAGGATACCACATACATGATCACAGTTGCCATGATCAGTCCACAGAAAATAGCAATAGAAGACTTCTTGATATCCACTTCAAGAAGGGATGCGATCAGAGATCCTGTCCATGCCCCCGTACCCGGAAGAGGAATTCCTACAAACAGCAGCAATCCAAAGAATTCATACCGTTTGATCTGGTCACTCTTGCCCATGGCACGGTCTTCCATCTTAACGATCAGGCCATGAAACAGTTTTGTTTTCTTCAGAACTTTAAAAATCTGACGAATAAACAGCAATATAAATGGTATAGGAATAATATTTCCGATAATGCAGATCGGAATTGCTTTCGCCGCAGACACTTTCAAAAGAGATGCCGCCAGCAGACCTCCTCTAAGTTCCAGAATCGGTATCATGGAAATGATAAAAATGATAAGTTCTCTGGAAATATGCTGAGACAGGTTATCTGTAAACCACTGTACTAAAACTTCCATAAATTCTCCTTTTTTAGATATTCTCCTACAAAATTAATGAAGACTTCCATCTCATTCCTTGTTCCAATC
>UMIK01001272.1_pt1 | contig 10661 bp, 5 predicted proteins | sample 1965791 | NCBI WGS metagenome assembly UMIK01 (sample SAMEA4836126, study PRJEB28245) | human gut metagenome | biome: gut microbiome; material: fecal sample | place: Denmark | collected 2008 | reverse complement strand
GGCTGCTTATTTTAGCACAACCTGTTAGAATAGGCGGTCTTTTATTTATCTTTGTATATAAATTAATCTTTATTACGTTATAAATATGAAACAACTTCGCAAGTGGACAGTGGCTGCCTTTTGTAGTTTGGCGGGGGTACTCTATGCGCAAACACCCTCTTACTCCACCTATCAAGTAAACAAGGACCTTACTAACTTTACTGATTGGACAGCATCATCTCTGTCTAAGAACTTTAAAGACAAACATTTGAAAGGCGTGGAATCCCAGCTAATGAAGCAATTGGCCGAGAAAATGCTGAGAGGTGATTATAACTCGGCCTACTTGTTACAGAGTTATAAGCCTATACCCTCAAATAAGGTACTGGAGCAACAACTCAAACTCACCAACGGATACAGTCGTTACGAAAACATTACCGGGGTCTATTTGGAAGCTGGAGAAAATGTAGTATTGGTGGGTGACCTTCACGGACGCACCGTAGGACTGCTCATTCCAGACTGGATGCGTCAACCTACTCTAGGCTATCAACCGACAAAAGACCCCGAAGGCTGGGGACTGAAAAAACAAGAGATACTGTTACACGAAGGTGTGAACGTAATCAATGTGAAGAAAGCCGGTAATGTGTATGTAGACTATTTCGCGGATGACCCCGACACTGCACCGGCAGTTACCATTCACTTTGTAACTGGGAAGGTAAATGGGTACTTTGACGCTACTGTACAGAGTAACGAAGACTGGAACCGTCTATTAGATAATGCGGTCAGCCCTGTTATGGATGTGAAGGGGAAATATATTCAACTAGCATACCCTGTGGAGCAATTAAAAAAGTTGGCTTATGGCAAAGGCAAGGAACTGGCTGAGAATTATGACAAGGTAATGCAGGTACAATACGATTTCTCGGGTGCCACGAAATATAATCGTATACCAAAGAAGCGTATTCTGGCGCGTGTCAACTTTAACTATTTTATGTTTCGCGATGGTGACGGTGTAGCTTTTGAGGGTACAGATGGCACTATGAAGGCAGCGATAGGTCCGGAAGTGACAACTAACTGGGGTATTCATCATGAGATAGGACACGTGATGCAGATGCGTCCTTGGCTTACTTGGGGAGGAATGACAGAAGTGAGCAATAATCTTTTCTCCGTGTATGGCACTATGAGTTTGGGTGATTCCAGTCGTTTGAGTAAGCGTCATATTTATGAGGCTGCTTTTAGTAAAGTACTTAATGCGCCAGAAAAGCAGTTTATCATGTGTGTGAAGGATCCTTTCCATAAGTTGATACCCTTCTGGCAAATTCAAATCTATGCCGATAAGATTGGTTATAAGGATTTCTATGCCGACCTGATGGAGCATTTACGTAACCAACCTCATAAAGGGGCAGGTAATGCATCTATTCATAATATGTATGAATATATTAAGCTTTGCTGTGATTTCCTGAAAACAGATCTTACGGACTTTTTCGATGCGTGGGGGTTCTTTCAGACCGGAAAATTTCACGTAGGCGATTATGGTAACTATGATTTTGAGGTCACTCCCAAGATGATTGAGGAAACAAAGCACTACATTGCTTCTAAAAACTATCCGAAACCGAGTATGGATGTGACAAAATTGACAGATTAGTTTTTGTATGACATAAAAACAATTCACGGGAGTTGCATTTAATTCTTTCAATATGAGAAATCTATTTTTTAATTCGATTGCAAATATGGGCAGATGCACTGTTGTTGTATTCATGTTGCTTTTTGTTTGCAATATGTATGGTCAGCAACGCTTTCTTTCCAATCACCCTCGCTTGCTGTTCACTGGTGCAGAAGAAGCTGCTGTGAAGCAGTTGATACAAAACAATCAGCTTGCCGGTGAGTTGGCGGAGTTCTTGAAAGCGAAAGCGGATACATTGGTGATTACTCCGCAGAAACCTTATTTAAAGGATAAATATGGTAATATATTGTGGACATCCCGATCTTATGTGAACCGCTTGGGTACGCTTGCATTAGCTTACCGTCTCTACGGTGAGCGGAAATACTTGGATGCCGCCAACGAGGCTTTATTGTGGGTGTGTAACTATCCCGACTGGGATCCACCTCACTATTTGGATACTGCGGAAATGGCAACTGCCGTAGCTATTGCTTATGACTGGTTGTATGATGCGCTGCCTACTTCGACTAAAGACTTGGTAAAGAAATGTTTGTACGAACGTGCCATTGTTCGTGTGTTGCGTGAATACGAAAAGGGTAGCTTGGGAAGTTGGGCGAAACGAGAAACCAATTGGAACGTGGTATGTAACACTGGTATGGTGCTGGCCGCTTTGGGTATTGCAGAAGATTATCCGAAAGAGGCCGCTGTCATTCTTGATAATGCTGCCAAGTATATGCCCAACTGCCTGAAACATTTTGCTCCGGATGGCGTATGCTATGAGGGCCCTGCTTATTGGGGATATACTACCAGTTATTTAACTCTCTACCTAAAGGCGGTGGCTGATAATGACAATGGAAAGGGAGGTATAGCACAACTACCCGGCTTGGAGCGCACGGCGCTTTATCAAAAACGGACACTTACTCCGTCCGGTCGTCTTTTTAATTTCGGTAATGCGGGGGCTGATGCTCAAAATTCTCCGGCATTTTTCTTATTCAGCCGTATGTATAACCAACCTGAAGTGGCTGAATGGTATCGGGAAAAGTTAAAATTGACCATGCAGGATAATTTACTTCTACATCAGCTTTTCTTTCTGTCACTTCCTTGGTTTGACAATGCTTCACCTAAAAAAGTGGAGAAAATACCTGCTTTAGAAATATACCACAACACAATTAATGATATAATAGTTTTCAATGGGAATAGAAATAAGAAAGGTTCTCTATTTTTGATAGCCAAGGGTGGAGAACCTCGTCAAGCGCATCAACATTTGGATGGAGGTACATTCATTGTTGAAAGCAATGGGGTTTGTTGGACAGAGGATCTGGGAGCTGATGATTATGCCCTACCGGGATTTTGGGACGGACGTCCTGACGGACAACGTTGGAAGTATTTCCGTAATAACAATTTTTCCCATAATACGTTGAGTATCGACCATAAGATTCAGTATGCCAATGGCGAGGCATTTGTTTGCGAAGAGCATACAGATGCGAAGCAGCCTTCTGTAAAGCTGGATATGACTACTCTATACAAAGATCAGGCTTCTTCTGTATTCCGCACGTTCAAATTGTTAAATGATTACACAATAGAGATAATGGATGAAGTGGACTTACTCAGTCCGCAGTCTATAGTCTCATGGATAGCTTCCACCAAGGCACAAGTGGAAGTAAAAGAGAACCGGGTACGCTTGACGCATGAAGGCAAACATTTTTATATGGAAATCATCGCTCCGGCAGGAGCTACCTTTAAAACTTATCCGGCAAAGAATACCTATAAGGGTGAATATCCCATTGAAGGTTACAATATGTTGGAGGTAGAATGTGGATTGGAAGGTGGTAAAGGAAAGGTTGTGGTGCGTATGAGCAGTAAAAGAAATATGAGATAGCCTACTAAGAATAATTTAATTAATAATTACGTATGAAAATAACAAATTTTTTAGCATTGGGCATATGCCTCTTGTTTGGTTCATGTACAATGCAGAAATCTACTGTACAAGTCAACGACAAGGGTACGGAATGGGGGTGGAATAAAGGAACAATTGTAGTGAAAACTCCCGAACGACCTGCCGGACAAGAGAGTGTCATCGGGCTGGCTCTTCCTAAGATGGAAGTAGTTCGTGTGGGATTTGTAGGGTTAGGTATGCGTGGGCCGGGTGCTGTGTCACGTTTCACTTACATTCCTGGCACACAGATTGTAGCACTGTGCGACTATGAAAAGGAGCGTGCTGAGAAGTGTCAAAAGTATCTGAAAGAAGCTTCTTTACCAAAAGCGGCTGTTTACTCGGGTGATAAAGGTTACGAAGAATTGTGTAAACGCGATGATATTGATCTGGTTTATATTGCAACCGACTGGTTGCATCATTTTCCTGTGGCGAAATGCGCATTGGAGAATGGCAAAAACGTAGCGATTGAAGTTCCTTCGGCTATGAACCTGAAAGAATGTTGGGAACTGGTTGATCTTAGTGAGAAGAACCGTAAGCACTGCATGATTTTGGAGAACTGTTGTTATGACTGGTTTGAGATGAATACCTTAAATATGGCACAACATGGAGTGTTTGGTGAGGTAATTCGCGCGCAGGGTGCCTATATTCATAATCTTGCTCCTTTCTGGAAGCATTATTGGAAGAAAGGTGAGGATGACAAATTGGGCTGGCGTTTGGATTATAATATGCGTCATCGTGGCGATGTATATGCTACTCATGGTCTTGGTCCGGTGGCGCAGGCCCTCAATATTCATCGTGGTGACCGTATGGAGACTTTAGTAGCAATGGATACCAAATCGGTCGTAGGTAAGGACTTGGTGAAAGAAAATGCCGATTCTGTTTGTAATAGTTTCCGTAATGGTGACCACACTACTACTTTGATTCGTACCGCTAATGGTAAGGTCATCGAAATCCAGCATAACGTGATGACTCCGCAACCCTACAACCGCCTTTATCAACTGACGGGTACTAAGGGTTTTGCCAATAAATATCCTACTCAAGGGTACGCCCTTGATGCAGAGCAGTTGAAGGCTTCCGGCGTTCAGCCTAAGGTGGACGACTTGAATTCACATGGCTTCATGCCGAGAGAGGAGCTGGTAGCTTTAGTAGAGAAGTATCAACATCCTATCCTGAAAAAGTATGGTGAGATGGCGAAAGAGGTAGGCGGCCATGGTGGTATGGATTTCATCATGGACAGCCGTTTGGTTTACTGCTTGCAGAATGGTCTTCCGTTGGATATGGACGTTTATGATTTGGCTGAATGGTGCTGCTTGGCAGAATTGGGTGAACTCTCTATGGACAATGGTTGCGCCTCTGTTGCATTTCCTGACTTTACCCGTGGTGAATGGAATAAGGTGAAAGGCTACAGACACGCTTATGCTGCTCCTGCTGACGAGGAAGCAGCGATGGAAAAAGCGAAGGCTTTCACTAGCAAATTGAAAGAACAAGGCGCCAAAGAATGGGCAGCAACCGAAGAATAAAATAAAATTTAAAAAACATGTAATCAATAGGCTCAGGGTATCAAAGAGTGAATCCCGTTCAGCAACAATAGCAGAACGGGATTTTTCACTTTCCTCTGTACTCTTGTGGTGACTGATTGAAACAGGCTTTGAAGCAATGCCGGAAGTAACGTAGAGAACTGAATCCTGCCTGATAGGCTATTTCCGTGATTTGTAGCTCGGGATGATTTCTCAACAGTTCTGCTGCGTATTTCAGGCGGGCATTCATAATGAACTCGTTAGGAGACATACAGCTCAAGGCTTTCAGTTTATTGTAGAATGCGCTACGGCTTAAAGCCATTTCCTTGGCTAGGGCACCGACGTCGAATTCTGAGTCTGAGAGATGGGCTTTGACCGTTTCCTCTAACTGTTCCAGAAACTTGGCATCAATAGGGTTAAGCGCTAGTGCTTGTATCTCAATTTCAGCAGGAGATTCACTAGTTGTCATTTTCTGGCTAAATTTCTGTTTTAGCAGTTTTCGGTTACGCAGTATATTGGCAATGCGAGCTTGCAGCATTTTGTTGTTGAAAGGTTTCCCAATGTATTCGTCGGCACCGCATTGCAGTCCTTCCAACTTTTTGTCGTTCGAAGTGAGGGCTGTGAGCAGTACTACGGGGGTGTGGCAGAGGTCGAAGTCGGTTTTTATCTTGGAACACATCTCAATACCGTCCATTTCCGGCATCATGACATCGCTTAGTATAAGGTCGGGACGTTCTTCCATTGCTTTTTGTAGTCCGTCCTTGCCGTTCATCGCAATAACTATCCGGTAGAGTGGCGAGAGTAGATCGGTAAGCAGTTGGAGCAGTTCTTCGTTATCCTCTACAATGAGTACGCAGTCCTTGTCCGTCCTTTCAATGAAAATAGGTTCCGGTGTTTCTGCGCATTCTTCTGTTTCTGTCGTTTCTGTGAATGGTGCGAGTATTGTTGCAGATTCCGCTTTTGTTGCCTCTATGAAGGTGACATCGTTGTCATCTTTAAAGAGATTTTCTTTGGGTAGTATTACTGTGAAGATACTTCCATAATCTATTGCACTTTGCACTTCGATTTGACCGTGGTGTAGTTCTACAATACCTTTTGAAAGAGCCAAGCCGATACCGCTACCGGGTGAGGAAAAGTTTTCGTCCGCCTGGTAGAAGCGGTCGAAGATGAACGGTAGGGCCTTTGAGGGAATACCTTTGCCGGAGTCTATCACCTTAATATAAATAGAATCTCCTTTATCGGTGATTGACAATTCTATCTTTCCTTTTTCGGGCGTATGTTTAAAGGCATTGGAAAGTAGATTGGTGAGGACTTTCCTCAATTGTCGTCCATCGAACCAGCACAACAAGTTTTCTGCTTCTGTATGGAATATGAACTGTATATTCTGTAAGTTCGCTTGGTCTGTGAAATCTTGATGAATTTGTCTCAAGTAGGGGATGAGGTCCATTTGGCAAACGTTTAGATGCAGTTTCCCACGTTCCATCTTCCGGAAATCCAGTAGCTCTGAGATCAGCTCTTTGAACTGGAATGTGTTTCTGTAGATTTTTGTCAGGCGACTGCGCAGAAAAGGAGAGAGGCTATTGACTTGTAACAGTGCTTCAAGTTGTGCGATAATGAGTGTTAGCGGTGTACGAAACTCGTGAGAGATATTGGCAAAGAACTGCAACTTGGCTTGTATCAGTTCTTCATTCTTCTCTTTTTCCAGTTTTTCTTGTGCCAGTGAGGCGCGGAGTTGCATCTTGGAACGTGCTTCACTGAAAATATTCCAGCCAATGACAGTGATTGTGCAGAGATAAAGAATCCACATCCACCAGGTGTTCCACCAGGGATGATGAATAAGGATGGGGAGTTCGATAGCATGTATTTCGTCGAGTAGATTCTGTTGTTGTTCACGTATTACCAGTTTGTACTTTCCGGGGGGGATATTGGTGAATACCACAGTATTACCGTTGGTTTTGCTCCACTCTTTGCTGAATCCTTCCAACTTGTATTCATATATTTTTCTGTCAGTATTATTAACGTAATTGTTCGAAGAAAAACTGATGGAGAAGTTATTCTCTTTGTGGTTCAATTCTATTTGTCGGACAAAGGGTAAAGCACTCTTCAGAATACCATCGTCCGTTCCGACGGAGATAACCCGATTGTTTACTACTAAAGAAGAAAAATAAAGGTTGTAATTGGGGGCTATTTTCTGCAACGAGGAGTTCATGAACGAACTCATACCTTCTATACCACCTACAAAGGTTTCCCCGTTACGGCAAATCAGAAGTCCGCAACCTTCGTTGATAGCAGAGAGGTGCAAACTCTCCACATCAATTATCTGCTTCTCCTTGGTCTGTGGATGATAAATGAGAAGACCATGGTCGTTACTGATTGCCAGATAACCTTTGGTGGTGATATCCATATTGTAGCAATAGTCGGCATCAATATCTGTGCAAGCTGTAAATTGCTCTTTTTTTCCGTCGAACCGATAGATGCCGCTTCCGGAGGTACCGAAATAAAGGGTACCATCGTGACTTTCCGCCATGCTCTGTACATAATAGTTTCCCAATCCTTTTTCACCGTATTGATAGATATATTTTTCTTGCGGATTGTTCATGTTGATACGTACAATTCTCCTCCAATGGGTTATCCAAAGGTAGTTTTGAGAATCTATCAGAAAATTGCTTCCTTCTGTATTTGCTTCCGGAGTTTGAGGGAATAGTTTTTGAAAGTTCCCTTTGCCTTCTTTGACAAACATCCCTTCTCCCGTAAGGAGATAGATTTTCTCATCTCTGAACGTTACCTTTATCCAGGTATTTCCAAATTCTTTGGAGTGGAAGACAACTTTCTTGTTTGGAATGTCGAAGCACAAGCCGCCCTGTTTGTGAGTACCTATGTAGAGTTGGTCGTTTGCGGCATCGTAGGTAATGCATTTCAGGTTGTAGAAAGGTCCGTGGGCTGATTTTGCGTCCATTAGGTAGTGAGTGAAACGTCCGGTTTCCCGTTCCAGACAGTTCAGACCACCTCCTTCGGTACAAATCCATACGTCTCCACGCTTGTCTTCCACCATGTTTCCGACAAAAGGAAAGCTTAATCCGTTTTCGTTGCCGATACTTTCGGTATAGTGGTGAAAGATATCCACTTCGGGGTTGAAGTAGTTGACACCACCATAGTAGGTACCCACCCAGATAGTACCTTGCCGGTCTTTGTGAAGTGAAAAAATAGAAGAGTGGCATAGACTTCCGGGTTTGCTTCCTCTTTGATAGTAAGAAATATGCCCTAAGGTATCTATCTTGTTCAGTCCGTTGAAGGTACCCAGCCAAATACTTCCCTCGTTGTCTTCCACAAAGCAACGCACATCATTGCTGGAGATACCGAATTCCTTTTGGATGGTAAATTGCTGGCTGATTCCGTTCTCTATCTTGTACATGCCGTTGCGGAAGGTGGCCACCCACATCGTTCCACGGCTGTCCCGGTATAATGAAAGCACGTTGATATTTGGAATCACGCAGACGGGGGATGAAGGATTATGGATGTTATCGGTTCTGTAAAGTCCGTTTCGGGTACCCAGCCAGAGACTGTTATTGGCATCTACATAAAGGCGGATGATTGTTTTATGGAAAGGGGCTTGGTAGACGAATCTGAATGTTTCTTGTTCTCGGTCCCATTGGAAGACACTATCATTAACAGCTGTCCATATTGTATGGTTGTGTGCGAATAGAGTTTGTGTGCGTAGTGGTAGAGATAAAAAACGATCTTTATGTAGATCATAACGGATCAGTTTCCCATCAGAAGTAAAGAATAGATTACCTTGTTTGTCACTTACTATGTGTGATATTTCATTACCGCCAAAATAATCTTTATTGTCCGGAGAAGGTGTATAGGTTTTCATTTGGTTCCCATCGTAGCAGTTCAAGCCTTCGAGTGTACCAAACCACATTCTGTCCAGTTCGTCCTGGCAGATAGAAAGTACAGATATTTGTGACAGACCATCTGATTTGCCTAAATGCTTAAAATAGATATTTCCGTGAATGGCAACAGATATGATAAGAAATAGGCATAGTAACGATTTGCTTTTCATAGCGGGGATTTTGAGATTAAGCGTGTTTATGATTACCATACAAAAGTAAAGCTTTTAGCCGAGAATGAGATGTTAAAAATGAGCTTTTTAATGGAGAGGACATAAATGTATCATGGAAAGGACGATTTCTCCTCTTATGGAGTTAAGGGCATTCTATCTGCTCACAGTGAAAATATTGTCAAGTATTAATACTTTAGCTGTCAGGTGCTAACGCCTCTTTTTCAGAGTATTAATACCTGAGTTGTTGGGCATATATACCCAAGGCGCTGGGTCTATATATCCACCACACTGGATCTATATGTCCAATAAATGTTGTGAGACAGCGTTATACGATGTGGAGGAGGCGAAGGATGATTTCTCTTCTATATTTTGTGTTTTGTTTTACAGTGGCTGGACAGAATATGATTAATGTTTGCTTAGTATTAGCAAACTTTCCGGTCCCATATTGAACAGCAAGTCTATAATACTCAAGTTAGGCAGGAACCCCAGTTTGGACTCGAAAACCTGGTAATAAGGCTGCGGAACGAACGCTGTATCGGCCGTCCGGAAGTCCTTTTTGGGATGAATGATTTCACGAAAGTCGGCTTCGTCGGCGGTAAACTCCATTTTATATTCGGCGGTACGTTCTATAACCGGATGAATATCTATCAGTTCGCAGACCAGTCGGCAGAGTTCTTCGTTGAAATCGAACAGAAACTCGTATTTCTTTTCGTAGAAGGGGCGGAAATCGTCTTTGTAGTATTCGAAGAAAGGAGTATTGTTGTAGGCCGACTCAATAGCGTTCCAATGCAGGTGTCTCCAGTTGCCGTGGTCGGAAATCCGGATATCTTTCATTGGGCATTTCGGTGTATCGGGCTTTACGGTGGGGATAGAGAGAGCCAGTTCGCCGTCCGGTCCGGTAATTGTGCATCGGTTACGGTAGGTTTGTTTCATATAGTGGTCGTGCTGTTCTATAAAAATCTTGTCGTATGCCAATAGTTTGGTGTAGTACTCGACAGGAGCGAGGTAGGCTGAAGATAAATAAGCTGTTTTCATTTCTTTCATTTTATACGTTTTGAGAGTCGTTTATGTTACTGTTCGGGATTGTCGTGCTGCCCGGAAGATCATTTCACCGTCCGGAAAAAACGATTCCAACGGTAGCCGTCAAACACTCCGGTGTCTTTTTCTTTGGAGAACCAGACAAGAGAGGCTTTGCCGATCAGATGGTCTTGCGGAACGAATCCGAACAAGCGCGAATCAGTCAGGTTAATGGTGTTGTTGGCTCCCACCCAATAATAATCTTTGGTGAAATAACAGTGTTGTGTTGGTTTGCCGTCCACATAAAGAGTGTCATTCTTGATTTCCGCCTGTTTACCTTCATGCATCACGAGGGTGTTTCGCAGTAGTGTAATATTCCAAGGATGTACCCGGACGAACTTCCCTTTACCGGGGACGATAAGCGGTCGCAGCTCGGTGTCTTTCTTCCCCGCCAAAGGCTGAATCCAGTTATTCCCGTTTATGGCTTGTTCCAAC
>UMIK01009859.1_pt1 | contig 10731 bp, 8 predicted proteins | sample 1965791 | NCBI WGS metagenome assembly UMIK01 (sample SAMEA4836126, study PRJEB28245) | human gut metagenome | biome: gut microbiome; material: fecal sample | place: Denmark | collected 2008 | reverse complement strand
GGTCAACGATTCTATGATGACGAACGTAAACGGCCTTTTTGCGGCAGGCGACTGCACAGGCGGCCTTTTGCAGGTATCAAAAGCCGTCGGCGACGGCGCGGCGGCAGGTATGGCAATAATAAAATATGTCAAAAGGGATAAATAGAGTCGCCGAAATTATCCTATATCAAAAAACGACCCTTGGCCGTCGGTTTTAAGCCGGCTGTCCAAGGGCGTTCTTTTTTTTTTTTTGATTGTTATATCGTTTCGTGGAAGGTTCTCTTTATGACCTCACTCTGCTGTTCCCTTGAGAGCTTATGGAAATTGACCGCATAGCCCGAAACACGAATGGTGAGATTGGGATATTTAGTCGGGTCGTTATAAGCCTCAACGAGCATTTCGCGGTTCATAACATTGACGTTCAGGTGATGCGCACCGTTTTTAAAATAGCCGTCAAGAATCGACACAAGATTTGCCGTTCTCTCATCTCTCGTTTTGCCGAGTGCTGCGGGAACGATTGAAAACGTATTTGAAATTCCGTCGCGGCACTGTGAATATGGCATCTTGGCAACTGAGTTGAGTGATGCGAGCGCGCCGTTCTTTTCGCGATTATGCATGGGGTTGGCACCGGGAGCAAACGGCTCGCCCTTCTTTCTCCCGTCGGGCGTGGAGCCTGTCTTTTTGCCGTACACGACATTGGAGGTTATTGTGAGTGCCGAAAGCGTATGCTCTGCGTTTCTGTAAGCCGGAGTCTTGCGAAGCTCGGCTATTGTGTCCTCAAGCAATGCTTTTGCGATATTGTCAACACGGTCGTCGTCGTTTCCGTACTTCGGGAAATCACCTGTCGTCTCAAAATCGACTATATATCCGTTCTCGTCACGTATGGGCTTAACGTTTGCGTACTTGATAGCCGAAAGAGAGTCTGCGGCAACCGAGAGTCCCGCTACGCCGAATGCCATAAAGCGGTGCACATCGGTATCGTGAAGTGCCATTTGGATTTTCTCATACGCATACTTATCGTGCATAAAATGGATTACATTCATAGTATTGACATAAAGCCTGCAAAGCCATTTAAGGTAAGTCTTGTATCTCTCAACCACCTCGTCGTAATCGAGCCTGTCGCCCTCAATCGGGTTAGTCTGCGGGCCTATTTTTTCGCAGTAAACATTGTCGTATCCGCCGTTTAATGCGAGAAGCAAAAGCTTTGCTAGGTTGCAGCGCGCACCGAAAAACTGCATCTGCTTGCCTACCTGCATAGCGGAAACGCAGCAGGCTATGGCGTAATCGTCGCCGTAAATCGGGCGCATAACGTCGTCGTTTTCATATTGTATGGAGTCGGTGTCCTCCGAAACCTCGGCGCAAAAACGTTTAAAGTTTTCGGGCAAGCCCTGCGACCAGAGAACAGTCATATTGGGCTCCGGAGCCGAGCCGAGAGTGTAAAGCGTATTGAGCATTCTGTACGAATTTTTCGTGACGAGAGTTTTACCCTCGTTTGTCATACCACCGATGCTCTCGGTTATCCACATAGGGTCGCCGCCGAACAGCTCATTGTATTCGGGAGTGCGAAGATGGCGAGCCATGCGCAGCTTCATAACAAAATCGTCTATCAGCTCCTGAGCACCGCTCTCTGTGAGTACGCCCCTATCGATGTCGCGTTCAATATAGATGTCAATGAACGTGCTTGTCCTGCCGAGCGACATAGCCGCTCCATTCTGCTCCTTGATTGCGGCAAGATATGCAAAGTAAAGCCATTGAATCGCCTCGCGCGCGTTGCTTGCCGGCGAAGATATGTCATAGCCGTACATCTGCGCCATTTGCTTGAGCATTTCCATAAAGTTAAGCTGTTTTTGCAGCTCCTCGCGCAGCCTTATGACCTCCTCTGTCATATCCTTATTTTCAAGCGCGATTTTATCTGCCTTTTTAAATTCGATAAGCGTATCCATACCGTAGAGGGCAACTCTGCGATAGTCTCCTATTATTCTGCCTCTTCCGTAGGCGTCGGGCAAACCGGTGAGCAGCGCAATATGGCGTGCCTTTCTCATCTCACTCGTATAGGCTCTGAATACTCCGTCGTTGTGAGTTGTCTTATATCTGAACTCGTCCTCGATTTTATCGGACAGCTCATAGCCGTAAGCCTTTGCCGCCTCACGTGCCATACGCATACCGCCGAAGGGATTTACACCTCGGCGCAGGGGGCTGTCGGTCTGAAGACCCACGATAAGCTCCTTTTCCTTGTCAAGATAACCGGGCGCATAGGTGACGAGAGATGAAACGGTTTCGGTATCGACCGACAAAACTCCGCCGTTTTCACGTTCCTTGTCAAGAAGCTTTGAAAACTTTTCCATAAGCTCCTTTGTACGCTCGGTGGCTCCGCTCAAAAAGGAGCTGTCGCCCGTATATTCCGTGTAATTCCTTTTGATGAAATCACTGACGTTTACTTTTTCGTTCCATTCGCCGGGATTAAAGCCTTCCCACGCTCTTGAAAACTCCATTTGCCATCTTCCTTTCACAGATGCCTCACAGCATATATACATAAATAAATTACAATATAAAAGGGCAGCCCCCGAAAAAGAGGCTGCCCAGACGGTCGGCTATTTATACGCCGCGTTCCCCGGCAGTTTAGCCTGCCTGCCCAAATGGGCTTTCCGTCAGTTGCACGGCGCCTATATATTGTGGTGCTATTATATCACCACACAATATATATGTCAACATATAAATTAAAAATGTTTATTCTGCGCTCTTCAGCGATTCAACCATATCTATCTTTTTAAGCCTGAAATACATAACGAAGTTGACTATCGCCGTAAACAGCACAGTAAGCAAAATACTTGCGAGATAGCTGAGAGCCGTCATTTCCTTACCGAACATAATATAGTCCGTCTCAATGGTGCTCATAACATACGCGTGAAGAATTATACCCAGAACTATACCGAATATCACACCGAAAATCGTCAGTACAATATTTTCGCGGTACACGTAAAAGGCAAGCTCCTTGTTGTAGAAACCGAGAACCTTGAGCGTTGCAAGCTCACGCCTGCGTTCGGTGATGTTGATGTTATTGAGGTTATAGAGAACCACAAACGCCAAAAGCCCCGCAGCAACTATCAGTATTACAACTATAAACAGTAGGCTGTTCATAACGGAGCTTATCTGTTTCTCGGTGGTGCTGTTCATGGTAACCGAATTTATCGCGCTCAAATCCATAAGCTGCTTTGACAGAGTCTCGTCGTCCACGGTACCGTCCGTTTTAATGAAGATGGTATTGAGCGAAGCCGTCTCGTTAAAAAGCTGCTTGTATACATTCGGCGTCATATAAATGTAGTGGTACATATAGTTTTCGACTATTCCGGCAACCTTTACGGGTTCGGTTGCGGTGCCTGTCTCGCTCGTCTTGAAGGTAACGGTGTCACCCACGGAAACACCCAGAGTCTTGGCGAGCTTTTCGGTTATGATAACACCGGAATCATCCATAACATAGGTATTTTTGCCGTCGCGCGACGAAAGGTTAACGTAATCCGCCATTCGTGAGGTATCCTGCGGAACTATGACATACGCGGTTTTTTCTTCACCGTTTGCGTCGGTATAGAGCATTGAGCGATATGTCTGCAAATACTCAGTAACACCGTTCATGGTATTGACCTCGGCAAGCGACTGACGTTTTTCCGCTCGTGTAGCCTCGGAATTTATACCTGCGGTACCGGCAAAATGCCACACCTTTTCAAACTGGTTGCCCGTCATTGATTTTATTGAATCGTTGAGTCCGAAGCCGACAAGCAGCAGAGCCATACAGCCCGCAACGCCGGCTATTGTCATAAACAGGCGTTTTTTATATCTGAACAGGTTTCTGCAAGCAGCCTTCTGTGCGAAGTTGAGGTGCTTCCAAATAAATCCGACTTTTTCGAGAAGTATGCGTTTGCCCGCCTTCGGTGCCTCGGGGCGCATCAGCAATGCCGGCGATGAGCTCAGCACGCGATAGCACGCAGCCAGCGTCGCTCCGGTCGTACAAATAATCGCAAGAAGCGAAGCGAGCAATGCGTCAAATACGTCCGGCTTCACCACGGTATTATGAAGCCCTATATACACAAGTTTATACGTGTTAACCGTGAGCAGGGGTATTGTGCTCTCGCCGAGAAGCACGCCGAGCACGCTGCCGATTGCGGTAGCAAGCAGAGCATAAAGCACATATTTTGCCGCTATCGCACCCTTCGTGTAGCCGAGAGCCTTTAATGTGCCTATCTGCGTTCTCTGCTCCTCGACCATTCGCGTCATGGTTGTGAGAGATACCAAAGCGGCAACAAGGAAGAATATCACGGGGAACACCGAGCCTATTGAGCCCATACCGTCCGTATCACTCTTATATGCCGTGTAAGATGGAATGGTTTCGCGGTCAAGCACATACCATGTGGGCTTTTCCACGTTTAATATCTTATCCTCGGAGTCCTCAAGCTTTTGCTGCGCCGCTTCAAGCTCGTCGGCAAGGTCCTGCTTTGCCTGCTCGTACTCCTCATTTTTGCGGTCAAGCTCGATTTGAGCGTCCTGAATTTGCTTTTCGGCCTCTTCAAGAGCCGCCGGAGCCTCGTTGACCTTTTTCTGCGCGTCCTGAAGTGCCGTTCCGCCGTTATTTACGGCGGTTTGAGCGGCAGCTACCTGCTGCTTGGCATTATCTATTGTGTTTCGCGTATTGGCAAGCTGAGTTTTGTAGAACTGAAGCGTCGCCTTTGCGGCTATGAGATTATAGCTCTTTTGGAGATACTCATCAGAGGACATGGAGCCCTTGCCGTCATCAAGTTCCTTTTGCATTCTCTCAATCTCCGCCGCGGAATCCGAGACCTGCGATTCAAGCTCCTTATACTTTTTTTCCGCATCGACAAGCGAGGCCTTTGCGCTGTCTATCTGGCTTTGACTTACAACGAGAGTATTGGCGTTTGAATTGATAAGGTCCTGCGCATTCTGTATTTCAAGCTTTTTGCTTGCAAGATCCGCCTTACCGGTTTCTATTGCCGCCTGAGCGTCCAAAAGCTGCTGATACGCGTCGCCGAGCTGACCCATTGCGGTGTCCTTTTCCTCTTCGAACTTCAGCTTTGCATCGTTTATATATGTCGCCGTTTCGTTTTTATATTCGCTGTATCTTATGTCGCAGCGTCTGTCGGCTATGCCGTTTATTCTGTCTTTTACCTTTGAAATAAGCTCGGTGTAATCGCTTGAATAGCAGCCGAGCGCCATGGCATCCTTAACGGTTATATGAACGCTTGTATAGCAGGACATCGTAAAGGCCTGCTTCGGGACTATCAAAAATCCGTTTATTCTGCCCGTGCCTATCGCCGCGGAGCCTCTGTCGCTGTCCATATACATGGACGTCGTACCGACGCCGACAATCGTAAATTCATCGGTGGCAAGATATTTGCTCACCTTTTCATCGGTGCCTGTGGTGAGCTTTACCGTGTCGCCTATTTTATATCCCGTAGCGTCAAGAAAGCTGCGGTCTGCTATACACTCGTTATAGCCCTGGGGAAAACGCCCCTCGCTGACTCTTACAAGGCTTATGACGTCGTTTAGTGACATTACCTTTGTAACGGCCTCGGAGTTGCCGGTATCGCAGAGGAAATCCTGCTCGTATGTGCCCTCCGCGTCCTGCACGCCGTCAACCTTTTTAAGCGCGTCAACATCCTTATCGGTCATACCGAGAGTCCCCGCGACTCTTATATCCATAAGGTTTTCACTGTCGTATTGCTTATCCGCCGAGGCCTGCATGGCCGGCTTTGCGGCGCGCAGTCCCGAAAAGAACGCTACGCCCAAAACAACGATAAGAGTTATAGACAGGAACCTGCTGAAATTCAGCTTTATTTCCCGCTGAAAATCTTTTCTCATTCCTTTTGTCATTTAACGTGTACCTCTCTCTGTCAAATATAATATTCGGTATTTTACCACTCGATATACTCGACGGGAGTCGGGTGCTCGTTGAGAAGAAGCTTGTCAACTCTGCCGTTTTTGACCTTAATTACCTTGTCTGCCATGGGAGCTAGTGCTGAGTTGTGGGTGATTACAATAACCGTAACTCCTTTTTCACGGCAAGTGTCCTGCAAGAGCTTCAGTATTGATTTACCGGTTATATAGTCGAGCGCACCCGTAGGCTCGTCACATAAAAGCAGCTTGGGGTTTTTTGCAAGTGCTCGCGCTATTGAGACTCTCTGCTGCTCGCCGCCGGAGAGCTGAGCCGGAAAATTATCAAGCCTGTTGCCGAGTCCGACATCCTTCAAAACATCCTTCGCGCTGAGCGGATTTTTTGATATTTGAAGCGCAAGCTCCACGTTTTCAATCGCCGTGAGGTTACCGACAAGGTTATAGAACTGAAATACAAAGCCGACGTCGTCGCGGCGGTATTTGGTAAGCTCGTTTTCGTTGAATTTGGTTATATCTACATTGTCAACGTAAATCGTGCCGGACGTAGCGGTGTCCATTCCGCCGAGAATGTTAAGTATCGTCGTTTTTCCGGCTCCGCTCGGACCTACTATTACAACAAATTCGCCCTTGTCTATGCCGAAGCCTATTTCATCGACGGCTTTTATTTCAACCTCGCCCATTTTGTAGGTCTTGGTTACGTCTCTGACCTCAATAAATGCCATATTTCAAATCCTCTTTTCCTTGTCTGTAACTTAATTATTCTATGCCCTTGAGAGCTTCTATTTCGGACTTGTCCACCTGAATTTTCGCGTCCTTTAAAAGCTTCACCTCGTGGCGGTCAACCACAAGCGGAGCGGCGTCGGGACGGCGGTCGAGCCTTATCTTCAGGATTCCCGTTATAAGGTTGTTCTCTATAACGGTTCCTCTGCCCTCTCGCGTTTCCACAAATGCTCCGACCTTGGGGGTATGCCTTAAAAGATGCTCGTAGGCGTCCTGCTCGTATTTAAGACAGCACATAAGTCTGCCGCAGGTACCGCTTATTTTTACGGGATTCAGCGACAAGCCCTGCTCCTTTGCCATTTTTATAGAAACAGGCTGAAAGTCGCCGAGCAAGGTCTTGCAGCAAAACGGTCTGCCGCAGATGCCGAAGCCGCCGAGCATTTTTGCTTCGTCTCTCACGCCTATCTGCCTTAGTTCTATTCTCGTCCTGAACACGGACGCAAGGTCCTTTACAAGCTCTCTGAAGTCCACCCTGCCGTCGGCGGTGAAATAGAACAGTATCTTGCCGCCGTCAAAGGTGTATTCAACGTTTACAAGCTTCATATCAAGCTTGTGTTTAAGTATTTTTTCTTCGCAGACGGAAAATGCCTTCTTCTCTTTTTCGGCGTTTTCCCTGACTCTTTCGAGGTCGGCCTTTGTAGCGGCTCTTATAACCGATTTGAGCGGCTTTACTATTTCGCTGTCATCGACAACGGAGTTACCCATTGTGACCTCGCCGCACTCCACGCCGCGCGCGGTTTCGACTATTGCCCTGTCGCCCTTCTCAAATGTTTTGCCGTCAGGGTCGAAGTAATATACCTTACCCACCTCTTTAAATCGTATTCCGACAACTTCTGCCATTTGTATGTCTTCCTTTCGGAGCTATTTTATATTATTTACCCACAGCCTCTCGCAGCTTATAGCAAAGCGAGGTAAGCAGCAGATTTTGATTCTGATTCATTGCCGCGCCGTCAAAAAGCTCATCGAGCACGCCACAGCATCGGTATAATTTATCGGCCGTGAGCGCCGATGACAGCTCTCCTGCCGTTTCGGAAAATTCCGGAGTCGCCGCCGCATGAAGCTTGATTTTAACGGCGTCGAGGAAAATGCTTTTGAGACAGAGAACCGTATTTTTAAATCCCGTCCTGTCCTTTTCAAGAGGGCTCACCGCAGCCAAAAGAGACGTTTCCGCGGGACTTAACAGCGCCTTAGCTATTTTTTGCGCCAAATCGGCGGTATCCTCGTCAAAAAGAGCTGAGTCATTTTCAGACCCGAGCGAAAATACCGTCGCACGCGACAGCACCGTGTCAAGCATAGCCGAGCGGCTCGGACACGTCATAATAAAATACACGTATGAGGGCGGCTCCTCAAATATTTTGAGAAGTGCGTTCTCACCGCTGTCGTTCATATTTTGAACTTCTTTTAAAATGTACACCTTTTTGTCACCGTCATTCGGCAGGACAAAGCAATCGGAGCGCACGGCGCGGCAGGCGTCAACCTTAAAAGCCGCGTCGGAGCTTATGTCTCCGTATTCACGCATATCCGGGTGCGACAAAGCCTCACATTTCACGCAGGACGGGCAAACACCGCACGGATGTGCGCCGCTGCTCACGCAAAGCAGGCTCTGCGCTATAAAACGCGCCGCCGAAAGCCGCAGCTCGGCAGAGCCGCCCTCAATAAGCATTGTATTAGGGAACGATAAGGTGTTTATATACGGCAAGACCTCTTTTTTAAAGTTCTCGCCGAATGAAGAAATGTCTGCCGTCATATCTTATAGAACTGCTCGACATCCACCACAAAGACCGTGGCTCCGCCAACCGAAACCTCAACGGGAACGGTTAGCATGGAATCGCCTATATATGTTGAATTAACGGGAGTAATCTGCTTGCGCTGACTTGAAAACTCCTCTATTACGGCAAGCGCGTCACCGACCTTTTCGTCCTCCACACCCGTGAGCATGGTGACGTTACCCGCACGGAGAAATCCGCCGGAGGTGGCAAGCTTTGTTACCATAAAGCCCGCCTTGTTAAGCTCGGAGATGACCAAGGATGCATCCTCGTTGTTGACAATAGCTATTAAAAGTTTCATAATGTCCTCCTTTCAATTTAAAACGACATATGAATTTATATTTGCGAAAGTGCTATAAACAGCGGCATTGTTATTATCGACAGAAGGCTTGCCACGGCGACGACCTGTGAGGCCGCGGCACTGTCCTTGCCGTACTTTGCCGCAAACATAACGGTATTGTTTGCACTCGGTGCCGACGCGGAAATTATAAGCGCCGTCAAAAGTGTTCCCTTTACGCCCATTAGCTTTAGCACCGCCAAAATCACAGCCGGCAAAGCTATGAGCTTTAAAAACGATACGAGATAAGTGTCCTTTTTTAAAAACATCGTTTTCAGATTTGTTTTTGAAAGATATGTGCCGAACATTATCATGGCAAGCGGCGTATTAAGACCGGCAACGTAATTCACGGGAACCGAAATAAGAGACGGAAGCCTGATATTAAAGAAAAACAGCGGCAGTCCCAAAAGCACCGACACTACTCCGGGATTGAGTATCAGCCATTTCGGATTGAAGCCGGTTTTTTTCGCGCTTTCGCCCGACATAAGATAGATGCCGTGCGTAAATGCGAATATATTAAACGGAATCAACACACCCGAGCAAAAGAACACGCCCTCGGCTCCGAGCTCTGCCTCGGCGAGCGGCAATGCCATATAGCCGACATTTCCGTATATCGCCGCATACTTATATATGCACGACAGATTTTTGTCGGTCCTGCGCCAAAACGGAATACAAATCACTATTGCAACGACGTGCAAAATCGTTCCTCCCAGAAACGACATCAGCATACCGCGAACATTTTCACCGGACATTTCGACGGACGAAAATGACTGAATTATTATGGCAGGCGTAACTATATAAAAAAGCAGGTCGTTTGTGAGCCTTGCCGCTTTTTCCGTATAGATTTTAGTCCTGTCGCATATAAAGCCGAGAAGAACCAGTACATAGAGAATAAACACCTGCTTCGCGGCTGTTGCCACGTCGGAAAGAAACATAATTATTTACACCGCCGATATGTCAGTTGATTTTGTCAGCCTTGGCTGCCGTTTCGTCCTCACTCGGCGCATTGTCCTCGGACTCCGGTCTGCCGTGCTTCATCTGATGGCGTATATATACAATCGCAAAAAACGCAAATGCCGGATCGGTTACGGAAAATCCGAGTTCGGACGGCAAGCGGTCTCTTTTTCCGCACAGCGTAATTACAAGACGGGAAACGCCTATCACCGCCGCCAGCATCGCAGCCGGCATACCGTATGAGACAAGCTTTTTAAACTCTCCCTTGTCGGCAACGTCGGAGGAAATCTTCGCAAACGACATAAAGAACAGCATCACAAGCGCAAGCTCAAGCATTTCGAGCATAAGCTCCGAAACATTTATAAAGCTGATTTTGGTCATAAACCTTGTTATCATTTTGCACATAGCCCAGAAAAGCGGAGCCAGAGCGAGCACCTTATAAGATGTAAAATCGGCCTTGTCATTAAAATACGAAAGTGCAAAAACTATAAAATAAACACAGGCGATTATTCCGAATATGCTCTCAAAAAGCGACGCAAACATCCCGTTTGAGAAAAAATATCTCATAAACGACACGTCGAGGTTACTCGAAAAATCGCTGCAGGACGCGGAGAACGACAGCATCGAATCCGCAGAATCATATGCCGTACCGACAGCCATAACAACGGCCGCCGCTCCGAGAAGCTTGTTTTTGCACATAGCGGGTCTTGAAGCTCTCGTATCATCGGAAAGCCTCGAAAACACGATAAGCAGTGCCGTAAACACAACAACTGCGACATACATAAAGTAAACGCTGAAATTGATTTTTTTGTAAAATCCCGTACTGCCCGTGTCTATTATCGCAAACAGCTGATATATACGTACCGGCAACAGCACGGCCGCTCCTGCGGCAAGCGTTATGAGAATCTGTTTAAAATTAAAGCTTTTTTCGAAGCCCGTTTTTTTCATTTATAAGAGTCCTTCCGTTTTTATCTTTCCTCGGACGGAACGCAATCCGGCACTATGTGGTCAACA
>UMIK01005689.1_pt1 | contig 11045 bp, 10 predicted proteins | sample 1965791 | NCBI WGS metagenome assembly UMIK01 (sample SAMEA4836126, study PRJEB28245) | human gut metagenome | biome: gut microbiome; material: fecal sample | place: Denmark | collected 2008 | reverse complement strand
GATATGTTTCTGAGTAAGGTTGACTGTACGTTCGTCAGCAATTCCTAAATCGAGAGAAAGCTGGCGGATAAAAAACATGGCAAGGTTCGCATTCCCCATTAAAAGATCCGTAACGATAGTCATCGGAATCAGACATACCGTCGAAGCTTCAAAAGCGGATGCATTCGTCAGGTAATTTTCCTGAGCAAAGTTTGCCCGGTAGCCAAAGTACTGCACCGGTTTAATCATTCGAATGATCTGGCTTCGTCCGCCAACACCTTCTTTAAAGATTTTAACCTTGCCTTTTAATAAGCACATCATGTCTCTCGGTTCGTCGCCCTCGCAATATATCAACTCATTACGTTTGAAATGCTGGATCGTCGAATTATTACGGAGAACATCCCGCTCCTTTTCGGTCAGGACTCTCCACACTTCTGCCAAACTGGCCGATAGATCGACCTCTTCTTTTTGTTGTTTAACCACGACTGCTATATAACATACTTATGAAGCACAAATGTAATACTTTTCTTTTAAAAGCAGAATAAGTTTAATACGATAAATGAATAAAAATTCGATTTTATTCGTTACGTTTGTAAAGAAAGAGACGATAATTTGTTGAAAAAGTATTTTTATATTATCATTCTGCTTTTTACCGCAGTAAATGCCTTAGCTGACCCTGATGGTAGTTATGGGAACCTTTTATTGCTGGGTCGGTCCCCCAAAACGGTATCATCCCAGCAAGGGGACTCTATTATGAGGAAGGTAATCGAGCAGGCCGACAAATACAAAACAGTCGTCTCACGGTACGAGGCCGAAATCTATATCAAAGGCAAGACGGAAATACTCAAACAAAACATTCTAATGCGTTTCGCCCATCATCTTTTTCCGGTAGACAGGAAGAACAAGGATATGATCTTCGAGATGGTCAGCCACTCCAAGTTCAACGCTCCGAACAACTACCTGCACAGCTTCGAAGCGATAAACGGAAACAGCATCCCCAACGGCGCAAAACAGCAGGAAGTCTTGACATTTCTGAACCTGAACGTCTATTCGCCAACCATCTACAACGAAGGGATCATCATGCCAGTAGCTCATGAAGCATTCAAATACTACAACTTCAACCTGGAAAGCATCGAAACGACCGGCAATCTGAAAATCTACCAGATACGCTTCATGCCAAAGCTATGGAGCCAAAAACTCATTTGCGGAGATCTGTACATCACCGACAAAGACTGGCACATTGACAAGATCGACTTAAACGGGCGTTTCTCCTTTGCCGAATTCAACCTGGTCATGACATTCGGACGGGATTACCGCCATTTCATCCTGCCACAAAAGGCAGACCTATTTCTCCGGTATCATGTGCTGGGAAATGCCATCGCCAGCTACTATCATACTTCATTCAAATACGAAGCCGTTGAATGGGTTGAAGAAGACTATGAAGACAAAAAACACCACTCCCTCGACTTGACCGGATATTACCAGTTATCATCTGATACGATCCCAATCATCAGCGACAGCAGCTACTGGAAAAACAAAAGAGACATCCCACTGACCCAGGAAGAAGAAACAAAATATGAAAAAACAAGCATCAGAACAACCCAAGCCAACGACACAAGCAACATTCGGAAATACCTGAAAATAACAGAACGCCTGACCAACACCATCAATCTGGATTATAAAACGACCCGTCTGAAATACTCCGGCATCCTGAATCCTTTCCAGTTGGGCTATTCCGGACGAAACGGTATTACTTACAGGCAACAGCTCCGCTTCAGCAAGACCTTCAAGAAAGACCGCCAACTGCGTTTCCGGCCTGAGGTCGGTTTTGTATTCAAACGAAAAGAGTTGTTCTTCAAATTCGAGGGAGATTGGGAATATCTTCCTGAGAAACAAGGAGCCCTGAGCCTCAGTCTCGGAAACACCAACCAAGGATATTCTTCCAAGATCATGAACGAAATTAACGAACAGCTGAAAGACTCCACTTTCAACTTCGAAAACCTGGATTTGGAATACTTCAAGCACTATTACATAGAGCTCAAGAATCAGATCGAGTTGTTCAACGGTTTCCAAATGACCACCGGCATCTCTTACCACCGCCGCATACCAACCCGGAAAAGCGCGATAGATCCGGGAGACGGTGTCACGGAGATCATCAACGAAAACTATCACGATTTCATCCCCACGATCGGCTTTTCCTATACTCCCAGACAATACTACTGGATGGACGGTTACCGTAAAGAGTACCTCTACTCCTACTACCCGACCATCTCCATCGAGTTCGGACGGGCCATACCAGGCGTATGGAAAAGCAGCGGTAATTACGGACGTGTGGAGGCCGATATCCACCAAAGCATTTACCTGGGCCTGTCACGCCGGTTCAACTACCATATCAGCGGAGGGCTTTATACAGCCCAGAAGTCAACCTACTTTGCCGACTACCGGTATTTCACACGGCACAACTTCCCCGAATCATGGGGAGGAGACGATTTCGGAGGTGTCTTCCACCAGCTAGGAAGCGTATGGTTCAACGCATCCGACAAATATGTCCAAGCACATGCCATGTACGAAAGTCCATTCATGCTCTTTCAGCTATTCAAACCAGAAGCAACCAAGCACATCATCTCCGAACGTTTTTACCTCAGTCAGTTATGGATGCCAGTCAAACCCAGCTACACTGAAATCGGATACGGTTTCGGTAACCATATCTTCAACGTCGCCGCCTTCGTCGGGTTCGATAAATTGAAATATGACGGGATCGGATTCAAGTTCGCGTTCGAACTCTTCCAGTAAGTTCAGAACTGTGGACGGACAATCATAATACCACAATTGCGTTTGATACCCTGCACGTATTCCTGCAAAGGTTCTTCGTTCACGATCACCCGCTTCTGGACGGTCGAGGCATGGATAAAAGTAAGCATATCCCTTTCCCGGCAGACAATGCCGACGTGCGAGATATCCAGCCCTTTCACAGTCGTGACAAAACAGACGATATCGCCATTCCTGATTTGGCCGGCATGCTCATTGATTTCATCCTGCGGAATATAATAATGCGGGCGGACACTAATTTCTTTTTCCTTAGCCGCCATTACTGCGATACGTCCCGGATTTCCTTTCAACTGCTTGTAACTATCTGGATGTGTAGACATAAAGGACAGGTCAAGCTTAAGCGACTGCCCACCGATCTCTTTCGTAACATCCTTCAGATACCCTCTCTTTTCGTTTTCATATATCCAGTCAGCCGTATAATGGAGACGATCCGTATAATCGAGTGTCGCACAGCCGGAATTCCGGTAACGCATATCTTTCAAGACAGAAACATACCCATCATAAGCAAGACGATGCTTGACAGACCAGGCCAAAGCAGCCGTATTCTCTACCAAAGTCATACAATCCAAGCCATGCAGGTTTATCACCAATGTTTCAGGCTCTTCCTCCAACGTCCCTGCTACATAAGGAGTTCCCAAGAAAAAACGGGCGGTCTCTACCATCAGGTCACCTGTCGGCAAAGCCGCTTTCTCCTTCACTGCCGTACAATAGCGTTCGTAAATAGCCTTATCCCTCTGAGCTTTTCCAGGTAGGGAAAGAAAAGCAAAAAAGAACAAACAAAATAGCGTCCGTTTCATCTCTTGATCCAATTTCAATCCTTTTTTGTCACTAACAGGTCTTCCAGCTTCACCAGTTCATCACGAAACTGAGCTGCTTCGATAAAGTCCAGCTTCTTGGCCGCCTCCAGCATCTGCTTCTTCGTCCGTTCGATCGCTTTCTCAAGCTGTTTGCGGTTCATATACTGAACTACCGGGTCTGCAACCAAGCTGGGTTCCGGTTCCACATAAGCATACGGTTCGCCTGTAACCGGTTGTTGTTTCTCCGCAACCAAGGAAACGCTGTTTTTGATAACCTGCTTAGGCGTAATGCCATGTTTCTCGTTATAAGCGAGCTGTTTTTCACGCCTACGGACCGTTTCGTCCATTGTCAGGCGCATACTGTCCGTTATCTTGTCAGCATAGAATATCACCTTCCCATTCACATTTCGGGCAGCACGTCCAGCCGTCTGCGTCAGCGAACGATGCGAGCGCAGGAAACCTTCCTTATCGGCATCCAAGATAGCGACCAAAGAGACTTCCGGCAAATCAAGTCCTTCACGCAGCAAGTTGACGCCGATCAGCACGTCGAACAACCCTTTCCGCAAATCATCCATGATCTGAATGCGTTCCAACGTATCGACATCGCTATGGATATAGTTACAGCGGATTCCCATGCGCGTCAGATAAGCAGTCAGTTCCTCCGCCATACGCTTCGTCAATGTCGTCACCAAAACACGTTCGTCCACAGCAGCACGTTGTGTGATCTCCTCCATCAGATCGTCGATCTGGTTCAGCGTCGGACGCACCTCGATAACCGGATCGAGCAAACCTGTCGGACGGATCACTTGGTCCACCACGATCCCTTCGCTCTTTTCCAGTTCATAGTCGGCCGGTGTCGCACTCACGTAAATCGCCAACGGAGTCAGCGACTCGAACTCATCGAACGTCAACGGACGGTTATCCATCGCTGCCGGCAGACGGAAACCATAATCCACCAGATTCTTCTTACGGGAATAATCGCCTCCGTACATCGCCCGTATCTGCGGGATCGTCACGTGGCTCTCGTCAACCACCAACAGAAAGTCTTTCGGGAAATAATCGAGCAGGCAGAAAGGCCGTTCACCCGCCTGGCGACCGTCAAAATAGCGGGAATAGTTCTCGATACCGGAGCAATGCCCCAGCTCGCGTATCATTTCCAGATCAAACGTGACACGCTCGTACAAACGTTTCGCCTCGTAAGGCTTGCCGATTTCCCGCAAGAAATTCACCTGCGTCCCCAGATCGACATCGATCTGCCCGATAGCGGTATTGATACGTTCCTGGGTGGTCACAAAAAGGTTGGTCGGATAAATGTTCAGTTCATCCTGCTCGTCTATCTCCTGCCCGGTCTGCGGGTCGAACGAAGAAATGCGATCCACCTCATCGTCCCAGAACTCAATACGGTAGGCTGCCCCATCAAAAGTTTCGATAGCCGGAAAGATATCGACCGTATCCCCGTTTACACGAAAGCACCCCCTGTTGAACTCTATCTTATTATTGACATAAAGGGCATCCACGAAACGGCGCAGCAGTTTATCCCTGTCTATCCGCATCCCCTTCTCCAGATGCACCACTTTCTCAGCAAAGGCTGTCGGGTCCGCCATACCATACAGGCAGGAGACAGACGAAACGACAATAACGTCCTTCCGCCCCGACAACAGTGAAGCGGTTGCACGCAGACGTAGTTTATCGATCTCGTCGTTGATCTGCAAATCCTTTTCTATGTAGGTGTCCGTCGTCGGCAGGTAAGCCTCCGGCTGGTAATAGTCATAATAAGAGACGAAATACTCGACGGCATTATTCGGAAAAAATGCCTTAAACTCGCTGTATAACTGGGCTGCGAGGGTTTTGTTATGACTCAAGATCAAAGTCGGCTTCCGCACTTCCTTGATCACATTGGCGATAGTGAAAGTCTTTCCGGACCCTGTCACTCCCAACAAGGTCTGGAAAGGCACACCACTCTTTATACCGTCGGACAGGGCCGCAATCGCTTCCGGCTGATCTCCTGTCGGACTGAATGGGGAAGATAATTCAAAGTTCATCCTTTATTTATAGGTTGTTTAGGTATAACCATCCAAAGGATCAGGTAAGCGATCACCCCGGAAAATACCGTAAAGATACTCAATAATATATATCCGATACGCACTAATGTAGGATCCCAGCCGAAATAATCGGCAATACCCGCACAAACACCTGCTATCATCCCGTTATTCGAACGGTAAAGTCTTTTAGGTTCTTCCATTGTTCTTTCTTTTTTTATTGTTTACTCGTTTCAAAAACAAAGTTGCTTTCGCAGCCTTGCCATAAATTGGTTCTTTTACAGGTAAGAAGCCACCTTCTTGCGGTCCGTTTCGACCGTCTCGAACTCGGAGGAAACGATGCTGCTGCCCATCGGGACATTCTCGTTCCGATATTCCATCTTGCTGTAGACGATGCTTCGAGCGGATGTATGAAACTCCTTCGCCCCGGTTTCCGCTTCGATGCGGGCGATGTTATTCTCCCGAACTCCGCACCCCGGCATGATGATGATGCGGCCTGCCGCACGTTTCACCAGTTCGGCAATGAGAGGAATCCCTTTCACGGCATCGGACTGCTGGCCGGAAGTCAGGATACGGTCACAGCCCAACTCAATCAACTGCTCCAATGCGGCAAAGGGATCACGGCAAACATCAAAGGCGCGATGACAGGTGACAGACAACGGTTTGGCCGTCTCGATCAACCGGCGCATCAAAGGGACATCGATATCCCCGTCTTTCGTCAAGCAACCAAAGACTACGCCGTGCACCTTCAACTGCTTGCACAGTTCGATATCCAGCAACATCGACTGAATCTCTGCCGGCGTATAGAGGAAGTCGCCTCCACGCGGACGGATAATCACATTTATATCAATAGACGAAGTGAGTGCCTGCGCCGTCCGGATCTCCCCGTAGCTGGGTGTCGTTCCCCCTTCCGGGATGCCGGCACAAAGTTCCACACGTTTTGCACCTCCGGCTTCTGCTTCCACACAGCTTTGTGCGGAGTTTGCACAAATTTCGATAATACGAGTCGGTTTCATAAGAATCTTACCATTATTGTTTCTACTACATACAAAGATAAAACTATTATGCGAAACTATCCTATATTCCCAGGAAAGAGATCGAATTGCATAGGCATCCATCTCAAAACGGATGCCTGTCTGCATAAATCCTGTCGCCTACAAACCGAACAAAACACAAAATCTGGCGGACCTTTTTTGGCAGATTTGGCAGATTTTCTACTTTTGTACCCCCAAAACAAACAGGTTATCATGAAATCAGAAGCTTACAAAGGACATTTGGCCATGCTGATGGCAAACGTATTGTGGGGATGCATGTCTCCCTCTTCCAAGATTGTCTTATCCAGCGGATTAATAAATGCAATCTCACTAACAACTTTCCGGATGTTGGGTGCGGCAATAGTATTCTGGATCGCATCGATCTTTACCCGCAAGGAACACGTCCCTCATGAAGACCTGAAACACCTGTTTTTCGCAGCCCTCTTCGGAATCGTATTCAACCAAGGTACTTATATCTTTGGCGTGTCGCAGACTTCACCCATAGACGCAACGATCGTTGCCACCTCCACCCCCATCATCACCATGATCATCGCTGCTTTTTACCTGAAGGAACCGATTACGGGAACGAAGATCCTCGGTATCTTTGTCGGGGCGGCAGGTGCCCTGACGCTTATTCTGAGCGGACAGCAAGCGGCGGTAACAGGAAACGGCAGCAATAACGTGTGGGGAGATATCCTCTGCCTGATCGCACAATGCAGTTTTTCTATTTATGTAGTTGTCTACAAAGGATTGATCGGACGGTACTCGCCCGTGACGCTGATGAAATGGATGTTCACCTACTCGGCAATCTGTACGATCCCTTTCTCCTACAACAGTGTCGCAAGCATCGACTTCGCCACCCTGCCCCTGGATATCTACCTGAACATCGCGGTTGTCGTATTGGGAGGAACGTTCTTCGCCTACCTTCTCGTCCCGATCGGCCAACGGATTTTACGCCCAACGGTTGCGACCATGTACAATTATGTCCAACCGATCATCGCATCCATCATCACGGTCATAGTCGGCCTGGACACGTTCGGACTGATGAAAAGTATCGCGATCGCATTAGTATTCTTAGGGGTTTATATCGTGACACGAAGCAAATCAAAAGAACAGCTAAAACAGCTAAAAGGTGAAAGATGAAAGAGAGGCTTCGCATCCGGTTAATAAATCGGCTGAAAGTCAGAACAGCTTTCACCTCTTCATCTGCTCCATCGCTTTCCAAAGAGAATCAGCAGGCACAGGAGCGACAATGCTGACCGGCTGGTTCGATACGGGGTGGATGAATTCGGCACTGCGGGAATGCAGGCTGATGCCGCCGTCCGGATTGGAGCGGGGAAAACCGTATTTCAAGTCGCCTTTGATTGGGCATCCCATCTTGGCAAGCTGGCAACGGATTTGGTGATGACGGCCTGTCTTCAGGTCTATAGCCAACAGATAATAGTTGTCCGAGCGAGCAATCACTTTATAATGCAGGACCGCTTTCTTGGCATTCGTCCGTTCCGTGTCATAAGCATAGCTCTTGTTTTGCTTCTCGTTGCGAACCAGCCAGTTCACCAGCTCTCCCTCTTCTGCCGGCGGACAGTTCTTCACGATCGCCCAATAGGTCTTCTTTACTTCGCCGACCCGGAACATCTCGTTCAGACGGGCGAGCGCCTTGCTCGTCTTGGCAAATAACACGACGCCACTGACCGGACGATCCAGACGATGCGTAACGCCGACAAAGACATTTCCGGGTTTACAATACTTCTCTTTCAGCCATGCCTTCAGCATGTCCGAAAGAGGAGTATCACCGGTTTTATCTCCTTGTACAATCTCGCGGCAAGTCTTATTTACCGCAATGATATGATTGTCTTCGTAAATAACCTCCATGATTTCAAATTTATGATTTATGATTTATGGATTTATGATTTTGCAAAACAAACGTCACCTACATAAATCATAAATTATAAATCATAAATCTCTTTACATATTCATACCGCCATCAACCTGGATCACCTGTCCTGATACATAAGAAGACATATCGGAAGCCAGGAATGTAGCGATGTTGGCCACATCTTCAGGCGTACCGCCACGGCGCAAAGGAATCTTCTTTGCCCATTCGGCCTTGACTTCTTCCGGCAGACCGGCTGTCATATCAGTAATAATGAAGCCCGGGGCGATTGCATTGGCACGGATACCGCGTGAACCCAGTTCCTGCGCGATAGACTTAGCCAGACCGATCATACCGGCTTTGGATGCCGAATAGTTACTCTGACCTGCATTACCATGTACACCAACGACAGAAGCCATATTGATGATACTGCCCGAACGCTGTTTCATCATCACCGGAGTACAAGCGTGGATAAAGTTGAAAGCCGATTTCAGGTTGACACCGATGACGGCATCCCACTGACCTTCACTCATACGCATCATCAGACCGTCTTTCGTGATACCAGCATTGTTTACGAGGATATCCACACGACCGAAATCTTTTACGATTTCAGCAACGACATTGTGTGTTTCTTCGAAATTGGCCGCATTGGAAGCATAGCCTTTTGCTTTAACACCCAATGCTTCGATTTCCTTCTGGGTGGCCAGACCGTTTTCGTCGATCACCAAATCCGTGAATGCGATATTTGCACCCTCTGCGGCGAATTTCAATGCGATCGCCTTACCAATACCACGTGCGGCCCCCGTAACGATTGCCACTTTACCTTCTAATAATTTCATATTAATTCCGTTTTAAATTCAACACTTAATCAAGCAAGCCCCCGTAGAATAGCCACCGCCGAACACGGTAATGGCAACCAGGTCGCCTTTCTTGAAACTATGATCATTTTGGGCATATACCAATGCTGAGCTTACCGAACCGGTATTTCCCAATTCTTCAATATTATGCAGGAATTTCTCTTCCGGCAGATTGAGCTGTTTGGCAATATTGGACATGATACGCATATTGGCTTGATGGCCGATGAAATATGTCAGGTTGTCCAACGTATAGCCATTCTTTTCCAAGAGATAGAGCACGTTCTTCGGCATATAGGTACAAGCTTGGATAAAGACGTCGCGTTCTTCCGGCATCATGATTCCCCCGTCGCACGGACGAAGATGAACCGCATCCGGAGCCTTGCCCAGATAACCAAGTCCTTGTGTGTATACTTCCACGATCTCGGAATCCTTTTCCGAAACGCGTTCCTTCGAGATGAAGAAGGCCGCAGCCGCATCGCCCCAAAGGTGGCCGGCTTTCGGATCCGTCTCATTATAGTAGGCCGAATTCTTGTCGGCGGAAAGGATCAACGCTTTTGTTGCTTTTCCCATAGCAAAATACCCTTCCACAACTTCCAACGCATTCAGGAATGAGGAGCAGGCGGAAGAAAGATAGAGCGCTTTCGCATTTTCAATATGGAATTCATGCTGGGCAAGATGAGCCGCAGTCGCTACCGTATCGTACGGAGAATAAGAGGCGGAAACAATCAAATCTACATCCGTAATATCATACGGTAATTTAGGCAGGGCGTTACGAACAGCCTCCATACTCATCGTATTAATATTTTCCTCGGCTTTTGCCTTAGACCGGGAACGAATCCCGGTGCGCTGTTCAATCCACTCGCTGGTTAGCCCGTTTAACTCTAAAAAATGTTGGTTATCTACCCGTTCTTCAGGTACATAAAACCCTGTTGCATTAATAAACATTCCTCAGTATTGTGTTACTTTATCTTTATACCATTGAATATCAAATTCATTACATTATCTCTCCGTTTAATCCGCTGGCTGATATTATCCCCCATGATTCCACGTATATACGGAACTTCCAACCCCTTCAGGGCATGATGAAGAACGACCGCCGTAATCTCGGTATCGGGCATCGCGAAAATTCCTTCCTTCACTCCAGCTTCCAGAATTCCCTGTATCAATTCCGTCTCACGGATATCGAAGTTTTTCCTGATCTTCTCCACCCGCCAAATGTCACGAAAAAAATTAGCTTTCAATGTCCCGTTACGGAACACCAGCGCCTTGATTGCATCCAATCTTGCATAAAGAAATGTCATCAACTTTTCGTCCGCCGGCAAGTCTTTCGCTGCTACATCCTGCAGCATCTTGTACAGTTGGTCCAACTCGGACTCGACTACTGCCAGATAAATCTCGTTTTTACTTTTAAAGTATGTGTAAAGCGTCCGCCTTCCCTTTTTGGATGCCTGTGCAATATCGTTCATTGTCGTATTATCCACCCCCATGCGGGCAAACAATTGTCTGGCCACATCCACCAACATCTCACGTGTCTTAGAAACTGTCATCGGCATTTGTATTGCACATTTTGATTAAAACTGTGCGCAAAAGTACCGGAAAAAATAATAACTACCAAAAACATACTTACATTTTATCCA
>UMIK01020842.1_pt1 | contig 11061 bp, 9 predicted proteins | sample 1965791 | NCBI WGS metagenome assembly UMIK01 (sample SAMEA4836126, study PRJEB28245) | human gut metagenome | biome: gut microbiome; material: fecal sample | place: Denmark | collected 2008 | reverse complement strand
AAAGCCGGGGAAAAGGTCAATTCCGGTAATCCGCCCCGGCACATGCCCGGCTACTACTATTGTCTGGCCACCCGTTCCACAACCTATATCGGCAATAAGGGATTTATCAGTAAGGCCGTCTACAAAGCTCAATGCCTTCAACGTCACTTCAGGACTGCCAGGGCCTTGCCGTTCCATATTGGAGAAAAAGTCACAGATTAAATTAAATTCGAAATCGTGGATAGTTTTATTTTCGTTACTCATTTTCTTACTATATTTTGCATATACGGAAAGTATCACAATACCTTCAGCATAATACGCGGATTAAACTTTAATTATAACAATAGAGAAACACTCTCGAAAGAAGTTATCCGAGAGTAAACGAAAGGGACAATCTGTGCAAGGAACACAGATTGTTTACAAAACCAAATCCGATTTAAATGTCTTTGTCATACTGCAAAGATAAGCAATATTTTATTTAATCAAAAAATTTACGGTTAATAAAGATTTTCCCTTGCACCGGGCACATGCTGAAGAACGGCACCTACCACCTGGCAAGTTTCCAGTTCCTTACAGTCACCGCAAGTATTGAAACCTTTTTCGTACACACATTTGCGGATAGCACAATAATCGCTGCAATAGGCAAACTTCACCCCGTCTGCACGGCACCCCATACAATGGATGGTTTCTGCCGTAATTTCCGGCGTATTGTTCAGCACACTCCACTCTTTGGCGGTTTTCTCTCTCAGCTCATCGTCATTATTGACAGTGGCTATACGGGCGGTGCAATTTTCGCAATCCAGTCCGCAACATGCAATTAATTGTTTCATCACTTGGTTATAACCATTTATGTGTTTCTCATAGCAAGCATTTGTCTACCTCCTCTTTATCTGAATTTAAGAGGAGGCAGACAGCCATGCTACAAATATACGGTTATTATTGTGTGAATGCCAAATTAATTTTCCATCACTTTGCTTCCACACTTCCACCCATCTCCTGTATCTCCCTATCCATCGGCATTTACCCTGCGGTGGAAGCAACCTGAAAAGGTGGAAGCAAAATTTGCTTCCACCTGCCTGAAACGCTTGAGTTTTGCAGTAAGCTGCTATCCCCTACCATAATACAGCATGCAGATTACATGAATCGGCAGGTTCGGTTTTCCTGCATTTTCGGGCTTGTCCTTACTGTGAAGTCAACGGATATGGAGTTGGACTGTAGGGGCATAGTAGGAGTTATCGGGAATCAAAGGCCGACTATGAATAATGCACTCTAATGTCTTTTACACCGTTGTATAATACGTTTGCGCCTTGTGCGCAATAGGTTCGGGCTACGTACTTCATCCGTAATAGCTCTGGAGTTAGTGACGCCTAACGGCCATGAACAACTCTGCTTACGGTCGTCAAGCGATCGCTTTATGGTCGAAAGCAGGGTTGTTCATGGCCGTTAGGCGTCATAAATTCCCTATGCCACAGCAGACAAACAAAGGGAGAAGAGCAAAGGAATACCTATGTTTTAGATAAAAATCCACAAGCTTTCACTCGTGCTCTCCATAGGTTATGAGAGCAGGCTTCGCGCTCTGTGCGATAAATTCCCATTTATCAGCAGGCATACTCACTTACGAAACTTCAATTACTTATATAAATTGTTTCAGCCAAAGGCAGTATGGACATTTGCAAAAATATGGAAAGTCTTATTATGAAAAATTGCTATGGCATCGACTTCCGTTCGTGGCGTAAAGAGCTACGTACACGTGAGAAAACCAAGCAGACACCCTGCAAACTGCCGGACAGAGTAAGCCGGAGTTTGCAGGGTGTTCTGTTTAAAGTATATCAAATCTCTGTTTTAATTTTGCTTAAAAAGATTTTATTCAGCTTCTTTTCGGTCTGTCTTCCTCTCTTTATTCGCCACATAGCCGCTATGCTCCTCAGAAAAACATCCTCAAAGACAATGCAGACAGTTACTAAATATTTGAAGGAGTTATCGGGAGTTAGAAGTGATAACTCTCCTAACTCCTATAAATGAAAGAGACGTGAGCCTTTCCCCAAAAAAATAGAGAAACATAGATACACTTAAACAAAAAACAATTATCTTTGTCACAAATTCGCTATAGCGTAGTGGGTTTATTTACATATTAGTAAGAGCATTATTGAAATTATCTTCTTTATTCAAACTTCGCAACTTTGAAAATTTCCCTGAAGATAACAACAAGGATGCTCACGTCTATGTTTATATGGTTTTCTCCCATCAGGGGGATGGTATATACACAAACGACGTGAGTGACTGTTGTATATCCAGGGAAAGGGCAATGCGAAGGCCTGAATAAAGGATATACAAACATAGTTACTCACGTTTTTTTTTATTGTTTAACCTTTAAATAATTTGTGTATATGAAACAGAACAAACCAGACGGTAGAGAAGCATACATCACTCCGTCTATCGAAGTTATCAAAATGGAGAATGAAGGAGTCATTGCAACAAGCGGCGAACCTTACCATCCCATTACGCGCTCCTATTCGGGCAGCACCTCTACCCATAGCTACAATTCGGCATCCAGCAGCGACTTGGAAGACCTAATCAATGACATCTTAACCGTAGAAAACTAAGGGGGACTTCATTATGATGAAATTAAGAAACCTTATGCAAGTTGCCTGCATGGCAACTGCTGCCTTGACCGCATTCAGTTGCAGCCAAGAGGAATTTGAAAACAGCGGGCGGAAAGGAAACATCACCGTTAACGCAACGTTTGAAGGCGCAGGTACCGACACCCGTACTACCGTAAACGATGAATACAAGATTCTATGGCAAGATACCGATGCCCTAGGGTTGTTCTGTAGTAATGCAGAAAGTAATTATAGCAATACAAAATTAGAATATGCAAGCGGTGCTGGTCAAACTTCCGCCACTTTCAACGGCAGCAAGCCAAGCGGAGAAACGGCTGTATTCTCCATCTATCCTTACCAACAAAACATGAGCGTAAGCGGCAATACATTGACCATGACTCTACCTGCCACGCTTACAAATTATAACGGCAGCAGCAATGGCCCGATGTATGCCAAGGTGACAAATCCCGACAATCTGAGCGCTCTGTCCTTCAAGCACATGGCAGCCATGATAAAACTGACCGTCAACAAGATTCCGGCAGAGGCCACTACTTTCAAGATTATTGCCTCCAATAACATTGCAGGTACTTGTACGGTAGACTTAACCGCAGCAGACCCGATACTGGCAGTAACGAGCGATGAAAGCAAGGAAATCACCGCCTCCTTCACAGCCTCAGCTGATATAAAGTCTCGCAACTTCTACATTCCTTTGCCCACAGGTACTTATAGTTCCATCACTGCCCAACTGACGAATGGAAGCGACAAGGTATATTTTACCAAGACGCTTAATGACAAAATCCTAGGCAGAAGAGACATATTGGTAGTACCTCCTTTGGATTGCGTTGTGGTAGAGGCTACAACCCCCAGTGCGCTTAGTACAGCTTTAGCTGATTCAAAAAATCTCCCACAAGAAGCACCGACAGCAGCAACCGTAACCGACATTGCAGTCAGCGGCAGCTTCAATACCACTTCCGGCAGCAACGACGGCATCGCCATCCCGGTTTTACAGAACTCGGACATCAACCTGGCGTTCAATACAGCCCCAACGACCAGTACTGCCGCTCCGTTGACGCTGACCGACAAGACCAATACCAGCATAGGTGCTCCCGCCGCCACTGCCACCAACAGTGTATCCTTGGCTGTGCCGGAAACCAATGCAGAGCAAGAAGCTCCTTCTGTAGCCATCACCATGCCAAGCACCACCGTTACATTGGCAGCAGTAGGCAATAAAGCCACTTACAATGAAGTGACTGCCACTACCGCCCAGCAGACATTGATTATCAATGCAGGCGTCACCGTAAAGAAGCTGACCGTAAAAGGCGGTAACTTGAAGATATATGGAAAGGTAGAACAATTGGTACACGATGCCGGCGATACCACAATCTATATAATAAAAGGAACCGAAGCATCACTTCCGGCAACAATCGACAGCAAATTTGTAGTTCAATCCGACGTGGCAGTCCTAAAGGCCGCTTTCGCCAACGGCGAAGATTTTAAATTGTCCGCCGATGCCGACATCACAGGGCAAAGCGTCAGTGTACCCGCCGGAAAGTCCGTGGTTCTTGACTTGAACGGATATACACTGACTGCCGACAACAGCGCAACAGGCAAAATCATCGTCTTGGGCAAGATGACACTGAAGGACAGCTCTACCGAGAAGAAAGGCAAGATAGTTGCCAGCCAGGATTATACAGCGGCTTCTTATAATGGCAGTCTGATTGAAATAGCCGGTGAAGATGCCTCCATGACCATGGAAAGCGGCAACATCAGTGCAGTCAGAAAGACTCCGAACAGTAACGGCCAATATGGCGTCGGAGTGACGGACGGTGGAGACTTCACCATGACAGGCGGCAAGATAGAAGCCGGATGGTTTGCAGTGGCAGGCAACGGCAATTACAAGACGCAGAACTCCATCATCAACATCACAGACGGAGAACTCATTTCTACTGCTGACTATGCAGTCTATCTGCCCCAATCCGGCACAACGACCATCAGTGGCGGCAAGGTTTATGGTGCCGCAGGAGGTGTATGCATCCAACGAGGCACTCTGAACGTGGAAGGCACAGCCTTGATTACCAGTAAAGGCACAGGCAGCACCGGCAACTGGGGCGACGGTACCGGAGGACTGGACTGCGCCGCCATCAACGTAAGTGGAGCATATGGCATTGCCACAGTAAACATCAAAGGCGGTACACTGATTGCCGAAGCAAAGTCACTCATCACAGAAGGCACCACTTATACACCGGTCATCAACGTTACCGGCGGTACATTCTCCGACCCAAGCGCGCTGAAGTACATGAAGACAAATGCAAATGTGAACATAAAGTTGACCGCCGACAAGACCTGCCCGGGATTCAAGACCACAAGCGGACAAACCTTGACGATGGACTTAGGCGGCAAGATCCTTACACTTGCTGACCCGACCGTAGGTTCCACCGGCACCGAAACGAACAGCTGTCAATTACTCGAAGGTTCAAACGTTACTTTCAAGAACGGAACGCTGAAGAGTGACAACAACAAAATCATGATTCAGAACTACTGCAACCTGACATTAGATAATATGACAGTAGAAGACACAAATGCCCAATACGTAGTAAGCAACAATTGTGGCAATATAAGCATCAACAATACCACTATCAACGCAGGAAGCAATGCGAATCAATTTGCATTCGACGTATGCGGCTATGCAAAGTACACTGCTGGAGTCACGGTTACGGTAAGCGGTACGAGCGTCATCAATGGAAAAGTGGAAATTTCCAAGAGTGCAGGAAATACCGAACCTATGAAGCTGAATATCACAGGCGGTACTTTCAACGGTGACTTAAAGGTAGATGCATCCGTGGGAACCGAAAATGCCAAAAGTATCATCTCTGTTTCCGGAGGTACATTCTCCGACCCAAGCGTACTGAAGTACATGGCAACCAACGCAACTGTGGATATAAAACTTCTCTCAAATATCAACATCGCCAAGACGGAGCTTGCCACAGGCTACATATTGAATGCTGCAAACGCAACGGCAAACTTAAACCTGAATGGCCACGACATCATCAATTCCTCAGAAACAGCTGATGCCACTCCTTTCACACAAATCTTTACTGTACAGAACGGAACACTAAACATTTCAGGCAACGGCAATGTGAAGTGCGATGCATCTGCTACAGCGAAAGACGATGGTTATCGCATGGTAATTGAAGCCCGAGGACACGGGACAGTAAATATTCATGGCGGTTCTTACTATAACACCCAGAAACTGAACACCCAGATAGACCTGATTTATGCAAGAGAGAATGGGAAAATCAATATCTATGGAGGAACATTTGAATCCGGCAAATATGGTACACCCAACAACGACACGGATGGCAGATACTGGGTACTGAACTTAAAGAATACAGACAAGAACACTGCCAGCATCCAGGTGTCCGGTGGAACGTTCATCAATTTCAACCCGGCAAATCCGAATATGGACGACAATGAATCCTATTTGGTAACAGGTTACGAGGTTACCCGTGACGGCAGTGTATATACAGCAGCCCACAAAGTCAACGATGGGAGGAAAGAATATATTGTTGGCCCAACAAGTCAGGAGAACCGATAAGCCAAATTCTAAGAAAGGAAGCAATATATCCTCGCAGACCAAACGAAGAGGTATCGGAATCGCCTTATTACTATCTTTTAGATGCGGCGGACAGCGGATTTTCTTTTATAAATCTGCGTCCTCCGCGTCTAAAAAATGACAACAAGACAGTTGAAAAATCTCTCAAATCTTCCTCATTCACACAAACATTCATTATTTTTCTGAGTAGCCCAAAGTATCATGAATAACAACTAACAATCAAAACATATGAGAATACAGATATTGGATTATCAAGTAGGACCGCACACCTTCCGCATGGTGAAACCTTCCGACTTCAATATATTCAAGGCGTTGCCTTCACTGATTCCGTTCATCACGACAATAGACACGACGCAAAAAGTAATCTTTGAAACAGAGATAGACGATGACGAAACAGCGACAAAACGAACCATAGCGAAAACTCCCGATGATATATGTTTCAACTGGGAAGATGCCGATTGCATCATTCGCCCTTTGCCCCACAGCTCACACCTTGTATCCATCACCCCACGGAAAAGCGGGAAAAACTATTGGATGGAGTGCAACGATAACTTCAGGCAATGCTTCATCCACCTACCGGCCTGCAGGACAGAAACACCGGCTCCGGAAAACGAAACGAACTTCGTACTGAACAACTTCTTGATGATGCTCTATGCCTTCAATGCCGCCCGCCACCATACACTGCTGATGCATGCCTCGGTTGTCGCTACTGAAACAGGCAAAGGCTACCTCTTCTTAGGGAAAAGCGGCACGGGCAAAAGTACGCACACCGGGCTCTGGCTGCAACAGTTCTCGGACTGCCATCTACTGAACGATGACAATCCGATAGTACATGTGGACAGCCTCGGCAAGCAAGCCACTGTTTTCGGTTCTCCATGGAGCGGAAAGACACCATGCTATCGGAAAGAATCCATGACCGTAGGTGCCTTCGTCCGCTTGGAACAAGCACCGCAGAATGAAATAGAGCAAGAGAGAGCAGCACATGCTTTCGCCACCCTCCTCCCCTCCTGCTCTTGCCTGAAGCAGAACAAGGAAATCTATAACGCCATTGTCACCACTGTGACGGAACTTGCCACGCTGGCACCCGTCTATCATCTGAAATGCCTGCCCGACCGTGAAGCGACGGAGCTTTGCAGAAAGACGGTAGAAGGATAAGTTATGAATGATGAACTGAACAGCCGATGAAGAAAAGCATTCCCAACGAGATATTGCTTCCCGAAGTGGCGCGTCTCATCAAAGAGGGGCATACAGTAACCATCACCGTGCGGGGCAACAGCATGAATCCTTTCTTAGTGGACCGCCGTGACCGGGTGACACTGGGCGATTTCACCACAGAACAGCTGCAACCGGGCGTCGCCGTACTGGCACGCGACCTGACGGAACGCATCGTCTTTCACCGCATCATCCGTCGGAACGGAAATATACTCATCCTGCAAGGCGACGGCAACCTCGCCCAGACCGAAGAAACCGACATCGGACGGGTAATGGGCGTCATGACCGAAGCCATGCGAAAAGACAAACGGTACACCGCCGACGGCAAAGTCTGGAAGCTCTACTCCTACTGGTGGATGAAGCTAAACCCTGCTCGCCGCTGGCTGCTCGCCCTGTTCAGAAGAATATAAAACAAAATAACCATGAAAATCAAACAAGGATTTATCCTGCACCGGATAGGCGATGACTACATCATCATGCAAGACGGCTCGTCGAACGTGGACTTCAGCAAAGTCATCAGCCTGAACCAAACTTCCGCCATGCTTTGGCAAGAGATAGAAAACAAAGAGTTCGATACAGACAGCGTGACAGAAGCCCTGACCAGCCGCTATGATGTAGATAACGAATCGGCCCGTCGCGATGCGCAGAAGTTTATCGACTCCCTTGACCGCGAAGGAATCATAGAATAAGGACGGATATGCAACACGCTTTCTTTTCATTGGTACGCTCCGGCCTGTGGGGCACTCCGGCAGACCGACAACTCTTCCGGTCGGTCTCGCCGGACGACTGGGAAACCGTGTACCGCATGGCAAACTCACAAGCCCTGCTTGCACTGACTTTTGACGGCATAAGCAGTCTACCGGCCGAACTGCGCCCTCCACGCGCCCTCTATCTGAAATGGGCTGCCCGGACTGCACAGATAGAACAAGCCAACAAACGCCTCAACCAGCTTCTGCCCGAACTCAATACCCTTTACCGGGAAGCCGGGCTGCATCCCGTACTGCTGAAAGGGCAAGGCATCGGCACCAACTACCGCACTCCCTTGCACCGGCAATGCGGAGACATCGACATCTATTTAGGAAAACAAGGACAACCCATAGCCAACCGCCTCCTGCTGCAACAAGGCGCCATAGTCGAGGGAGAAGCGTCCGACAAGCATGCCAGCTACAGTTTGAAAGGAGTACACATCGAGAACCACCGCATCATCCTCCGGCTGAACAGTCCGCTTGCCAACCGGCACTTTCAGCAGATTATCAGAAAATGGTATCCGCAGGAAACAGACTATGCCCTATTCTCCGAAACCGGGAAAGAGGACTCGAAGGCCGTCAGTATCGCCATACCTCCGGCCACCTTCAATGCACTTTATATCTTCCTGCATGCCTTTGTACATTTCCTGAACAGCGGAATCGGCCTGCGCCAGCTATGCGACTGGACTTGTCTGCTTGCCAATCGCCACAAAGAAATAGATGCCACCACCCTGCTTCGCCAGTTGCAGGACCTCGGACTATTGCATGCCGCACAAGCATTCGGCTACATTGCCGTCACCCGACTGGGATTGCCCGCCAACCGGCTTCCTTTCCCCTTGGAAGGCACCAAGCAGATAGGAGAACAATTATTGGAAGACATCCTGTCTACCGGTAACTTCGGGCAACATGATAACCGCATCAAGCCACGCCCCAAAGGATATTGGGCAGGAAAGTGGTACACCTTCTGCCGCGCCACCCGACGCTGCAACGAACTGCGTCAATTTGCACCGTACGAAGCACTCTGGTATCCCGTGACTCTGATAGGGGGAACGATAGCTATACAAATAAACCGATTAAAAGGAGTAAAAGACAAGAAAGCAAGGACAAAGAAATAAAAGAACCCGGAAAATAAAAGGAATGAAAAAGCAACAGAAGGACAAAAAAGTGAAAAAGGACAGACGTGAAAAACTTAGGTATATTCGAGAGGTATCTGCCGAACAACGCGGACGTATCCTGCTAAGTTGCCTCACCGGCATTCTGGGCGTGGCCTTTGCCCTAGCCTTTATCTATGCAACCAAACGGGTGATAGACACCGCTACCGGAATAACAGACGACAACCTGACGCATGTCGCCGTTCTCACCGTTGTCCTGCTGACTGCCCAATTACTGTGCGGAGCTGCTGACACTTGGATAAGTACCCGTATGCAGATAGAGACGGGCAACGCCCTTCGCCACCGCCTCTTCTCGCGCTTACTGCAAAGCCGCTGGAACGAATTGGAGCGTTTCCATACCGGAGACGTAGTGAACCGGGTAGAACAAGACACCGCCGCCATCGTCACATTGCTCACCTCTTCTGTCCCGGCATTCATCGTCACGAGTATACAACTGCTGGCAGCCTTTCTATTCTTCTACTTTTTAGACCCTTCACTGCCATGGCTGATTGTTGCCATCCTGCCCGTCTTTCTATTAGGCAGCCGTTTCTATATGCGACGAATGAAACGCTATACACATGATATTCGGAACAGTGACGGTCGCATCCAGTCCGTCATACAAGAGAGCCTGCAACATCGCATAGTGATTAAAACATTGGAACAAGGCGAACGGCATCTGGACAAACTCGATGACTTGCAAGACATGCTCCACAGCCAAGTCATGGGACGTATCCGTTTCTCGCTTTCCGCCCACATGTTAGTGGCCCTTGCCTTTTCCGGCGGATACCTCACGGCTTTTCTTTGGGGAGCCGTTCACCTCAGCGCAGGCTGTATCACCTTCGGAACGATGACCGCCTTTTTGCAATTGGTAGGAAAAGTCCAGCGTCCCGTGCTCGACCTCTCACGCCTGATACCTTCCGTAGTCAATGCCCTTACCGCCATAGACCGGCTATTGGAATTGGAAAGACTGCCGGCAGAAGCGGACGGTGACAGCATATTCCTCGCCTCTACCCCGGAACTGGAACTGAAAGACGTGACTTTTGGCTACACTCCCGATGACCGTCCGGTATTCAGCCGCTTCTCCTGCCGTTTCCCCGCCGGTAGCTGCATAGCTGTAGTCGGAGAAACAGGAAAAGGAAAGACAACGCTCATCCGGCTATTGTTGGCACTGGCAACGCCACAAGAGGGACAGATACTCTTGATACCCGCCAAACATCCACTTGAAACCAGTCATACCGTCTCTCCGCAAACCCGCAAGAACTTCGTATATGTCCCGCAAGGCAATACCCTTTTCAGCGGAACTATCCGTGACAACCTGCTGATGGGAAACCCACAAGCTTCTGAAGAAGCCATATATCAAGCCCTGCAAACCGCCACCGCCGACTTCGTCTTCCACCTTCCCGACGGCGTAGACTCCCCACTCAGCGAACGAGGTGGCGGACTCAGTGAAGGACAAGCCCAACGCATCGCCATTGCCCGCGCTCTGCTACGCCCCGGAAACATTCTTCTTTTAGATGAAGCCACTTCTGCCCTCGACCCCGACACGGAACGGCTGTTAATAAAAAACCTGCGCAGAGACTGCGCAGGCAAAACATGTATCTTCGTCACCCACCATCCGGCAGTAGCGGAGGCATGCGAATCTATTGTCCGATTATAATCAGAGAATGAGCTCCAACGGGTATCCGCCTTTGGTTAACAAACTCAGAACAGCTTTGCAGGATACTCGCCTGCATCCACCAAAGCCTGAATCTTGTCGACTA
>UMIK01012468.1_pt1 | contig 11471 bp, 10 predicted proteins | sample 1965791 | NCBI WGS metagenome assembly UMIK01 (sample SAMEA4836126, study PRJEB28245) | human gut metagenome | biome: gut microbiome; material: fecal sample | place: Denmark | collected 2008 | reverse complement strand
AAAACGGTTGTTCTTGCTGTTTTAGATCCCGTTGACCACGTTTTGGGGAGTTCCCTCCAAAAAGTGCTTCAGGTTGTCTGCTACAATGCGAATCAGCCGTTCCCGGGCTTCCCGGGTGGACCAAGCCACATGAGGGGTGATCACACAGTGTTTGGCCTTCAGCAGGGGATGAGTTTCGGGGGGAGGTTCTTGGGTGAACACGTCCAGCCCGGCTCCAGCCAGAATTCCTTGATTCAAGGCGTCGGCAAGGGCTTGCTCGTCTACAATTGCTCCTCGGGCGGTATTGATCAAAAAGGCGGTGGGCTTCATCAGAGAGAGGAGGGATTTCCCTACCAGCCCTCGGGTTTGATCGGTCAAAGGACAGTGGAGGGAAACCACATCGCTTTCCCGGAAAAGGGTTTCCAGGTCCACCCAGCGGCATCCTTCTTCCGCCGGTTTCCGGGTGTGGCTGTATAGAAGAATCTCCATGCCTAGGGCTTTGCCCAAACCGGCCATTTTCTTTCCAATGGTTCCATAGCCCAGAATGCCCAGCTTTTTTCCTGCCAGTTCCACCAGAGCAAGAGACTGATGGCTTGCTTTTACCGCTTCCGTCCACTGTCCCTCCCGAACCATGTCACTGGATCGTTGAACGTGGCTGCATAGGCACAGCAGCAGGGAAAGGGCGTGTTGAGCCACGGCTTCTTCACAGTAATGGGGTACGTTGCACACGGTGATACCCAGGTCCCGGGCAGCAACGGTGTCAATGGTGTTGTACCCTGTGGCAAGGGTTCCCACATAGCGCAGAGAGGGAAGTCTTGTCAGCCGTTCCCGATCCAGGGATATCCTGTTGAGAATGACTGCCTGGGCGCCTTCCAAGCGCTGTTCCACCAGCTGGGAAGGGGTTTCTCCGTAAACGGTCAGCCTTCCCAGTTGTTCCAAGGGTTCCCAGGAAAGATCTCCCGGGTTGGTGGTTCCTCCATCTAAAACCACAATATTCAAAAGCGTTCCTCCTCCTAATTTGGTGGATTCCTCTTTCGATTATAAGGCCAAAAGGGCATTTTGGCAAGGAAATTCCCTACAAAACGGGATCCTCCAGAAGTTCTGGAGAAAAGGGAGAGGGAAAGGGGCGGAGAGTGGGATCCGGGGGTTGATTCTTTTGGGGGATTGTGGCATAATGCAAAGTAGGATTTTGTGGGCATTTTTTGGAAAGGTGCGATTTTGAAGTGACGAGTGAGACGAAACGGAAACATCCCAAGGGGTTGGTGCGCCGGTTTATCCCGTATTTTAAGAAATACAAAGGCGTGCTGTTTTTTGACCTGTTTTGCGCGGCGTTGACCACCATTTGCGAGCTGGTGCTGCCCATGTTGGTGCGGTATGTGACCAACGCGGGAATCAACGACTTGGCTTCCTTGACGGTGGGGCTGGTGGTGAAGATCGGCGCGTTGTACCTGTTTTTGCGTTTGGTGGACGCTGCGGCCAATTTCTTCATGGCCTCCATCGGGCATATTATGGGTACGAAGATTGAAACTGACATGCGCACCGCCATGTTCGATCATTTGCAAAAGCTGTCGTTCAACTATTTTGACAACACCAAGGTGGGCCAGATCATGACCCGGATCACCACGGACCTGTTTGACGTGACCGAGTTTGCCCACCATTGTCCGGAGGAATTTTTCATCGCGGGAATCAAGATCATCGGTTCCTTCATCATTTTGTGCGGGGTCAATGTGTGGCTGACTCTGATCATGTTTACGGTGGTGCCTCTGATCATTGTGGCGGCCATCTACTTCAATGGGAAGATGAAGGAACAGTTCCGCCGGCAGCGGGTTCAGTTGGGAGAGATCAATGCCCAGGTAGAGGATAGCCTTCTGGGAGTCCGGGTGGTCAAGTCTTTTGCCAACGAGGGGCTGGAAAAGGAAAAGTTTGAAAAGGGAAACCAGATTTTCTACAACGTAAAGCGTCACCGTTATTTTTACATGGGCGGGTTTGAAGCCTCCAACCGGCTGTTTGACGGACTGATGAACCTGCTGGTGCTGGTAGCCGGCGCCCTGTTCATGATCGGCGGGCAGATTCAGCCTGCGGACCTGGTGGCTTACATGCTGTATGTGGGCACTCTGATCACCTCTATCCGGAGACTGGTGCAATTTGCGGAGCAGTTCCAGCAGGGCATGACCGGTGTGGAACGGTTCTTCCAGGTGATGGACGCGGATGTGGACATTTTTGACGAACCCGGAGCGAAACCCCTGGAAATCAAGCGGGGAGACGTGACCTTTGAAAATGTGAGTTTCAGTTATGCGGATGACGGGAAGCAGGTGCTGTCCCACATCAATCTGCAGGTGAAAGCCGGAGAGAACGTGGCTCTGGTGGGACCTTCCGGCGGCGGCAAGACCACCCTGTGTAATCTGATCCCCCGGTTTTACGACGTGGACGAGGGCCGCATCCTCATCGATGGGGAGGATATCCACAAGGTGACCCTGCAATCCCTTCGGTCTCAGATTGGGTTTGTGCAGCAGGATGTGTACCTGTTTTCCGGAACGGTGTTCGAGAATATCCAGTATGGCAAGCCTGGAGCTTCTCGGGAAGAGGTGATCCAGGCGGCCAAGCAGGCTGGCGCCCACGAGTTTATTCTGGAGCTTTCCGATGGGTATGACACCTTCGTGGGAGAGCGGGGCGTGAAGCTGTCTGGAGGCCAGAAGCAGCGGATCAGCATTGCCCGTGCTTTCCTGAAGAATCCTCCCATTATGATCCTGGATGAAGCTACCAGTGCTCTGGACAATGAAAGCGAAAAGATCGTTCAGGCATCCCTAGAAAAACTGGCTAAGGGTCGCACCACCTTTACCATTGCCCACCGGCTGACCACCATCAAGAACGCCACGGTGATTCTGGTGCTCACCCACAACGGCATTGAGGAAAAGGGAACCCACGAAGAGCTGATGGCCAAGAAGGGCCTCTATTACAACCTGTACAGCAGCTACGCCGACGACAGATCTCTGACGGCGGAGCATCTTGGAGAATGAGCCCGGCAAACAGGCCGGACCGGATAAAGATTGGAAGTGGAGAACTGTGAATCAAAAGGAGTTTTTCGAAAACATCGCAGGCAAGACCGTCACATTTTGCGGCATTGGCCGCAGCCATATGCCCCTGATCCGCCTGTTCCGGGAGAAGGGTGCCATGGTTTCCGCCCGGGACAAGAGAAGCCTTGAGGAACTGGGGGAAAACGGCAAACAGCTGCAGGAGCTGGGAGTGAAGCTGATTCTGGGGGAAAGCTATTTGGAGGACCTGGACGAAGACGTGATTTTTCGCACGCCCGGCATGAAGTTCCATCTGCCTCAGTTGGAAGCTGCCCGGAAACGTGGGGCAGTGGTCACCAGTGAAATGGAGGTCTTTTTCGAACTCTGTCCCTGCAAGATCTACGCGGTCACTGGCAGTGACGGCAAAACCACCACCACCTCCATCATTGCGGAGTTTTTAAAGGCCCAGGGGAAAAGGGTCCACCTGGGAGGGAATATCGGCAAGCCTTTGCTGCCGGAGATTGAATCCATCGACCCGGGAGATTGCGCTGTGGTGGAACTTTCCAGTTTCCAGCTGATCTCCATGCGGAACAGTCCCGATGTGGCGGTGGTGACCAATCTTTCTCCCAATCACCTGGATATTCACAAGGACATGGCGGAATATATCGACGCTAAGAAGAACATTTTCCTGCACCAGGGAGCCTTTTCCCGGACAGTGCTCAATGGGGGCAATGAGATCACCGCATCCTTCGGGCCGGAAGTCCGGGGTGACTGCTGGATGTTCCGCCGGGGAGAGCCGGTGGAGCGGGGCGTTTGGTGTGACCAGGAACAGATTTATGTTAACAACCAACCTTTGATGCCCCTTTCCCAGATTTTCATTCCCGGCTGGCACAATGTGGAAAACTATATGGCAGCCATTGGGGCGGTGTGGGGAGATGTAGATCCTTCCGTGATCCGTCAGGTGGCCCAAAGTTTCCACGGGGTGGAGCACCGTGCGGAGTTTGTAAGAGAACTCCGGGGGGTAAAATACTATAACGATTCCATTGCCACCTCCCCCACCCGGACCATGTCCGGAACCTTGTCCCTGTATGCCCAGAAGATCATCATGATTGCAGGGGGCTATGACAAGCATATCCCCTTTGATCCGCTGGGACCGGTGGTGTGCGACAAGGTGAAGACCTTGATTCTCCTGGGAGCCACTGCCCAGAAGATTGAGGATGCAGTGCGTGGAGCGGACAATTACAAGGAAGGCGCCCCGGAGATTCTCCGGGTGGAGAATATGGAACAGGCGGTAAAGGCCGCGGCTCAATGTGCCCAGCCTGGGGACATTGTGTCTCTGTGCCCGGCGTCGGCGGCATTTGACCTGTACCCCAATTTTGAGGTGCGGGGACGACATTACAAGGAATTGGTAAACGGATTACAGTGAGTGCGGGGGACGGCCCCGAGAAAGAAGTGTGTGTATGGAGAGAAGAAGAGGAAATTTTAACGGGAATCGGAATGGAATTCGTCGGGGAAACGGTGGCAGGACCGGCGGACGAGGCGGATTTGGACAGCGGACGTTCGGAAATACGGATGCCTATGAGTTGCCCAGCTCTGCCAGCACTTTGGAAGAGAAGGTGATCGTGGCGGCCTTGAAGCGCTGCGGCGGAGACGGAGTACCTTCCCGGTCTTTGATGCGGGAAGCGGGCATTCGGGATAAGGATACCTTTTACGATGCCCTGCATTCCTTAAAAGACAAAGGTGAGATCCAGGTGGACAAAGACCACTGGGTCAAATTGGTGCCCCGGGGCGGGGATATTGAGGCAGAACTGGTGTCCTTGTCGGAGCGGTTTGGATTTGCCCGGCCCAAGCTGGGAGGAGAGGATATTTTCATTCCCGGCAGTGGTCTTAAAGGCGCGTTTTTGGGAGATCAGGTGATCCTGACGGACCTGCAAAAGCGGGACAAAGGTCCCAGCGGCCGGGTGAAACGGATTGTATCCCGAAGCGAGCAGCCCATGACCGGAACGGTCCATGTGGATGAAAATGGTGCCCGTGTCACACCGGATGGAGCCCTTCGGTACGATCTGAACGTAGTTGGCGGCCTGAACGGGGCCAAAGATGGGGACAAGGTGCTGATCCAGCCCAAAGAGGACAATCTGGAAAATTGGAGCCAGGTGGAGATCAAATCTGTATTCGGAACCGGAGAGCGGGCCAGAATTTGCGCGGACGCTATCATTGCCCGGTGTGGGATCCTGACGGAGTTTCCTCCGGAGGTCATGGCGGAGGCGGAAGAGATTTCCAAGATGACCGTCACCCAAGAGGACATCGACAGCCGGTTGGATTTGCGGGACGAGCCCATCTTCACCATTGACAGTGCCGATGCCAAAGATCTGGACGACGCTATTTCCGTTCGGAAAACGGAGACTGGATACAAACTGGGCGTGCACATTGCGGATGTGTCCCATTATGTGAAGGCCAAAAGCGCCATTGACAATGAGGCATTCCGGCGGGGCACCTCCGTGTACTTTGCGGACCGGGTGATTCCCATGCTGCCGGAAGCCCTGTCCAATGGGGTCTGTTCCCTGAACGCCGGAACGGACAAGCTGACTTTTTCGGCTCTGATGGAGTTTGATAAAGAAGGCAACATGGTGGATTACCAGTTCCGGAAAACGGTAATCGACTCCAAAGTACGGGGTGTTTACTCGGAGGTAAATGAGATCCTGGCAGGGACCGCGTCCCAAGAAATCCTCCAGAAATACGCCCCTGTTATGGACAGTCTGATGGCGGCCAAGGAGTTGGCCGGTGTCTTTGAACAGGCTGCGAAAGCCCGGGGAAATATGGATCTGTCCAGCGATGAGACAAAGTTTGTTCTGGATGAAAACGGCGTCTGCATTGCCCTGCTGCCCCGTACCACCGGGGAAGCGGAGCAGCTCATTGAGCAGATGATGATTGCGGCCAACATTGCGGCGGCTCGGGCAGCCTTGAAGGCGGAAATCCCCTTCCTGTACCGGGTGCATGAACGGCCTCAGCCTGACCGTGTGGAGGAGCTGGCGGAGCTGTTGGAACGGCTTGGAATTCCCTGCCGGGAGCTGCGCCGGGGAAAGCCTTCCACCAAGGACTTCGGCGCTATTCTGGATCGAGTCAAGGGGACGCCCCGGGAATCTCTGGTCAATCAACGGGTGCTGCGAACCATGGAGAAAGCCCACTACTCTGACCGGGAAATTGGCCATTTCGGCCTGGCTCTGGGGGAATACAGCCATTTCACCTCTCCTATCCGCCGGTACCCCGACACCTCCATTCACCGGATTTTGAGCGACTTGGTGGCAGGGACGGATCAAACCACCCTGAAAAAACGGTATGGGGAATTTGCCACCTTGGCGGCGGCAGAGTCCTCCAAAAACGAGGTTCGGGCAGTGACCGGAGAACGGGCAGCCGAAGACTGCTATGTGGCGGAATATATGAAAGCCCACTTGGGAGAGCGTCACACGGGCATTATCAGCGGCGTGACCCCCAAAGGTTTGTTCGTGAAATTGGAGAACAACGCCGAGGGTTTTGTGAGCCTCAACGATTTTGAAAACTGCGAATTTGAATTTGACGGGGAAGTGGCCCACCGGGATCTGCGTTCCGGCCGTGTGCTGATGATGGGCGAAGAGCTGGGCATCATTGTGGCTGCGGCTGATGTGGCTACAGGCCGGGTGGATTTCATGCCCCAGGAACCCTGATGGAATAAAAGCGGGATTTCCTTCATAAAGATCCATATCCGGACAAACAGAGGGGATCGTGTGATGAAGGGGTTTTTGCTTTCGGCAGTGCTGGGGTTTGCGGCCCTGGCCCTGGTCAATTTTTGCGGCGCCTACACGGGGGTGACATTAACGCTGAGCCCATTGCATTTGGGGGCGGCGGGTCTTTTGGGCATACCCGGAGTGACGCTGATGGTGTTGCTCAACGCGATGTTGTAATCATGCCGGATTCCGGCACAAAAAGGGAGGACGTGCAAATGCTGTTGATCCACGCGAACTACCTGGATGGAGAGTTCCAGCTGGTCCAGGGGGATTTGGAGATCCAGGACGGAAAGATTCTGCGGGTAGGAAAAGATCTGCCCCGGAAAGAAGAGGATCTGGCGGTGGACTGTCAGGGGTACACCATTGTGCCCGGGTTTGTGGACGTGCACATCCACGGCTGCGATGGGGCCGACACCTGCGATGGAACTCGTGAGGCCCTGGAGACTATGGCTCGGTTTCTGCTGCAAAAGGGTGTCACCTCTTTCTGCCCCACCACTATGACCACCGATCAAGATGTGATCGAGGGGGCCCTGTTGGCCGCCAAGGACCTGATGGATCATCCCATTGAGGATGGCGCCCGGGTGGTAGGCGTAAACATGGAAGGTCCCTTTATTGCCAAGGAGCGGAAGGGTGCCCAGCGGGAAGAGGCAATTAAGGCTCCAGACTTTGCCCTGTTCCAGCATTTTGTGGAGCTGAGCGGGGGAATTGTCCGTCTGGTGGATATTGCTCCGGAACAGCCCGGAGGCTACGAATTCGCCCAAAAGGCCAAGGACCTCTGCACCGTTTCCATTGCCCACACCACTGCGGGATACCAGGAGGCAAAGCGTTCCTTTGATTGTGGGATCACCCATGCCACTCATTTGTTCAACGCCATGAACGGCTTGAACCATCGGAGCCCCGGGGTGGTAGGCGCCGTGTTCGATGATGACCGGGTCCGTGGAGAATTGATCTGTGACGGTCAGCACATTCATCCGGCAGTGCTCCGGACGGCATTTCGGCTTTTGGGAGACAGAGCTCTGGTGATCAGCGACTCCATGCGGGCCAATGGTATGCCGGAAGGCCAGCCCTTCGACCTGGGTGGTCAGATGGTGACAGTCCGAGGCGGAAAGGCCACTTTGGAAGACGGCACCATTGCCGGATCCGTGGCAAACCTCCATCAGGAAGTCAAGAACCTGGTGGCGTTTGGGGTGCCGTTTACCCAGGCTGTCAAGGCGGCCACCTTAATTCCTGCTAGGGCCATTGGGCTGGACGGTGAGATCGGCAGCATCGAACCGGGTAAGCGGGCAGACCTGGTAGTGCTGGATGAGAACCTGGACATTGTAGGGGTTTATCACTGAGTAAGATCTCCAGGGGTATGGAGAGAATTCCGTAAAAAAGGGACATCGTTTCTGACGATGTCCCTTTTCTGTGCTCTTTGGATAAAATTGCGGTACGGATGGACCCTGAAATGGATTCTATTTTTATTTTGCCAGGCGAAGCTTCCGGTAGTACCCATCCACGTAGGTGATGTAGAGAATCCCTCCCACCACATAAGCGATGGCGGTCAGCGCAAATCCGGCAGGCAGGCCGATAGATTCCTGCATAAAGCCCATGAGCAGGGAGCCAATGCCGATTCCCACATCATAGGAGAGCATGTAAGTGGCGTTGGCCACACCCCGTTGGGGAGCGGGAGTGGTGCCGGTGACAAAGGACTGGAACAAAGGCTGCAGAATCCCGTAGCCCAAGCCAAAGAAGAATCCGGCCAACAGCATATGAACTCCGGAGTTCAGGAACAGATAGCTGGCCATGGTGAGGATGAGGATAATCAGGCTCACATAAACCAAAACCCGATGTTTTCCTGCGTCGATCATCTTCTGAGTGGACAGCTTGGATACCAGCATTCCCACCACCAAGCAGATATAGAAGTAGGGCAGAAAGGCTAAAAGGCCTTTTTCCTGGGCCAGAATGGAGGAGTAAGCGATGACAGCTCCATAGGGGATCATCAGGAACATCATGTTGCACATAAAGGGAAGGGCAGGTCCATAGATGGAATCCTTGATGGAGAATTTTTTCCGCTTCACTTTGGGATACTTGATCCGGCAGCAGGCCACGCAGATGAAAGCTGCCACGGTGATGCCGAAGATGGTCAAGAAGGAAGCCTTGCTGCTCATGTTGTTCTGCACCTGGATTCCCGCATAGGGACCCACCGCCATACCGATGGAAACCGTAAAGGCAAACCGGCTGATTCCCTCAGTGATCTTGGCTACGGGCAAGACGTCCCCTGCCAGAGTCATGGTGGCAGATCCGCAGACAGAGTAGACGGCGCCCATATACAGGCGGACTACAATCAATAAACCGAATACGGGGAAGAGAATGAAAGCGGGGAAGGAAAGGCAGAACAGCGCCAAGAAGAACAGATAGACGTGATAGCGGTTGAAGTTGTCCAGCAAATACCCGGCCACAGGACGGAATAAGATAGTTGCCACAGACATGGCGGTGAGCACAATGCCAACCTTGGACCCGGTAATGCCGATTTCCTGGCAATAGATGGGGATAATGGGGATAGAGGCATAGAAAGCCGCCAGTACCAGCAGGTTTGTGATAAATAGAAGAATGAATCTCCTATTCCAAATTTTTTCTGTTTTTTCCATGTAGACGAAACTCCTTTAACTCTGTGATAGTGCCAATATAGTGGCACTTGCCACTACTTAGCATAACACGGAAGAGACTTCCCGTCAATATCTGGTTGCAAATGCCACCAAAATAAGGTATAATCGGGGAAAAGGGAGGCGCGAGGCATGGCAGATTTCATGGATAGTCCTTTCAAATCGATTTCGATTTTATATCGGAAATCCCACATTTGGCTTAACAACGGGTGTGCCCAATATCACCTGACAGCAGCGCAGGCGTTGATCATTTTGATCCTGTGCGATTTTGACGGATTGACTCAGGACGACATCACCAAACGGCTTTCGTTGGACAAAAGCGTGATCGCAAAAACAGTGACCAAGCTGGAGGAGCTGGGATTTTTGGTGAGGACCACCAACGCCAAAGATAAGCGTACCTATGACATTCAGCCCACTGAAAAAGCCTGGAAAGTCTATCCCTTCATCCAGGAAGAGATCGACCGTTGTTTCCAAAAGATGACCCGGTCCATGACGGAGAAAGAGCGTCAAGAATTTCAGCGCCTGTTGCTGATGGCAGCGGAAGCCACCCTTGCGCTGGAGGATTGACCTTTGGAGGGAAGAATCCTGGAATATCTCTCAGAAAGAGGCGTCTCTTGACAAATGGCCTTTGGTGAGTATACTAAGTAACTAGTTACTTAATTGAAAAAGGAGGCGGGACGATGTCGGTTGAGATGCCTTTTGGTTTAAAGATTGCCATTGTAAACCGGGCCTTCCGGAAAAAGATGGATGAAAAGGCTTCGTCCATGGGTTTGACTTCAGTACAGCTGCGGGTGTTGGGATCCATAAGCCGTTTGGAAGCTTCAGGGGAACAGGAGGTCCATCAGAAGGATCTGGAGAAAATTGAGCATGTGACCCATCCTGCCATGACGAAGCAGCTTCAAAGGCTGGAGAGCAAGGGGTTTATCCAATGTGTTCCCAGTGCTCAGGACAAGAGGTACAAGAAGATCACCTGTACTGACCGAACCACGGGCATTCACAAAATGATCTTTTCCCAGGACGAAGAGGTTTTTTTGGAATTGTGCAGAAATTTCACCCCGGAACAACAGAAGACTTTCCTTCATATGGTGGATCAAATTCTGGAAACAGTAGATGCCAAGTGAAGGCCGCCCTTGCAAACGGATCCGAAAACAGTGGGGTGTGTTCTGAGTCGGTTTTGGAAAAGAGAGTACAAAAAGATCCCTTTCCTTGGGAGGAAAGGGATCTTTTCATTTTCTTTGCTTATTTGAAGTAGATCATGTTGTTGAGAAGGCGGCTCTGGGGACCGTAGAGCCATTGACCGTCCACATACAGGTTGGTAGAACCTCCGCCGTCCAGATTGATGGCATCGGTACAGCCAAGGGATACCATTATTTGGGAGAGTTTGGGGAGGTTGGTGGTGGCATTGAGGATTATCAGTTGTCCATCGGGCAGAATTCCCACACACGCCCGCACTGCGTTGCCCAAAGTGACGCCGTCATCAAATCCCTCAGCCCGGTAGGTGGAGGTATTGCCGTACACTTTGCCATCCTTCACCAATCTGGGACCGGCGCCCACAGAAAGGACCGGATCAAAGGGAAGTTCCTGGCCGGAGGCATCCACATATTGGCGGTCCAGGGTGACCGTCATACCCACTTTGCAGGAATCAAAGAAATTGCCTTCGTCAGCCCGGCGGGACCGCTGGCAGAGCACATAGCCATTTTGAGGAATATCCACGTTGGATACGTTGTGATAAACAGCAGTAATTGTGCCACTGGAATTGACCACAATGGCATCTCTGGCATAGAAGTTAATCTGCTTGCCCCAGTCTCGAGTCATAATCAACCGTGTGGCGTCTGCGGCGTGACTGGGCCACTTGTTGACACCCACCTTTCGCACGGTGGAGATGGCTCCGGAGCTGTCGGAAAGGGTGGCGTAATAGTATGTGGCAAAGCTCTCCACAAAGAACTCGCCGGAAGGGGCCATCACAAGGGCGGCTTTGGCGGGAGCTTTTTCGTTGTCTATGGTGAGTACCCGGCCGTCGTGGACCAGAGTGCCAACCGGGGTGTAATTGTTCATGTTAAAGAAAGCGCCGTTGA
>UMIK01025219.1_pt1 | contig 11653 bp, 9 predicted proteins | sample 1965791 | NCBI WGS metagenome assembly UMIK01 (sample SAMEA4836126, study PRJEB28245) | human gut metagenome | biome: gut microbiome; material: fecal sample | place: Denmark | collected 2008 | reverse complement strand
CAAGGGCCCCTTTCCCCTATTTTGAGGGTTGGGGATCTGGAGATGGAGACAACCAGTCGTCAGGTAAAAACCGGCGGCATAGAAATTCACCTGACAAAAACCGAGTACGCCATTTTAAAGCTATTGCTGCAGAATCCCCATCAGGCCGTAGCCAAATCCGTAATTCTGGACCGCATCAGCTGTGATACGCCAGACTGCACGGAGTACTCTCTGAAGCAGCATGTGAGCAACCTGCGAAAAAAGCTGCGGGATGCCGGAAGTGCTATCACCATTGAGGCAGTGTGGGGGATCGGGTTCCGGCTGAAAGAAATCGGGGATTGCCCCGAACAATCTTGACGATTTCTTGACTCTTTTCTTGACCGCTTTCTTGACCTTTGCCTGGTAAGATACTCCCACAATCAGAAGGAGGTATCTATAACATGGAAACTGTGCTGACAACGCAGGGCCTTTGCAAGCATTATGGCCGCTTTAAAGCGCTGGACGGACTGAATATGCAGGTGCCAAAGGGCGCCATTTACGGACTGGTAGGCAAAAACGGAGCTGGAAAAACCACTCTCATTCGGGTTATTTGCGGCTTACAAGCGCCCACGGCGGGAAGCTATTCTCTCTTCGGGACCGGGTGTGGAGAAAGAAATTTGCAGCGGATCAGACGGCGTATGGGGGCTGTGGTGGAAACGCCCTCCCTGTATCCAGACATGACCGCCATTCAGAACCTGAAGCTGCAGCACCGGGTACTGGGCCTACCGGATGACCGAGGGATCCCGGAACTGCTGGAACTGGTCAGTCTTTCGGACACCGGAAAGAAAAAGGCTGGCCATTTTTCCCTGGGTATGAAGCAGCGGCTGGGCATCGCCGTGGCTCTGTGTGGCAACCCAGACTTTCTGGTGTTGGACGAGCCCATCAACGGTCTGGACCCTCAGGGGATTGTGGAAATACGGGAATTGATTTTAAAGTTGAACCGGGAACGGCAGATCACGGTACTGATTTCCTCCCACATTCTGGACGAACTGTCCCGGCTAGCCACCCACTACGGGTTTATTGACGGTGGCCGCATGGTAAAAGAGGTCAGCGCCCGGGACCTGGAGGCAGCCTGCCGCAAATGCGTCCGAGTGGAGGTAACTTCCACCTTGCCTCTTACCCGAGTGTTGGACAATCTTGGCTTGGAGTACCAGGTGCTGTCTCGGACCCAAGCGGACATCTATGGAAAAGTCAATATTTCAAAGTTGGTGGAGGCTTTGAAACAGGAGAGCTGCGACCTGATCTCGGTCAAAGAACGGGATGAATCCTTGGAGAGCTACTACATCAATCTGGTGGGAGGTGAGAAGAATGGGTAATCTGCTTTCTGCCGGGATGTACCGGTTGCTGAGAAGCAAGGTGTTTTATGTGGCTATTGTCGCCTCAGTTCTTCTGGAGATCTGGATCATATCTGTCAACAGGCAAGGGTCAAATGAGGAAATGGGGTTGGAGAATCAAGGCTTCTTTTCTTTCGGCATGTTTCTTCCCTTGGTGCTGTCCACATTCTGCGGCCTCTTTTTAGGGGCGGATCACGCCAATGGCACTCTGCGCAATCAACTGATTGCAGGGCACTCCAAAGCAAAAGTCTATCTGGCAAACCTGCTCTTATCAGCCGGCGTTGGATTATGCTGTTATGGGGCTTCGATCGTCAGCGGGGTGCTCTTCGGGCTGGGAACCGGCAGCACCTTCCAATTTGACTGGCTGGAAATGGTAACGTATTTTCTGGGCTTGTTGGGCATGGCACTTGGTGCTGTCTCCCTCACTACGTTGATTGCCAATCTGTTCACCAGCCGTTCTGTGGGAATTGTAGCCAGCTTGCTTTTGTCAATTGGCATGCTGTTTTTTGCTGGAAACCTTTCCAACACCATGACCCAACCTGCAACCATCCCCCAATTCACTCGTTTTGAACAGGTGATCAACGGCAACACGATCGTTGGTTATGAACCTGATCCCAGCCTTCCCGAAGTACCCAATCCGGCCTATCCGCAAGGGATGTGGCGCGTCTTTTTAGTGTTTCTCTGGAACTGGTTGCCAGCTTGCCAGGGAATACAGTTCAGTGAAGCTATTGTTACCACAGAAAACCTGCTTCCCCTGCTGGGATATATGGCTGTCTTCATCGCCTTTACCACTGCCATAGGACTTGTGGTCTTTCAGCGGAAGGATGTAAAATAAACCTGGAAGACCTAGTAACTATGGATACTCTGTCGGCATAAGCCGAGGTGGATATTTCTTTAGAGAAAGGGGAGGTAACGGATGGTTTGGATGTGGGCGGCCATAGCAACGCTGGGACTGGCGGTTGTAATCCTAGGCCTCAAGCTTGCTGCCCTGCGCCATGGCGTGCGGATACTTCGCAAAGAGATGGCAGAACGGTCGGAACAGGATACCAATGCGCTGCTGACCCTGCCCTGCCGCGACCGGGAGCTGAGAAAGCTTGCCTCCTGCCTCAATGAGGAACTGGAAAAGCTGCGGTACTTACAGCTTCAGTACCAACAGGGAGATCAGGAACTGAAAGACGCAGTGACCAATATTTCCCACGATTTGCGCACACCTCTGACGGCCATTGCCGGGTATTTGGAGCTGCTCAAGGGCCAGCCTCTCTCCCTGGACACCCAACGGTATGTACAGCAGATTCAGAGCCGGACAGATGCCATGAAACGGCTGACCGAAGAACTGTTCCGCTACTCGGTAGTGGTATCGGAACCACTGGAATTGCACCCGGTAAACTTGGGGCGGGCGGTGGAAGAAGTGCTCCTCTCCTTTTACGGTGCCTTCGAACAGCGGAAGATGGAGCCGAAAGTCACTCTCCCTGAACAACCGGTCATCCGCACTCTGGATCCCTCCGGGCTGAATCGAATATTGGGGAATATCCTCTCAAATGCCCTGAAATACAGCGCTGGGGATTTGAACGTTTCACTGAACTGTTCCGGGACCATTACTTTTCAAAATGCCGCCCCTGGGCTGGATCAAGTCACGGCGGGACGGCTGTTTCACCGGTTTTACACCGTGGAATCCGGAAGTCTGTCCACAGGCTTGGGATTGTCCATTGCCCAGGATTTGACCCAGCGAATGGGAGGAAAAATCGGTGCGGCCTTTCATGGGGAGAATCTAACCATTTGGGTGTCCTTTCCCCAGAGTCAAAGAGAAAAACTTCCCCAGGTTTTTCTTTTTCGGAATGAATGAACTTTTTAGAAAAAAAGCCTTGCCGTCAATTGAATGGCGAAAATCCATGCACGCGAGAGAAACCTGTCCCTACAACTCTTTGGGAATAAAGGCTTGACCTGGATTGACGCAGATAAAAAAGGCATTGGGATTTTGTAGATCCACAGGTCATCTTCCAAAGCTTGGATGATCCAGGCTAAAGTTTGAGCTTGTGTCATGGCTTTTCCCCCGTTTCTTACTGACACCACACGCATTTCAGCCCTGGGAGTAAAGCACGCACTTTTTTGTGCTGTGGGAACCTTCCGATGACTTTCAATCCGCTGCCGGAAATATGCTTCTAAAGCTTTCACTTACCTATCTCTTGTACTAATGGACTCCTTGCTATCTTCTTTTCTCTATGGTATACTCAGAAAAAATGGAGGGGCGTTGGATGGAGCTTCGGCAGATTCATTATTACCTTGAGGTGGTAGAACGGGGAAGTTTTACCAAAGCAGCAGAAGCCTGTTTTATCTCTCAATCGGCTATCTCCCAACAGATCAAGTCTCTGGAAGAGGAACTGGGTGTGCCTTTGTTGCTGCGGCAAGGAAGAAGTTTCTCCCTTACCCCAGCAGGAGATTACTTCTATCGCAAGACAAAATCTTGGCTGGAAGAACTGGAACAGATTACCAAGGACACCCAGCACCGGGCAGGCTGGGGAGAACGAGTGCTTCGGGTGGGATTTCCAGGCAATTACGCTGGCCGTGAGCTGTATCAAGCCGTGGCAGAATTTGCCCAGCAGTGCCCTCAGACTGTGGTACAGGTCACCACCGGCACCCATGAGGAACTTTATGACCTGCTGCGTTTCGACGGCGCTGACCTGGTGGTAAACGACCAGCGCAGAGCCTTTTCGGACGCCTATGTCAACCGACCCTTGGCCTACCGCCCCACTCTGGCAGAAATCTGCGGCCGAGGAGGCCTGGCCGGGCGGGAGTATCTCTCCCTGAAAGAGGCCCGGTCCGTTCCCTGTATTCTCATTACTTCTCCCGGCCAGGAAGAGCATGAACGGGACTATTATCACACCACCCTGGGATTCGGCAGCCGATTTCTCTTCGCTCCCACTTTGGAGGCGGCCCATCTGCTGGTTTCCTCCAACCGCGGCATTCTCCCCCTGGAAGGGATCCTCCCAGGCAAAACTGAGGATGGTATCCTCCACCGTATCCCCATTCTGCAAAATGGACAGCCTCTTCGCCGCCGGTACTGTGCTTTCTGGCGCAAAGAAAACCTTCATCCAAACCTACCTCTGTTCGCAGAGCTGCTCGAGAACGCCTTTCAAAACTGACAGTACCACACATTTTTCCGCCCCTTTGTGGGCGGTTTTTTTATTAGTCAAACTTATAGATTATCCCTAAAAACCAGAATTGCTCTTCTTGCCGAAATCAGGTAGGATAAAGTCAAAAGAAAGGAGGACTCCTCATGAAAAAACTTGGATTTGGCATGATGCGTCTGCCCACCACAGATCCACAGGACCGATCCGCGGTAGACTACGAAACAGTCAAAGAATTGGTGGATGCCTACATGGCCCGGGGCTACAACTACTTTGACACCGCCTTCAAATACTGCGGTGGGAACAGCGAGACAGCTGTCCGCAAGGCGGTGGTCGATCGCTATCCTCGGGACAGCTACATTCTCACCACCAAACTCTCCAACGAATTTATGCACACAAAAGAGGAGCAAGAAGAGACCTTTCGGCAGCAGCTGGAAAAACTGGGTGTAGACTATGTAGACTATTACCTGCTCCACAACCAGGGAGCAGTCAACTACAAAGTGTCCCAGGAATTGGACAGCTTCACCTTCCTCCAGGGACTGAAGAAAAAGGGACTTGTCAATCATATCGGCATGTCCTACCACGATAATGCTCAGCTGCTGGATGAAATTCTTACCGCCCACCCAGAGCTGGATGTGGTGCAGCTGCAGATCAACTACCTGGATTGGGAGAACGAAAGCATTCAGTCCAGAAAATGCTATGAGGTCTGCCGGAAACACGGGAAACCTGTGCTGGTGATGGAACCCATTAAGGGAGGCACCCTGGCAAACGTTCCTCCGGAAGCGGAAGCACTGATGCGGGGCCTTCACCCGGACTGGAGTCCTGCCGCCTGGGCTCTGCGATTCGCTGCCAGCCACGAAGGCGTGATGGCTGTGCTCTCCGGCATGAACGGTATGGATCAGCTGGTGGACAACATGGACGCCCTGGATGACCCCGCTCCTCTGGGAAAGGAAGAACTGGATGTCATGGAAAAATGTGCCCACATCATTCAACAGTCCGCCATGATTCCCTGTACCGGCTGCCGCTACTGCACGGTGACATGCCCCAAGGATATCCCTATCCCGGATTACCTCTCTTTACTGCAGGAAGGTCACTCTACCACCCAGGTGGTTTACTATTTCAATTTGGCACAGAATCATGGCAGAGCGGGGGACTGCATCCAGTGCGGCCTATGCGAGAGCCATTGTCCTCAACACATCCAGATCCGCACCCATTTAAAAACCGTCTCCCAAAAATTTGACGGCTTCCAGGGCTGGCGGTAACTCCACAACTATTTTTCCCTAGGGAAAATGGGACGCATGGAACGCCCGTTGCATTTCAAGCCGGGCTGATGAAAAGCATCTCCACGTTTTTGGGGGCCTGAAAACGTGGAAACGTGAGATGGAGGCCTAGCACTTGTATTCTATTCATAGAAAGGGAGTATCATTGTGCAGAAAGTTATGCTGTTAATTGGCGCCGGACAAATTGGCATGGCCATTGCCCGTCGGATGGGAGCAGGTATGAAAATCCTCATTGGAGATAAAAACCGGGAGAATGCCCAGTCCATTGCCCAGATAATGAACAGCGCCGGATTCGATGCAGTCCCGGTGGAGATGGACCTCTCACATCGGGCGTCTATTCAAAAAACCATCGCTCTAGCCCAGAAATACGGCGCCATCACCATGCTGGTCAACGCCGCAGGCGTCTCCCCCAGTCAAGCGACTGTGGAGACCATCCTGCAGGTTGACTTGTACGGCACGGCTGTGTTGTTGGAGGAAGTGGGCAAAGTGATCGCTCCCGGTGGCGTGGGCGTGACTATTTCCAGTCAATCGGGACACCGAATGAAACAGCTGACCCCAGAGGAGGATGAACAGCTGGCCTGCACTCCAACGGAACAACTATTGAAGCTGCCTATGCTCCAGCCTGAAAAGATCCGGGATACTCTCCATGCTTATCAGTTGGCTAAAAGGTGCAACGAAAAACGCGTTATGGCAGAGTCGGTCAAGTGGGGCGAAAAGGGAGCCCGGATCAACTCCATCTCTCCCGGCATCATCGTCACGCCTCTGGCCATGGACGAGTTCAACGGTCCTCGGGGGGATTTTTACAAAAACATGTTTGCAAAGTGTCCTGCTGGGCGACCTGGCACAGCGGATGAGGTGGCCAATGTGGCGGAATTGCTGATGAGCGACAAAGGGGCCTTCATCACAGGTTCCGATTTTCTCATCGATGGTGGAGCCACCGCTTCCTACTTCTATGGGCCCCTAAGGCCGGAACCCGGCAAATAAATTCCTACACAGCCTTGGAGCTAGTGCTGAAAATAGAAAAAGCCTTTGTGCAATGGATTCTCTCCAGAACAGGAAAACCACCGGAATGCACCTGGGCTTTTTTCTATTCCACATGCAGCATGACGGTAAACCTGCATCCTCCCCCCGCTCTGTTCTCCGCAGCAATATCCCCTTTACTGATTGATAAAATACGCTTGACCAAGGCAAGTCCCAGCCCGTTCCCCTCCTGTTTATGAGAGCTGTCTTCCTGAAAAAATAAATCAAACAGGCGGTTTTTGGCTTCCTCGGAACTCAAAGACTACATGTAAGTTCCCATTTGAGTGCCCTGGCGAACACTATCGGCTGCGACTGCATGGTTGGTCTATGGCACGGGGAAACCAGGAAAACCGGCAGGAATCCCAGAGTTGGAGAGCCAGGGTGGGGACAGGGCTGCATCTTTTTGACGCTGCCAAAAGCTTGGATGCTCCACGGCCCCAGGTTCTATGGATTCTTTCAGTACCATTCATATAGGTGCTGGTATCGCCCGTGATAATGGGCGCAGCCGTTTCCTCAGTGGCAAACCATAGGAAACGCTGTCACCAGCTTCCGGCTTGCTTTTACTGCACCGAGTGAAAAAAGTGGCATCGGAACAGTTTTCCTTTGCCCGAATCCATCAGAGAAAGCCATCTCCAGTACCTAGAACGCACTCTGGTAAGCGCCTGAATGAGAACGCCAATGCCATGGAAACTTCATTTTCCCAGGAAAAACCGAACCAATCAGACGAATGGGACCTAGTCCTATATGGACCAGGTCCCATTTCCCATTTCCCGGCAGCTACCCATTTATTGGCTCCCGTTACGTCTGTTCCTCTTCGTAAAGCTCCCCCAGCCGCCCATCTTTTAGCGGGAGAAGTACATCTGCCTGGGCGGCGATTTCGTGGTCGTGGGTTATGAGGATGACGCACCTGCCCTCCTCATGGGCCAACTTGGTGAGGATTTCCATTATATTTTGGCTGTTTTCCGTATCCAGATTTCCCGTAGGCTCGTCCGCCAAAATTACCCTTGCCTGAGACGCCAGAGCCCGGGCTATCGCCACCCTCTGCTGTTCGCCGCCACTCATCATCTTGGGATACTGCTTTTCACTTCCGGCAGAAAGCCCCACCAGGCCCATCAACTCCTGGGCCTGTTTTCTGGCAGCAGGAGCTTTGATCCCTTGGAGCTCCATGGGATACATCACATTTTCCAGGGCGGTGAGGAGTGGGAACAAGTGAAACGCCTGATAAACAATGCTGACGTCCTTTTGACGGTAGTGATCTCGATTCAGTTGGGAGGTTGCCACTCCATCGTAGAGGACCTCACCTTCCTCGGGCAGATCCAATCCGGCCAAAAGGGAAAGAAAGGTGGTTTTGCCGCTGCCGGAGCGACCCACAATCGCGTACAACTTGCCCAATTCGAAAGAACAGGATACCTCCTTCAGCACCGGGACTGTCCGGTAACGGGTCCGGTAGGAATAGCTTACTCGATCGGCTTCTAAAATGCTCATGTGGATTCTCCTTTCAGCGCGTAGCGGTCAACACAATCAGCACATTGGAGCGGGCCGTCATCATGGCGGCCAATGCTCCACCCACCAAAACGCTCCCCAAACAGCTGATGCCCGTGATCACGATGGTGGACAGCTGCAGCCCGGAGCAGGCGAAAAAGAGAACGGACACTAACAGGATGCCAGTCAAGGCCATCAGTCCGCTTTCCACTAAAATTTTGAAAAACACCCGCAGCCTTCCAACACCCATGGAACGTTCCAGAGCAAATTCTTCCTGCCGGCTTTGAATCAACAGATAGGAGGATAACAGGGAGAGCAGCGCCACCGCCAGCAGCGCCAAGGGATAAAGAGTTTTTAGCAGCGCCAAGGTCCGCTGGATCGGTTCTGCAGTGTCGATATACAAACTGTCGTTGATCACTGCCGCGCTGCCTTTGGAACCATAAGTATACAAAGAACTGTCCACAGGAGAAATGCCCAATTCACTCAACAAAGCTTTCAGGGGATTGAGATTCTCCGGACCGGGAATCTCCAGATAAGCGGAGGAAGGCCACACATGAAGGTTAAATGCCGCAAGAGCTGTTCGCAAGCTCTCATAGGGACACACCAGGGAAATATCCGCCCCGGTGAAAATCTCTCCGGCATCTTCGAAGGTGCCCACTACACGAAATCCGCTTTCGCCTCCATAGAACGCTTCCTTTCCCATTTGGGAATCCTTAAAAGTCAACAGCGTCACGTTGTATTCCTGGCCTGGGCTCAAACCCAAACTCTGAAATTTTTCCCGGGACATCAGGCAGACCGGTTCGCTTTCTTGAAATACGGAAGCATCGTAGCCTTCAAAATAGGACACCCCTTCCAGAGGAGAATCATCCGTGTAGGCCGCCATCAGCTGAGTGAGCCATCTGGAATTGATCATAAAACTGCCATCATCTTCGGAGCCATCCTGGACTAGAGCCAACGCTCCATAGAACCCCCGGCGTACCAAACCGGATTTCTCCAATTCCTGAAGTTTATCGTCCCGAATAATCAGTCCGGTAGTCTGAGTGCCAGAGGCGTTCACAAAGGTCAGCCGCAATTGAAACTCCTGAGACAGTTGATCCAGCTGGGCCTGATTTGATGCTATACTTCCGGAAAAAAGAAGCAAAAAACAGGCAAGGGCTCCAGACACCAAACAGGCTATGACCGTTTTGCGGCTGTGACGGCGCAAATCCCGCCACATCTCTTTGGGAAAAAACATGGCCTCACCTCCTCATTTACGGTTGGGAAAGCAGTTCTAACGGCTCTTTCTGCAAGACAACCCAAGCGGTGCCCCCTGAAAGCAGCAACGTAGCGCCCAAAAGAGCAGCTCCTGCCCCCAAAGTGGGACCCAGGTCGCTCTGGCCGGAAAAATCAAATTTCCGCTCTCCGCTGGCCTCCAATTGATCGCTGTACTCCCGACTGAATCCGCTGGTTTTCGACTGTTCGTAAATCCGGGAGGAAACCGATCCTGTCAAACAGTGACCGGCCGCTGCTCCCAAACCGATCCCCGGCAAAGCCACCAGCAGCACACAACTGAGCATCATCCCCATACATTTGACTTTGCCCACTCCCAAGGAACGCCGGATGGCCGTTTCCCTTTTTTGCCGGGAAATTTGAAGGTACACGAAAAAGATCAAAAGACTCAGGCTGGAGATTCCACCGGAGATCAGCAAGATCAAAGCCACCAGGTATACAGCGTCCAATCCCTTTTTGATCACGGAATAGCCCTGATCCTGAATCTTCACAGAAAGAATTTCCCCATATCCCAGCCCATCCAGCGCCTCCACAAATTGCTCCGCCGTATCATTTTCCAGCTGGAAGGATACATTGGCGGGATCCAACGGTCCTCCCGACAGAATATTCAGAGAATCAAAATCAAAGGATTTACTGGGAACGATCACCTGGTTATAACCCAAGTTCAGCATTCCATTGGAACCGGCCCGCTGGGTGGTATAAATCCCCACAATTTCATACTGGCCCCCTGCCGTTTCCTGCAAGGGCTCCCCTGTGTAAAAGGGGAAAATGGGCATTTTCCGTCCCAGAAAAACATTTCCCGGCGCTGCTCCATAAGACGCTCCCAACCAGGTCAGGGAAATGGTGTCCCCCACCTGCAAGTAGTTATGATACATCTGGTCTCCACCCCCAGGAACAGGATCACTGGCAAGACTCTCCGGAATCAAACAGACCTTGGCGCCTGTGGCAAATTCTTCCTGGGTGATCTCCCTGCCGGATTTTATGGAAACATCCCATTGATAAAAGGGATCCAACAAACTGAGGCTGTTGGTGGGCACAGTGGGAAAGAGAAAGCTGCTACTGGAATCGTCTGACAGGAGACTTTTATTTTCCTCCAACGCCTGGAACATTGCCGCCTTCTCCGATGTGTCAAACTGCTCCGTAATCTCATATACCAGCTGGGGCGCGTATTCCATGGCAGAAGAAGTTTTGTTTCCACTGGAATGGAGGGGAATAGGCTGCACCTGAAACGCAAATTGGTCTGGGGAGGACTGAGGACCAGCGTAGGCAGCATACTTTTTCCCTTTCTCCAGGTGGGCCGGATAAGTTTCCAAATCCTCCGGCCAGTAGAGCAGTCCCGGAACCGCCTCCTCCAAGGACACACCCCACTGGATGGAGTACACCTCCACCTGCAAAACAAACCCTGTTCCCTCCTGAGCATGGGCCTCCAAAAAGGCGGAATCTGTGGAATCCCCATCCTCTAAAGGAGAAAACGTGACGCAATAGCTGGGATACATCAGCGTTCCTGTGATCAGGGATGTGCCGTCTTCCTTCACCCCGGTGGAATACACCAGCGGACGGTTTTCTACCGGCAACAGGGTGGGCAAATTTTCCAGTGCATCCTGGGGAATTACCGTGTGATATTCGGGAGTGTCCACAAAAGTTGATTCCCCAAAATAATCTATTATCTCTGTGTGGGTGCTGTCGGGCATTTGCTGCAGGGTGCCTACCGTTTGATAGCTTTGAGAAATATCCGCCAAAGCCTGGGTACTGCTGGCAAACAGATTGATCCCCATTACCAGCAGCCCTGCGCAAAGGCACAGCAACAGAAAAAACAACATCGACTTTACCGGTGTGCGAAACGTCTGTTTGACAGCAGCGCGAAAGGTCATGGGAGACCTCCTTCCCCAAGGGTTTCAATGGGCAATTTATTCTGATAATGTGTTAAACTATATCTATCATACTAATTTCACTCCCTCCCTGTCAAGTTTTTCCTTGGAGCCCATTTTTCTGGGTCCAGAGAAATTTTGCAAATCCTTCCATTTGCTGGAAGCGCATACGGTAAGTTCCTTTGTGGGATTTAGGGTCTCCCAGTTCACTTGAGAGGTGGTAAACGGAATCATTTCCCGGGAAAACATAGCCGATC
>UMIK01008393.1_pt1 | contig 11814 bp, 10 predicted proteins | sample 1965791 | NCBI WGS metagenome assembly UMIK01 (sample SAMEA4836126, study PRJEB28245) | human gut metagenome | biome: gut microbiome; material: fecal sample | place: Denmark | collected 2008 | reverse complement strand
GGTATACCCTGCGGGCGGCGCCTTTTTTGCTGCCGGATACAGCAAGGAATATGAGGATAAGGGGAAATGAAGTATGGAACCGTATAAACGCTATGTTCCCATCGATTATGCAAAATTCGCGCCGGATCTGCCTGAGGCGGAGCTGGAGGCCCGATACGGTCTGCCTGCCCATGTGCAGTTCTGCAGGGAATGTGTGATGAGCAACCAGAAGCCCAATTCATGCTATGAGTTCGAGCATACCATCAACAGCGTGAAAAAAAGCATGCACATCGGGGAGGACGGTGTGTGTGACGCCTGCCACGCCTGCCGCAACAAGGTGGGCAGGATCGACTGGGAGGACCGGGAGCGCCGGCTGCGGGAGCTGTGCGACCGTTACCGCAGAACAGACGGAAGCTACGACTGCCTTGTGCCCGGCTCGGGCGGCAAAGACAGTTTTTACGCGGCGCATATGCTCAAATACAAGTACGGCATGCACCCGCTCACCGTCACCTGGGCGCCGCATATCTATACGCCCTGGGGGTGGGAGAACTTTCAGGCATGGATTCACGCGGGCTTTGACAATTACCTGTGTACGCCCAACGGCATGACGCACCGCCTGTTGACACGGCTCGCCACCGAAAACCTGTTCCATCCGTTCCAGGCGTTCATTCTGGGCCAGAAACAGCTTGCTCCGAAAATGGCTGCGAAATTCGGCATCCCACTGGTGTTCTACGGCGAAAATGAAGCCGAGTTCGGCAATCCCATTGCGGACAATGAATCCGCGCTGCGGGACGAGCATTTCTTTGCCACGAATTCCCGGGATAATATCTATCTGGGCGGCGTGTCTCTCCGGCAGCTGGAGGAGGATTTCAAGGTGGACCCGGCGGACCTTGCCATCTATCTGCCCAGCGATACCTCGGACATCGAAAAAAACCACATTCAGGTACATTATCTGGGCTATTATCTCAAATGGCACCCGCAGGGCGCCTATTATTACAGTGTGGAGCACGGCGGCTTTAAACCCAGCCCGGAGCGCACGCAGGGTACCTATTCCAAATACAATTCCATCGACGATAAGATCGACGATTTCTTCTATTACACCACCTATATCAAATATGGCATCGGCCGCACCAGCTATGACGCCGCCCAGGAGATCCGCAACGAAGAAATCACCCGCGAAGAGGGAGTGGCGCTTTGCAAGCGCTATGACGGCGAATTCCCCACGCGCTTTGAGCAGGAGATATGGGATTACCTCTCTCTTGATGAAAGGCATTTCCCCTACGCGAGCAGGCTGTTTGAACAGCCCGCCATGGACAGAGAATACTTCATGCACCTGGCGGACCGCTTCCGTTCACCGCACATCTGGATGTACCGGAATGGCCGGTGGGAGTTACGCCATAAGCCCTTTGAGGGGGATTCCGAATGCAATTACGGCGTGCCTGCCGAAAAACGTTAAAGGAGGAAGCGGCATGGCGAAAAAAATACGCCTCATCGCCCGTCTGGACGTAAAGAACGACCATCTGGTAAAGGGGATTCAGCTGGAAGGATTGCGCAAGCTGGGAGACCCGCATGATTTCGCGGCAGATTATTACCGGCAGGGTGTCGACGAATTGCTGTATATGGACATCGTCGCCAGTCTGTACAACCGCAACAACCTGTCGGCTATCGTGCGGCGCACCACGGACGACGTGTTCATTCCCATCACGGTAGGCGGCGGCCTGCGCAGTGTGGACGATGTGCGGAGCATTCTTCAGATGGGGGCGGACAAGGCGGCCATCAATACCGCGGCCATCAAGGACGAGAGCATCATTACCCAGGTGGCCGAGGCGTTCGGCAGCCAGTGCATGGTGTTGGGCATCGAGGCGAAAAAACGCCGGGACGGCCCGGGTTATGAGGCTTATTATGACAACGGGCGGGAACACTCGGGCAAGGATGTCATCGAGTGGGCACGGCGCGGCGTGGCGCTGGGCGCGGGCGAGATCCTGCTCACCAGCGTGGACAAAGAGGGATTTGAACGGGGCATGGACTGCCCGCTCATCCGTGAATTGTGCGCGGCCGTCAGCGTGCCCGTCATCGTTTCGGGTGGGTGCGGCGGCCCGGGGGACGCCGCAGCCGCGGCACAGGCGGGCGCGTCCGCCGTGGCCGTAGCCAGTATCCTCCATTACAAGAAAACAACGGTGCCGCAGCTCAAGGCCGGTATTCGGGAACACGGGATAGAGGTGCGCTGAAAATGAAGATAACAGTGATCGATTACGGGCTTTCGAATCTGCTCAGCGTGCGGCGTGCCTTTGAGTATTTCGGTGCGGAGGTGGAGGTTACCGGCAGCCGCAGCCGCATCCTGTCCGCGAAGGCGCTGGTGCTTCCCGGCGTGGGCGCGTTCAAGGACGGCATGGCGGGCCTCTCCGGTCTTTCTCTGGCGGATGCCATCGCCGATAAATGCGCTGTAGGCACGCCGCTTCTGGGCATCTGCCTGGGCATGCAGATGCTCTTCGATGAAAGTGATGAGTTCGGACGTCACAGGGGGCTGGGACTGATCCCCGGGCGAGTGGAGCGCATTCCCGGCGTGGACACGGACGGCGCGCCGCAGCGCGTGCCCCATGTGGGATGGGCGCCCGTTCTGCCGCCGCAGAAGCGGGGCGGAAGCTTCAGAGGAACGGTGTTCGAGGATGTTCCCCCGGGCGGGGAGCTGTATTTCGTTCACAGTTATGAGGCGAAGCCCGCCTATGACGCGCACCGCCTGGCAGACACGGTATACGGCGGCCGCAGGCTGTGTGCGGCGGCGCAGAAGGGCAGTGTCATCGGCTGCCAGTTCCACCCGGAGAAAAGCGGAAAGCTGGGGCTTTCCGTCATACACCGCTATCTGATCCTATGTGAGGCAGCACATTAAATTTTGTTTAATTGGGAGAAAAACGCCGCAGCTCTTTGGAAAAGCTGTGGCGTTTTTTTCGGAAATAAAGCGGAAAATGAAAAAAGCGCCACCGGTGGAGCCTGGAAAAAGGAAAGGCCCGGGCGGAACAAATCTTTTGGCTTAGATTGGTGCTTTTCAGCGGACCCGTCATATGGTATAATAACCCCCAAAGCTGCCGCTTGCGCGGCTGCGCGTGTGCGCCGCACACGCTCCTGTGCTGGCGCACAGGGCTTTGAGAACATTGAACCATGCAAAACCGCAGCAGGTGCGGTTTTGTTGAGGCCTCTTTGCGGCGTCATGGTATAATATGCCCGCCCGCTGAATGCGGATGATATGCGAAACATGATGTGAAAATTTGATAGAGTTGACCGGCTTCTGCCGTGGGAACGGCGATATGTTTACATGGAATAAGGGACGGCATTTTTTTTGCCGGCCGGAGATGGAATGAGGTGCAGAGAGATGGCGGAGCAATATCCCCAGATGGACGGGCGCTGCGGTACAGCGTGTGCGTATGCTGCACGGGTACGGCAGTTTGCCGAACAGCGCGGAGTCTCTTTCGATGACGCTATGACAGAGCTGGAAGAGCGGCTGGAGCAGGTGCGCTGGAAGGTCATGCCCGCAGGCCCGCAGCGGCGGGAGAACTGTGGGACGTTGGACGTGCCCGCTGAAGAATGCCGCGTGCTGCGGCTGGTGCAGGGCATCGCATCCTGCTACGGCATGACGGCGCAACAATATATGGAAAGCGCTTACGTGGATGACTTTTTCAGCGGCGTGGCAGATGGACGCAGCGGAACGGCGGTGGCGATCTCTGCGGCCGTGGAGGCTGCGGAGGAGGCCGGGGCGCAGCCGACGGACGACAAAGAGTTGCCGGGTGGAGGCAGCGGCCGCAAGTTCCTATGGGAATTACCGGAAAGCTGGAAGCGGCTCCGGCTGCCTGCGATGACGAAAAACACCTGGCGCTTTGTGCTGGCCTTTGGGCTCACGCTCGGGGTCGTGCTGCTCATCGTTGCGGCGGCGGGCATTTACCGCTGGGGCTACAACGGAGCCATTGCGGAAAAGGGAACCTATGACGCGGGTTTTGCCGCGGCTATGGCGGAGCGCGGCACCTATCAGGAAGGCTATGATGCAGCCATCGCGGAAAAAGGAACCTATGACGACGGCTATACCGCCGGCTTTGCCAAGGGCAAAACCGAGGGCTACGAGGAGGGCTATGCCGCAGGGCATGAGGACGGCTCCAGCGAGGGATACGATGCCGGATATGATTCCGGTACGTCGGACGCGGCGCAGAGCGCGGCGGAAGCGGAGAAGAACACACGTGTGTGGGTGTCCAAGCGCCTCGGTTCCCGATACCACAGCTCACCGGACTGCCCGCTGGTCATCAAACCGAAGGAAATGACGCGGCAGGAAGCCGAGGACGAAGGCTATACGTCCTGCGATTGGTGCTGGTGAATACACGAAGAAAGTAAAACGGCGTCCCGCCGAAACGCGGGACGCCGTTTTTGCCGGACGAAGCCTGCCGGAGCAGAAAACAAAAACACGCCCCGAAAGGCGTGTCGGCTGCGAATTATTTACGGAAGCAATCGCTGCAGTAGACCGGACGGTCTGTACGGGGCTGGAACGGAACTTTGCAGGAACGGCCGCAGGAAGCGCATACAGCGTCAAACATCTGGCGCTCGCCGCCCTGGCGGTTGTTGGAAGCACCTTTGCGGGCATCGCGGCAGGGTTTGCAGCGCTGCGGCTCATTGGTGAAGCCCTTTTCAGCAAAAAACTCCTGCTCGTTGGCGGTGAAGGTGAATTCCTGTCCGCAATCTTTGCAGACGATCGTTTTGTCTTGGAACATGTGGTACCTCTTTAATTTAGTTCGCACTTCGGCGATTAGTTAAGTATACGCTATAAAAGAGGGAATGTCAACCAAAACTTTAAAAAAGTTAGAGACGGCGGGAGAAAATAAAAAGGCCCGTCATAAAGCCGGGCTCCCAACGGGCGCGCAGTTCATTTCAGATGAAAAAAGATACCATGCAGACGCTGAAACACAGGTGCCATTGGACTCCGCGAAAGCTTGCGCCGCAAAATTTTGTGGGCGGATGGGGAAAGGAGGCGGAAGCATGAGAAAAGCCCCGCCGAAGCGGGGCTTTTTGAATGGCGCGCAGTCCATTCCGATGTGGTGAGCCATCGGGGATTCGAACCCCGGACACCCTGCTTAAAAGGCAGATGCTCTGCCGACTGAGCTAATGGCTCATAAAGAAAAAGAGAAAAGACGGAAATACTGTATTCTCCAATGACGCTTGACTATTATATCAGCCAGGTGGTATTCTGTCAATACCCCGCCGGAAAATTGTCCCGCCGGCAGCCGCCGTGCGCGCACCGACGGTGCGCGGGAAAGCGCGGATCCCGGGGCTTTCCTGCCTCCTTGAAGGCGCCGCTCTTGTGTGAAATGTTTGCCTTCCTATTTACAAAAGCTTCGGTTTTGTGTATATTGTATAAGGATAGTTACGCTGAAACGCTATGGTGAAAATGGGATAGGGAACGAAACAAAAGATAAGGCTGCTTCGTCTATACAGATGCCGCCTTTTCTTCTTATTTGCTTCTTTCCGTCTCGTTTTGCCGATCGCGAGGTTGACAGGCATGACGAAACGTTTGTGCAGCGCCCTGTTGGCGCTGAGTACGGCTGTGATGTGCCTTTGCGCCTGCACTGCGGGCGGGCAGGTCTCGGCCTCAGGCGCGCCGCCTTCCGGGAGTTCCAGCGCGCCGGCGCCCTCCTCGGTGTCCCAGTCTGCGCAGGAGCCGCAGCCGCAGCCCGAGCCGGAAACGCCCGCTATCGTGACAGACCCGTCGGCGAACCCCCTCACAGGGCTTGCTAAAGCGGATGATTGGCCTGAGGGCATGCGGCCTCTGGCCGTGATGCTCGACAACGTTCAGGCGGCGCTGCCCCAGCGTGGCCTGCAGAGTGCGGATCTTGTATATGAAATGGTGACCGAGGGCGGCATCACCCGTCTGATGGCCGTATATTCCGATTACACTTCCATGCCCGAGGTGGGGCCGGTGCGCTCCGCTCGGGACCAGCATGTGCAGCTTATGTTCCCCTTGGGAGCGATGTATCTGCACGTGGGCGGCTCCACGTATGCGAAGGCGCTTCTCAGCCAATACCATTATGAGGCCAAATCTTTGGATGGTTATTTTCAGGCCGGCGCGCTGGAGTTGGATGCACAGCGCAACCTGACGGCGGCCATTGAGCATTGCTGGTTCACCAGCGGGGAGTTGTTTTCTCAGGCGGCCGCCCAATACAGGCTGGACACCGAGATGGACGGCCCACAGCAGGCCGTGTTCCAGTTCGTCCCCTACGTTCAGGAGCCCCGCGTGCTGGCGGGTGGGGAAGCGTCCCAGCTCTATATCCGTTTTTCCAGCTATGCCAACAGCGCGTTCCGCTACGATGCGGAGAAAGCGCAATATGTAAAATCACAGTTCGGCGCGCCGCATCTGGATGAGAACACCGGTGAGACCGTCACGTTCGATAACCTGCTGGTGCTGTTCACGGACACCGAAAAATATCCCGGCGGCATTCTCACGAAAGTGAATTTTGCGTGGGGCGGCGTGGGCTGGTATTTCAACGGCGGACGATGCGAGCCGGTACGATGGCTGAAAGGCGCGCCGGAACAGCCGCTGCGCATCGTGTCCGCCGACGGCGCCGAAACGCCTGTGGAAGTCAACCCAGGCCGCACCTATATTGCGGTGGTGGGGCTGGACATGTATTCCTATTTCCGCATCAACGATACGGCGCCTGTTTGGCAGGCGGCGGAATAAAACATTTTTGCTTCAATATTTTTGGCAGCACCGCACGATTCCCGGCTAGCGTTTTGCCCGGACAATTGTCTTGAGCGGCCCGGTACTCGGAATGACGCAGTAGTGCCCGATATTGAAAATAGATCACTACAACAACAGGAGACCATCAGATGAAAAAATTTCTTTCCATGCTTTTGATCCTGGCTCTGGCGGCGTCCGTGTTCACGGCGTGCGGCGACAAGCCCGCTTCGTCCGGCAGCACGACGGACGCTCCAGCCGCTTCCTCCTCGGAGCCTGAGCCGCAGGAGCCGCCGTATGACCCGGCCGTCCTCACCGGCCTGCCCAAGAGTGACGATTATCCCGAGGGCCAGCGCGTCACGGCTGTCATGGTGAACAATATCTCCAATACCTCTTACCAGCAGGCGCGTCCGCAGAACGGCCTGTCCGAAGCCGACGTGCTCATCGAGATCAAGGTGGAGGGCGGCATCACCCGCTTTTGCGCCCTGTTTACCGATTACCGGGACCTGCCCGAGATCTGCCCCGTGCGCAGCGCGCGTGACCAGTTCTTCCAGCTTATCCTGCCGCTGCAGCCGCTTTATGTGCATATCGGCGAGAGCGTGGTGCAGACGCAGTATGTTAAGGATTACTCTTATCAGGATATGGATGTGAATCTCGATAAGGTAGGCTTCAGCCGCGACGGGAGTAAGGGCAATGTAGCGTCTGAGCATAAAGCGTATGTGGACGGAGAAGCGATTCAGAAGGCCATCGACAAGCTGGGCAGTGATACCCGCCGCGACTACACCAGCCCGATCTTCGACTTCGTCAATTACAATGAGCCCGCCCGTGTGCTGACAGGCGATAACGCGCTGGGCATCACCATCGAGCACTCCCAAAGCTACCGCACCTATTTCGACTGGGACGCCGCCGCCGGTAAGTATCTGATGAGCCAGTACAGCTATGCGGCCCGCGATATCCTGCCCAGCACCGACGCGAACAACGGCACGCAGCTTTCGTTCGACAACGTCATCGTGCTGTTCACGAATTTTGACGTGTATCCTGATCCGGGCGGATCCGGCTACGACCTTCAGAAAGTGGATTACACCTTCGGCGGCGTGGGCTACTACTTCAACGGCGGAAAGGCGGAACCGATCCGCTGGAAAAAGGGCTCTCCCCTTGAGGCGCTGTATCTGGTTGATACTGAGGGCAACGAGACCAGCGTAAAGGTGAACCCCGGCAAGACGTACCTTGCAGTGGTGGACCTGGAAGAAGCAGGAAAGTTCAGCTATGACGCGGGCGCGGCAGCCACGGATACGGCCGAGGTGCCCACCGGCGACAACAGCACGCTGGAAAACTTTGAAGAAACGGACGGCTGATCCGCGGCCGTCCCGCGTCGCCCCGCCCGCAAACGCGCGCGGGGCGGACCCGGTTTTATGTATCAACAACGGAAAGGAGTTGAAGCCCGTGAAACGCATGATCGCTTTTGCGCTGGCCGTTATGCTGGCGTTTGGCATGACGGCGTGCGGCGACAACACCTCGTCGGGGACGCAGAGTGCGTCCTCCGCCTCTGCTCCGGGAGCCAGCCCGCTGATTCCGGACGGCCCTGCGCCGGAGATCAACCTCATCACAGGCGAAGCGCTGGCCGAAGGGCTGGCGGCGGGTGACAGGCCCGTGGCCGTCATGGTGAACAATGCGCAGGCCGCACTGCCCCAGCGGGGCATCGGCAGCGCCGACGCGGTTTTTGAAATGGTGACGGAGGGCGGCATCACCCGCCTGCTTGCGCTGTACGCAGATAAGGACACGGTACCCCAGGTGGGGCCGGTGCGTTCCGCGCGGGACCAGCATCTTCAGTGCGCGATGCCGCTGAACTCGGTTATCGTGCACATCGGCACCAGCATTTATGCTGAAAATCTGCTCAACCAGTATCAGTATTCCACTATCAACGGCATGTATTTGGGGTCCACGTCCTTTGTGTTTGATGAAGCGCGCAGTGCGGCCGGTTACGCCAATGAGCACTGCTGGTACACAGACGCGGCGTTGATTGCAGCGGGGATGGAAAAGCTGGGGCTTTCGGGAACGGGCGCCAGCCAGGCATTGTTCGATTTTGTGGCTCACGATGCTCAACCGGTGGTGCCTGCCCAAGGTGACGCCGCAGACGTGGCGTTCAGCTTTTCGGATTCCGGCGCGGTGACCCTCACCTATGACGCCGCTGCGGCCAAGTATCTGAAAACAGCTTACGGCGCGCCGCAGGTGGATGAATCCACGGGCGCACAGCTTGCATTTGACAACGTACTGGTGCTTTTTACGGATATAAAACTGAAAAATCCCGACGACCCCAACAATCTTGTGACGGACTTCGCTATGAGCAGCGGCACGGGCTATTACTGCTACGGCGGCAAGTTCCGCGCGGTGACATGGGAAAAAGGCAACCCGGAGGACCCGCTGCGCCTGAAGGACGAGAACGGCGCTGCGCTGCAGGTCAATGTGGGCAAGAGTTACGTGGCTATCGTGGGTAAGGACAGGGAAGGCACGCTGCTGTTCGGCGGCGTCAGCCCCACGGGCGTCATCGGCAGCGAGGGCGCGTCTTCGGACGCGCAGAGCGGCGCGGCGGCTTCGGCCGAACCGGAGCTGTAAGGTGTACGGGCGACAAGAATAAAAGCGGACGGCTGTTTTATCAGCCGTCCGCTTTTGCATGCTGCCGTCGTGTTCCTTATTCCGGTTTACCAACATACGCCGTAAAATCGATGTTATTGCCGTCCGGATCGCGAAATCCGATGGCGCGGTACCCCCACGGGTAAGTGACGGGAGGGCGTTCCACAGAAACACCCGCAGAAAGCAGACGTTCGTATTCCGCGTCTACGTCGTCGACCGCAAACTCCAGTCCGCAGCAATCGGGGTTGACAGGTGTTTTTGTGTCGGAGTGCGTGATAACGACAAAAGCGCCGCCGGTGGGAATTTCGAAGCGGTTTGGAGCGCGCCGCCGGCAGGGCTGGCCCAGTACCAGCGAGTAAAATCGGCTCATTGCGGAGGGGGTTGGCGTCGCAATATTCACACATTTCAGCTTCATAATATTTTCTCCAGACCTTCAAACCAAAGGCAGAAAGCTTCGGCGGCCGGGCGCCGCGCTCATTCGTCCAGCTTGAGCACGGCGGTGAACGCCTCGCTGGGCACCTGCACCGTACCCAGCTGGCGCATCTTCTTTTTGCCTTCCTTCTGCTTTTCCAGAAGTTTTTTCTTACGGGTGATGTCGCCGCCGTAGCACTTGGCCAGAACGTCCTTGCGCATGGCCTTCACGGTTTCGCGGGCAATGATCTTGCCTCCGATGGCCGCCTGGATGGGGATCTCGAACATCTGGCGGGGAATGTTTTCCTTCAGCTTTTCCGCCAGACGGCGGCCCTTGGCATAAGCGGTATCCGCGTGGACGATCATCGAAAGCGCGTCCACCATGTCGCCGTTGAGCAGGATGTCCAGCTTCACCAGCTTGGATTCCACAAAGCCCTTCATCTCATAGTCATAGCTGGCGTAGCCGCGGCTGCGGCTTTTGATAGCGTCGAAGAAGTCGTATACGATCTCGCCCAGCGGAAGCTCATAATGCAGATCTACACGGGTGGCGTCCATGTACTTCATGTCTCGCATGATGCCGCGGCGGTTCTGGCACAGCTCCATCAGGCTGCCCACATAATCGGTAGGGGTATAGATATGCGCATCCACGAACGGCTCCTCGGCCTTGGCGATTTGCGCCGGATCGGGGTAATTGGTGGGGTTGTCGATGAGTTTTACGGCACCGTCTGTCAGCGTGATGCGGTATTCCACGCTGGGGGCGGTGGTGATAAGGTCCAGGTCGAACTCGCGCTCCAGGCGCTCGATGATGATCTCCAGATGCAGAAGGCCAAGAAAGCCGCACCGGAAGCCAAAGCCCAGCGCCACGCTGGTCTCTGCGTCAAAGCTCAGGGACGCATCGTTCAGGCGAAGCTTTTCCAGCGCGTCCTTCAGGTCGGGATAATCCGCGCCGTCGGCGGGATAAATGCCGCAGAACACCATCGGCGTCACCTTGCGGTAGCCGGGCAGCGCCTCAGCCGTGGGAGCGGACACACCCGTGATGGTGTCGCCTACGCGGGTGTCCTCCAGCGTTTTGATGGACGCGGTGAAATAACCTACCTCACCCGCCTCCAGCGTGCCGCAGGGAGCCAGCGCCGTAGCGCCCATATGGCCGACCTCCACGGGCGTGAATTGAGCGCCCGTCTGCATCAGCTTCACGGGCTCGCCCACGGAAAGGCGGCCGTCGAACACGCGCAGATAGACGATGACGCCCTTGTAGGGGTCGTACACCGCGTCGAAGATCAGCGCTTTCAGCGGCGCATCTGCATCGCCTTTCGGCGCGGGGATATCGGTGATGACACGCTCCAGAACATCCTGGATGCCCACGCCCATTTTGGCGGAGACGCGGGGTGCGTCCATGCACGGCAGACCGATCACGTCCTCCACCTCGTGGGCCACGCGGTCCGGCTCGGCGCTGGGCAGGTCGATCTTGTTCAGGATGGGCACCAGCTCCAGATCGTGCTCCAGCGCAAGGTAGGTGTTGGCCAGCGTCTGCGCTTCCACGCCCTGGCTGGCGTCCACCACCAGCACGGCGCCCTCGCAGGCGGCCAGACTTCGGCTCACCTCGTAGTTGAAGTCCACATGGCCCGGCGTGTCGATGAGGTTGAACTCGTAATCCTGCCCGTCCTTTGCCGTATAGTGCAGGGTAACGGCGCGCGCCTTGATGGTGATGCCGCGCTCGCGCTCCAGCTCCATGTTATCCAGAAGCTGGGCCTCCATCTGGCGCTCGTCCACGGCCTGGGTACATTCCAGGATGCGGTCGGCCAGGGTGGACTTGCCGTGGTCGATATGGGCGATGATGCAGAAATTGCGGATGTTTTTCTGTGCCAAGGGGCGTTCCTCCGTCGAATCAGAATGATAGGCGCCGGGCGGTGCTGCCGCCGGGTCTCTAAATGCTTCGTATACCATGTTTCTATGCCGCCCTGCTTTTGCTTCGCCTGCGGCTCGCATTCGCTAAGCGGGCATATTATACCATGACGCCGTGAAACGGCCACAACAAAACCGCACCTGCTGCGGTTTTGCGTGGTTCAATGTTCCCAAAGCCCTGTGCA
>UMIK01021364.1_pt1 | contig 11858 bp, 10 predicted proteins | sample 1965791 | NCBI WGS metagenome assembly UMIK01 (sample SAMEA4836126, study PRJEB28245) | human gut metagenome | biome: gut microbiome; material: fecal sample | place: Denmark | collected 2008 | reverse complement strand
GATGGCAAGGGCATGGGCCGGCCGGCGTTCGCCGTTTTGAATGACGTCCACGTCCCGGCCGGGCACCAGGTTGCGCGCGCGGTATTCCGCCATGAAAGACGTATCCGGCAGCGCGGCGCAAAGGGCCAGAAGCTCATCCGCAATGGCCGCAGCAATGCGGCAGCGCCCCACGTGCTCACCGGGGGTGAAAATGGACGCAGCGATCTCTGCCAGTTCCTCCGGCCAGCCGCCCTCCGGCGGAAGCAGATTCAGCCCGATGCCCACCACCAGATAGTCTACGCCGCCGGTTTCCACGTCCGCCGCCGCCTCCGTCAGGATGCCGCAGCACTTTTTGCCCCGGTAAAACAGGTCGTTCACCCACTTGATGTCCAGCCGCTTGCCCGCCGCGCGCTCCACGGCACGGCACACCGCCACCGCCGCGGCGCTGGTGACAAGCACTGCGCTCTGCATGGGCAGCGCACTGCGCAGCACCATTGAGAGGTAGAGCCCCGTGCCCGGCGGCGACGCAAAGCTGCGCCCCCTCCGCCCGCGGCCCGCGGTCTGGGAATCCGCCACCACCAGCGTGCCGTGCGGCGCGCCCGCGGCAGCCATCTGCTTTGCCGTGAGATTGGTGGATTCCAGCTCCTGTGCCACCACAAGGTTGAGCGATTTGTTCCGCAAAAACAGCCGCACGCCCTGCTCGGACAGCACCTCGCTGTCCGTATCCAGCGTATAGCCTCTGTTCTGCGCGGCGGCGATGGCATGCCCGGCCTTTTGCAGATCCTTGATGGCCTTCCATACCGCCGTACGGGAAACGCCCAGCTCTTCCGCCAGCACCTCGCCGGAGAGCGGCGTGCCGCGGTTCTCCTCCAGCAGCGCCAAAATTCGTTCTTTGGTTGTCATTGTCCGTACACTTCTTTCTGCAGAAAAGGTGTCTGGATTTATTATAAACGAAAAAAACGCATTGTCAACTCATTTTTAATTCTAAGTTGACAATTCATCTGATTCCTTATTCTCCTGCTTCTCCCCGTCCACAGGCCGCAGCGCACCGTATGCAAGCCACAGCAAAAAAACCGCTCCTGCAAACAGCAGGGTCACTTGCAGCTGAAACGCGCCCATTGAAGCCCAAACGCGCCGCAGCAGCGCCAGCGGATGCAATATATCCCAGCTGTTCAGCCGCAAAAAACGCCCGATGTACATTCCGAAGCCGCACAGCAACAGCACCGTCCCGCCGCCGGCCCATACTGCGGGCCGCGGCCAATGGACGCAGCAATATACACGGAATACGCGCATGGCCTCCAGGCCCAGCAGAAGCGTCAGCAGCCAGTCGGACACGTTTTCGCTGTGGCGCACCGTCCAATCCGCCGCGTTTACCCATTCCATATTTTGCGGTGTATGGATCAGATCCGTGAGCATATAAAATGTGTTGGGCAAAAACAGCAGCCACAGCACAGCGAGCGCCGCACGTCCCGCCCAAAGGCGGCACCGCCCGGCAGCGCAGGCAAAACACAGCGGCAGCAGCGCCAACAGCATATTCCATGCCAGTCCCAGCGCCAAAAGACCGCCTGTTCGCCAAACGTGGGCCGCACAGGCGGCCCAGTACAGTCCCACGGCGGCGCCCCATCGAAGTACGCATCTTTTCCGCGCCATGCGTGTCCCTCCCCGTTCCTGCTTTTGCAGCTTTGTACCGCAAAGCCATAAAAACGTCTATGCGGACCGCCCGGCCCACACACCCTAAAGGCTGTTTCTATTTTATCATACGCCTGTGCACCGGACAAGCAGAACGTTTTTCAATTCGCGGCTGTCCCCCTTAATCCACCTCCCAGGTTTTGCCTATGGCTGTCAGTTCTGCGCGTTCAAAGCATGCGCGGGCCTCCCGCAGGACAGTCTGCGCCTGCGGTGTATGGTAGTGCGTCAACAGCAGGCGCTTTGCTCCGTTTTCCGCAGCCAGACGTCCCGCCGTGGCGGCGCGCAGGTGATGTCCCTCTTCCGCACACGGCCCTTGCGTCAGCGTCGCCTCGCACAAAAACAGGTCCGCGCCCGCGGCGACGCGCGCAAGCTGCGGACACGCGCCCGCATCGCCCGAATAGGCCAGTGTCCTTCCCTCCGCCTTCAACCGAACGCCATAGGATTCAACCAGATGGACCGTGCCGATAAACTCCAGCGCCGCGTCTCCCATCCGGAACCGCAGCCCGTCCTCAATAACATGCGGCTCAAACACATCGTTGGTGCACAGCTCGGCCCGTGCCCACGCCGGAAGGCGCGGCGTGAGCAGAGGTATCCTGGGGATGGCCTCGCCGCAGGCCCGCCGGGACTCGAGCTGATATTTCGCGCAGAACAGGTCTCCGAAATGATCAAAATGCAGATGGCTGATGGCGATCAGGTCAAGCGCGGCGGGATCGACGTCTTTCTGCAGCTTGGCAAGGCTCCCGTTCCCCATATCGAGCAATATCCTTCTGCCTTCCGCCTCGATCAAAAAACAGGAGCAAGCGCCGTCCGCCTCCGGGCAGGTGGCGTTATTTCCATATACGGTCATACGCATGCGCAGCCTCTCCTTTCATATATCCACGTAGGTAACTTCTTCCAGTGCCGCCAATTGCGCGCCCAGGCGCTCCTGCGCAAGGCCGGGCGGCAGCCGCACAAAAAGCTCGTAATGCACGCCGCTGCGCTTGTGGCTCGCCTCCAGGTTTATCACCTGCACCTGCATCTCATCCAGAGCCGCCAGCGCCTGCCGCAGACCGGACGGGCCCGGCTGCGGGCGCCGGCACACAGCCGTACATCCGGGCGCGCGCGTCCAGCGGTAATCCCGGTGCAGCATCAGCTGCGTAAGAACGACGAGCGCCGTGGAAAAAAGAGACACCGCGTAAAGCCCGCAGCCCACCGCCATCCCGATGCCTGCCGTCGTCCAGATGCCCGCAGCCGTTGTAAGGCCGGTAAGCGTCCTGTGCCGCATGAATATCATTCCCGCGCCCAGAAAGCCGACCCCGCTCACGATCTGGGCCGCAATACGCGTGGGATCTGCCTTGATGCCCTCGGCAAACAGTGCAAGGTCAAAAAAACCGTATTTGGAAACGATGGTGATAAGCGCCGCGCCCAACGCTACGATCAGATGCGTGCGTACGCCCGCTTCCTTCAGGCGGGCTTTGCGCTCAAAGCCGATCACAAGCCCGCACAGCGCGGCCAGAAAAATACGCAGCAGGCATTCCCAAAAAAGTGTCGCAGGCATATTTCCGGTAAAAGACAATCCATTCAGCTCCTCTCACAGACGAAAAGGCTCCCGTTGCCCGGCACATGCCGGAAATGGGAGCCTTGTATATCTTCCCGCCGCCGGAACGAGTACAGATGAACCATTCTCACCGGTCGAACAGAACGCCGCATATCTGTCCCGGCTGCAAAGCCAGCAGCAGAGCATCCCCGTCCCGCCGCACACCGGGCGCATCCCCGTCCGGAGCTTTCACTGTACAGGCTCCGTCCGCAGCCGTGCCGTGCACCGTCAGCATGCAGGGCGCGCCGGTGTCATTGGCCGCCAGCACCATTCCGCGCCCGTCCGCAAGCTGCCAGCAGGCCGCATAGCAGAAGTCCGGCACAGGCGCCAGCCAGGCGTCGTCCAAAAAGCGCGCTTCCTTGAGCAGCGGCTGCAGTTCCCTGCGGAACCGCGCCATCTTCCTGCCATAGATATGATATTCGCCGTCCTGCGGACGCATGCGGGTGGTAATGCCCATCCACAGCACGCTGCCCAATGTAACGGCACGGTGCATATCGCGGTAGAACCACAGGCGCTGGTCGCGATCTTCCGTCTCCCAGCCGCGGGGGTTCACCATATTCACCTGCACGAATTCCGGGAACGTATATTTGAACACATTGTAATATTCATCATATTCCGCGCCGTTCCAGGTCAGGTTGCCCCAGGTATAGCTGCCATAGATATCGCCGCAGTTCTCTGTCATGATATACGCATTGGGGTTGTGCTTTCGCAGACGGCGCAGCAGCTCGCGCAGCACATACACATAGCCGTTGTTGAATTCACCGATATTTTCGTGGCTGTGTTCCGCACAGTAGCATGCGAAAGGCTCTGCAGAAGCCAGCTGGTCCAGGTAAATGCCGTCACAGCCGTAGGCTTTGACGCAGAATTCCGCAGTGTCCAGCAGGTAATCCCGCCAGAGTGTGTCGGACGGGCAGTTCACCGTGAAATGCTCCGGCCCGTAGGTCTCGCGGTACGGCTCGCCCTTTTCGTTGCGGACGGCCATTTTTTCGCCCACGGTCTTGTGGAAATCCGACTTCACGTCAAAAATCCGCGCGTTGATGTACAGCGTGGAAAACCCGCCGTGCTCCCGCACGTATTCCAGCCCGCGCCGGAATTCCATCGCGCTTCCCAGCTCCATGTCCGGATAATATTCCGGGTAGAACGAGTCGAAGCCCGTACGGTTCCAGCTTGCCAGAAACATGTGGCGCACGCCCCAGGCCGCGCCTTCTTCGTACATCTGCGGGATGTCGCGGAACGTATGCTCGATATTGCCTGTGCGCTTGAAATTGTAGCATTGGTTGAGCGCGCATTCGTCCGCCAAAAACGCCGGATTATGGTCGAAATCCAAATAGGGCGCGATATACGCGCGGTAAAGCTGCGCGCCGTAATGCCAGTCCTTCGTGGTGACGGCCAGAATATATTCCCCTGTTTCATAGCTTTCCCCGGGACGGACGCGGTAATGCTTGCGGAAGCCAAAGGCCATCCACGGATCTTCGGCGCTTCCGCTTGTTTCGGCTATGACGCCCGTCACGGGAAAGCGCGCGTCATGGCTGCCGATGTACAGGCCGTTTTCGGCGTCGTAATAGTACATCCAGCTCATGGACGCAAGGCCGCAGTAGTTGATCTCGCGGCGGTAGATGTCCCCGAACGCAACGCTGCTGGCGCGCCAGAAATCTTTTTTATTCACACCGTAGCCCATTACCGGGTTGCGCGTGCGCTCGCCCGCGTGATGTGGGTAGATGATGGCGTCATCGGCGTAGTCCTCGCCCAGATAGACGCCGCCGATGTGCGGCATCAGTACCTCCACAACATCCGCCGCACTGTGGTTCTCCATCCGGGCACGGATGCACAGACGGTCGTTTTCCGCCGTACAGCGCACAGTCATACCAATGGGCAGACCGCCGAACTCCGTATAGGATATCTCCAGAAAGCCTGCTCCTGCACTCATCCCCGGTACGCCGGGCAGCAGCTTTTTCTTTTCTCCGTCCGCCAGCGCGTACAGCTCCACCAGAGGGCCGCGGGGCGCGGCTTTGATATAATCGTCCCCTGTCGCAAGGTTTACAAGGCTGACGAAATTGTTTGCCTCCGGCGCAAACCGGGCGCGGAAAGCGTTTGTTTTCAGTTCCATGACAGGCCCCTCAAAAACCGTATTTTTCATAATTTTCCAACGCCTCGCCGTTGATGCGCGCCGCGTCCGGCATATGGTTCGAGATATACACACTGGGCTTAAGGCCCTTTTCCAGCAGTTTCTCCACCACCGTGCTCTGCACCGCCCACATCAGGTAGCTGGCGCTGATGCCGCTGGCCGGGCAGATGCGCTGGCCCAGCGCCGGCACATCCACCAGCGTGTCGCCGTAATTGGTGCAGTTGTCCAGACAGTAGGTGCATGCCTCAAACAGGCGCTTGCCGCTGGGGTGCTTGCCGGTAAGATGCCCCGAATATTCCACCGATGTGACAGCCACGGTCGCGCAGCCCATTTCATTCGCCTTCAGCGCCAGATCCACGGGAAAATACTGGTAACCGGAAACGGAGCCGATCATAATAACGTCGTCCGGCAGCACGTTAGCACGGCCCAGCACGTAATCGGCAAAGCCGGGAATGGTGTCGTAGCCCACGATGCCCCGCGCAGGCGCGGGCCGGTGCCGCACCGGGTTCTGTATCTCGCAGGTGATGCGGATGGGCTTTACCGCCATCATGCCGCCTGTTCGGCCCACGCCCTCAAACATCAGCATATGGCCGGTGTCCATAATATGCCACGCGCCGCCGCGGGCAAGGCGCTCCGCGATCTCTGCCGAAGCCTCCAGCACGGCCTCCCGCTGGGTCTGCTCCACCTTTTCCAGAACGCCCTTCATTGCACCGAAATATTCATCCATCAACATGTGCTTCACCCATCTTTTCTTTCATCAGATTTTCCGCGACGCCGGGTGCCGTGATATCCACGCCCGCGCTCTCGCTCAACACACAAAGCGCCGCGCCCACCACCGGGCTGTACTTTGCCGGCTGGTATACGCACTGGGGCACCAGATGTTCCAGCGCCCGGCGGAAGCGTCCGGTGAACAGCTCTCCCATGCGCGCCACGCCGCCCGTGAGCGCCACAGGCAGGCCGTCCGCGTCCAGCTGCCCGGCCACCGTCGCAGCCAGGCGCGCCAGCGCACAGGCCGCTTCATCCAGCACCGCGCATGCATTTGCATCCCCCTCCCTGGCCGACCGTTCCACAGCATAGCTCAGCCGCGCCACATGCCTGCGCGTAAAATCGGGCCGGTATGCCGCGTCGCGAATGGACAGAACATCCGGCAGGCCCAGCATTTCCAGCACGTTTTTTTCCAGAAGCGTGCCGGTCACATGCGTGTCGTGCAGCAGCGCCAGACGCGACAGGCACAAAACGCCTATATGATATCCGCTGCCTTCGTCGCTGAACAGCGGGCCCCAGCCGCCCGCTGTGGCCGTGCGTCCCGCTTTGTCCCGCCCGGTGGCAAAAGAGCCTGTACCGCTGAGCACGGCGATGCCGCAGGGCGCGCCCAGCGCCGCATAAAAAGCGTTCTTTTCATCGCCCAGCTGCCGGACGTTCCCGCTCCCCAAAAGAGTCTCCAGTTCCGGCAGCGCGGGCCGGAAGCCGGGGATGAACAACACGAATTCCCGCACCTGCGCGGGCGCGGCCCCCGCCTGCGCCAGACATTCCATAACGCCCGCATAGACGGTATGCGCCGCTTCGGCCGGAGGCACAAAATTTGCGTTCGCGCCTGCGCCCTGCGCGCGGCCCCGCACACATCCTGTTTTTTCAAACAGCAGGAAATCCGTCTTTGTTCCCCCGCCGTCGCACACCAGATACAAACCGTTCACCTCATCCTCAGCACAGCGCTTTGATACGGCCCTGATACGCCGCCACCGCGCTGGTATTGTATTCGTCGCCGCCGGGCAGATTGGCGCTGCACAGGACCGGCGGCATCCGCCCCTGCGCAAGATACAGGTTTTCGATCTTCAGTACGATGCGCTGCGCGATGAACAGGCTTCCGAAGGTGGACGCGCCGCCTGTGATCTGCTGGGTGCCGGGGATCGTGAGCAGCCCGTCGCCTCTGGGCGCATGGTTGTCGATGACGATATCGCTCACTTCATACAGGCGCTTTCCCTCCGGCGCGCGGGAGGCAAGCGTGCGGGATATTTTCTTCGAGGTAACGCACACCACCGTCAGCCCCCGTTCCTTTGCGTACAAAGCCGCTTCCACCGGCACCGTGTTGATGCCCGTATTGGAGGAAATGAGGATCGTGTCGCCCGCGCGCAGCCCCGCCTTGCCCAGCACCTCGGCCGCTTTGCCGGGCATGCGCTCCATATGTGTGCTGGTGATCGCGCCGGTATGAAGCATCAGCTCGTCCGAGAGGATGGGATTCACCGGTACGAGCCCTCCGCTGCGGTAGAACATCTCCTCCACGATCATGTGGGAATGGCCCGTGGAAAACACGTGCAGCAGGCCGCCGCCGTCTATGGACGCATACGCCGCTCGGGCGGCTGCGTCCATGGCCGCGCCTTCCTCCTGCTCGATCTGTGCCAGCATCGTATATATTTTATCCAAATATGTATCGTCCGGCAATTGTTTTGCGGTCATCCTTGACCTTCCTTCCTGAAAAAGGGCGGCGGAAACCGCCGCCCTTTCCCCCATTGCTTTATTTGCTCAAAATCGGAGCCGCCTGTTCATCCACGCGCTGTGCAAACTCCTCCGGCGAGACGGCGCCGGCCCACAGGGACTCGCATTCTTTCTCAAACATGTTCTGGAACTCCGAGCCGTTCAGGTTCGTGGGATACGGCACGGCCGTCTCCAGGGCCTGTACGAAATACTTGTTGTACGGCGTTTTCGCCTCGAATTCCGTGGTATCCACCATCGTGGAGGCAGGCAGGCCGTAGTTCATATCCAAAGCGATCTGCTGGCCCTCTTTGCCGGAGAGGAACTCCACCACGCGCCAGGAAAGCTCGGGATTCTTGGCGGTCTTGGGAATGACCCAGGTGTTCACAAACGAGGACGTTTTGCTGACGCCGTCCATATAGGGCATGGGCAGCACGGTATACCCGGTGCCGTTTGCGTCAAACGTAGAGGCGGTGGAGAGCGCGCCGAGCTGCATGGCCACCTTATTTGCCATAAAGGGGGCGAACTCGCTGTCGCCGAACTGCGCGGCCTGCGTGGCCGACGGACACACCTTGTAGGTATTGTACAGGTCATACATGAACTGAACGGCCTTCTGGGTGTTTTCGTCGGTGGAAAGCACGCTCGCCTTGCCGTCCTCACTGTACAGCTCACCGCCGAACGCCGCAATCATGGCGAAGGTTTGGTCAGTCCAGTTTGCCCAGTAATAACCCCACTGGGCATCCGCGCCGCTGCCCTTGGTGAGCTGCTTGGCGATCTCGACGAACTCGTCCATCGTCCAGGTATCGGCCGGGATCTCGATGCCGGCGTCTTCAAACATCTTGGTATTGAGATACATGACCTTCGGGGTAACGTCGCGGGCCGCGGCATACATGGTGCCGTTCACGGTCAGGGCGTCCTTCACCACGGGGTACAGAGCGTCCTTATACTCCTGGCTGGCCAGATCGTCCAGCGGAAGCAGCATACCGTTCAGCGCATAGCGGGGCACCTGGTCCATGGCCAGCATCATCACGTCGGGGATCTCGCCGCCGGCCAGCTTTGTAACCATGGTATCGGCATATTGGCTGGGAATGGTGACGAATTCCAGCTTGATATCCGGATTCGCCGCTTCAAAATCCTGCTGCATCTTCTGCAAATGTTCAAACTTCGTCACGTCCCACCAGGTGTAGACCTTCAGCGTGGTGGGGTCGGCCGGGGCCGCGGGTTCGGAGCCGGAGGCCGGAGCGCTGCCGGACGCAGCGGGCGCCGAGGACGGCGCACCGCCGCAGGCGGCCAGCGAAAACACAAACGCCAGGGCAAGAACAAGTGACAGAACTTTACGAATTGTCTTTTTCATGTTGATCCTCCATTGTATGATTTGATATGTCACGGCGCGGCGCGCCGTTCATTCCGGAAAGAGGCGTCATTTACCGCCGAAGCCCGAATTCATGGTAGAGGCCATGAACTGCTTTTGAAAGATGAGGAACACAATGACGATGGGCACGATGCTGAGGGATGCGCCCGCCAGAAGCACGGCCCAGTTGGGTTCCCACTCCTTCAGGTATTTCAGGCCCACGGTCAGCGTCAGCTTGTCGTAGTCGTTGATTACCAGCATCGGCCACAGAAATTCATTCCACACGCTGCGGAACGACAGGATGGCCGTCGTGGCAATGGCCGGCTTCGCATTTGGCAGCACGATGCGGAAAAACACGCCCAGCCGCGTACAGCCGTCGATGATGGCGGCGTTTTCCAAATCCTTGGGAATGCTGAGGAAAAACTGGCGGAAGAAAAAGATGTTGAACGCATTGGAGCCCGTGAACATATTCGTCAGGAACAGCGCCGCATATGTGTTGATGAGCTTCATATCCACAACGATCTTATAGTTGGGGATGAGGGTGACGTGGCTGGGGATCATCATCGTGGCGATGAACGCAAGAAACAAAATGTTCCTGCCGCGGAACTCCAGCCGCGTGAGCGCATATGCCGTGAGAGAGGCGACCGCGATCATGCAAAAAGGCATCGCGACGGACAAAAACACGGAATTGACCATAAACTTATCAAAGGGCAGCACCTGGAACAGGCGCTTGTAGTTCTCCATCGTGAACGGCCTGGGCCACAGCTCCAACGGATTACCGCCGTAAAGCTGCTCCGAGGATTTGAAAGAGGAGAGCAGCGACCAGACGAAAGGATAGATCATGATGACGCTGAGGACGACCATGAAGATGTGGTATACGGTGTTGCCCACGGTCTTGCGCGCGGACATGCCAAGCTGCGGTTTTTTCATGCTCATTCACCCCCCTGTTCATGGCGGAAGCGATACTGGACCAGCGTTACGATCATGATGAGCGCAAAGAATATCCATGCCAGCGCCGACGCGTAACCCATGTTGTAGTTGGTAAAGCCCTGCTCGTAGATATAGTACATGATGGTGCTGGTGGAGCCGAGCGGCCCGCCCTTCGTCATTACGAAAATGGATTCAAACATGTTGAACGCCTCAATCACCAGCAGGATGGCTACCACGAACGTTGTATTGGAGAGCATCGGCACCGTAATGCGGATAAATTTCTGCCATCCTGTGGCGCCGTCCACATCCGCGGCTTCGTACAATGTCTCCGGGATGGTCTGCAGCCCGGCAAGGAACATCAGCATATAATAACCGCTCATCTGCCACACGCGCATGATAACGAGCGCGGGCTTGCTCCAGGCCGGGTCGCCCAGCCACAGCGGCACATCATTCAGGCCGATGGCAGTGAGAATGTTGTTCAGGATGCCCATGTCCGGGTTGAAGATCCACAGCCACACCATGCTCACCGCGACGGTGGACGTGATGCTGGGCAGGAACAGCGCTACACGGTAGCCCTTTGTCAGCCTGCCCGCCTTTTTGTTGATGAGGATGGCCAGCAGCAGCGACACCACCAGCACAATGGGCACCAGCGCAACAACAAAATAGAACGTATTGCCGAAATACGGGTAAAAGTACTGGTCGTCCGTGAACGCCTTGACGTAGTTCTGCAGGCCCAGCCAGTTCGGCTTGCTGAGCAGGTTGTAATCGGTGAAGGATAAGTACAGCGAATACAGGATAGAACCGAAGGTGAAAATGCTGAACCCGATGAGCGCCGGTGAGACAAACAGCCAGCCCGTGCAGGCCTCGCGCCGTTTCAGGTTGAACCTGCGCCGTCCGCCGCGCTCTGATCTACTTTTTTCCGTCATGAACCTCTGCCTTTCCTCATTTGATTTAAGCTGCAACAAGACAAGTTGTCATGTTGTTATAACAATACCGTTCAAAAAATTTTTCGCGGGCGCAGCCCAGCCGCAGGCGGGGCAGGCCCAGCGAAAGTTTACTTTTCCAGAGTGACGTTAAAGATATATTTATCCCCGCGGTAAATGGAATCCACATACTCAAAGGGCGCGCCGTCCATACCGTACGTAGTGCGGGAGATGCACAGCACCGGCATTCCTGTTTTGATTTTCAGCAGCTTCGCATCATGGGAGCTGGCCGCTCCGGCCTGGATGCTCTGCACCGCCTTGCTGCATTCGCAGCCGTATTGCTCCTTGAGCAGCGCGTACAAAGATTTGCTCAGATCCTGCGTTTCAATGCCCGCGAAACGGTAAAAGGGCATATGGACCTTCTCCACAGCCATGGGGACGCCGTCCGCGCAGCGGATGCGCGTCAGAAAATAGATCTTCTGGGTGACGTCGATGTTCAGCGCCTTTGCCACTGCCTCCGTGGGCAGCATCAGGCTCTGTTCCACAAGGATGGTGGACGGTTCCAGCCCCAGGCTGCGCATCTCGTCGCTGAAGCCGATCAGGTGATTGAGCTGCATTCCCGCCTTCTTGGATGCGACAAAGCTGCCCTTTCCCTGCACTTTGTAAATATATCCCGCCTGTGCCAGGCCGTCCAAAGCCTGGCGCACCGTGATACGGCTCACGCTGAACAGCGCGCCGATGGCCTCTTCCGTGGGCATCTGCTGCCCCTCCGACAGCTTGCCCGCGTCGATCATTCCCTGATAATAATTGATAATC
>UMIK01020238.1_pt1 | contig 11862 bp, 6 predicted proteins | sample 1965791 | NCBI WGS metagenome assembly UMIK01 (sample SAMEA4836126, study PRJEB28245) | human gut metagenome | biome: gut microbiome; material: fecal sample | place: Denmark | collected 2008 | reverse complement strand
GGAAAGGAGATAGACATCACTTTCAAGATTCGCCATACTCCCGAATTTACGAAAGGGAAACTTGTGCAGGAAGGAGAGAGGCAGTTCCGTATCTTGTCTTCTGAAAAGTTGCAAGGCATTGCCCCCGGACAGTTCGGAGTTGTTTATGATGAGGCTGCGCAGGTTTGCGTGGGGAGTGGGGAAATCGGATGAAGAGCTTCTTGCAGGGATTGACGCCGTGAAGTAGATTATTTTTAGATATAATATTCCGCCAAATCCACAATCCCTGCCCGCATCGCATATTTAGTCGCTTCGTGCACATTATTCACTCCCAGTTTCCGGAAGATATTTTTGCGGTGGCTGTTAATAGTATGGAAGCTTAGATTTTTTTCCGCTGCAATCTCTTTCGTTGTTTTCCCCAGTGCAATTTCTTTCAGGATATTCTTTTCCGTTTGCGTCAGCAAATGGTCTTCTGTCATTGTGCCGGCTACAGGAGAAGCAGCGCCTGAAAGCAGCAGGTTGCTGACATGATTGCAGATATACCGTTGTTTACGGCCGGCACATTGGATAGCAGTCATGATTTCCTCTTTTGAATTATCTTTCATCACTACCCCGAAAGCCATACTGCTGAACAATACCTGGCGGAGAAAATTAATACTTAACTCATCCGAGAACAGAATCCAGTCGACCTCTTTGAATCTTTCCTGCAAGACAATCAGCTCATCCGCCCCGGCAAAATCGAATAGCGTATAATCCAGCACTACCACCGCTTGCGGATACAACCGGAGCTGCTGAATCAGTTCTGCCTTGTTGTCAGCTTCTAAGAGGGTGGCAACATCTTTCTGCTTGCTTAGCAGAAACATCATCCCCGCTTTACTGATGTCCTGATTGTCTGCGATGATATATTCTCTCATAGGAAATTAATGAATTAAAAAAACTCCGCTACAAATGTACGCATTTTGCGCGATTTGTAGCGGAGTTGTTCCAAGATTCTTGTATCCCGATTACCAGGAACGTCCTTTGAAGATGTTGGACTGGTCGAGCGGAATGATATTTCCGTTCAGTGTCAGGTTATTGTTGCTGAAGTTAGGGCTGATTGTAACTGAAGCGTTGTTGTCTCCGTTGCTCATGGTGATAAATACTTGAGCGGAGATACCGATACCTTGAACGCTGAATGAGCAGTTCACATTACCTTTCTTGTCGACATTCATCTTCATGTCCGAAGAATTACCGTCTACTGTGACACCACCGATTCCGTTAGGGCCGGGATAAGGAGTGTTGAAAGCAGTCTGTACTGTGGCTCTGTTGCCGTTCATCAGAACGAAGTTAGTGTTTGAAGTAACAAAAGCGCTCATGCCATTGCGGAATATTACCTGATTGGCTTCCAGAACGAACTGTTTATTCTTCAAAGCCTGTACGGCTTGTTGATAAGCTGCCATGTCCTGCACCTGTTCTTCGGCACGGAGTTTAGCTCTTTCCGCATCTCTTTGAGTTTTTCTTTCTGCGCGGCGTGCTGCTGCGTTACTTTCCTGTGCATACATCATCGTGCTTGCACTTACTAATACTAATGCTAATAATGCAATAAACTTTTTCATAACTTTTTTTTGTTTAGGTTTAATACGTTGTCCGTTTATTGCAAAAACAAAGTCTGTGCCAGATTGTTCACGAGCGTCGCGCAATTTTATATCCGATCGCTGCGACGGCAATACTCATTAAAGGGCTGATAATGTTGAAAAAACAATAGGGAAGATATACCAATGTGGGGACGCTTAGTATTGTAGCCTGCGTCATCCCGCAGGTATTCCAGGGGATCAGCACGGATGTAACGGTTACTGAATCCTCGGTCGTCCGGCTCAGCAAACAACTTTCGTAACCTTTTTTAGCATAAATGTCGCGGAACATATTTCCGGTCAGAATGATACTGATGTATTGGTCGGCAGTTGCCAGATTGAGGAACAACCCGGAACAAACCGTAGCTCCCACCACGCTGACTGTTTTCTTCATAAAACGGACAAAGATAGAAGTGATACTTCCCAACATACCGCTGGCTGTCATCGCCCCGCCAAAGCACATGGCACATAAGATCAGCCAAATCGTATTCATCATGCCGGACATGCCACGTGTAGCGATTAAATCTGTCAAAACGGCATTATCTGTGTGCAGACTTGTACTTCCGTAGAAGGTCATCATCAGTCCTTTGAACAGCGAATCGAAGCCGGAGGTAGCCATTCCCGAAATCTCCTGTAATAAATCCGGTTGAAATATCAGGGCAAAGATGCCTGCCAGCAATGTTGACAGGAACAGCGTAATGATAGAAGGTACCTTACGTGCAATCAATATTCCCGTGGCGACCGGAACAATCAGAAGCCATGGTGTGATATGGAACTTCTCATTCAGTGCGGCGGCCACCTCCGTGATATGTTGCGTATTGTTGGCATCATGTGAGAATCCCGCTACGGTGAAAATAATCAGGGTAATGACAAGAGAAGGAATCGTGGTTATCATCATGTAGCGGATATGGCGGAAGAGGGGAGTGTCTGTGACGGAGGCTGCCAATATGGTAGTTTCCGACAATGGAGATACCTTGTCGCCAAAATAGGCACCGGAGATAATCGCTCCAGCAATCCAACCTTCTTCAAATCCCTGCGCCCTACCGATCCCCATTAATGCGATACCGATAGTGGCAATTGTAGTCCACGAACTTCCGGTCATGACTGAAATCAGTACGCAGATAATGCAGGTGGATGCAAGGAAGAAACTTGGGTGGATAATCTGCATTCCATAATAAATCAGCGTAGGCACTACACCGCTAATCATCCAGATACCGCTGAGCGCACCAATAATCAGCAGGATGATGATAGCAGTTGTCACTCCGGCTACGTTGTTTGTAATAGCCAGCTCGTAGTCTTTCCATGGAATTTTGTAGAATGCCATGCCGATAAGGATACAGACTGCGGTGGTAGTAAGCAGTGACACTTGGCTGCCGCCACTCAGTGCGTCGCTGCCGAAAGTATGGATAGTAGCGAATAATAATAGAACAAGTACAATAATCGGTATCAGTGATACGAGTGGGGAAGGAGCTTTTTTCATGCTAAATTCTCTAATCCTTTTTTTGTTGTTTAGCTGATATTTATTTTTGGCTGCAAAGATACAACAAAAAGGTGGAAATCTTTTGCATTATGGGAGCGGGCAATAAAAATTATTATAAGTTTATATTTTCTTGGAATATAGAAAGAGCTAACCTTTAGTTGAGCATGGTTTTACGTTTCAGCCACCAATAGCGGATGAAAAGTATTCCTGTCAGAATCAGCGCAATGGATAATCCGGTGTAGAAGACAGAGATAAAACTTTCGGGTAGCAAATGGAAGCTTCGGATCGTAATTCCGAGAGAAATCATGAATATCATGATTATCCAGCTTTTTACATCGAAGAAAGAGAAAGGACAGTTGCGGGTTTCTTTCTTCTGTTCAATCCGGCGGGTATGCTTGTAGTAGAGTCTTTTAAAAATCAGTACGAAGAATAACAGGAAAACGATAGTGGCTTCCCCTATCTTAAACATCCAGTCGTGTGAGTTGTTCATCCAGGTGACGATTCCTATCCGCAGGATGTTTCCGCCCGCAATAATCCAGACGGTACCGGCTATGATTAGTAAGATTTGTCTGTTAACTCCGTACTTCATAGTTTACTGATTTTTTGTATTAAACGGTTTTATCATCCATTTTGTTGACTCACTTCTTAAAGAAAATCGTAATTAATAGAGAAATACCGGTTAAAAGGACTCCGATACCGATAACGCCGTGCCAGCCATACAGTTGCCAGAAACTTCCGGCAAGGAATGTTCCCATGGAGCCACCGATGAAGTAGGTAGTCATGAAAATTGTATTGATACGGTTCGAAGCGCGGGGATTCAGTTCGAAGATACTCGTCTGGTTACTGAGTTGGATGCATTGCATTCCTATATCAATCATGATAATGCCGGCGATGATTCCGGCGTAAGTGTTTTCTCCGACGAAGAACAATAACCAGGACAAAAGAATCAATCCGCAGCCGATGAAGTTGAAGCGGCGAACGCCTACCCGTTTTACATATCTTCCCACAAAAGAAGCTGTTAATGCTCCGGCTACTCCGCAAAGTCCCAGCATACCAATCACGTCGCTATTGGCGAAGAATGGAGCTTGTCCCATTTTGAAAGCGAGGCAGGACCACATGGCGAGGAGCGAACCGAAGTTCAGGGCGGCCCGGATAGAGTAGATGCGTAGTTGCGGAAACTCTTTCACCAAAGCCAGCAGGGATTTCATCAGGTCGCTGTACTTTCCCCGGAAGTTGGTCTGAATGTTGGGAAGAACTTTCAGTACGACAACCGCACAGACAAACATCATACCTGCGGCAATATAATACATCTCCCGCCACCCGAACAGTTCACCGACGAATCCGCTGACGACGCGTGAAGCCAGGATGCCGGTCAGTAATCCCGATAAGACGATTCCTACATTTCTGCCTTTATGCTCCGGACGTGAAAACTGGGCGGCCATGGGAATGAATATCTGTGGAATCATAGAACAGGCCCCCGTAAGGAATGAGGCAACAAGTATCACATGGATATTATGCGCCAGGGCAATCGTCAATAGTGAGAATATAAGGACGAGGAAGTTGGCAAGGATAATCTTCTTGCGTTGGTATAAATCACCCAAGGGAGTGATAAACAATAGTCCGGCCGCATAACCTATCTGCGTGACCATGGCAATCAGGTTAGTTCGGAACTCTGATATGCCAAGTTCATGGCGTATCATATTTAGCAGAGGTTGGACGTAATAGATATTGGCTACCGAAATACCCGCCACAATAGCAAGTGTCCAGAGGATAGACGCCGGTAGTCCTCCGTTTTCTTTTAATGGCTGTTTTCTGCCGCACAGATAAAAAATAAGCTGTTTATTCGACGAAGAAAGTAGTAGAAACTGTATTGCCCTCATCGTCTACTGCTGTCAGTGAATGTTTACCGGGAGTAGGTTGCAGGGAAATCTTGTGGAAGTCCTGCGTTTGCGTCTGATAAGTTTCATCGAGGTGCCAGAAGATCGTTGCGTCAGGATTGCTATGAGCCAGTTCCACCGTTATAAAACCTTTACTGCCATCCATTTGTCGGGGCAGTTTGATACGGGCGTTCATCGGAGGATAAATAAATTGCATTGCTTGGAAGGTGTCTTCCCCACAGCCGGGTTTGAAAGGCGGAAGCGACTTGTATTCCGGGTGATGTTGTTTGTAATACCATTCCCATACGGGTGGCAGGACAAACCAGGATTTCTGAATAGTAGGCTCTGTATTTGCACAGTTTTCATAAATACGCCGGCTTTCATCGGCGGATAGTGTGACAAGGTGATGATAAGGGCAAGCTTCTGTCCGCAGTCCGGCGGGCAGAACTAGCAATGTATCTATATCTTCACAAAATCTTCCTTTCAGGTGCCCGGACTGGTGGCATACTTCTGCATCAATGAAAACTCCTGTCGGGCGTTCGAACCATGACGATGAAGGGAGATAATTGAATATGTCGAATAACACGGGACCTGCTGTTTGTGCGCCGACTAATCCGGGCTTTCCCTCTCCGGTTGCATTTCCTACCCATACGCCGACTGCATAACGTGGAGTTACACCCACTGCCCAGGCGTCACGGAAACCATAGCTTGTTCCGGTTTTCCATGCAACCGGCTGCATGGAAGGGATAGCTTTCCAGTCAATTTCTTCGGGGCGGTTGACTTCTTTCAAAGCGTTGAATGTCTGCCACACGGCACCTTTATCCCAGATACTTTTATGCTGTACGGCCCTGTTTTTAGTATCTTCTTCTACTATCATTCTCGCTTCCGCTTCTTTGGAGGAAACGGGAGTTTCTGAATCCGAATGTCCGGTGACAAGGCTTCGCCCCATTTGCGCATAGGCGTTCGTCACGTCCCATAACGTAGCTTCCGCTCCTCCTAAAATCAATGATAACCCATAATGGGAGGATGGGCGACTGATCGTTTTGAATCCTATTTGTTGCAGGAAGTTGTGGAACTTGGGTACTCCGTATCTTTGCAGCATGGTTACTGCCGGGATATTCAATGAGCGTGCCAATGCTTCTGAAGCGGGTACGGCTCCTTCATATTGCATACTGAAGTTCTGTGGAGTATACCCGTTGATGTTGACAGGCACATCCGGCAATAGCATATCGGGCAACATACTTCCTTCCTGCAACATGGCATAATATAAGAAAGGTTTCAATATACTGCCAGTGCTTCTGGGAGCCTGGATCACATCTACCTGATTTCCTCCTTGTTTCCGGTCGAAATGTACATTCCCGCAGTAAGCCACTACTTGATTGGAAGGAATGTCAATCACAAGAATAGCCAGGTTACGAATGTCACTCCGATTGAATTCATTGCTCCAGCGTTCGGCCAAATCCTCTATATGAGTCTGCATTCCTTTGTCGATAGTCGTGCGGGAATACCGGCCGTTTCTTTCCTGATAGAATCGGCTGACCAGATGCGGCGCTATCTGAGGTAAGGGATGAGGTTCGTCAGGCAGCGGTTCGCTGACAGCCAGTTCATAGGTCGATGAGTCGATAATCTCTTTATCAAGAAGCTGTTTCAGGAGACGGTTTCGTTTGGCAAGTAGTGTTTTTCGTCCTTTCGACAAATGAATGATGGCGGGGGCATTGGGCAGGACGGCGAGCATGGCGGATTCTGCCCATGATAAATCCTCGGCAGAGTGACCGAAATAACGCCAGGATGCTGCATTCAATCCTACTACATTTCCTCCGAAAGGTGCGTGTGATACATACATCGACAGGATTTCTTCTTTTGAAGCACGAAATTCCAACCGGGTGGCAAGAATCATTTCAATCACTTTCTCTCCGAAAGTTCGTGACTCATTGCGGGCCAGGCGGATCGTCTGCATTGTGAGGGTACTGCCTCCGCTGACGATACGTTTGTTTTTTAGATTCTGATAAGTAGCTCTCCCTATGGATAACGGGTCTACTCCCCAATGATAATAGAAATTCTTGTCTTCGAAAGTAATGAGGCATTGCCTGATTTTCTCGGGTGTCGTCTTTCGTGGAGGAAATCTCCATTGACCGTCGGAAGCGATACGTGCTCCTAATAACTCTCCATTTCTGTCTGTCACAACGGTAGAGTAGGGAACATGAAACAGTTGCCGGGGAAGACAAAAGATATATCCTATCACTAAAAGAGTAATAATGCCGAGCAATACTCTTTTAGTGACGGATAAATGTTTGAAGAAATTCAATATCTTGTCTCCCATGAACCGAGTTTGTTCCATGCACAGAATCTACATTAGCGGCTGACTGTGGTTCTTCCCGCTTTGCTTCGTGCCTGTACATTGACGTCATACATCGCTTCACACTGAACAGCCGGAAGGATAAAGTTACCCGCATAGGTAGCTTGCAGCCTGATTGTAAATATCTTCGTTTCGCCCCGGCGCAGATTGAAATAAGTCAATACACGATCGTCGCGGATATCCTGATAAGTATATTGGCCGCTCACATTACCGGACGAGTCGGTTGTCTCTTGTGGCTCTGCTTCGGGAACCGTCATTCTCTCGTTATACACTTCCCAGCCGGACGGGATGATGTGAGTCAATGCCAAGTTGGTGTAATCGGTGGTCCCGCTTGTGTTGGATATCGAAGCAATAGCCGTGAAGTCCGTTCCCTGCCGGATATCGTTGACAGACATCGGTTTACCATCCATACTTGCATACCTGATATCCATACGAAGATTGTCGGAAATAGCCGGCAACGTATCATTCAACAACTGTGTACGTGTAATAAGGTCTACGCTTAGTGCTCCCTTGCCTTGATTCTTTACGGCAACCGTTCCTGATTTGGGAGAAGTGGAAATCTCTTTCTCGAAGACGGCTTTAGCCGATTTTACGGCAGGTTGTTGTTTGCCGTTCCATGTCCAGGTGAAGTCTAACGAGCCGGACAACTTCTCCGCCAGGCGTCCCATTGCCATAAGGGCGAAAGCGGTGGACTGTGTGCTGAACCAGTTCTCTTGTGACAGATTCTTTGAAACGACTTTCGCTTGCTGTAAAGCATCCCGTTCCCGGTTCATCAGAAGTAATGTTTCCAAGATCATCGCTTCATCCCGGTCGGACGAACCGTAAATCTGATTCATGGAAGAGTAGGGGATGACTGTTGTCTCTGCATTGTACACTAGTTCTTCGGCAGGCTTCATCTTGCCCGTCAGTGCGTAGGCAGCTGCCAGTCTCCATTTAGCTTGGATAGATAATCCCGGTTGTTCTTTCATCCGGTTCATGGCGCCATATTCCGGTGCACCGGCCAGAGCCAGGGTATAGAGGCGGAAAGCCTGTTGCAGTTCTGACTGCCATTGTTGCCAGTTGTTTGCCTCTTGAGGCATACGCCAATTTTGTGCGGCAGCACGTTGGAAGCGTTTCCACTTGTTCAATACATTTGCATGGACGGCATAGCCTTTCTCCTGCGCCAGTGTTAAGAACATTCCTGTGTAAGAACTGATCCATTCGTCAGCAACGGCATTTCCCGGCCAGTAGACAAATCCTCCGTTGGGGAGTTGGCGGGCGTAAATCTGACGGATCGCTTCTTGTACATTTGCTTTTATCTTCTCTGCCTCCCGGGTATCTATTGTTTTGAACTGAGCGATAAACAGGAGTGGCAGTGCTTTTGAAGTCAACTGTTCCGTGCAGTGGTGTTGATAGTTATATAAGAAGTCGAACCGACGGCTGATGTCTACTGATGGAATGCGCGATACTTCCAGTTTTATCTGGTTGTTTGCAGACAAACTTCCTAACTGATAGGATAATTCTTTGTTCTGTCCCGTTTCTATCCATTCGCTGCTGCGTAATGTAACTATCGGATTCGGATTCCGTACTTCTATTTCAATGGTTTCTTTGGTTTGTTGTCCGCCACCGCTTGCCGTCAGTTTGATGGTTGCCTTTCCGGTTTTGTTGCCAGTCTTTAAAGTAAAGAACACAAGTTGGTCGCCGGGCCGGTTGAAGGTGAGCGACTGTTGATGGGAACCTTCTATCTGAACTCCACCACCGGACGCCTGAAGCGATACGGTCACATTCTTCACTTGTTTTTCCATAGCGAAGACATTGACCGGAACAGTGATTTCTTCCTGAATACTAAGTACGCGCGGCAAAGTGGAGAGTAACATTAATGGTGTCCGTACAAATGCAGTCTTTTCTGCATTCCCGTAAGCTCCGTCCTGTCCTGCCACTACCATGGCACGTACCGAACCCACATACATCGGAAGTTTCAATGTATGCGTCTGCTGCCTGCCCTTTTCCAAATAGAATGGCCCTATAAACTTCACTACGGGTTTGAACCGGTTCGCTTTTGCGTCGGCCGGTTTGAGCGTTGCATCTCCACCAACGCTGAAAAGTGAACTGTAAGCTCCGGCAGAAGCTCCCAATACATTGTCGTACATATCCCAAGTGCGGATACCGAGTGCCTCGCGTGAATAGAATTCATTCCAGGGATCAGGTGTCTTGAAATTGGTTAGATCCAATAATCCGTCATCAACAATAGCTAATGTGTAAGTCATCGGTTTCCCACTTTTTTCGCTGACTGTGACGTTGAAGTCTGTCTCCGGTCGCAATACTTCCGGCATCTGTATCTGAGGTTGCAGAACAGTCTGGCGGTTGGTGACAAATACCGGAGCAATGCCATACATACGGATCGGTAAATCATTTATTGTCTGTGCATGAGGTTGTAGCAGACTGATGTGCAGATATACGTTCGGAGTCATTTCCGGAGTAATCTCAAATGTATATTTCGTGTCTCCCTCGTTGGTTACCTCTATCCATTCCCGGTGCAATACGGACGAACCGTTTTCTATGGATACCAACGCACGCCCTCCGGCAGCCGCAGGAATAATTGCCGTAGCTGTTTCTCCTATCTCGTAAGAGTCTTTATCCAGCGAGAAAGTAAGCATCTTGATACCGCTGGGATCGGTCTTGTTCGAACGTCCCCGTGATTCCGGCCAGTCTACATAGATGGTTCCTCCGGTGGCGTGGCCACTATCTTTGTCTTTTACATATACGAGATAGCGTCCCCAAGACGGATAATCGACACGGAATTTAAATGTTGTTTTTCCTCCGCTGGTCTGCAATTTACCACTGGCTACGGGGGTAATGGAACTATTGTTGATGTAAGTGCCGAAAGACTCTTCGCTGTTTTCCCACCACCAGCTCCAACTGATGCGGTATATCTTATATTCCAGGTTGGAACGGTTCACCGGCTGTCCTTGCGAATTAACGGTCACGATATCAAAGACGTGGTCTTTATCCGTTTCGATATATTTTCCTTTCGGTTGATTCAGATTGATTCCTACGTAAGATACAAATGGGGAGAACGGAATGCTTTGTGTATAGATGCTGGCGTCTCCTCCCGGTTCGAATACCCGGGTGGTGAAGGTCGCATTCAGCATACCCGGTGCATTTGTTGCTGCTGGAACTTTCAACGTGACTCCTGCTTTTCCTTCCGCATTAAGTATGCCATCGAACACATCCGTTTTAATGGTTGTGAAATCCGTAGCAGGATCGTTGAATATATATTGTCCGTAGTTCTTGAATTGCGTGTTTACTTTGGACAAAGACATTTCCACTTTAGCTTTCAATTTGGAGGCAGTGGCTCCCGTCAGCCACGCAGAAGCGAGCGGAACAGTGACATTTTTGTCTGTTGATTGAAGAATCTTCGGTAGCGTCAGATTGATTTTCAGTCGGTTGGGCTTTATCGTTTCAATACGCAGGCCTTTGTGGAAAGTAGTTCCTCCTACCTTTATATATGCATTCCAAAGACCGGTCGGGTCACCGGCTTGCGTAGGAACATCAAACGTGTAGAATCCGTTCATACCTTGTGTGGAAATCATTTTGGTATAGAACTGCCCTTTCGGATTATAGATTTCGAGTGCTACGGGATGTTTGTCCGGTATCCTCTTTTCCCGGTCTTCCAATATGAAGGAGATGTGTAGTGTATCTCCCGGTCGCCATACACCTCTTTCACCATAGATGAATCCTTTCAGTCCTTTCTGAATCTCTTTTCCTCCTACATCGAACCGGCTGACAGACTGTTCTTCACCGTCTACTACGCGAACATAAGCCTTTTGTTTCTCCGCTTCTGCCACAACGATGAAGGGTGTTCCTTTTGAGCTGATTTCAACAAAACCCTCTCCATTCGTTTCCCCTTTTCCTATGGGTTGCAATTGGAAGTTGTAAACCGTTACCTGTGCTTTTCCTACCGGATTTGTATCCAATATGTTACTTACGGCAATCCATAGTTTATTCAGAGAATTACGTTTCACGATCATTCCCAGATTAGAGGCAAAAACGTTGCAGGCGGCAGCCCGATCCGAATTCATATAATAGGAAGGGTGACAGGGATTATCCCGTTCTTTCCATCGGTATACACTCCAGTCCATTGTTCCGCCGTTATAGTAATAATAGGCTTCGGGCGTATCCCAAACCGCTTCATCCGCTTCGGACAAGGCACTTCCGCTTACTTTCATCAAACCGTCCGGCGTATTATTGTCAGCGAACTTAATCTCCTGATTGTCGACTCCGCCGCATGGATAAGCAGAGTATTCCTGGCGGAAAGAGAGTATCACCCGGTAAATGGCTCCCGGTTCCTGACGAATCAATCCGGCAAGGTCTATCGAATAGTTTTCCCAGTTATAAATATCTTTTGAGGTATCTTTGCCCAGCCATAATGTTTTCTTGTATACCAACCGTCCCGAACGGCGTAATTCATTAGCGGAAGCAAGCGAATTGGTTTGCATAAACATCAGCACATTATTTTCAAAGATACGAATCACGCTTAAGTCCACAGCATACAGGTTTACAGCCCGGAATGGGATAATC
>UMIK01025776.1_pt1 | contig 12168 bp, 10 predicted proteins | sample 1965791 | NCBI WGS metagenome assembly UMIK01 (sample SAMEA4836126, study PRJEB28245) | human gut metagenome | biome: gut microbiome; material: fecal sample | place: Denmark | collected 2008 | reverse complement strand
CGCGCTCCTCGGGGTTCGGTGTACAGCACGCCCCGAAGCACCCGGCGGGACTTTCTACGGCACACGCCGCCGCCGTGTAAAGAGAATATATTATAAACATCCAGGCAACCGCAAGCTTGTAATTGCCGGTTTTTGGAGCAATAAATACGAGCATTGCAACTATTGCCATCGGGATAACGCCGAAGCCTATCCAAGGGCGGATTTTGCCCCATTTGGTTCTCGTCCTGTCAACGAGATAGCCGATGACAAGCTCGCAAACCGCGCCGACTATTCCGGCAAAGCCGAATACATAGGCGAGCATTTTGGTTATGGAGGCTGGGTCTATACCGCTTCCCTTAAATGCGAAATCATTGAAGAACGTATAGGTGTAATCGGGCATCCAGCCGGTGAGAAGACTGACGCCGAAAAGACCTATGCCGAAAGTCCATATTTCGGACTTTCTCATGTACCTTTTCATAAAAGACCTCCTTAATAAAAAGAAAAGGATGCCGAAGTGTCAGCACCCTTCAAAGACATAACAAAAATTATATCCCAAAAAATAATATAATTCAACTGATATATTTTACAAAAACGTCAGTAAAAATTTTACAATTTAACGCATTAAAGAGCGGCAAGCTCTTTTTCGTCTCTTTTGGGAGACGGACGACCTGTGTTTTCGTAGAAGGTTGAATTTGCGGGAATTACAAAATTCAATGCAGACGGCATTATTTCAAACGTGCTTTCCTTGACGTACTCGCATTCTCCGTCAACGTTTACTGCGGCAAGCTCCTTGCTTTCTATATGCATTTTTTTACCGCGCAAAAATGTGGTGAAGTCCCAATCGAGGTGCTCACCGCGCTTATATGCGTTTATGAGCCCCGCAAGCTTCAATCTGCCTACGGTTTTGCGGACTATTATAAAGTCGAGCAGGCCGTCGTCTGGAATGGCTTTCGGCGCACCCATATATCCTCCGCCGTACCAGCGCGAATTTCCACAGAGCGCAAACAGCATTGTACCCTCTATCACCCTGTCGTCGTCAACGGTTACCTTAAATTCGCTGTTAAGGCGCTTGCCGAGGCAGTAGAGGAGCGACGCGGTATATGCGGCTTCGCCCGTTATGAGCGGTATTTTTTTGAAATAAGCCTGCTTTGCACAGACCTCCGCGTCAATTCCCATTGAGCACTGATTAACTGCAACCTTATCGCCGCATTTGATGAGGTCAAGCTTATGTACGCTGCCGTTTACCTGCGAATCAAGGTTTGTGAGGTCTTCTCTTTTTCCGAAAAGTCTTGCAAAATCATTACCCGAGCCTAAGGGCAGAGACGCGACCTCGGCGTTCGGGTACTTGTATGCTCCGTTTACGACCTCATACAACGTGCCGTCGCCTCCGCAGGAATAAAACCTTACCGGTTCGCCTCGCTTTGCGATTTCCTCAACATATTTCATTCCGTCTCCGCTGAATTTAGTGACGTAAAGCTGAGCGTCAAGCTTATGTGTTTTACAGTAGCTGTTAATGACCGGGATTATTTTTTTCGCGGCTTTCCCTTTACCGGCAGTAGGGTTAATTATAAAAATATGCTTCATAATAACTCTCCAATTATAATACAACTTAAAAAAGTAAAATGCAGATTTTATTTAAAGTAAAAATACAACTGACATTTAATCATGCCGTTATATAGCTTACGCCTTTTATCCGCTTTTCTGCCGAAGGACTCTTCAAAAGTCTCCGACGGGCTTATTATGCTGTACGACCAACCGTGCTTTCTCGGAAATACCCTTCCCATTGACCGTATTAAATCGTCTACCTCCTTTTGCGACAGCATTCTTTCACCGTAAGGCGGGTTTGTGATAACCGTGCCCTTTTCGGATTTCGGCGCAAAATCTCTTATGTCAGCGCGTGCAAACTCAATTTTGTCGGCAACTCCGGCGCGAATCGCATTCTCCTTTGCCGTTTCAAGGGTTTGCCTGTTTATATCAAAGCCGTATGCTTTAAAGTCGCTTTCGGTAATTATTTCACTCTCTGCTTTTTCACGCTCGCTCTCCCAAATTTCATACGGGATAAACGGGAACCGCTCGGAGGCAAAATGACGTTTAAGCCCCGGAGCTATATTGTGCACAAGCATTGCGCCCTCTATAAGAATTGTTCCGGAACCGCACATCGGGTCGTAGAGAGTGTGGTACGGGCGCAGATGCGACAGAGCGCACATTGCTGCCGCAAGAGTCTCCTTGATAGGTGCTTCGTTTGCAACCGGGCGATAGCCGCGCTTGTGCAGGCCCATGCCGGTAGTGTCTATCATCAGGTGTACCTTGTTTTTCATTATCGAAAAATCTATCTGGAATTTTACACCTGTTTCCTCAAACCATTGTACGTTATATTTTGTTTTAAGTCTTTCGACGATTGCTTTCTTGATTATCGACTGACAGTCGCTGATGCTGAAAAGGTCGGAATTTACGCTGTGACCCTTGACGGGGAATTCGTCAAATTCTCCTATGAAATTTTCCCACGGGAGTGCCTTTGTGCCCTCAAACAGCTCCTCAAAAGAATGCGACTCAAAGGAGCCTACGACTATCATTATACGCTCGGAAAATCTTGAACGGATATTTGCGCGCGCTGCCAAATATTCGTCTCCCGAAAAGAACACTCTTCCGTTTTCGGCGGCGACGTTTTCCGCCCCCATTTTTTTAAGCTCGTCCGAAACAAGGCTTTCAAGCCCGAATATGCACGGAGCGGTAAAATTCATCTTCATAATTAGTCCTTTTAATATCAATGTTAGACTTTAGTATAATTGTTTAGCCTAAAAAAATCAATACCCACATATTGCGCTTAGGTTGTCAAGGCTTGGCGAATTGCGTCTTCTTGCTGATTTTACGGGATATTGATCAAACAAAAAAAGGCAGGGAAAAACCTGCCTTTTTCGGTAAATGTTTAAGCTTACTGCTCAACCTCGTAAACACTGACCTTTTTGCGGTCTTTGCCGAGTCTCTCAAACTTAACGGTACCGTCAACCTTAGCAAAAAGGGTGTCGTCGGAGCCTTTGCCGACGTTTGTACCGGGATGGATGTGAGTTCCGCGCTGTTTAACAAGAATGTTGCCTGCGAGAACGAACTGACCGTCCGCACGCTTAACGCCGAGTCTCTTGGATTCAGAATCACGGCCGTTCTTTGTGGAACCCATACCTTTTTTATGAGCGAACAACTGGATGTTTATTTTAAGCATTATTCAGCACCTCTTTCAATTTTGATGTAATTCGGATAAAGCTCGGAAAGCTCTTTCAAATGCAGCTCAAAGCCTTTTAAAAGGTCATTTGCCGCCGCAGCCTCGTCTTTTGAGAGGCGAATTCCGAGAAAGCCGTCCTTTTCGATTATTTCGGGATTTAACAGCATTATTTCGGTCAGCGTATTGACGGTCATATAAGAAGCCGACGAAACCGCCGAGCAAATTATATCCTTGCCTATTTCGGCACTGCCCGAATGACCGGATACGGAAAAACCCGTGATAATGTCACCCGAATAAACGAATTTTGCGGTTATCATTTTACTTACGCTTTGATGTCGGCTATTTCAACCTTGGTGTACGGCTGACGATGACCCATCTTGCGTTTCTCGTTCTTTTTGGGCTTGTAGGTGAAAACAACGACCTTTTTGCTCTTGCCGTTTTTAAGCACCTTAGCGCTTACCGAAGCACCGTCAACATAGGGTGCACCGACTTTGAGACCGTCGTCGCCGCCGACTGCGATTACTTTATCAAAAGTAATATCGGCATTTTCGTCTGCTGCAAGCTTTTCGATGAATATAACGTCGCCTTTTTCGACTTTATACTGCTTGCCGCCTGTTTCGATTATTGCGTACATTTTTTTACCTGCCTTAATATAGACTCGCTATCGGAGGCGGAAACTTCGCTTAGTAGTATGCGGACATACTGCCCCCTAATATGCGGCTATGATATTCTAACAGAACGATATGGCTTTGTCAAGACTTTATTGGATTCTTTTCCGCTTGCCGGACGGTGTTGAAAAGTATGCGGCATTATGCTACAATACTATTTATAATATAATGTGAGGGAGCTTTTAAAATGCCCGAGAAGAAAAAGTCAATCAGCAACAATAAAAGCGGCGTTAAAAGCGGCAATTGCCCTCTTTACAAAAAATGCGGCGGATGCCAGCTCCAAAATTTAACATATGAGCAGCAGTTACGATACAAGCAGGTAAAGTGCATAAGGCTGCTCGGAAAATTCTGCCGCGTCGGCGAGATCATAGGTATGGAAAACCCATATCACTATCGAAACAAGGTTCAGGCGGCTTTCGCTCTTGACAGACACAGCAATATAATATCGGGAGTCTATCAGTCATCGTCGCACAAAATAGTTCCTGTCACCGTTTGTATGACTGAGGACGAAAAAGCAGATGAGATAATAGGCACGATTCGCCGGCTTTTGAAAAACTTTAAGCTTCGCCCTTATAATGAGGATACGGGCAGGGGGTTTTTGCGCCATGTGCTTGTAAAGCGCGGCTTTAAAAGCGGCCAAATAATGGTGGTGCTCGTCACCGGAACAAGAGACTTCCCGAAGAAAAAGGACTTTGTTGCGACACTTTTGAAAATACATCCCGAAATTACCACCGTAGTGCAAAACGTAAACAATCAAAAAACAAGTATGGTTCTCGGCAACAGGAGCGAGGTGCTTTTCGGCGACGGATATATAACGGAGCAGCTCGGCGATTTCGTTTTCAGAATATCCCCGAAGGCTTTTTATCAGATAAATCCCATACAGACCGAGGTGCTGTATAATACGACGCTTGAATTTGCCGGGCTTACCGGTAAGGAAACCGTTATTGACGCATATTGCGGCACCGGAACGATAGGCATTTTCGCTTCGCCGAAGGCTAAAAAAGTGGTGGGTGTGGAGCTTAATCCCGACGCCGTAAAGGACGCACGCGTAAACGCAAAGCTTAATTCCGCCGAAAATACGGAGTTTTACAATGCGGACGCCGGCGAGTTCTTGGCGGACGCCGCTTCTTCAAACGAGAAATACGATGTTGTTATAATGGACCCTCCGCGCAGCGGAAGCACGGTAAAGTTCTTGAAATCTGTTGTAAAGCTCGCACCGAAAACCGTTGTGTATGTGTCCTGCAACCCCGAAACTCTTGCAAGAGATTTGATGTTTCTTGTCAGAAACGGCTATAAGGTCAAAAAAATACAGCCCGTCGATATGTTTCCGCATACAAATCATGTTGAGTGCGTATGTGCTTTGAGCAGACGGTAAATATTTGAAACTGAAACTGCATTTGAATGATTTTTGAGACTCGGCGTATAGTCGAGCCTCGTTTTTTGCGCTTTTCGGCGGTAAAAACACTATTTGCCGTTGTGTTCGAAAATTTGGTTGCATTTATTGCCGAAAAGGCATATACTTCGACATACTGCGCTCATTTCGGGCGAAACGCTCGGAACCGGGTGTACGTTCAGAAAGCTCTATACCGAGGAGGACGGGAGCTGTAAGGGCGAGGCATTTCTTCGCTGTATCAACGATGAGGATTTGGCAAAGGACTTGGACGCGCTGAAGGAAATAGCCGCCAAATACGAGGTGGAGATAGTCGTCAGAGACTCCGACAATGAGTATTATAAGCCCACTTCTCTTGAATGCGACGGCTATAAGTATGTCAGGAAAATCGTGCAGAGCGTATTTGACTACGCTGCGGCAGTTCCGTTTATTCTTCCTGCCGGAACGGATGCGAGAAGATTTACCGGACTTTCCGACTCGGTAATCAGATTTGCTCCCATTGACATTGACGGTCAGCAATATGCGTCGGTTCACAGCGAAAACGAGAACATAAATGTTGATAAAATTCCTTTGGCAGTAAAATTCTATAAGGAACTTTTGAGAAATTACAAATAATATTCTTAAACACACCCCGATTCGGCCGGCAAACGCTCGACTGAACCGGGGCGCTTTGATTTTAACCGGAAACAGTGGGATTGAATTTACAGACAAAACGGGGTATAATGTAAAAAACGGGCAACGGTTAATAAGTCAGGAGGACTCTGTTATGAGAATAATAGATATTTCCAACGATGTTTTGTCGGCAGAGGTTTACGAGGGCGATCCGGTGCCTGAACTTATTAGTCTGGCTTCCCTGAAAAACGGGGACAGATACAATCTCAACGCCGTCAATATGGGGCTTCACAACGGAACTCATATGGACGCGCCGCTGCATTTTATCGACGGTGCCGACGGAATCGACAAGGTAAAGCCCGACGCCTTTATAGGACCGTGCACAGTGCTTGAGGTTTCGCCGGGAATCATAACCGGCTCCGTGGTTGAGGAATATTTTCCGCGCAGGGCGGAGCGTATACTTCTGAAATCGGGAGGCAGGGCGTTTATACATCGCAGTGCCGCCGACGCCATGGCGTATTTCGGATATAAGCTTGTCGGTACAGACGGGCTTGACGTCGAGCCGCCGCAGAGCGAAAACTATGAAACTCATAAGGCGCTTCTCGGGCAAAATATAGCTGTCCTTGAGGGACTTAACTTATCGGATGTTGCAAACGGGGAATACTTTTTGATTGCGCCGCCGTTAAAAATAGAGTCGGCAGAGGCGTCACCCGTAAGAGCTATGCTTATAACCGACTATGTGTTTTGGAGCGGAAAGCCCGAAGCTTAAATTCCGTGAAAGGTCTTAATCATTTGAAAAAAGTTATAATTATAGGAGCCGGACCTGCCGGCATAACGGCGGCTCTCGAGCTTCTTCGCAGAGGCAAAAACGAATATGATGTAACGGTGCTCGAGGAGAGCGACTCGATAGGCGGAATTTCGCGCACGGTGAATCTTGACGGCAACCGTATGGATATAGGCGGTCACAGGTTCTTTTCAAAAGAGCAGCGCGTAAATGAGTGGTGGCAGAGTATTTTGCCGCTTCAGGGTGCTCCGTCAAAGGACGATAAGCTCCTAAAGCGCGAGGCACATCTCGTAAAAGGCGGTGCCGACCCCGAAAAGACCGATAAGGTAATGCTCTATCGCCGCAGGGTGTCGCGCATATACTATCTTAATAAATTTTTCGATTATCCCGTGACGATGAAAATGGGAACGCTTATAAATCTCGGGTTTTTAAGAACGCTCGAGGCAGGCTTCAGCTATCTTTTTGCGATGATGTTCAAAAAGCCCGAAACCTCTCTCGAGAATTTCTATATAAACCGTTTCGGCAAAAAGCTGTATTCGATGTTTTTTGAGGACTATACCGAAAAGCTTTGGGGCAGACATCCGCGAGACATTTCGGCGGATTGGGGCTCGCAGCGTGTAAAGGGGCTCTCGATAAAAGAGGTTTTGTCGTCTGTTTTGCGCAAGGGCAAGAGCGACGAAACATCGCTTATTGAGGAATTTAAATATCCGAAGCTCGGGCCGGGAGAGCTGTGGGAGGCTGCAGCCGGTGAATTTACCGAAAGAGGCGGTAAAATATTGAAGAATGTCTCCGTGAAAAGGATAAATGCTTCGGGCAACAGGGTTTTGAGCGTAATCGCCGATACGGAAAACGGCGAAAAGGAATTTACGGGTGATATATTCTTTTCGTCTATGCCCGTAAAGGACTTGGTAGGCGGAATATCCGGAATCGATATCCCCGAAACGGTGAAAAGTGCGGCGGCGAATCTCCCGTACCGTGATTTTGTAACAGTCGGACTTCTCGTCGACCGTATGCTTCTTAAAAATAAGACGGATATTAAGACGGTAAACGACATTGTACCGGACTGCTGGATATACGTTCAGGATAAAAACGTAAAGCTCGGCAGAATACAGATATTCAACAATTGGTCACCCTATATGGTGAAGGAGCCGGAAAATACCGTATCTTTGGGGCTCGAATACTTCTGTGACGAGGGCGACGATTTTTGGAATATGCCAGAGGAAGAGTGTATAGCGCTCGCGTCCGATGAGCTTGTCAGAATCGGTGTTATCGACTGCGGAGCGGTTTTAAGCGCGCACCGCGAGAGAGTTAAAAAGGCATATCCCGCGTATTTTGATTCCTATAAGGATTTGCCGGAGATTATAGATTTTCTCAATACTCTTGATAATCTTTACTGCGTCGGCAGAAACGGCCAGCACCGTTATAACAATATGGACCATTCCATGATGACGTCACTTTTGGCTGTGGATAATATACTTTCCGGCAAAAACGACAAGAGCGCGATTTGGAACGTAAATACCGAAGAGGAATATCACGAGAAAGGCGATAGGAATGAATAAACAAAAAAGAGCGTCATGCTGCGAGCAATGCTCATATTACGACTATGACGAATATTCCGAAGAATATATCTGCTCTGCCAATATGGACGAGGATGAATTTATGCGCTTTATAAGCGGACCGGGCTCATACTGCCCGTATTTTGACCCGTATGACGAATATAAAATAGTAAGCAGACAAAACTGATGTTTCACTCTTGCAAATCGAAAAAAATGTGTTATACTATTTAAGAAAAATTAATTCCGAAAACGCTGTGACAAAGACAGTAGGTATATATGATGCCGTAAAAGAGAGCTTGCGCCGTCGGCTGAGAGCGCATACTGCGGTTTATGTGCCGAAATTTCACTTTCGAGCGGTGCGGCTGAAAAATGCAGTAGGTCGCAACGGATTCGCCCCCGTTACGGGCGAGGGGAGTATAGGCTCTCTTGAAATCGGGTGGTTAAACGGTGTATAAATCTCCGTCCCTTTTTCGGGACGGGGATTTTTTTCGGAATTTACAGCTGAATTTAAGGCGTTGTACACGTGCTTTGCCCTGTACGCGCTATCCAGAAAGGATGATTGCATTGAAAGAAAAGCTTATGGAAATTCGTGAGCGTGCCGAAAAAGAGCTTTCAGAGCTTCGTGATGCTACCGAGCTTGAAAACTTCAGAGTTCAGGTGCTCGGCAAAAAGGGCGAGCTTACGGGAATTTTAAAGCAGATGGGTTCGCTTTCCGCCGAGGAAAGACCGAAGATGGGTCAGCTCGCAAACGAGGTGCGCGCGAGCATCGAAGCAATGCTCAAGGAAAAAACCGCCGAGCTCAGAAGCAAGGAGCAGGAGGCTAAGCTTAAAAAAGAAACGATAGATGTTACGCTTCCCGGCAAAAAGCATGAAATAGGTCATAAGCATCCGCTCTCAATAGTTCTTGACGAGGTTAAGGATATATTTGTCGGTATGGGCTTCCAGATAGCGACAGGCCCCGAGGTTGAGTGGGATTACTACAATTTTGAGGCGCTTAATCTTCCGCCAGATCATCCGGCGAGAGATACGCAGGATACTTTCTATATCACGGAAAAAATGCTCCTTCGTACACAGACTTCTCCCGTGCAGATTCGTGTAATGGAAAAGCAAGAGCCGCCTATAAGAATTATCGCACCCGGCAGAGTTTACCGCTCTGATGCGGTTGACGCAACACATTCGCCGTTCTTCCATCAAATCGAGGGATTGGTTGTGGATAAAGGGATTACAATGGGCGATCTCAAAGGCAGTCTTATGCAGTTTGCAAAGAGACTCTACGGCGAGGATACCGAGATAAGACTTCGTCCGCACCACTTCCCGTTTACCGAGCCGTCCTGCGAAATGGACGTTACATGCTTTAAGTGCGGCGGCAAGGGCTGCCCCATGTGTAAGGGCGAGGGCTGGGTAGAAATACTCGGCGGCGGTATGGTTCACCCGAAGGTGCTTAAAAACGGCGGAGTAGACCCGGAGGTTTATTCCGGCTATGCTTTCGGCGTAGGGCTTGAAAGACTTACAATGTTCCGCTTTAATATCGACGATATGCGTCTGCTCTTTGAGAACGACGCTCGTTTCTTAAATCAGTTTTAAGGGGAGGGTTATATAATGAATTTATCTAAAAGATGGCTTCACGACTATGTAAATTTAGATGTGTCGGATCAGCAGTTTGCCGATGATATGACTCTTTCCGGCTCCAAGGTTGAGTCCTTTGAGACCGAGGGTGCCGACATCAAAAACGTAATTGTAGGTAAGGTTGTATCACTCGTAAAGCATCCCGATTCTGACCACCTTTGGATTTGCCAAATCGACGTCGGAGCAAAGGATAATATACAGATAGTTACCGGCGCTCAGAATTTAAAGGTAAACGATGTTGTCCCCGTAGCAATGGATGACAGCTTCGTCAGCGGCGGGCATCATATTAAAAAGGGCAAGCTCCGCGGAGTTGAGTCAAACGGTATGCTCTGCTCACTCGGCGAGCTCGGACTTACGATTCATGATTTCCCGTATGCGATTGAGGACGGTATTTTCGTTCTCGGCGATGATTGCGACAAAACTCTCGGCAAGGATATACACGAGGCAATAGGACTTGACGACGTTATCACCGAATTTGAAATAACGTCAAACAGAGCCGACTGCCTTTCGATAACCGGTCTTGCAAGAGAAGCCGCGGCAACCTTTGACTCAAAGCTTGTTATTCCCGAGCCTTCGGTCAAAAAGACTCACGGCGACGTAAACGACTTTTTGTCGGTTGAAATAAAGGAGCCGTCGCTCTGTTACAGATATGCCGGCGCGGTAGTTGAAAATGTCCGCGTTAAGCCGTCGCCGCGTTGGATGCGCGAGAGACTTCGCGCATGCGGAGTAAGACCCATAAACAATATAGTTGACATTACAAACTTTGTAATGCTCGAATACGGTCAGCCGATGCACGCTTTTGATCTTCGCTATCTTGACGGTCACAAGGTAATTGTAAGAAAAGCACTTGACGGTGAAAAAATTACAACTCTCGATGGCGTAGAGAGAGCTTTAAAACCCGAAATGCTTGTTATAGCCGACGAAAATAAGCCGGTTGCCGTGGCAGGTGTAATGGGCGGCGAGTATTCGGGAATTATGGATGACACAACCACCATAGTTTTTGAGTCCGCAATGTTCAACGGCGTTTCCGTAAGAAGAACCGCAAAGGCGCTCGGAATGAGAACCGAGGCTTCGGCAAGATACGAAAAAGAGCTTGACGCCACGGGCTGCCTTCGCTCGCTCAAGAGAGCACTGCAACTTGTCGAAGAGCTTGACGCCGGTGATATAGTCGGCGGTGTTGTTGACTGTGACCACAGCGATAAAACACCCGTTACTCTTCCGTTTGAGCCCGAATGGGTAAACAACTTCATAGGAATTGACGTATCGGCCGAGGAGCAGAAAAAAATTCTCGAAAAAATAGATTTCAAGGTTGAAAACGGCGTAATTACCGCCCCATCATTCAGAAACGATATTGAGCATCAGGCGGATATATCCGAGGAAATCGCAAGATTTTACGGCTATGATAAAATTCCGGACAGAGCACTTTCGGGTGTTGCCGACGGAAGATATACCGACAGGCAGAAGCTTGAAAAACTCGTCACCGATGTTATGCTTTCGGAGGGACTTTCCGAGGTCTGCACATATACGTTTATAAGCCCCAAGCAGTACGACAAGCTCCGTTTGCCTGCCGATTCTCCGAGAAGAGACAGCGTAAAAATAATGAATCCCCTCGGCGAGGATACAAGCATTATGAGAACAACAGCCGTTCCGTCAATGCTTGATGTGCTCTCCAGAAACTACAACAACCGAAATCCCAAGGCAGCTATGTTTGAAATCGCCGTATCCTTTAAGCCGCGTGGCACAGAGGAGCTTCCCGAGGAGCCGAAGAACATTGTTATTGGTCTTTACGGCGAGGAGTACGACTACTTCACATTAAAGGGCGTTATAGAGGAGCTTCTCTGCAAAACAGGAATTACCGATTACGATATTGAACGCGTAACGGATGATCCGATACTTCACCCCGGCAGAGCGGCACGTATTACTGTCGGCGGCAAGACTCTCGCTCTGCTCGGAGAGGTTCATCCCGAAACGGCAAAGAATTTCTCCATAGGCACACGCTGCTATGTTGCAGAGGTTTCCATGGACGTTCTCTTTGAAAACGCAGGTGCGGAAAAGGTCTATACTCCGCTTCCGAAATTCCCGGCCGTAACACGCGACCTTGCATTTGTATGTGATAAGTCAGTACCTGTTGTCAGCCTTGAAAAAGAAATTCAGTCTGCGGTGGGTAAAACCCTTGAAAACATAACTCTCTTCGACGTTTACGAGGGCAATCAGATAGAGAGCGGCAAGAAGAGCGTAGCATTCAGCCTGAAGCTTCGCTCAAAGGATAAGACTTTGACCGATGACGATGCCGATTCGGCAATGAAAAAAGCGATTAAGGCTATTGAAAAGCTCGG
>UMIK01000452.1_pt1 | contig 12553 bp, 9 predicted proteins | sample 1965791 | NCBI WGS metagenome assembly UMIK01 (sample SAMEA4836126, study PRJEB28245) | human gut metagenome | biome: gut microbiome; material: fecal sample | place: Denmark | collected 2008 | reverse complement strand
TTTGCCGACGGCGACGTGATGGGCGTGTATATTGTCGACTACAACGGCAACACGCCGGGAACTCTGCAGCCGAACGGCAACAGGGCAGACAACGTGCGCCATACGTTCGACGAAGCAGCCTATAAATGGAATTCGGCCTATGATATCTATTGGAAAGACGACCACACTCACGTGGACATATACGGATATTATCCCTTCGGCAGTCCCGAGAGCATAGACGCCTATCCGTTCACCGTAGAGCGCGACCAGAGCAAACCATCGGAAGGCGGCACGATGGGCGGCTATGAGGCCAGCGACTTTCTGTGGGGTAAGGTGGCCGACGTGGCTCCGACAGATAAGGTTATCCGTCTGCCCATGGCTCACCGCATGGCCAACGCCCGTGTAACCCTCACAAAGGGTACAGGCTTTGCCGACGGCGAATGGGAGCAGACAGAGCGTGTGGTACTTGCCACCAACCTGATACGCGAGGCTACGATAAACCTTGCCGACGGAACTGTAAAGGCAAGCGGCGGCATAGAGCAGACATCAACAATGCCGGCACGCGTAGGCGACGAGTGGCGTGCAATAGTTGTGCCTCAGACCGTACCGGCAGGCGCCACGCTGTTCAGCATAACCATCGGCGGAATACCTTATAAGTTCAGCAAGAACGAGGCGTTTACGTATACGGCAGGAAAGATGAGTAACTTCACAATCCGCGTCGATAAAAAGTCTGTAAGCGGACAATATGCACTCACACTTGTAAGCGAGAGCATCACGCCATGGGAGAACGACCTCGTAAGCCATAACGCCACGGCAAAAGAGTATGTCATAATCAACTCTACCCCCGGTCATCTTAAAGACGCTATCACTGCTGCCAACAAGGACTATACAAAGCTGAAGAACCTGAAGATAACGGGACAGATAAACGGAGTTGATTTCTACTTTATGAGAGACGAAATGACATCACTACAGGCTCTCAACCTGAAAAATGTGAAGATAGCCCGCACTGATGTCAAGTTGCATTATGGTTCAGGAAATTTACAACCAAGGACTTATGACGAGGATGAGATACCAGAGGGTGCCATGGCTGAAAAAAACAGTTTAAACAGACTTGTATTGCCAGACACTTTGAAGATTATAAATAGTTGCGCATTTGAAAGTTGTAAAAATCTGACAGGTTCTCTTATCATTCCAGAAGGTGTAACAGAAGTCAAGACTGCAGCATTTGGTGACTGTGCATTCAACGGTTCACTATCCCTTCCTTCAACATTAAAAAAACTTGGTAATGGATTCGAGTCTACTTGGTATAATGGTACTTTCACTAACTGTAAATTTGTCGGTGAACTTATTCTGCCTGAATCATTGGAATTTATCGGTGAGAGAAGTTTTGAAGGATGTTCCGGACTATATGGAAATCTGCATCTACCCGACAAGCTGAAAGAAATTAGAAAAAGAGCTTTTCAGAATTGTAAAAATCTGACTGGCGACATCACAATTCCACAGGGTGTGAAGATTATTTCTGAAGAATGTTTCTCTGGAAGTGGATTTAATGGTAATCTACAGTTGCATGACGGAATATCAACTATTGAGAAGTTTGCATTTGAAAATGTTCCGTTACGCGGCGACTTGAAGTTACCAAAAGAACTGAATGTTATCAGTGACTATTCTTTTTTTGGATGTGATTTTTCCGGCGTATTGTCACTTCCGAGTTCACTGACTTATATAGGCGAAGATGCCTTTTACGGAAACTGGCGCCTGATGGGAACACTCGAAATTCCGCAGGATGTGGCGAGCATTGGCAAAGAGGCTTTTGCTAATTGTCGTTCTTTGGAAGGAATTGTCTTTCCAGAAGGTATAGAAAGTGTGCGAGATGGCGCCTTTAAAGAGTGCTACGGCATAGGTTCTATTGTATGTAAGGGAGAAATGCCTGCCTATGTTGAAGGCACGGCTTTTGAAGGTGTTGCCAAGGATAACTTCACGCTTGAAGTGCCCGAAAGTGCCATAGCCCAGTATCAGGCGGCACCGGGATGGTGCGACTTCAAGCGTATAGCCGCCCATCATGAATTGGTATGCCGTCCGTCTACAGTATGCGCACTGAACAACGGACATACTCAGACATTGGTGCTGGATGCTGAAGGCGAATGGGAAGTTGAGAGCAAGCCCGACTGGTGCGAACTGTCGCCAATGAGCGGCAAAGGCAAGACGGAGGTGACCATAAGTATAAACACTTTGTCGAAAGGTGCCGGTAACAGAACCGGCGAAGTGGTGTTCAAGTTGAAAAATGAAGACTATACCCATACGTGCAGCGTAAGCCAGTATGACTACATCTATGGTGAAGACGAGTGGCTGACGCTGCAGAAAGCAACACGAGGCAACACAGGCGGAATAAACGTTGTGATTATAGGCGACGGATACAACGCCAAAGACATTGCCGAAGGCGACTGTCTTCCTGCCCTGAAAGAGGCTGCTCAATATCTTATAACCATAGAGCCTTATAAGACATACTCAAAATACTTCAACATCTACATAGGCTTTGCCATGTCTAACGAGAGCGGTATAGGTTCGGTGAACACCATACGCTACAACCGTTTCGGCACAACATTCACCAGTGGTGTCGGCTTGCGTGCCGACTATGACGAGATATTCAGCTATGCGCTCAATGCACCGACCGTAAATCAGAACAACCTGAACCAGACGCTGATAATAATTGTGCCCAACACTACCGAATACGGCGGCATCTGCCAGATGTGGGAGGATGGTTCGGCTATAGCCTTCTGTCCGCGGAGCACCTATGGCTATCCGCTCGACACCCGCGGAGTGATACAGCATGAGGCAGGCGGTCACGGCTTCGGCAAGCTTGGCGACGAGTATATCTACCATAACGCCTTCATCGACTTCTGCAACTGCACGTGCTGCGGCCATGTAGACGCCATCAACTGGGCAAAGTCGCTCGGCTGGTAAGACAACCTGTCGCTTACGGGCAAGATGCACGAAGTGCCATGGAGCCACCTTATTTCCGACAGCCGCTACAGCGATGTTGTTGACATCTACGAAGGCGGATTTATGCACAGTCGCGGCGTGTTCCGTTCAGAGCAGAATTCATGCATGAACAACGATATTCCTTATTACAGCACAATAAGCCGCGAGAGCATCGTAAGGCGTATCAAACGCTATGCCGGCGAGACATTCTCGTTCGAGGAATTTGTTGCCAACGACAAACGTGATGCAGGCATCGTAACCCGCGGCATGGGTGTCGGTTCTGTAAGCGTCGGGCACGGACAGCACATGCCGCCCAAGATACATAAGGGCAGTCCGCTCAGCAACATGCGCAAGGCACGTCGCCACAGATAAAAACATGAAACGGAAATTGTGGATAACGTGAATAATGCTATTTTAGTATAAATTTTTAAGTAAATTAAATAATAAAGACGATGAAAAAGCGTATTATACATATAGGTCTTGCACTTGTTGCGCTGATAGCAGCCGGATGCAGCCAGGAAGACGACACACCGGTAGACGCAAGGCATACGCCCATGAGGTTTGAGGTGACTCATCCTTCACAGCGCACAAGGGTGACCGACTCGGGATTCGAGAACGGCGACAGGATAGGTCTGTTCGCAAGCAGCACCGACAAGCCCCTCGAGATAGGCGGCAATCTTGTGAACAACGAGCCGCTGACGTGCAGCGGCAGCTCATGGACCGCAAGCCGCACGCTCTATTGGGATGAAGGCACGTATAATTTCTACGCCTATTATCCCTACATGACGTCCGTAAGCTCTATCGAGGACCTGCCCTTCAGCGTGCAGACCGACCAGAGCACGGCCGACGGCTATGAGGCCAGCGACTTCCTGTATGCACAGACCAACAACGTCAGCGCGTCAAACTCTCCCGTAACCCTGGCCTTCAAGCACATAATGAGCAAGCTCACCATACGCCTGATAAAGGGCGAGGACTTTGAGGGAGAGATGCCTACATACGCCGAGGTGTATGTGCATAACACTGTGCCTGAGTCGACCATAGACCTAAGTGCCGGCGTTGCCACAAAATATGTAAGGGGCAACGGCACCACGATAAGGGCCCGACAGATGAGCAGCTATATCTATTCGGCCATAATAGTGCCTCAGCGCGTGGCCAACCGCATGCCGCTGATAGAGGTTGTGATGGACGGCGTGTCGTATCTCTACGAGAGCACGTTCCAGTTTAAGCCCGGCACGGAACACCTTGTAAACTTCATCATATCAGGCAACCCTGAACAGATTAAAATTGAAATAGGAGGCGAGATTGTCGGTTGGCAATAGTCTTGCCGGTTATCAACTTGAATGAAAGCGACAATATATATACTATCCATACTAACTCTCATTTTAGGGGGTGTGGCTGTGGCTTTGGGGCTGCAGCCCACCCTCGGACAGACTGACAGCAAAAAAACATCAACAGATACGGGCTGCATGAGGGGCTCGAGCTTGTTGGCCGCGTTGACGGCAAGGGATATGAGACCTTTGCTGTGGTAGACGAAAACGACAGACTGCTCTTCGCAATACCGCTGCGCAACTGCATGTTCGACGTGCGCTACCGCAACGGACAGCTGCGCTTCCGCGAGAACGGCACAGGCCGCGAGGGATTTGTCGACCGCAACGGCAACGTGACGTTCTTCAGCACAGGCACCGGCATACCCTCCACGGTTGAGCAAGAGGAGAGCAGCACTATGGCTCAGGCGCCCGGACAGAGCACATACGAAGGCGGACAGAATAGCGGCAAGGCATACAAGTCGGGCAGCATGACCGACGGTGACCTGAAACAAATGGCACGCAGCAATCCTTTCTATAAGGAGGCTGCCAAGATCCTTGCAGGCAAACTGTCAGTTGACGACGCTCAGCGCCGCCGCGTGATACTCAACTACTGCGAACACTTCCGCATGGCCTACACCACCAAGGACATCGACTTTCTGCGCCAGGTGTTCAGCGAGCAGGCCCTCATCATCGTGGGCAACGTGGTCAAGACCAAGGCCGGCAGCGAAGGCAAGTTTATGCCGGCGTCGCGTGTTGAGTATAACATCCGCACCAAGAAAGAATACATATCGCGGCTAAGCAAGGCCTTTGCCGCCAGCAAGAACATAAGCGTAAAGTTCTCCGACTTCCGCATAATGCGCCATCCAACCATGGACGGCATCTACGGCGTCAGCCTCCGCCAGCAGTACAAGAGCGACCGCTATGCTGACGACGGCTACCTCTTCCTGCTCTGGGATTTCCGCAACGAGTCGATGCCGCTGATACATGTGCGCACATGGCAGCCGACAGAGACCATCAGCGATGATAACGAAGTGATGAACATCAGAGACTTCAACCTGGAGTAACTAAAGACAAGTTAAGCTAAGACAAACGACATTATCACTTTAAACAAACCTATATGACAGGCAAGATGTTACATATACGCACGTTAAAGGCACTGCTGCTGACGCTCATGCTCTGCATGGCAGGCTGCGGCACGGCCCTGGCACAGCAGTTCAGCGTGACTAAGTTTCGCGTCTTGCCCAACGACGTGAGCGCCTTTATCACTCCGGTGCGCGACCTCAACGACGAGGCGTGCGCCCTGCTGAAGGTTACGGCCACGCCCGAGTATGCCTTCTCGTCGCCTTTGGGCATTGTCATGCGTAAGGACAATGTAGGCGAGATATGGCTTTATCTGCCCAAAGGCACAAAAAAGATTACCATAAAACATCCTGAATGGGGCGTCATGCGCGACTATAAGTTTGAGAAACCGCTCGAGAGCCACATGACCTACGAGATGGTCATCAACTCGCCCAAGCCTGACATAGCCCTTAAGCACGACACTATTGTGCTGACAAAGACCATCGTCGACACAATAGCCGTGAAGAAGCGGCGGCCGAAGCTGCCGCTCAGGACTCATGCCCTGTTTACAGTTTCGATGCACGAAAACGGACCTTCGTGGGGTGTCATGGTGGCATTAATGCGTCGCCATGGCTTCTTCGTTCATGCAAGTGCCGACCTGCGCAGCATAGGCAAGACTGTAACCACCTGCGACAAGGAAGGATTTACCGACGGAAGCAGCATAAAACCATATTACACAGGACAGACACGCCACTCGACATACACCGTGACGGCCGGAGCGATACACCGCCTCGGGCGCATGGTCAGCCTGTTTGAGGGCATTGGCTATGGCCGCACGGCCACGGCATGGGAGCTGGCTGAGAGCGAAGGAGGCGGGCTTGCGCTCAACGACGGCCTGACACACAAGGGCCTCGCAGCCGAGCTTGGCGTGATGCTGTCGTTCGGACGGATAAGCGTGTCGGCATCTGCCGTAACCATAGCCGGACGCCAGTGGCAGGGCTGCATAGGTGTAGGCATTAACATTGGCAAAAGATGAAGACAAGGATATTATCACTCACCACACTGATAGCGCTGCTGCTTACGCTGGCCGCATGCAGCAGCGATGAGGCTCCGGATAACTTTGAGCCGCGCCTCATAACGGGTGAGGCTTCGGGCATAACGCGCACTGAGGCCGTCATCGCAGGCGAGGTGGTGCTGCAGGGAAGCACCGACATGCCGGAGCTGCGCTTCAGATACGGCACGACAGACCAGATGGACCACACCACGGGTGTGCTTGCCCCCGACGGCAACAAGGTGAAAATACAGCTGACGGGGCTTCAGCCGGGCACGATGTACTACTACAGACTCCATGCTACCAACGGCCGCGTGGAGCTGCATGGCAACACGATGACCTTTGTAACCGTGCCAAACGACAGGCCCACGGTGGGCGTGCCGGCAGTGCTGAGTCAAGGCCCAATGAGCGTCATTGTAGAATATGAAATAACGGACGACGGCAACGAGACTATAACCTCCACGGGATGCTACGTAACCGACATTGAGACGGGCGACACGCAGAGCGTAGAGGCCGAGACGCCGGGCGCCGAAGGCGTTGGCATGAGGGTGCGCATAGGCGGACTGCGCCAGAATGCCACCTACGAGATAAAGGCCTACGCCGCCAACAGCGAGGGCGAGAGCGTGGGCGAGGCACTGACCATAACCACGTCAGATGCCGTTCTGCTGGCCGATGCGGGCGAGTTTGAAGAACTTATGGGCGACAGCAAATACGAGTATACTACGCTGTCTATTGCCGGCCCTATGAACGGCGACGACCTGCGGTGCCTGCGCCAGATGATGGGACGCGACATCGACGGCTCTGCCACGGCTGGCCGCCTTGCACAGGTAAACATGGCCGACGCCCATATCGTGGAGGGCGGAGGAGTGTACGGCTCGTCGCGATACACCGAGAATAATGTAGTGGGTTACGGCCTCTTTGCCGACTGCACCCTGCTTACAAGCGTTACTCTGCCTTCCGATGCCGTCAAGATAGAGAAAGACGCCTTCATGAACTGCACGGCGCTCAAAGAGATAACCATACCGGCATCAGCCACCGACATCAGTCCGTCGTCGGGCTGTACGGCGCTCGCCGCCATCAACGTGTCGGCAGCCAACACTGCATACAGCAGCATAGACGGAGTGCTGTTCGACGCCGGTGCCACAGAGATACTGTGGTTCCCCATAGGCAAACAGGGCGACTATACGCTGCCGTCCACAGTCAAGGCTATAGGCGACTATGCCTTCCAGGGCTGCCACATAACACGCTTCACCCTGCCCGACAACCTCACGGAGATAGGGCAGGCCGTGTTCTACGACAGCAGCGTAGAGGAAGTGGTCATGCCGTCAGGGCTTAGACTCATACCCACAGCCACCTTCCAGAAGTGCGACAAGCTCACCACGGTGCGCCTCGGTGCAGCCACAGAGCTGATATCCGACTATGTGTTCGACGGCTGTCCGCTCGAGCATCTGTATGTCGACGCACAGTATCCGCCCGTGTGCAACAGCAACGCCCTGACCAGCACGCCCGACTTTCTGCCAACATGCACGCTGCACGTGCCCAAGGGACGGCGCAACTTCTATCGTGCCGACTCGAGCTGGAAGCGCTTCGGTACAATCGTAGAGGAATGACGCGTGCTGCTCATTTACAAACAAAACAGCATTTAAGTTTATGACAATGAATACACCTGAAATAGAGGAGCTGAAGCTGCTCATTGAACAGAAATATGGAAAGACGCTCGGCACGACAACCGACTTTGAGGAGTTTTCGGTTCATCTGAGCCACGACACCGGACAGAACGTGTCCGCGTCGACGCTCAAGAGGCTCTGGGGATATGTCAACGACAGCCATAAGCCGCGCATGTTTACGCTCGACATCCTGGCCCAGTATCTTGGCCATGCCAACTATTACGCCTTTGTTTCGTGGCTCAAGACAAGCACACGCTACAACTCGTCGTTCTTCAACGCCAAGCAGCTCATCAGCAACGAGCTCGATGCCGGAACGGAGGTGGAGATAGGCTGGAGCCCCAACCGCCTGGTGCGTCTGCGCTACGTGGGCGAGAGCCGCTATGAGGTGGTGTTGTCGCAGAACAGCAAGCTCGTGCCCGGCGACAGCTTCGTCACAGGATGCTTCATCAAGGAGCAGCCGCTCTATCTGCCCTACATCGAGCGCCCTGACGGCCGCACGGCGCCCTTTGTGGCAGGCCGCAACGGCGGACTAACCATAATTAACGTCATCAACATCGAGAAATGAACAATTCAGACACCGAAATATTGGACGACAGCCCCTCAGGATACATGAGCGACATAGACGGCGAGATGGACAGCGCCGTGCGAATACCCGTGCAGAACGCCTTCAGAGACATAAGCGAGTTCTACGTGTCGAGGTCGGGACATACGCGCCTGCTGACAGCCACACGCTTCGGCAAGCGCTATACGCTGAAATGCCTGAAGCCCGACTTTGCCTACACGCCCGTCTACCGTCAGGCCCTTGCCAAGGAATTTGAGATAGGGCTGCAGATGGATCATCCGCACATCTGCCGCACCATAAGCATGGAGGAGGTGGCAGAGCTGGGCACGGTCATCGTGATGGAATATATCGACGGCGACACGCTGAAGAGCCTCATTGACAGCAAGACGCTGACGCCCGACATGGCGCGCAGAGTAACCGAGCAGCTGGCCGACGCGCTCGGATACATACACAGCAAGCAGATAATACACCGCGACCTGAAGCCTTCGAACATAATGATAACGCACAACGGCCACAACACCAAGCTTATAGATTTCAGCCTGTCGGACAGCGACTATTTCAACGTGCTGAAATGTCCTGCCGGCTCATCGGGCTACATCGCCCCGGAGCAGCTTCAGCCCGACGCCAAGCCCGACATAAAGGCCGACATCTATTCGTTCGGAATGGTGGTAAGAGACATGGCCCGGCTTACTGGCGACGCCTATCTGCGCCGTATAGCTGCAGCCTGCACCCGGCGCAACGCCTCTGAGCGTCCGGCAGACATGTCGGCCGTTATGTCGCTGCCGCGCACAGACAACCGGCAGCGCATCGTGGTTGCATTGCTGGCATTAGTTGTTGCTGCGCTCACGGCTTATGTGGCTGTTACGCTCTACAACCGCTCCACGGCATCAGACGACGCACGGCAGGACAACGCTCCGATAGAGATTGCTCCCGACAGCAACCGCGCCTTAGACTACACCCTGTGGCCCGAACGCGGTGAAAGGTAGAGCCTGCCCACCGACAATTTACATCTTCTTCCGCAGTCTCACCCGGCAAATAGGCGTAAATAGTATTTTTTTCCTACGTGATAAGGCGAGCGAAGTTTCGCTCCCAAGGCTCTATTTATACCTGCCGGTTTGAAGGCGAAATAGAACGACATAATATCCCCGAACAATACATCTTGTGAGTTAGAATACGAAGAATCGGATAATGATGATTTTAACCCAAATCAGTCATTATCCCGGACATAGCTTTATCTATTTTGTGCATTCATGTTTTTCAGCCGTCTTTTTGTCCGCTTATAAATTTTCGAAAAATACTAAACACTATTATTTTAACGTGAGTTCGATATAAATAATGAAATTATTTGTTTGAAAATTAGGAACATAGCGATAAAAGTATTAAATTTATAGTATCAAATTATAGCATTTAATCGATTACCACTATGTTCTCAGAGTCTAAAGTTACGGAAATTTATTGTATGGCGGATGACTTTTGCAAGGAATTTGCCAAAGTACAGGAAAAATATATGGTTGAAGACAAGAATAACAGGCATCGGAACAAGCCCAACCGTATGAGTGATGCAGAGATTATGGTCATTCTGATCCTGTTCCACTCGGGAGGCTTCAGATGTTTCAAGCATTATTACAAGGAATATGTCTGCAAGCATCTGACGCACCTTTTCCCTAAACGTGTGTCCTATAACCGATTTGTGGAACTGGAGAAGGAGATCCTGTTGCAACTGACAGTTTTCATCAAGGAAGTCTTGCTGGGTACTTGTACCGGAATCAGTTTTGTAGATTCCACACCGTTGCGTGTATGCCGTAATCAACGCATATTGATTCACAAGACCTTTGAGGGACTTGCAAAACGTGGGAAATGCTCCATGGGATGGTTCTTTGGCTTCAAACTGCATTTGATTATCAATGACAAAGGGGAAATCCTTAACTTTATGTTCACGCCGGGAAATGTGGATGACCGTGAGCCGTTGAAACAGGGAAAGTTCCTGAAGAACATAAAGGGCAAACTATGCGCGGACAAAGGGTACATCGGCCAGGCATTGTTCGAGAATCTTTTCCTTAACGGCATACAGCTGATAACCAAAGTGAAGAACAACATGAAGAATTCCCTGATGAGCGTAGCTGACAGGATTCTGCTGAGAAAACGGGCTTTGATAGAAACGGTCAATGATGAGTTGAAGAATATCGCACAGATTGAACACTCCAGACACCGTTCCTTCAATAACTTCATTGCCAATTCGCTATCTGCCATAGCGGCATACTGTTTCTTTGAAAAGAAGCCCGCCATTGACCTGTGTTTTGTCAAGGACGGGCAACTTACTATGTTTTGAATTATATCGAACTCATGTTACATTAATTTTATGTAAAAACTTTAAATGCCATAAAAAAATAAAAATACGTTGCATATATTGAAATATAAGCGTATATTTGCATCAACTCCGCACATAAATTGCATGGTTAGAAAATGAATAAAAAAACGCAAACAATCATGAGAAATTATATGTTATGCCTTTGCCTGCTGATAAGCAGCATGATGTCACAAGTCCGGGCACAAAGGAGCGGTACATGTGGCGGAAATCTCACATGGGAGTTGAATGATGATTACACCGTACTTACTGTCAGAGGAACAGGAGAAATGGATAATTACGGCAGTGATTATAACACCGCACCTTGGCATGCTTATTGTGAAGAAATAAAAGAGGTAATTTTGAATGATGGCATCACAAGGATAGGAGATTGGGCATTTTTTATGTGCAGAAATATGGATGCTCCTACTATTCCAAACACAGTGCAAAGTATAGGTGACGGAGCTTTCTGCGGTTGTAGCAGTATGCAGTCATTTGACATCCCGAACTCTGTGGAAAGCATAGGAAACAAAGCCTTTGAAGGTTGCGAAAGACTGACTTACGTACACATTGGCGAAGGGGTAAAAGAATTAGGGCAAGAGGCTTTTTGGATGTGCAGCGGACTGACTTCGGTTGTAATTCCGGACAGTGTGACTATTTTAGGCGCTTCCCTCTTTTCCCGTTGCACGTCATTGGCCTCAGTTACTATAGGCGAAGGCGTGCAAGAGATTGGAAGTTTTATCTTTGACGGTTGTGACCTTTTGGAAACATTGGTGTACAATGCCATCGAATGTGAGGAAGCAGGGATGAATACCGATTTTGGTTTAGAATGCCATTCACTCACTCATCTGACAGTCGGCGACAAAGTGAGGATTATCCCCGAAAGAGCTTTTATTCAATGCAAAAAATTGACCTCTGTAAATATTCCTAACAGTGTAGAATATATTGGAATGAAAGCATTTTATGGATGCAACGGATTACTCTCTTTGACTATCGGCAAAAGCGTGCAGAGCATTGGATATGCTGCTTTCGACCATTGTTCCAGCCTGCAGGAGATGACAGTCCTCCCGACAGAACCGCCCACATTTGAACGCCTTTTTTATTATCCAACATACAATCCTTTACAAGGAGTTCCTTCCCGCATTCCCGTATATGTGCCAATGGAAAACCTTGAAGCTTACCAAACGGCAGATGACTGGAAATCCATGAATTTGCAACCCATAGGCAGCACAAGTGTTCAAACTGCAACTGCTTTGGCAAGTGACATTGTGATAGCAGGCAATGAAGTGCTGCTCCCCGTCGGTTTGGATGCTGAGGTCCAAGTTTACGACATGAATGGCCGTCTTGTACTGAATACCACGGAATCGAGTTTTTCTCTACATAATAAAGGCCTTTATGTCATAAAGGCAGGCAATGAAGTTGTGAAAGTTACATTGCAATAATGAAAATTTCCAGAACATACTGAAAATTTAATACTTTTATCGCTATGTTCCTAATTTTCAAACAAATAATTTCATTATTTATATCGAACTCACGTTATTTTATTCATAGGGTTCGTATTTCACCTCTAACAAACAATATATTGTTTCTATAAAAATGCTCAAG
>UMIK01008980.1_pt1 | contig 14134 bp, 9 predicted proteins | sample 1965791 | NCBI WGS metagenome assembly UMIK01 (sample SAMEA4836126, study PRJEB28245) | human gut metagenome | biome: gut microbiome; material: fecal sample | place: Denmark | collected 2008 | reverse complement strand
TATAGGCGCGTAGTTGCGGATTTGAGGTTAAAATAAAACAATATGAATTAAAATAAAAACCCGATACGTTAAAATCGCATCGGGCCTGGTATTGAAAAAAAAATAGGTTCAGATCTTGGGTAAAGATTCGAGCCAATTTTTAACATCTTTATATTTAGGGTCTTTGTCTATTCTATCTTTCAGTTCATGCAATGCTGAGTCCATAACCGTATTCGGTACGCCAATCAACTCTCCTATTAAATACAATGGGGTTTTATTCGATTTAGATTCGTGTGCTATATTCATATCCCAAAAAAAGTTATGTGAAACAAACCGGCCACGGGTATTCTATTGCCCGCCGACCGGTATAATATTTTTATTCCTTTTTTTCCAAACGGGAAAAACGGGAATGCGGGAATCATATTTTTTACTATGGCTCCCGCACCACCGGAAGGACCTGGATCTGGATCTCAGGTCAGATCCTTCCAGTTTATTTTTTCGCCGAGGTAATCTTGCACGGCAAGCCATCTTATAAAGGCTACTCCTTCGGGAGCATCCGGATCATCCAAATACATTAACGTAGCTTTCACCAACTCGTTCTCACATTTGAAGACCTTCGGAAAACCATCCGAATAGTACATTGCAAAGACATATTGGACATCGCCCCATGTCGCTTTATCCGGCTTCTTCGCTCCGCACTTTTCAAAAATATCTTTTATTTCCGGCTGCTTCCAGATCCTCTTGGATCCATCGACGTTGACCATCTTCTTTACCGCCTCATCAGCGAGAGCATTAGAAAAATGGTAGCCGTAAGTATCTACATATTTCTGATAAGCTGGATCCTCTGCGTCTGCTCCTCAATAAGAACGACCTCTGCCACGTCCGCGACCTCTACGCATCTGAGGTCCGTCACCGTAGTATCTGTCGTCTCCATAGTAATCGGTCGGGTAGGATTCGTAACCCATCCTCCGGTATTCCCGGTCCTCCATTTCATGACGACGTTCGCGCTCTTCAAGCCTTCTTTCCCTTTCTTCCAGCTCGTTTTCGCGTTCTTCCATTTCCTTCATCTTCTCATGCATACCGTAATGGTCGTAAATACCACCACCGTACCCCATGTACGTCCCATCAGAACGCCGGCTTCTGCCTCTGCCTCCACCTCGTCTGTCTTCTATCTCGTCATATCCAGGATATTCTCTGTGTCCTGAATTTAAATCATATACTATCATATTACACTTATTTCAAACGTTCTACAATTAACTTCTTTAAATCTTCGAATGAATCAGTAAGGTCATTCACCTTATTTTCTATACCAGCTATTTTACGATCCTGCTCTCTCGTTTGTTTGAATGCCGGATTGATGTCTTCTAATATAGATTCACAAGCCTCTATCTTGGCACGATGGGCATCTACGCTGTTTATTATGTCTTGACTGGTGTTTTTTATAGCATTCAGTTCGTTCATAATCGGATCTATGCTGGTAGATAATGTTATGCCCATAGCCTTAGCCACATTCTGGGATTCCGGGACCGTATAGGTCTTGGTTTCGCCAGTGAGCTCTACCGTCAGATCCACCACGCGGGTCTGCATCGCCTGATACTGACCTGGCTGAGGAGGAAGATACCTGGGTTCGGATACGGCTACTACCTTTCCCAATTCGTATTTAGGTACTGTATTAGTATCAAGGGTATGTACCTGAAACCCTTTCTTCAAATCTGAAAACATGATCAAAATATTAGTTAGGTGAAAATAGGGTGATGATCTTCATCACCCTACTGAAATCATTTACCTGCTTTAACTTCAGACGCCTGGGCTGTTGTTGTCGGAACACAACAATCCATTAATCTTAACACGCCACGAACTTTATTGAAGTACAGAAGGCGTTCTGTGCCATTTACCATAGCAGCACCCGTGACAGCTACGTTAATAGGGTTCACGACATTCACTCCCGTAACCGGGCAACAGGTGTCGGCTCCTACTGTTGAAACTGTGCTGTTTGCCGGGACCGCAATCTGTACCGGTAGAGCACTTCCGGCTGTGGGGACTACTTGCCTTATCTTAAGAAGGATAAGACCCTCACACGGAAGGGCGATCCAAGCCCGTGGGTTAATACCGAAGACTGTATTTGTCGTACTGACAATAACATTCTTCGTAACCATCTCATACAACGATCCTATTTTAGAAACACAAGCCATATTAGCCTCCTTTCTTAATAAAATCAGACAGCAGCGTTGTTATTGCAACATCCGTTGTTACATCCGCATCCGTTATTACAGCAACCTCCTCCGAATACCTGTCCCCAAGTATAAGCCTGGTAAGGAGAACAAGAGGGGTAGGCCGGGACGGCCGTCGGGCGTAATTGACCAACGATATTCTGGGTTTGTTGCTGAGATAATGCCGAAGCTGTCAAAGCCGCTTTTTCTTCACGAAGTTGAGCAATAGTGTTCTGCATTTCCCTCATTTCCAACTGACAGAATTTGTCGTTGATCATAACGGTTTGGGCGTCAAGTTTCGCAGACAAGATATTGAATTGGCTTGTAGCTTGCTCACGATTGTTAGCCAGACCTTGGTTGAGACCGTTCTGCAAGACATTGGTTTGTTCCAACGTGCGAAGCTGGTTATCAAAACCTTGCTGAGTAATCATTCCCTGAGTCTGGCAAGTGCTTTGATTGATCAACGAACTCAGATTGCAGCAGCAAGAGCTGATTTGATTTCCTATTTCACAACCTTGTTGTTGAACTGCGTTGATAACAGCCTGAGAAGTCATACCTACCTGACCAGCTACTTTATCAATAGCACCCTGTACGTTGCAGATAGCGTTCTGAAGTTGAGTAGTAGAACAGTTCAAAGCAGAAGCAATCTGATCTATGGCGCTACGATTACCTTGAATTGCCTGCATCAAAAGTTCACGACCGTAATCGTTATTCAACTGAGCCGGCAAACCATTGGCACAACAATCACCGCCATTTCCAAAACCGTTACCGAAGCCGCGTCCACCCCACAGCCAGAACAAAACAATTATCCAGAGCCACCAACCGTTAGCCCCACCGAAACCGTCCTGGTTGTTACGACCGTTCATCAAAGCCGCCACCAGATTCGGATCCATTTTATTACCACCTATCAAATTAGCAAACATGCCGGGAATCATTGAAAGAAGACCGTTAGTGGCTGCACCACCACCGTTAGCCCCGGCTCCATCTAAAAGGACGATTTTATCACCACCCATAATTTTATAGTATTTAATTGTTAAACATACGTGCATGAAGCACGTAACAAAGATCATGATTGCAGGGTGGAACAAGGCTGAGTTTGTTTCCGATAAAATGGAAGGATTTTCAGTAAAAACGGAAATATAATATACAACGAGTAGTTTTCCCCATTTATGGGGAAAAATTGATAATCAGCAACTTTCGCTTTTCTTTTTTTGGGTAAAGCGCTGTAAATCAAAACAGGATCCGCATCACTGCGAATCCTGCCTCAACTAATCTAAACTAAAATACCATGAAAAACTTTTCCCTACTAAAACTAAAGAACGAACAAATGTATGAAAATACATGCTTTTCACAAAGAATCCGTATCCTGTTCTTTGGTATGGTTAAGTACATGGGATATAGTTCTGATACTTAATCCGGTTTGATTTTGTATCAGATTATAAATATAGGATTTTGAAACTACAGTTCTTAATTGACCTAAATCATTCATAATGTTTTTATACATAAGATGAATGCTGTTGTTACGTTTGATGGTACTGATTCTCATTTCCTACTGTTATTAGTTACGTTCGGTTCTTACTTTTTCCTATTTTCTATAATCCCTTCCTGAAACTAATATCGCAAACTTAATAAAAATAATCCATAAACAATGAAAATCTAACTTTTCTTGTATGTTGTTGATATACGTGCATATATAAGAAAAGTGAGACTTTCACAAGCCCCACTTCCCAAATCGTAATTATGAAAAAACTATATTATATGTGTACAAAAATTATTTGCATTCTAATTTGTTAAGATCATCCAATTCAGACTTGCTTACGATCATATCTTGCGTCAAGCCAGATCTGTTTTGGTATGGAGCGTAATCGGTTTCTACCGTCTTTACCTTCTGAGTAGAATCGTATTTCACCTCCGATTCGGTTCCTGTCAGATTTTGGTAGATAGAGCCGGAACTACTCTCGCTTACTTTAGACCATATCTTATTACCTACTCTTATAAAATTATCATAAATACCTTCTGCTGTTATAACACCATCTTGCTCTACGATATTAGAACCCGATTTTTCTTTTAACAAATACGGGTGCCTGGTGTAAAAATAGTGTTCAAAATCATTCCCAGCATACGAAGGGTCATACCTCTCCAAATAAAACAATTCTGATAAAGAAGGGTCGGTACTGGTCATGCTATAATCAAACAACATCAACCTGTCTTTTCCAGATAAAGATAATTCTATTGATTTCAAAATATCAGGATCATCAGAAATAAGACCCAAAGATGGACCAGGTTTGAAGTCAAGATACTTATAGGCATTATCATATAATTTTGTTTTATGGAGTTTGTTGTCAAGGTAAGATTGGTATAAATCGAATAAGGATAATGGGTTTTCGCTATCTTGTTTTTTGTTCATGTATCGACTATACTCCCGATCCACATCCACGTAAGGAACGTCAAGTACCGCAGGGTGCCCAAACGCCATCCTGGTCATTATCATGTCCTCTGTGTTCTGAGAATCCATGAACGATCTGACGTATTTTTTAATGGAAGCCATGAGCGTATTATTATCTACGTTCCGTACTTTCTCTTTATCCAAAACGCCGTTCTTAAAACAAGATTCAGGATATATTTTAGTAGAAAAATGAGTTAGGTTGTGCTTGGCTAATACTGTTGATATTTGATACATCTCGTTAAGATCATCTTTGCTGATCCTTTGATATAGATTATCTCCTACCTTAAGCAATGAATGTTTCTCAAATGCCTCTACTGGGTCTATATCGGATTCAGAATAAACGATATTCAAATTATCCATATACTCCGGCAATAATCCAAAATAATAGTCTGTACTATCACCAAGAACATCATCTATAGAAGATGCCAGCGTTGGAGCATAATTTACATCATTATGCCTGGCCACATAAATATCAAGATCCAGCATCAAATTATCTATCTTATTCAAAGATTCTTCTGTGCCATCATAAGTTTCCGATGTCCCTATTATATCTATGCCAAACCACGTACAAGCCTCTTCTATATCCCATATCATGCTTCTTAAATCGGATTCGGTGTCGGCATTAGCCCTATGTAAATAAGCTGATATACGAGCTCTTAGGAACTCTATTTTGCCGGAATTGTAATAAGAAAGATCTTGTAGCTTAGACAAAGATCTTCTCTTGCCTTCCACCACATCATCCCCTTCTATGTTTATTACCGGAATCTTATTCGTAGATGAGAACTCATCAAACATAGATTCGGCAAATTCTTTATCAGAAACGAATTTCTCAACCAGTTCAGGATATGAATTTCTCAACGATTCAAAAGCAGATGAAAATTCAGAAAAGTTTTTTATGCCGGCTACTGTTTTACGCATAGCATAATAAAGCTCAGAAGGATTATATGGTACTTTTTTACCAAATTGGTTAAACACTCCCTCCTTGTAAACAATAGGACCATACTGATAGTCAATAGACATAAAATAATTATCTTTTTCCCTATCATGTTCGTTAATAGAAGAATCTATTAACTTTCTCATGGAAGTCGAAACCTCGTTTAAAACAGAAGGATCGGATAAAATACGACTTATTTCTGTTTCATCATACAAACCGGATCTCCTTAATTTCTGCTCATTCAGTATCAAACTGCCATCTACATAAAAATCGAAGAGAATAGCATTAGACAATGAAGACGCATTGAAAAAATAATGAGTAGACAAAAGGAAATCCCTTACATCCTTAACATCCTGAGCCGTTAAAGGATCAGCAAAATAAGTCTGACGCTTCATATACGACAGCACGTCTTCTAAAAGAGGTTCACCATTGGGATCGGTATTAAACATCTCTCCTGGAGCCGGGTTATTCCAATGACCGTAATACGACAAAAAACCAGGAGTGTAAGCCTTAGCCCATACCTGAAGAGCCCGCTCGCTGTTTCCTAATACTTTTAAAGCACTTTCGTAAAGAACGGAAGGCTCCCCGTTAGGAGCCTTAACCCGTTTTATTTCATTTTCCTTTTTTTCTATCTGACATTTGACACCCATTGTAATTAACTTTTTTGCAAAGTTAATTATAAAACCGACTTATACAATGACGGATCCCAAATTCCTTCTATATAAATCTCCGGAAAACTCAAACTGCCATCACGAAGAGTGGTGACTTCCAAGCTGGGAATGTTGAAAACAGTACTGGTATCACCAAACTCACCATTCAACTTGATAGCATTTCCGCTGTTATTAGCCTCATAATAAAAATAACAATAATTTTCATTAATGCTTGGATCATATTCGTACCAATATGTTAGATCTTGTATATGATCTTCTATGTTACCAATTTTGTTTTCACCTAATATAAAAATACCATTATTGCTATGATTATAAACCATAGATTCATAACCACCATAATTCCAATTACTATTAAACATTATGTAACTAACATCAGAATCATGATCTTTTAATACAGGTCCTATATGTATATGAATTTTATTAAACTGACATACATAAGGTCTTTTTCCTCCAAGCCTTTTTATATCTTCATTGGATAACTTATTATAACATCCTCCCACGAAATTATCCGCAGCATTAAAAAATCTCCTTCTCATACTCAACACTCCTTATTTAACTCATTTATCGAATCCGAATTATCAGAACCTTCTACGAGATTCTTATTCCTATCTATCTCTTCCTGGCTCATATTACTCATCATATTTTGTATTTTTCTACCAGATTGAGATAAAGAGCGGATGAATGCACTGGAACTTATCTTAACTTTTCCACCAGCTTTTTTGTACCCTAATTTGGTTAACTCGACTACACTCATACCAAATTTAATGCCATTACGACCCATTATCTTCTCCGGTATAGGTTCTACCTTAGCCGGAACAGATGTATATGCTTCATCACCGCCGTACAGGAAATAAGGGGTTGTCACCCTTGATATGTGAGTAAGAGGTTCTTCGGATATACGAGGCTCGTCTTTCGCAGCCTTATATTCTTCCCTTGGATTGGATATCCTAATAAAAGGATCGTATGTCAAAAAGGTTAAGCCGTATTCTACTTTATAACCTGATACGCCGTTAAGATCCCTTATAGCCTTAGTCGTATGCGAGTGATTGATGGTGTCTATACCATACCTTGATTCCATATCGGTCATAATACTATTAACCTCATCTCCCTCTACATAAACCTCTTCTCCTTCCGGGATAGAGGTTATGCCGGCAGCCCTTCTAAGTAGCCATAAAGTGACTTCAGCAATGTCAGAGAACTTATCTCCGTTCTTCCTATAGTTATCTACTCTTCCTTCTTCATATCCAGGTAATTCGATATTTCCTTTAACTTCGACATTTGTTCTGGATTGTCCTTTGCCTTCTCCATCTCCCTTTTTATCGCCATCTTCCTCAGCGCGTACTGCACCGCCTTCTGCACTTCCTTCTTTTCCATCATTTAAAATATTATCTGATTCTGACTCTATAGACTCCACAACAGCATCATACTCTGGTATGCCGCTAAGGAAATCCGCTATGTTATTCAAAAACTCTATTTTTTCCTCATTTGTCATATTAAGGCTTTCCACGGGCTCCCATATAGCAGGCAAGTTGTTTGATTTTATTGCAGTAGAAACATCTTCTATAGTTTGGTTATCCACCGTAGGCAAAACTTTAGAAACCAAACTATTGATATCAGATTCCATTTTTTCTACTTCCTCTTTTGTGCCATATTCTTTTAGGGTATCCATGCCATTGACTCTAAGAGAATAATTCAAAGCCTTGCTTGGAACAAAATTAATATATTTCAAAAAGTTTTTCAACTCTGATATAATTTGTTCGTCAGATCTTGGCCCAACATAATCAACCACCACCTGATCTGTTTGAGAACGAAGCCAAGAAACGTATTCTTCTAAGGTCTTACCACCTTTACTGGAAGGAGTGGATATTTTATCACCTACTGTTCCTTTAGGTTCTAATCCCATTTCTTCCTTAAGACTTTTAGGATTACCTCTCTCACGAAGAAACCTCAAGTCACCTCCTACAATCTTCCTTGCTATAAAATCAAAAATATTAGCATAAGGCGGTAATCCTTCTTTTTCTATATGAGATTCTATTTCGTTTAACATAAGAGAGAAGTTTTTCCTGGAGGTGCGCTTCTTGCCAGGTAAAGACTGCGCAGCTTGTGCCGCAGGAGTCGGCTGAGCTAATGGCGCCGGCTGAGTCCCCAGGATAGTCCCTTCCTCTGGCATTTCCTCTTCATAAACATCCACGTATTCTTTAGAAGTAACGGTCTTACCCTCATCAGAGAAAGGAAGATCATCCTCTATAAGCGACTTAGGGCTGGAAGATGATTTACCAAACTGAATCCTGATCTTAGGAGCGACAAACATCTCACCTTCGAAATCTATTCCAGATTCTACTTCAGACGTCACAATGTCTTTCACACTCCTACTTCCATCTTCTACCCACTTAACAACATCAGGAACTGTAGATAATTCTTCTATAGCCTCACGAGCTTTTCTAAGACCTGAAATAGGATTCAAATACGATACTTGATACGAAGCCGGATCAAGACCTAACTTGGTTAGATACGCATTAAGATCTTGTATATCATCTTGACCCATCTGTAGCAATTCAGAATCACCGGATTCAGGCAGCATATCTATAAAAGACATCCATTTCCGCCCTTCCTCTGATTCTACAGAACGTAGGCTAACCGGGAAAAGATAATTAAGACCGTTTTTACCTTTGATGACAACTACCGGAACTCTTACATTTTTGTAATTATTCCCCTTGTCATTTAATATAGAATAAGCAAATGGGAAGCCTGTGTATTTAGATCCGTTCTTAAGCACGACTTTGCCATTTAATACATATCCGACATCAGATACTTTTTCAGCACCTTTTTCGGTAATAGGGAGATTTTCTACCTGGCCATATCCTTGACCGTTCACCTTCATGTTAAACACCGGTCTTCCGGGAAGGGTCTGGGCAACAACATGCGTGCCGACGCCGATGGTAGCCGACCGGCCGGCGTCCTTCTTCCACTTGTTGAAAGCCGTTCTTCTTATCTTACTTATACCATCTATGCCCCCTGTGTCAGCTTTTACAACAGAAACGAATCTGTTTCCACTCATGACCTTGATAACCATATTGGAAACCAGTTTATTTTCAGCAGATTCTATTCTTTTTTTATCTCCGGACTGAACAGCATCATTGTATTCGGCAAAAAGAGACTGATTATAGGTATCATTTACATCTATTTCGAGATTAACCTTATCTCCTTTTTTCAAAGAAGATAATGCTTCCTGATCTATTTTATCTACCTCATTCTCTCCGAATCCGACACCCGTTCTGTACGGAACCAACTCATCTGAATCAAGACGCTTATAAACCAAAGAATAGGAATTACCCACGTCCTGAATAGACACATCTGTGTAACGGTTAAGAACACGAGCCGATTCTTTGTCTATAGACCATCTCGCATGATAAGGCAGTTCTATCACGGTAGCCGTTTCTCCACCTATGTTAAGAGAATACCTTTTAGTGCCATTAGCGTTCGTTTCAGAGCTTATTTGAATAGGAACCAATGATTTTATAGAAGATATAAATTTATCGGCTCTAAGACCTGCAATTTCATACCTTTCGTTGCCATCGTTGGATATTCTTCTAACCATCAACGTCTCTGGATTCTGGGCGCTATCTATGTTAGCTCCAGGCGTATTATCGGATTCATCTAACTCATTTACAAGAGAATCTATATTGGTATCATCCTCCCCAAAATTACTTAACGTAGATTCGGAAATACGACCTTTATCAATAATCCTGTTTTGTTCGATATAAGGAAGGAGATCTGTGATGTTTCCAACCTGGCCAAGATCTTCTATGGTAAATACCGAATCGGCAAGCTTATCTTCGTCAACCTTCTCCCCTTTATCCCGTCTGTTCATTATGTCAACATACGAAGAAATAGCATCATCAAGTTCCTTCCTTTGATCTGGTTCTAAATTGGATTTAGCCATATCAATAATAGCTTTATTATCCTCATACACAGATCTCGGACTTGTAAGCCTATCAGCCTTCTCAGATAATGATTTTATGAGATTAACAGGACTGTCACCCAAAGATGATACATAATCATCAAAATCTTGTTTGTATTTATCATACACATCTTTTTCTCTCGCAGTAAGAAGATCGGCATTGCCTGTATATAGTTTATCAATTATAGACTGCCTTACGGCCGGAACCATAACCGGAACCATAATAGGATTATCCATAGCAGCCTCATAATCTTCATCCGATACAGACTCCGTAAGCGGTGACTCTTTTATATCATCTTCTGCTTCCTTCATCCTATCTTCCCTTACTTTATCAAGAGCATGCATAAAAGCCTTGATAGTCCAAGCTTCGTCTTCCGAAATCTTACCTTCTGACACAGCTTGATCTACTACCTCATCAGTATCATATTCACCAACTTTATTAGGCTCTGCAAAATCAGGAACCTTATCATCCCCCTTATAAGGAGTAGACCATAGAGAAGACAGCGCTTTTGAAAATCCCCTGTTTTCCTCAGCTAAGAATCTTTTATCAAGCATCTTGGACAAGAAGTTATTCATATTCCTATAGCCCATCAAACTCCTTCGGTATTCATTTACCAAGGATCTCATGGCTTTGTCTTTGGCTGTAAACTTCTTTTCCTGTCTTGATTTTACATTAAAATAATCATCAAAAGCCACAAGCGTATCATAGGCTTCTATCACATCTTGTGAACTTATGGGAGAAAGAGGAGATGATAAAACAGATTCGGTTTTACTTACCAACTCTTCTATCGAAAACTCTTTTCCTATTAACGTTGATAACTCAGACAACGAATTGTTGTAATTGGTTCTAAGACTTTCCAATTCTTTGGTTTTTCGTTGTATGTATTCAGCTTGTGGATCTTTCCCTTCTACGTTACGAGGGCGGGTAGCAAGATCTTCTATTTCGGATTCAAGTTCTTCTATTCTTGACCGTATGCCACGGATAGCCATCGCCCGCTCCCTTGCCCTGTCCGACAGCCGGGAGAACGTACTTAGCGCATCTGCCACGCGAGGCTGTCCTGAAAGCGTTTCTATGACAGAAGCTATGTCTTTCATTCTTGATTCTGATTGAAGACCAAGGAAGGCATTACGAGCCACGTATTTTCTAAATTCAATCTTAGAGTCATCACCTATAAGATCTTCAGCAAAACTCTGGGCAGATCTGAAATCAGAAAGACGATTGTTATAATTATCAATAATAGAATCCTTGTATTTCTTTGCCTCTTCCAAAGACATTCCATTAGCTTCGGCTATTTCCGAAATAGGCATCATATCAATCATCTGCCGGAAATTTTCAGCCGAATCCTCTAAGGTTCCCATTTGGTTGTCAATAGACATCTTTTCAAACATAGCATCATCAAGCTCCTTACCAGTCATAGACTGGGCATCGGAACGAACTTGAGGCCCTAAACTCATTGATTTTTTCAACGTATTCAAAGCCGCCGTGTTAAGATTAGAAGATGCTTTGTTATATTCATTCACTTGCCTTTCCAGCAAGATCTGACTATTGCTATACTCTTTCACCCCAAAGAAGCCTTCCCTCATACCAAACAAAGAACCGATAATAGCACCGATTCCTATTTCAGTCCATCCTTCTTTAGACGTATATTGCTTTTTAAATCCTTCAGAAATAGCATCAAGAACATCAACGGCTCCGTTCATGGCTACATTATCATATCTTGACTTAACATATTCCTCAGCCGTATTCTGAACAGCACCTTGAGATCCTTCTTCCCATAAGCCTTCGGATACAGGTCTTTTCATGATATTGAAAACATTGCCTGCTATCTTCTGTCCTATATTAGGATTGGTTATTTTAATAGCCATCTCTCCCGGCTTCGCAACTTCCGTCCCTAATCCAAATAAATGCTTGTTGAGCCTCTTTTCCAACCCAGGTATAGCCTTTCCTCCTAACCCTATATACTTACCAAAAAGAAGCCAGTTAGATAATCCTACTATACCCATATTGGCGGCAAATATAGCACTACCTACATCAGCATTAGAATTACGAAAAACAGCCATTTCCTCTGCATTGGGATCACGACCATAAATCTTACGATAATAATCCTTGAAATCAGACTCGGATTGCTTCATAAAAGAATTTGCTTCAACCGATGACTCGAATCCGGCACTGGTAGCCAACAACGTCATGGTCTTAGCCGCCTCCCCTACATTTCTTCCGGTAGCAACTCCTTTTCTTACATAGTCGTTAAACACACCTTTAAGGCTTCCTATGCCCCTATTGGCAGCTTGCCTTGCTGCTAACTTAGCTCCGATTCTTCCACCTAATTTAGCACCTATATTGCCCAATGATCCAACTCCAAGTCCTCCGGTCATGTACGCTGATATCATGGCTCCTACGGTAAAAGACATACCATTACCAAGGACATCATTCCATAAGAAATTACCGGTATCCTTAAAAAGCTTCTGACCAAAATTATAATCTTCTACCTCTTTCTTGTAATAATGAGGAAGAAGCATGTCTATTTGCTGGTCAAGATCACCTACAAACTTATCCATGTTAGTGTTTAACGCAGCTTTATAACTTCCCTCAGATGCCATATTGATAAGTTTGTCAGGCAATGACACAACTCCTTGTGCACCGTACAATGCAGACTTTAAAGCGAATTTGCCTACACCATTCCAAAACTTACTCCATCCGCTCTGTCTCCTGGCATAATAATCCTCATTGTTTATACCCGGAATATAGTTGGGATATTTTGTACGCCATACCCCATCATTACCCATCTGATGACTTTCACGGATACTTACCTTTGGTCCATAGGGATTAAGAGGCGGCGGGGCAGGTGTAGCCCCCCTGTAGCTGTTACGAGCCAGTGCCTCCGAGTAGCTGTTGCTTATCTCCTTGGCTATATACGGTTCTTCGTATTCGGCAGCAGCTATCCTTGATGCGTAATCCGGAAATTTAGGTTGGGCATACACACCTTCACCAGGCATATAATTAGGAACCAGAGGCGTTGTCGTCTCTGGTAGTGTAGCCGGAGTATAATTCTCTTCTTCGGCTAATTTTCTTTGCCTTGCCACATCTTCGTAAGTGGTTTTAGCAGCAGGATTATATCTATCTATATTATTGTCAGCCATAAATTTTCTGCAAAAAATCGTTCAACTTACTAAACTTGTCATTCATGTTGGGCGTGATATTTATTCCTCTCATATACGGATCCCTCATCTGATCAAGACGTTCTTGAACAGCCTCCTTCACGTATTTTACAAAGAAGTACTGAGGACACTTCTGGTGAATGCTATTCCAGTAATCCGCATACTCATCATTACCTGGATCCAAAGGAACAAAATCCGAGAACAACAATGCAGGATTTTTAGAATTTTTAGTCCTTTTGTCATAGAAATTGACCGCTACCTCTCTTGAACCCCTATCGTCCATTCCCTCCAACTGAACTGATATATTATCAGACATGTCAATAAAATTATCAACAAGGGCTTTAACAACATTCATTTCTTCTGGCTTAAGGTAAGAACCATGAACCTTTACTATATCATAAAGATCATTCTTAACATCAGCCTTAGAAGCCAAACGAGGAAGGCCATTACGTATAAGATACTTATCATAAGAATAACCTTCCTTCTTTCCGGTATCTACAAAATCACAGGTTTCAAAACTTGATTTGTAGCCATCTACCGGATAATTGCGCTCCTCGACCGAAGGATCTATACCCGCCTTAAGAAGCTCGTCATTCGTAATCTCAACCCTTTCTGTAACATAAGAATTTTCACCGGAACCTACTTGAGCAGTCAAGAATCTTCTAACGGTGCCATTATCTATCTCGGCATCCATATTAATGGCATTAATAGCAGTAGGATCCAGATTATTTACCTTTCCTGCCATGTAACCAGACAATCTTCTAAACTGAGCCT
>UMIK01028674.1_pt1 | contig 14845 bp, 13 predicted proteins | sample 1965791 | NCBI WGS metagenome assembly UMIK01 (sample SAMEA4836126, study PRJEB28245) | human gut metagenome | biome: gut microbiome; material: fecal sample | place: Denmark | collected 2008 | reverse complement strand
AACAGCGGGAGCTTTCTAACCGCCTTAAAAGGAGGAAGCGCCGGCCTTACCGGCGACTACTCCCAGTGCGAAACCGCAGCGGATGTGGCTAAAGTACTGGGTGATACTCCAGCCGACGCGGAAGCCTTTGCGGAATTGGCCGGGAAGCATTTAGGAAGTGTCACGGCTTCCAGCACTTCAGGAGATGGTTCCTACACCATTTCCGGCCTGAGCGCTGGCTACTACCTGGTGAAAGATCAAGATGGAAGCCAGATTTCCGCCTTCACAGAGTACATCTTGAAAGTGGTAGACGATGTTACCGTTACACCCAAGTCCGGTACGACCATTTCTAAGAAAAAAGTCCAGGACATCAATGACAGCGAAACTACTACTTACAGCCAATGGCAGGACTCTGCGGATCACGACATTGGTGACGATGTGCCCTTCCAGCTCTCCGCCACCCTGCCGGACAACTACGACGCTTATGAGGAGTTTGCCATCACCTTCCACGACACACAGTCTGCAGGATTGACCTTCAACGCGGACACTGTAAAGGTATACGTCAATAGTGAGGGAAATACCCTTACAAAAAATACAGATTATACTGTAAATACCTCGCCGGGCGATGGGCATACCTTTGACATTGTGTTCGCCAATCTAAAACTAGTTGCCAGCTATACCATCAAAGCAGGCGACACCATTTATGTGGAATACACTTCTAAACTAAATACAAACCCAGTGATCGGGTCGCAAGGCAACCCCAACGAGATGCACCTGACCTATTCCAACAACCCCTATTCCACCACGGACCGTGGCCAAACGGCTGAGGATAAAGTGATTGTGTTCACCTACAAAGTAGAGGTCAACAAGGTGGATCCCGATTCGGAGCCTTTGGAAGGTGCCACATTCACGCTGGAGAAATTCCAGTATGACGAAGGAGAGGGCACGTGGAATCCGATTGCCCAGGCAGAAACAAGCACTGGAACCACCTTCTCCTTCGAAGGCCTGGACGATGGCAAATATCGCTTGACAGAAACTGTGACCCCCGCTGGGTATAACAGCATCGATCCCATTGAATTTACTGTGGCTGCAACCCACGACACAGAAAGCGATGATCCTAAGCTCACAGCTTTAACCGGCACCCCGGATGGGGCAATCCAAATTACGTTTACCCCCACTCTTTCGGATGGTTCGCTGTCAACGGACGTGGTCAATGAACAAGGGCTGGAGCTTCCCAGCACCGGCGGCATCGGCACCACCATTTTCTACATTGCCGGCATTGTGCTGATATTGGGCGCTGCCTCTTGCCTGGTCGTAAAATTGTATCACAAGAAAAATACATGATCGTTTTTCTAAAGGGATCCCATGAAAAAACATTTATCTACCATCCTGTTTGTCACGGTTCTCATAACGGGAATCTCCCTGCTACTGTATCCAACTGTGAGCAACTATTGGAATATGCAGATACAATCCCGGGCAGTTGCCTCCTATAAAGAGGCAACTGGGAATTTGACCCAACAGGATACTACGGCGCTTTTTGAAACGGCACAAACATACAACACACTGCTGCGGCAGTATGGGATCCAGGGTTTTTACGACCCGTCTTTGATACCGGGCTATGAAGAGGCACTGGATGTGACCGGCACCGGTATTATGGGATACATCACCATAGAAAAGTTGGACCTAGAACTGCCCATTTACCACAGCACCTCCCCCGATGTCCTTCAAATTGCAGCCGGACATCTGGAGGGAACCAGTTTACCTACAGGCGGTGAAGGCACCCACTGTGTTATTTCTGCCCACCGTGGGTTGCCAAGCGCCATATTGTTCAGCGATTTGGATAAAATGGAAGTGGGGGACACCTTTACAATAACGGTTCTAGACCAACTGATGACGTATCAAGTGGACCAGGTGCTGGTGGTAGACCCGAACCAAGTGGACGCGCTTCAAATTGAAGAAGGGAAGGATCTCTGCACCCTGATGACCTGCACCCCATATGGGGTGAACACCCAACGGCTTTTAGTCAGAGGGGTGCGGATCCCTAACCCGACTCCAGAGGAAGCGACACGGGTGATTTTGGACGAGGCACGGCGGATCCCTGTGATTGGCGTTGGAGTTGTAGTATCTCTCCCCTGCCTTCTGGCTGCGCTCATCCTTTTGCTAAAATTCTGGCGAAAACCCAAAGAGAGGTGAAACATATGCAGAAAAGAAAAATACCCCCATTTCTTTCCTTGGCCGTTTTATGGGCCACGGTCCTGGTTTTCTTGTGCCAAACTGCATATGGGGCCACTCCGTCCTATCCGGACCCTGATGCCCTTGGCTCCATAACCGTTGCCATGAAAGACGACGAGCAAAAACCCATTGGCGACGGCAGCCTGACCCTCTTCCCCTTTGCGGAGCTCACTAAAAAAAATGGGAATTACTCCTGGGCCTATACCGAAGATTATCAATTTTGTGGCCTGTCCCTAAAAGAGTTTGACACCGACTCCTTTGCAGCATCCCTGCACAAATATATTGCCACAAAGGGGCTGACGGGGACACAAGCAGCCATTCCCTCCTCCGGTACCGTGGTGTTCAACGACCTGTCTGCGGGGCTTTACTTGATTGTCCAGCCCGTGGCCGCCGAGGGATATTACGCCATCAAGCCCTTTGTGGTGTCTGTCCCCTTCCAAGAGGAATCGGGAGAGTGGGTATATCAGGTGGATGCATTCCCCAAAATGGAGATCCAGCCAATAACCGTAGAACCCACTCCCACGCCTACAACCACTCCCCACCACCCTCCCAAGTTACCCCAAACTGGGCAGCTCAACTGGCCTATCCCCCTTTTGGCCGGTGCAGGGGTTCTTCTGTTCCTGGTGGGATGGGATCTGGCATTTTTGAGGAGGAAGAAGCATCATGGGCCGTAAACTAGGGATCTTTCTTATGGTGGCAGGAGTGGCGCTGGTAGCGGCAGCTCTATCCCTGTTTGCTTACAACTGTGTAGATGACACCCGAGCTGGCCGAACGTCTGAAAAAGTCTTGTTGGAATTGAAAGAGGATGTGGAAGAACAAGCCTCTCAGTTGGCCTCAGAAGAGATCTCTTCTGAAATATACAAGTCTGATTATTTCCCGCAGGAAGGAACCTCTACAGGCGGCCTTTCCATGGAAATAGACACGATCTCCATAGATGAAAACGGCTATATTGGATATTTGACCCTGCCTTCGTTAGGACTGGAACTTCCCGTGATGAGCGATTGGACGTACGAACTGCTTCAAACTGCCCCTTGCCGCTATGCCGGCTCCCCATGGGGAGATAATCTTGTCATTGCGGCCCACAACTACTCCAACCACTTTGGGCGAATTTCCAATTTAAGCCCTGGGGATGAGCTGTATTTCACGGACGTAAATGGCTTTGTATTTTCCTATGAAGTGGCCTTTCTGGAAACGTTGGATTCCACTGCAGTGGAAGAGATGGTCACTAGCGAGCATAGCTTGACATTATTCACTTGCACTTATGACGGCTCTGCCCGAGTCTGTGTGCGATGCGACCGGGTGGGCTCGTTGGCTTCCATCGCTCCGTAACCATCGGGGCGCAAAAAAAGAAAAGGGTTCCTGCTGATATTTCCCCTAAGCAGGAGCCTTTTTTATGCCATGGCAGCGCCATGAACGAGCGCCAGATCAACCAAATACCTCAAGCAGCCTTTTGGGACACGGTTTAACAGTACGGAAACTTTCCCCCGTGGCAGTTTCCCACCCTTAGGGGATGAATTGCTGCCACAGGGATTCATATTCCTCTGGGTGCACAATAAATCGGAAGTTCTGAGGGGACTGCTCAAACTGAGTATAAATGGGCACCCCTTCTTGGATTTGAAATTCCTTGTACTTTCGCGGGGATTTGTGGATCAACTGGCTTTCCCCATAGCGTTTTATTACAAACTCCAATTGATCTTCCCTTCAAATGGTAAAATAGGCCAATCCCCCGTGGGAACGCACGCCCTCATATGCACAGCCATATCCTCATACGCATTATGTTTCAAAGGCCAACGGCTGGGAATTGTTCATGCTGATGGTACACCCGGCGAGACCAAGGCCACTTCCCCGGGGCCAGTTTCCACAGCAAAGCAGCGTCCCGGAAGATTTTAGTCGTATTCCTGCGCATACACAATGGCCCTGCCGCTCCATATTTCATACAGTCACGGAAACCGGTGAAACTGCATGGACGTGCCCCTAGCTTCGAGGAGATTAGTTCTGGCCCCAACCTTCCCGAAGCGAAGGTGACTGCCCCAAACAGCAAATGAAACCTTTCCAGCAGTTTTTTAGCCCCAATGCGTCCCATACGGCCTTTGCAGTGGGAAAATACAGTTCCATCGGGTGCCCTCTTCCAAGTACTTCGGATACCACATTGCCGTCCTACGCAATGTTCTTCCCATAGATCATCCAGTCCACCTCGTCGCCCAGATGAAGAACCAGCGACACGTCCCAGCCTGACAACACCTCTTTGTCCAGCTTGGTTTGGCCGATACTCCGAGGGAACTCCATAGTGCTACTTCCCTTAGCGGGAGTGGGCAAGGCTGCTTATTTCACAGAAGAATACGGAGTTTCAACTTCACTTGGAAGGGTGCCATCGTTGGTGTTCAAAAACACGGTGCAGATGAGGACCACCGCCGCCTGACCATCTCTGTTCAGTAGCACACCATAGGCACCGTTATCCAAGGAAAAGTACTGCAATGGGTCTGCATACCTCATTTTTTCTTTCAGTTGCTGGTGAAGGTGTCGGAGCTTGCCATCCTCAATAGGGAAGGTTTATCTAGAATGGCCTGACCCCAAGCTGGGCTTTCACTATGCCTCCTGTAACCTGCATAGCTACACCTGGGAGGACATTGAGAGCTTTACCCAGACAGAGATTCACCGCTACCAGAAAGTGATTGAACCCACTGCCCATCTGATTTTGAAAATCTCCCTGGAAAGAGGAATGAAACATGCCGCAAATTTTCAAGTTGAGTTCCTCCACGTCTTTGCTTCAAATACAGATATATTGTTGTAAGTATTTCCCAAATTTAGTTTTTCGAGCCTCATTCTTTAAATCTGCATAGGGAGGACGACGGGAAAACACATTGGAGCTTGTTTTACGGAATCCAAATCACTATGTTTTACAGCGACCACAATCCGCCCTATTATCATGCGGAGTAAGCAGCCAGTTAAAGCTCACCCTTGCCTGGTGCCAGCTTCACCAGGATGAGTTCATGCAGAACTGGGAGCTGGCCAAAGACACTAATTTCCTCAATCACATAGCCCCACTGGGGTAAGAAAGGAGCCTGCCGATGTGAATGGTACTCGCGACCCTGCCTCCTGTATTGATCCAGAGATTCTTGCGCGCTATACGAGTCCTACCCTGTGGTGGAATATTCCTTAAGAGAAGTGATTGGACCACTCTTGAGCGATCGAAATTTCCCCACAGCATCAAACCTGCACCTCCTTTTTTTAGCTTACCCGGGAGAATTGTCCAACACTGCCCTTTCTTGTTCTCGGTGGGCTGTTCCAACATCCACTCCAAAACCGCGAACCGACTGAAGCAGGAGCGAAGACCAAGTCCTTCTGTCTCTGTTAAAAAAGTCAGGTATCGCAAATGCGATACCTGACTTTTTTCGTTAGCGGGCGAAATGTTGTGGCAACGAGGTGGGGCTGCGCCCGTGCAGTGCATGTCGCGCGAACATGTCTTTTTCCGCCTTTCAGCCCATCTGTTTCCATTCTTTGCTTTATGGAAGCTGAAATGGTAGGGGGCTATTTTTACTGTTGGGAAAACAGAACCAATCCGCCTTTTTGATCGTAGCCGGTTTCCCACAACTGTGACAGATCCAACCAGTTCCCTCTACCATATGTAACAGCTTTCACCAGGTACTTTCTGTCCACCTGTTCATAGCCCATCAGCAAATACCAGTGCCAATCGTATATTTGGAAAGCTGGCTGCTTGTGGTGCAGGGTCAAACACGGTATGGGGAAACCATTGGCAATCTGGTGAGAGATGATCTCTTGCGCTTCTTTGAGAGATTTACTGCCAGAAAAAGGTCTCATACTCATGACCGGGCCGCCCTGATCTTTCATATAATTTGCCAGCCCATCCATAAATGGTTCCAGGCTATCGATGCCAGTAGGCCCAACGCATAGATAGGAAACTATTTCTTTACAAAGCTGGACATACTTCTCCCGGGAGGGCTGGGGGGAACAGCGAGGGCACAGCTTCGTACCTTTGTATAAATCGAAGTACATACAGCAGTCGCTTGCCGTAATGACAGCACACCCTCCCCTGGGGATGGTCTCGGAGATCCAAGTTTGATTTCCTCCAAAGGAATCTCCAATGATAAAATGTTTTAGTTCCTGTTTCATATTTTTCTTTCCTTATGACATGACGTTTTCCTTTTACTCTATAGCAAAGAGTCTGGTTTGTCAATTAATAAAATAGACCCACGTCAGCCCCACAGGGTCAAGTTGGGCTCATCCCTTTTTCCTTGAGTGCTTATGCTCAGATAGCGCAGCTAAGTCTCTCTCCTCTTCAGTGGGGCAACGAGACTACCGTCATGTCCTGGAATTATCAAATCACATTAAAATCCAGATCGGAAAAGTTCGTGTTTTCTTTCAGGTCCTTTTCCTGGATCTTCCAGGCAAAATTGTTGTTGACTTAGACACAGAGGGTCACATTTTCCCCGGCTAGGTTTTTTCAGATTTTACGGGAGACGTCAACGACCGGGGGAAGCTGTCTACCGGGACAAAGCCGTCACTCAACTTCATGATGGAGACTGCAGTGTCGTAACACTCGAAACGGATGGGCACCGTGTTGATGCTCATGCCGGTGTACTGGAAAATCCACCCCATATTGGACCAGCACTGACGCCTTTCCCTGCACTTGTAAAAAAGATAGACAAGGACATCCAGTTCTTCGGGACAAACACCTGTGAAAAGCCAAGTCCAGCAGCTATATCGGGAAATTCACATTCAAAAGCAGAGCAACTAAAATTGCAATCGCAGACATGGTTTTTGCGTGACCACAGCAACGGTTGAGAAAAAGATTTTCTCTGCCCCTTTTTGTAAGTCATCGCAGTAGAAAGACAGTGCCAATAAGTGATATAATACTTTTTAGAGTTCTATAGGAGCGATACATGTATGCCTATCATACTTGACCATCAATTGCGGGAACAAATCCCCCACAAAGCCACCGAATTCCCCGTCACCTACTATCACGATGAGTTGGTTGAATTGCCAAATTGGGCAGGGCCTTTTCATTGGCATCCTGACTTTGAAATAGCCACTGCTGCAAGAAGTGTTTTGGATTACCAGGTTGGGCGGCAGCACATTACGCTGGAGGCAGGGGACAGCATATTTGTCAACGGAAATATGCTGCACAGGGTCCGGCAGTTGACCGGCGACTGTCCCGATCCCATACCCATTATCATCTTTTCCGGCGTTGCCATAGCCCCTGAACACAGCACAATTTATCAAAAATATATTCAGCCCATTGCGCAGTGCGATGCATTGCCTTTTATTGTATTTCGGCATGAGAACCGTTCTCATAGTGAAGTAAACCGTTTGATTCGAGATACCTACCGTTGTTTAAGCCAAGAACCCCACTGTTATGAAATGGCGGTACAGCGCAACATCAGCCGGATATTGGAGTATCTATTCTGCAATCTTGAAAGTTTTCCAAAATATGAAGCTTCTCGCGTCCAGCTGAAAAGTCAGATCCGACTTCAAAAGATGCTCACATACATCTATGAACATTATGCGGAAACAGTTACCCTGGAAGAGATTGCCAATGCCGCTCACATCAGCCGCAGTGAAGCCGGGCGATGTTTCCATACCTATATGGGATGTTCCCCTGTGGATGCATTGATCCAATACCGGCTCCAAACCGCTCACAGATTGCTGAGTGAAAAAACACTTACCCTCCAGGAAATCAGCTCTGCTTGCGGGTTCAATTCTGCAAATTATTTCAGCCGCAAATTTAAGCAAATCTATGGATATGCACCCAGTCAAAGCGGAAAGTTGGGTAAATAGTGCTTAATCTTGACTTTTTTATCCCTTTGTTTCCCTATTACATGATGATATAATACCAGTCGAAAAAAACCGGTTTCACCTGGAAGGGGAATCATCATGACGCAACAAAAGAATTACAGAAAAACATTGGTAGCCTGCTATCTTGGCTTTGTAACACAGGCTATCGCAGCAAACTTTGCCCCACTTTTATTTTTAACATTCAAGAGCACCTACGGAATCACCTTGGAAAAAATTGCCATGATTCCCATGGTCTTTTATTTCGCGCAGTTGCTCATCGACCTTGCGGCTACCAAATTTGCCGACAAAATCGGATATCGCACCTGTGTGGTGGTATCCCAAGTATTGTCCGCAGTCGGCCTCCTATCCATGGCATTTCTGCCGGACCGCTTATCAAATCCTTTTGTAGGCATCCTGATTTCGGTAGTGCTTTATGCCATAGGCAGCGGCCTGATTGAGGTTTTAGTGAGCCCTATTGTGGAAGCCTGTCCCTTCGAAAATAAGGACGGAATGATGAGTCTTCTCCACTCTTTTTACTGTTGGGGAGCATTGGGAGTCATCTTAGGATCCACCCTCTTTTTCGCCGTCTTTGGCGTGGAAAACTGGAAGATCCTGACGATCATTTGGGCGTTGGTTCCCCTGTACAACACCTTTAACTTTCTATCCTGCCCCATAGAACGGTTGGTTGACGAGGGAAAAAGTATGAACATCGGTCAACTACTCCGGCGGCCGTTGTTTTGGCTTATTATAATTCTCATGATATGCTCCGGTGCCTCCGAAGCAACCATGGCCCAATGGGCCTCCGCTTTTACCGAGGCTGCCATCGGCGTTTCCAAAACCGTGGGCGACTTAGCAGGACCTGGTCTGTTTGCGATGTTTATGGGAATATCCCGTATGCTGTACGGCAAATTCAGCGAGAAACTGGATTTGTCCAAGGTTATGCTGATCTGCGGTGTCATGTGCGCCGGCTGTTATCTGTTGGCTTCCCTGTCTGCGTCTCCGATTCTGGGACTTACGGGTTGTGCACTTTGCGGTTTAGCTGTGGGTATCATGTGGCCGGGTTCTATCAGTATCTCTTCCCAGAAATGTCCAAGAGGTGGCACGGCCATGTTCGCATTCTTAGCCTTGGCCGGAGATTTGGGCGCTACGGTAAGCCCGACTATGGTTGGCAGCCTTGCTGAAATGGCAGGTGGCAATCTGAAAACAGGCCTGCTTGTTGCAACGGTATTTCCTGCCGTGCTTGTAATTGGATTGTTGCTTCTAAAAAGGAAGGTTGCAAAGCCTTGAGGACACCACCACCCTTTCCTCTCTTCTTGTGGCGTATCTCCACATCCACTTCAAACCCCATAGCAAGGGGTAAGTGCCGATGGCACAAAAGTTACGGCACCGGGCTCTAATGCTTCATCGGTCCGTCTGTCTTGGTCCCCACAGAGGATCAAGATCCGAGCCAGTAGATGAGACCAAGTCCTTCTGCCCCTGCCAAAAATACCAGCGCCGCAAATGCGGGGCTGGTATTTTTCGTATTGATGCAATAAGCCAGTAAAACCACCCAATATGGTTTTTGGAAGAAGGACTGCTTTCAGAGCCCAGCCTTTCAGCCTGCTGCTATCAGATTTATCAATGGCTGGAAATAGGGACCATGGTCTACATAGGAACTGTGGCATAAGTAGGTTTTTCCTCCCAGCACCACTCCCTCGGGAAATACGGTAAACGGGATCTCCGAACCATCCTTGCACACTACCGTGACAGGGCAGTGGGAGACGCTTCCAGGAAGTTCAGCTGGGAAGATCTCGTAGTAAGAGAACCCGTTTAGATACTCCACTAGAAGATCTATATCCTCCGAACTTTGGAATGTCCTCGCTTGCCCATTTCTAAGGGAACTAACGATCCTAACATACTCTACCTCACCTGGATTTAGGTGAAACAACTGAGTCCCACCGTTTAAGACGAGTAACAGAAAAACGATAACCAAGATAGACGCTATTCCTATTCCCACAGATAAAAAAATTCGTTTTTTCTTGCACATAGGGCTTTGCCTCCAATTTAGAAATGCACTTCCCAATATTTAGAGTTTTTTGTGACAGCAACATCCATAGATCTACCATAGCCAACCATGTCATCACTAATTGTAAGATACGATATAAGACGACCCGCTCTTACATTCCTGAACTGCATATACATGATGTGCGCAGGATCCTACTCCCAAGCACGGCCCGTCTTGACTGATAGGATTCCAATACCGCTCCAACATCAGTTCTTCGTGCCTGCCAAAGTACTCATAACACCGAACGCACATATAAATGCCGACCCCATTTTCGTCCTTATCTCTGGCCAGTTCACGCAGTCTGTATACCACGTGTTGGGAACATCGTCAAATCCGGCATCTGCAATTCTCGAAAGAACCGTAACGAACATGGCCCGGGTCATACTTCCATTTGGGGAGAAAGTTCCGTCGCCGTTTCCAGCAAATAGTTCGTTTTCTGCTACATAATCCACAGCGTTCTTGTACCAAACGTTATCAGGGACATCAGAAAAACAACTGCGGCCGCATGTGCAGAGAACAGCAAAGCACTTACCATCATAGCCAGAGCAAGTGCCATGGATAAAATACGCTTTTTCATCGTACAGACCCTTTCCGAATTGTATGTTCAATACCATCTTTTCTGACACCGGCACAGTGAGCAGCGACTTGCATCCAATATAATAACAGAAAAGCAGGTATTGCAAGAAAGTATTGCTACAAGCTGTCAAACAGCTTTCTAGTGGTAGGATACAACAAACTGAAAAATAAGTCAATGCGATGGAAACGACTTAGCAGATGCTACTCACCGGAAACTGCTGCTCTTTGCCAGTTGGTTTTGCCCATGCCATCCACTTCGGCAAGCGTGAAAACATCTACGATGGGCTTCTCTATTTATAACATTTTCCATTTTTATGTATACATTTTCCCCCTTCACGGTAAAATAAACTCAAACCTTGAAGGAGGACCTTTTATGCGCCAGATCACAGAACAATCCATTCACATGTTTCTGAATGCACTCTGCAAAAATGACAAAGCTCCAGGCACTATAGAAAACTATCTCCGCCATATTCGGGCCTTTAACGCGTGGGCCGGCAACGTTTCCATCACACCTAAACTGACTACTCAGTGGCGGTCCCATTTACTGGAATCAGGGTACACTCCCGGTACAATCAACGCGATGCTGGTACCCTTAAACCGATTCTTTCTCTTTCTGGGGTGGCATTCCTGCAAGGTGAAAACCCTGCGCATCCAGAGGCAGACTTTCCGGGATAATAAGAGAGAACTGACCAAATCCGAGTATCAGCGTCTGCTGACCACGGCCCTTTCCCAGCGGCGGGAACGGCTGGCCCTGTTAATGGAAGCCATTTGCGCCACGGGGATTCGAGTCAGCGAGGCACAATATTTGACGGTAGAAACCGTAGAGCATGGAAAGGCGGAAATCAGTTTAAAGGGAAAAATCCGGGTCATTTTGATTCCCAGCAAACTTCGAAAGAAACTGCTTGCCTTTGCCAGAAAAAACAAAACCGCCTCCGGTCCCATTTTTCGGACCAGAAACGGCAACCCTCTCTCCCGTAAACAAATCTGGGCGGAAATGAAATCCCTCTGCCAAAAGGCAGGAGTAGCAGCTTCCAAAGTCTTTCCCCATAATCTGCGCCACCTTTTCGCCCGTGTTTTCTACAGCGCTACTCGGGATATAGCAAAGCTGGCGGATGTGCTAGGCCACTCCAACATCGAAACTACCCGTATTTATCTCATCTCTACTGGCACGGAACATGAAAGACAGCTGGAAAGGCTTGGCCTCTCATTTTAGACAATCTCGATAGATTGTCCTATGTTTTCTCATAAATTCATGTGTCAGGGAACTTAAAGGCCTGACAAATGGGTAAATATGGTTGAAAACAACTGTTTTCAACGGAAAAAAACGCAGCAAAAGGAAAGCCGGTCGACAAAAGTTTCTATCGGCTTTCTTTTTGCTGCATTGATTTACAATTTTACTTGTCTTTTGATAGGAAGAGTGATAGAATATATGCAAAAATATATGTACTCTGTCCTGATTTCTATTTAATATTTAGACAATCTATCGAAATTGTAGAGTATGCCTGGAAGAGGTGATGAAAACGAATAGTAACAAGGGTGAAACAACGGAAGCCACGCAAATCACCTGGGCTCAAGTGGAGGAATATTTAAATCACCTGGTGCAAAAAGGCTGTACCAAGCAAACCATCCAGACCTATCGCTGGAACTTACTGGTCTTTTGGAGCTTTCTGCATGGAGAAACCTTAAAACCAGATTCCGCTGAAAAATGGAAATCCTCCATGTTTGCTAACGGCAGCCGGGTTCGTACGATCAATCACAGAATTTCTTCGATCAACGGTTTTCTGACCAATATGCACCTATGGGACTATCGGGCTCAACCTTTGCCCGTAAAAGAGGCAGGGCAGCCGCCGGAATTGACCCGCACCGAATATATGCAGCTCCTGCTTGCTGCGCGTTTTCAAAAGAAAGAACAGACTTATCTCCTTGTCAAACTCTTCGCCTGCACGGGAATCCGAATCCAGGATCTGGCCTCTATCACGAAAAAAGCTGCGCGAGAGGGAAAGGTCTGTCTGGAGAATAAGACAATGCTCCTTCCCCAGTGTCTCTGTGAGGAATTACTGGCATTCGCGGATAAAAAATCCCTTCGGGAGGGTCCTATCTTTGTCACACGCACAGGCCGGCTCCTCTCTCGAAGCAATGTCACCGCTTCCATTGAGCGGCTTTCCGAGCCAGCAGGGGTGGCCCGTGAAAAGTGCAATCCCCGGTGCCTCCGAAAACTGTATCAAGACACGCACCGGTCCATCGAGGAAAACGCTTCCTTCCTCATAGAACAAGCTTACACACAGCTCATCAATCAGGAGCAGTTGACTGTTGGATGGACCAGTGCTCCGTCAAATAGTCCATCCTCTCTTCACGTTGCAAACCAAAAGTGAGATTCATATTTTTTTGCAGGAAAGGTAGGAAAAAATGAAAAAGTACTTACTGGGAATTTTGCTGGTTTTCTGCATGTTGGTGTGTTTTGCGCCAGCAGCGATGGCGGAGAACGAGCGAACAGATATTCCAGATAACAGCATGCCACAAGTTTATGTCAGCAGTGCAACCGCTACCGACCAAACTATCTCAAAAGGGGACGACAAAACTGGCCAAGGTACAATAGAATCACCTTTTGCTTCCCTCTCCTTAGCGGTGGATAAAGTGGCAGAAAACGGGACCATTTATCTTTTAACAGATTTAACATCTACAAAATACGCTATTGTCCATGAAAAAGATATTATTATTGATGGACAAGGACATACGATTACTAGAGGGGACAATTTTACACCTCAAAACGATGCCCGAGGCGGCTACAATCCCGCTATGATCGAAGTGGCAAATCATTCTACACTGACGTTGCAAAATATTACATTAGATGACGCATTTAAAACAGAAGGTACAGAATTTGAATTGGCTGGTGATAGCTCAGATGGAAATGGAAAAAAGGTCCATGATGGTATTATCGCCTCATATGGTGATGGGAAGGCAACTATCATTTTAGATAAGGACACAACACTAAAAAATTTCGGAGGCCTCTCCGCTGTTTATATTACCGGTGAAAAAGGCAATGGCGCTACCTTTATCATGAAAAACGGCAGCAAAATCTGTGATGATTCGTCAGCAGCAACCGCTCGAAAAGGGGGCTACGCTGCCATCTATAATCATGGTGGCACTGTCACCATGGATGAGGGTTCTTCTATTGAAGACATTTATGGACGAGCAATCTATATTGACAACGCCGGCATGACCACAGTTAACGGTCTCATCACTGATATCACTTCCAACGAAGTAATGAAACTTTATAATGGTAATGCCGGAAGTGGTTTTGGCGGCATCGTCAGCTATGTTGACGGGAACGCCAACTTTGTGCTGGGAAGTACTGGGCATATCTCCAACATAAAATCACACAACGATGATAAAGTGGATGTGGCTTTTCACTTGCAAGGCGGCACACTTAAGACAGAAAAAAATTCTAAAATTACTGAAATCGATATAATTGGTCTTGTAGATTCCAATGGTGGCACTATCGACATCGCGGGCAATATTACTAATTGTCATACCCAAAATGTCTTTTTCCGCATGCGTGGCGGTGGAGATGTAAAATTCCTTTTGCAGAAAGATGGACGCATCACACAGTGCTCTACAACAGATGTTGGCATCATCTATAGAAATGGCGGAAAACTTTCCATCTTTATTGATGGGATAATCAGGGATGTTCAAGTGGGCAGTAATTTTGATGAGTATGTCATTTACAATTCCAATAATAATTCTGTAGCAGGTGGGATTTGTACAATTACCGGTACTATCACCAAAATATCAGGCAATGGAATTTATATTAAAGATCCCTCTACTGTCACTATAACTGGTGAAATTAGCGAATGCACGGGCTATGCCCTGCATTATAAACCTGAAGCACCTGAATCGACAGTAAACATTGAGCCCGGATGTATTATCAGGGATAACAATCAGGGTGGATCGCAAATTTATGTAGAAGAATATGCAAAAGATAGATCCGCTAATACTTCCACCCAGCGTATTTCTATTGCCAAAGATAATGTCACGCTTTCCAACCGTGATATTACTCTCGACGATCTCACTATCACCCTTTCCTCTGCTTACGGCACTCTGAAGTTGGGAAATGTAAACCCAACCAATGAGACAAAGCTAACGGATATCTCTCAAAAAAAAGGATGGGGTAATCAATCCCTCGCCTCCTTTTGGGTGGAATCTGAAACAGCGCAAGAGATA
>UMIK01026122.1_pt1 | contig 14995 bp, 23 predicted proteins | sample 1965791 | NCBI WGS metagenome assembly UMIK01 (sample SAMEA4836126, study PRJEB28245) | human gut metagenome | biome: gut microbiome; material: fecal sample | place: Denmark | collected 2008 | reverse complement strand
GTTGCCGCAACAGCGGTATTCGACACATTTAGTCAGATATTAAATTTACTTTTTATCACGGTCAGCAATCAGCGACATTGCTTACTGAATTTACTTTACTTTATAAGCGCAGTTCTTGCGCTGCTGGTGATTTTGAAATGAGGGTCATATTAAATCCTTTAATGCCGAATAAAGACGGTTACTTGACGCCTGTAAAGCCGTCACAAGTCTATCATTGCGATAACATAAATCAATTTGTTACGCAAGTTGTTAAATCCGGCTCGCTCAATACTGAATATGTTGATTTGTGCAACATAGTTGGCTATTCAGAAGAAAAGGCGGATGTTAAAACATTAGTCGAGATTTTGAAAGACTTATTTTTTGAAAAACATCTAGCTTTAACAGTGGATTTTGACGAATAAAAAAACGCCTGCACAAGACGCACAGGCGTAAAAAAGGAGTAAGCCGCTACACATAAATAATATAACTAAATATGTGCTTAATCAAACTTAAAGGATTACTAATGAGAAAGAAGGGCAAAGCTATGCAGATTAAATTCCCATTACTGAACGCAGAAGATATAGAGATACGCGTTAACCGTATCATTAAGTGCTATGCCGAGAATGCACAAGGCGAACGTGTTGAATACTACAAGGCAGATTTACTGCTTTATAAAGACGCTCGTGTTGATATGTATTATCTTGATAGATATGTTGGAGCAGATAGCTGGCAAAGAACACATAGGGCGGAAGGAAACGACTTCATCTGCGGAATATCCATAAAAAATGAAGCTGGAGAATGGATAACTAAAGAAGATGTAGGCGAATTATCCAACGTTTCGGCGAATAAGGGGCGCGCTTCCGACGCCTTTAAACGTGCTGCTACTAATTGGGGTATAGGGCGGGAATTATACAGTTCCCCCAAAATTCAGCTCATACTAAAAAAATATGAAACGTATATCAACAATCGAACGAAAAATGTAGCGTTAAGCAATGATGTTACTTTCTTCGTTTCAGAAATTGAATACGACGAAGCAAAGCGTATTATTAAAGCTCTTGTGATTAAAGACGGGAACGGTAACTATCGTTTCGCCTACCCAGACGGCAAGCGCAACGAGATACAGAAACGAATTGAAGCAGCGCAGCAGGTCGGCGCATTAGTTGCCGCCAGCGTCGAAAAAGGCAAAGAAAAGCCTTTGCCTGAAATCATCCCAGTTAAGCGGGAACGGGCAGAGGAAGCACCGCCCGCTATTAAGCCCAAAAATACGCCGCCACCTAAAGATGATGATACACGTAACATGTGTATCATGTGCGGTGTCGGAATAAGCAAAGCTGTAGCAGCTATATCCAATCGTAAAGTACAGCAGACAGTTTGTCTGCAATGTCGAGAAAAAATATTGAAAGGCAGGTATAAAAAGTGAATTTAAAAGGTATCGTTTCAGGTGTAGTGTGCGAAAAATGCGGGGCAGTGAAGCTGTTTCCTTTTTCAACAAAAGGTCAGACAAAAATCAAAGCCCGGTCTTTAGGCTGGACTATATCTAAGCAAAAGCAGGTAGGCACTGAATGGCGTTGTGTGTGCAAGTGTCCCGATTGTGTAAGTAATGGTTAAGGAAAAGCCCCTAGCACGTCGTACAATCGAGGCGCTAGGGGCTTTTTATATTGTGTTGCTTATGTTTGCTTGTGTTAATAAATTAAACGGCTTATAACTCAAATTTGACGTTCTCTAACTTTAAACCCCTTACACTCTACTATCGCCGCTGAATTTACCTTCTTGTTGCTAACACTGCTATTAATATACCGCCCTTTCACTGCTGACCACGCCAGCATATATTTATCAACAGCAGGTGTAACCTTCGTTGCTGCTTTTTTTGTAATCAGCCTTAATTTACTGTAGCGTCCTTCGTGTGCAGTGATAAAGCCGATATGTGGCGGCACTTCGTCGAGTAGCCCCAGCTTTTCAAGCTGCTTGAACGTGTCTGACGGCATGACGTAGTAATTAACATCACCCACTAAGTTATGCCCGTTCGGACTTTTGAAATCGCTTACAGTGCTTTTTATCTCAAAGCATAAAGTGATTAATTCAGTAGGTAAGTCAAAAGCCTTAAAGGTCTTTATAACGTCGCCCTTGTAGTTCTTTTTTTCACAAGTAATATAATGCTCTTCCGGATTAGTTATTCCGTAGGTTATAGGCGGCAGCATAAAGCTTTCACAAACTTTTATACAATCTACCTTCCCTGCTTCACTCAACCCGTTTAAAACGGCTATTTCATACGCGGTTAATATTCCGCGTGCTGTAGCAATTCTAACCCCGTCAATCTTTGACGGGGTATATTCTTTTAACGCCTTTTCTATTCTTAATACTATATCACTTTTCATTGTTTATATCCTTTTTTCTATAGTCTATAGTTAAAATATAATGCCCAGTAGCAAGCAAAGTTCTAATCCGCCGCCAGTAGAATATATAAGCTTTTTTTAACTGCTGTATCCGTTCTGCTTTCATTTTTACCTCAAATAAATAATAGGTTCACTGTCAGGCTCGTTAACGACTATAACGCCAAGCAAAGGGCAGCCGTCCGAGTGGTCAAGGTCTGCATAGTCGTCTATTTTATAAACTTGCGTTTCATCAGGCAAGCCCATTAGAGCATTCATTAGTTCTTCTTTAGTCATTGTTTTTTTCACTCCTTTACTTCACGGTATCTTTGCTATTCTTCACTTAACCGAATTTGATTCCAGCATTCGTGATATTCCACACAAGTTACATTAAAAGCAATGGTATAGTTTGATACTACAATTTCTGCGTTATCCGGATACCCTTCTATCAGTTCAATAAATTCTTTTTTAGTCATTGTTTTTCTCCGTTTCCAATTCCAATGTTGCCCAAAAATCACCATTACCTTTTACTATATTTACGATTCGCCAACCTCGGCGAGAATAGTATCTGTTGATGAAATCTATCAATTTCTCATGGCTTGGGTCGAATATTGATATATATTTTCTCATTTTTTCACTCCTATACTTTTACCTGTGTAAAGTCAAGTGGCTTTTTATGTGGATTTTTCAATCTGTATCCACTAAATATTCCACCCTGATAGCCCAAGTTGTCTATCCATTGTCCATTTTTTCTAAATCTTATGGCGTTCTTGTAATCTGTACTTCTTACATAAATAGTTCCGCTTTTGGTTATTTTTAAAATTTTTTCTTTTGTCTGTCTATCGCCACTAATTGAATAATATTCTATAGTAACTTCATCACCGACTTTCAATGTCGCTGCATATTCTTCTAAAGTCATATATTTACTTTCCACTTTTACACCTCTTGTATTCTTCCCATTCGGCAGGCGGTAAGTCATCCGTGATATCTTTAGCTGCCCATTTTAGAAATTTTTCAACAGATATCACTGGATATTTTGACCCAAAACCGACTTTAGGGCTATCGTACTGAATAGTGTCCTCAAATGGCGATATAGAGAGTATCTGCCTATCATTGATATAGCTGCCGCCCAATGTGTGTACAACTCTAGGGCGTTTAGCTCTATATACTCTGCCTACTTTTAAATCTTCTATCTTCATTTTTTCCCTCTTTTCTCGTTCCAATCTTTCGCGCACTCGTCACATAGCACCTCTACTGCATCTAAAACTGTTGCTGTATCATTCTGAACACGTGTCCCACAGTTTGAGCAATACAGCCACCAGCCATTACTTAAAAGTTCTTTTGCTGGTATTATTTTGTTATCTCCATATTTATCAGCCCACGGAACACGATAAACCCGTATTTCTGTAAATTCTCTATCATGTTCGGCAGCAAGCAACGCTTTAGCTTTTCCCGGCGTGGTAGTCCACACAAAATAACTTCCCCCGTAATCTTCGTCGTCCCACGCATAAGCTTTAATTTTCATTTTTGTCACCTTCTGCTTTAGGAATAATTTTAAATACCCTATTAGTAGCACATTCAAAGAATTTATCCGCTTGATATTTGTCAACATATTCTTTGGCTTTTTCTTCCGCTTCTACTCTGTTATTCGCTTCCACTTCAAAGTAAAACGCATATGTTTCAATCAATTCTACTTTATATTTTTTCATGTTTATTCTCCTGTTAAATACTCATAGTCCTGTTTTAGATATTTTTCTGCTTCAAAAATTGAATATATTTACTTACCATTATTATCACCGTCCATTTTAGCCCCGCACTCCGGGCAGTATTTTGTTTCATATTCTTGTGGATTTTTGCAAACGCTGCATATGCTCGTATCTAAATCAATGTCTATCCAGTATCCTTTATCACGTTCTTCTACTGTAGGCATTGTATCAAGCCTATCAGCAGCTCTTTGATAACCAGCTTTAAGACCGTCATAAAACCCACAGCAATCGTGTATATCTCTAGCTATTCTTAATAATTCAGCTTTCGCCTTATCAGCGTCTATTAATCGCATAAGTTTATTCACCGTCCATTGTTTTATTTAAGCTGTCCAAAAATTGAATAATCATTTCTTCTTTCATCATATCTCCCCCGCACAGCCGTTAATCATTATGGCGTTACCTTCAATATCTCTCTTCAATTCTTTTTCGCCGTCTTTATAGGCAAGACAAAAAAACTTGCCTAAATACTGATGTTTTTTAAAAAATCGCAATCTTTCGGGCATAATGCGGGCTTAAAAAGCTGTATCTGCTGCCCACATTTTGGGCAGTAAACAGAATCGCTGTTATTCACCGTGTCCGTGATGTGATAATCACATTCAGGGCAAAAATCTACTCTTTCCCCATTTCTTAATTTAAATCTCTTGCTATATTTTATATTTGTCATATTTTTTCACTCCTTTATGGCAGTCCCCTTACTGTTACTATTTCCTTTTTATCGTTGGCACGAATTTCTATTGTATGAATTTCAAATTTTTGCACATAGCCGCACTTGTTATATATCGCCTGTGCGCCTTGTTTCGCCCTTGCAAACGTTTTATAAAGCTTGACTTCTTCATTGATTGTTGGAACGTGTCCCGGTACATATATATCGCCGTGAAGTCCTATTGTTCCAGTGTAGTAACCTAAATTATTACCTGTGCAATTTCTGAAATTATGGATTAAATAAATCGCATACCGGGTATGTGAATCTAGTTGAAAAAAATCCCCGTACTGCTTTGCCGCCGTCAAGGTCGGAAAAGATTTTATCATTCTATCACGAAAATATAATATGTAGTGTCGGTTCACTTTTTCTATCGTGATTAAATGGCTATGTGACATTTTATAGCAGTCATTTACTTTATCTTTAATCCACATTCGGGTAAATCTCCCTTATAATGATATCTGTAGTTATTCGGTACATTTCGCAAATAGCAATCGTATTTTCTCGGCGGTATTTTGAACTGTAAAGACTTATATACTCTTTCGCATATTCAGGACTACTGAAAGGCATATTTTCTTCAACTTTGCCGTTGATAACAATACAGTATATCTTTTTTACAACAGCGTTACTATTTTGCATTTTTTATTCCTCTCCTTCTTTTATAATATAGTCATTCATTATATAACTTGTGAACACATTCGCTTCCTGAATCATTACAGTTTTATTTTTGTAAAAAGGTTTAAAAAGCTCTATGAAACTTTCAGCTTCTTCACGGCTGTTAAATGTATAGCATTCTGTGTATCCGTCTGCTATGATGTAGTATGCTTTTGCTTTTGTAACACAAACACTTTTCATTTTATTCTTCGTCCTCGTCTGCTTCTTCAATTTTCGGGTAACGCATATCAAGATATTCGCAGTCTATATTGCCCCCTTTATTTTTTGATTTTTCCTTACCTCTTGTCTATATTATAGCCCCCCTTCGTCCTGTTGTCAAGTATTTTTTGAAAAATTGCAAAATAAAAAAACAGGGCAAAAGCCCTGCTTTTTTGCTTTTCTGCTTTTTGGTTATAAGTTAGGAAAAATAAATTCAAAAACAGAAAGACTGTCAGCTTGGTAAACTGTAGCGATTATTCTGTGATTAATTAAGTTTTTAAAATTATAACACACTTTTTTAAAATTCAACTGAAAAAATCTTGTCTGCACGTTTATATTTGTTTACCGCGTCCCGTGCTTGCTTGAAGCGGTTGTACGCGGATTGTTGCAGCAAGGCGGATTTTAATAAAATGTTTTCAAAGTCGCCTACCGTTAACGTTACTAGCTCATATTCTCCCGCTTCATTTTTCGCCCTAAAAAGGTTATCGCCTTTCATTTTTGCAACTTCATGCGCCGAATTAAATTTAATAATGTTGTCCGTGTCCCGGTCAATGTAGTAAGTCTTACCGTTGACTTCGTACTTTGTGGGGACTACTAATTCGGACTGATATTCTTGATATAGCTGGCTAATGCGTATAGCTCGGGCTTCATCCGTACTGTAATTTAATTCTAATTTTAATATATTTAACGCGCTACACTGTTCATCTGTCAATGTGTTTGGAAGTGATACATTCGGCATAGCTCGCCGCAACGCGTTAATGCTGGTGTAGTCAGTCCCTTTGTATCTATACACTGTTTTTTTATTCATTTTCAAACCCCTTTCTTAACCGCTATACGGCAGGACTACTGTTTCGCATACTTGGATAGAAAAGCTGTCCGTATTATCCACTATTGCTATAACATTAATTATATTGTTCGCATTTGCCGTTAAGGTCGGCGCAACACCTTTAGGGTAGTAGACTGCGCTACCCGTCGGGAACGTCCAAGTTACCGCCGGAACAGTAGCAGCTACAGGTAGCCAAAATGTTAATGTCTTGCACATATACGACACACTTCCAACGGTCGCTTTGAAGTTCATGCTTTCAAAATTCATGTTTAAAGTTGACGGATTGTTGATTGCGCAGTTTATTAGATAGCAATTCGCTGCTGATTGATAGCTGATGGTGTTCCCTGTATTCGGTGTGGCGTAGTAAGTGTTTTCCGCTGTCCCAGTAAAGTAAAGGCAACCTTCATTGTTCCCTGCTCGAATAACGCCGTTTGATGTTCCAGTATTTAATATTGAGCCAACCGTTAAGCCCTGTGATATATAAAAGTTACCATTGCTATCAATGCTGCTTGTGTTGCTAGCAAGGTTATTCGGAGTGAATAATATCTGCCCGTTACTGTTCGCCTTTATAGTTACATTATTATTATTTTTGTCAACTTCTAATACGCTGAAATTCCCAACTTGCAAGGCTGCATTTTTAGTATATGTTAAATGTGAATTTCTCTGCAAAGATAAAATGCTATAATCTGTATCTATCGTTTCTGTCTGGTTTGAAAGGTTCATGCCTATTGTTTCGTAGCTTCCTTCCGGGTAAAAACTTATAGTTTTATCTGTCCCGCCGCCACCTATCGTTAATCCTGTTTTTGTGTCAAAAAATAAAATATGATTAGACAAAAGGTCAAGCGTTGCCGTGTTTGCAGTGCCGCCAATGTTGGCAACTTCTACTGTGCCAACATTGAAAAAGTGTGCCAGTCCTTCTGTGGCTGTATAATACATTGCTCCGGTGGTAGTAGAATTTATCTTTGCTTGCGTTGTTGCGCTATTAGGCTTCATGCCTAATGTGATAGTTCCACCAATGCCAGCAAGTGCGCCGTCCCTCACTGTTATAGGTTTATTAAATGTGTTCGTTCCTGTAAAGTTGTTATCTCCTGCGGCGGTAACATCACCGCCCCCGCCTGCCTCAATGGTAATATCTTTCGTCCCGTCGAACGGTACGCCGTTAATAGTGCGGGCGGTTTCTAGTTTCGTAGCGGTATTTGCATTACCTAACCACTTCGCAACACCGACATTTGTTATTCGCGCAAATTCAAAGGCATTATGTGAAAGGATTGCTGTTTCACTGTCGTTAGTAGTTATTGATGTAGACGCAGTATTATTGCCAATTCTGAAATAGTGTCCAGCGTTTTCTGTCGCAATATAGTTTAACGCCCCTGTTGAGCTAGATATAATATTCGCTTGTACTGTTGCTGATTGGGGTTTGTTGCCTAAAATAATTTGTCCTTGACTGCCTGCCGTTGTGCCATTCGATACAGTAATGTTTGCTCTGAAAGTATTTAAAGCGGTAAAGGTATTAGCTAAATTTAATTGAGCGTATCCACTTAAATCATGGTTACCGCCTAGAATATCCCATTGTGCGCCGTCCCATGCTACATTGTCCCCTGCTTTAATACCGTGGTCGGGGTCTGCCGTTTCAACGTTCCACACGTCGCCTACTTTCTGCCCTGTAGTCGGTAAATCGGCGTAGGTAGCAACGCTGCCTTTATATTGATATACCGTTGTTAATCCGAGTTGTTCGGCGGTTACTTTATGCGGATTACTGAAGTCAGCTTCATGTGTAGCAAGGTTATTCGCTACCGTAGTTATCTTTTCAGTTAATGCCGTTGTAGTGCTGTCTAAATCTGTCTTAATAGCATATTCAACCCATGCTGTCCATGCAGATACTTCTGTCGGGTCACTGTCAGGAACGATTGTCCCAAAGCGAACGTATTTTTTGCCACTGCTCCCCGTTATAAACATCTGTCGGATAGATGTTTTGTTTTCGTCCTCGTCTATATCTAGCCACCCTTCTGCGGGTACGGGTAGATTAGTGCTAGACGTATTCTGTATATACTTTCTCCCCAATTCGGTATAGTCATTAAGGTTAACTGCGTCTGTGATGTTATTGTACCATTGCAGCTCGCTTGCTATGGGCTGCACTATATCCAATCGCGCATTTGCGTCGTTCGCGCTTGTTTGTGCATTTTGTGCCGCTTCTATGGCTGTATCTGCTTTACTACTTGCAGTATTAGCGATACTGACAGCATTGTTCGCGGTATCTTGCGCGTTAGCTGCCGCAGATAAAGCATTGTTCGCGGTAGTTTGTGCGGCGTCTGCGGCTGATTGTGCGGCGTCTGCGGCTGATTGTGCAGCGTTAGCCTTATTTAGCGCAGTATCAGCGGTTTGTTGCGCCGTTTGAGCTGCGGCAAGTGCATTGTTCGCCGTTTCCATTGCAGCTAGTGCAATGTTATAAGCTTGCTGTGCAACTTGCAGGGCTTCATCTGCAACTTTTTCTGTAGCATATGCCACGTTGCCTATATCATTAATAGCGTCCTCTGTTTGTTGCTGGAAGTATAACCCGGGCAGTGCGCCCTCAAATGGCAGATATTTGAATTTATAGTATTCTCTATTTAATATCTTGTTATTTATATCATCAAGTAACCTCGCATTTCTCATGCGCGTTGATGTTACAATCTCATTAATATTCATTATTTATCACCCCTATTCTGCTTTAATTAAAAAGTTTAAAACATATGCTGGTGGCTGCACTGTTTCGCTTTTTCCGTATACAGCAGAAGAACGTGACGCGTCAAAAAAGCCTAAATAACGACTATCGCTTTTATTTGCGCAAGGTCCGCCCATTTGTCCTGTTTGATAAAACGCACCTTGCGTATAGTTGTTCGCGTAGTTTGCTTGTACAAATCGACCTGTAATGTTCGGTAGTCCTGCTTCGACTTCTGTTCCAACTGCTAAAGAAGCTGTTTTACATTGCGCGAATTTTCCTGATAAATTAGGAACAGTATTTTTTCCCAACACAGCCACTAATTTAGGATATTGCGCGCAACTTTGACCGTTGCATTCTAGCCACTTCCCCTCGTCAGGTAAATTCGCGCCACTGTACATGATTACTGTACCTATTGGAACGCCTAAACTGCTAGTAGTCCCCGAAGCTTGACCAGCTTCAAGGATATATTGAAAAAGCGTAGTCCAGTAATCAGTGTCAATGCCCGGTGTTTTTGTTCCTGCGCTAGTATCTACGCCATTAGCTTTTTTGCAGATAAAAATATCATTGCTGTAGCATACCATGCACAACGGCGAATACTGTAGCGTGGTCTTATAAGTCATTAAACCGCCGCTTTGCTGCCAGTAAGCAAAAGATGATAGCATATAAAGAATGCCGTTAAAGTCTGCTCGTTCTGGTGGTATGCCGCCTGCCTTTACTGGTAATTGCGTTACAGCAGGAAAACCGTTTGCTTGCGACGCTAACCCTGTTGCTTCGTTATTCGTTGCAGGAATAATGTTTTTTGTCCCTTCGTTTGCAAAGGGTCTTTCGAATAAATATAATGGTTCTTGCACTACTGGTATAGCCATTTTAACACATCCTTTTTTCTTATTTTACAGGTTGGGGGGGTACGGATTAAATACACCATTGTTAAACGGTTGGAGCAAGCTCCCATTAAAACCAAACGTATTATCGGTATCAACCATAACCAGCGACCAGCCGACGCCTGCACCTACGATTAAATTCGCGCCTATCCTAAATATGGCAAGCTGCACATCTGTTAAATACATTGCGAATACGAAGCGAACGTGCATGGGATAGTTGTTGTAAAATGTGCCGTCCTCTCTTTGTTTTTCATCTATAACGTTGAATACAACGCCGCCCAGCTCAGGAAAAAGCTTGTTTAACATATAGTTAAGCGTCGCAAGGCTTGCGTCGGTGATATTAGCTAAAGCTTTATAGTAAAGCAGTGAGCGGTATTCATCATCTTCTAACGTGAATTTTTTCCCGTTAATAGGGTCTGTTATAGTCCTGCCTATAACAAGGATTTCGCCCCAAACGTCCAGCCCTACGCCGTTAGCTGTGGCTATGTTAAATATGTTGTCATAAAAGACCAGCATATCTTTGCTAGGATTAATGTTTGAGCGAAAATCATCTAAAATCTGATAAATAGTTGTGCTGCTACCGTATTGACTTTGGATATACGGTTGTAGTTCAACACGTATATTGTCGCACTCGCGCACATCTTCTTGCCCTCTAAAGTCCATTTTTACGCCCCCTTACTCTAGTACAGTAATCGTGATATTGCTTTCGCTCATTACTGGTATCTGATTAGCTGGAATATCAACGCTATCAGTCCATTCTGACCCGCTAGGGTATGATATCTCAATATTTTCAAGGTTATCTACACCGACGTCAACTATATCGGCGTAGAAGCGGCTTGCGTAAATCGTCTGTGCCATTTTCGCGCGTCCGTATTTATTTAATTCGCCGTTGAAGTTTTGAAGAACAACTTTTTTAATTTGTTCTTCGTAATTGGTCGGAAGCGTCGAAGTTTTCCTTATCTTTACAGACAGCGCGAATGTTGTTGTTGTCGGTATCTCAATGTAGTAAACGAATTCATTGCCTTTTTCATCTACATAAGCGATTTTTGTGTTTCCCGAAATTCCACAGCCGCCGTCAATTTTTTCGTGAATCGTTTTGGCTATACTCTCTATGTTCCCGCCATAGACGCTACAGTAAATGCTATGCGGGGGCAGTGTGACGCCGTAAAGCACTTTGTCCGTGTCACCGCGGTTTTCTAAAACCGATACGGCTACGACGTCGGAAAGGTTAGCTAGTGCGCCCTCAACCGCCGACGCTATGCCGTGGGCGTTCTGTGCTACGCTGGCACGTCTGCGCTGCTCAAATTCTGCCTGCGTTTCGCTGTTTCGTCCGGTGACGCCTGCGGCTAGATTTGTTATGCTGTCCCAGCCGGGAACAACGGTCACTATCTTCGTAAGCTGCCCTACGCCTATTTCAATAGCCCCACGCTGGCTACAGCGGAAAATAGCTGTAGCTGTTCCGTCCTCTCCTATGGTCGTTACTGTGACGTTCGTATATGTGTATCCCTTTTGGTCTTGGACTATAGCTCCATAGGGTATAACTGTGCCGTATGCGCCTTTGATGTTGCCCGTAACAAGGGTTGCTATGGCTATATGGCGTTCAATGAAGTAAATGCCTGCTAGTGCGTCCTGCCATATTCCAAGCGCGGTTTTGGGATTGAACATATTCGCAAGATAAAGAATCTCACTATCTTTCCTGTTAATCAATACAGCCTGTCCGTCAATGAGCTGCCCCGCTGGTGTTTCGGGGGCTGTGTCAAGCAATGGCTTATCGGGGTCTGTCGCGAATGCTTTTTGCCATTGAGTTACAAGGTTAGCCCGTATCGCCGCCGTTCCGCTTGATACAAGCCCCGTATCCGGGTTAAATGTTATCATTGTTAATCCCCCTTAATCGTTTAATCTAAATGGATTGATATGAAAAGCGATCATAGATTGCCCCGCAGTCCCCTTGAATTTCCAGCCTAAATAAATTCGCAGATAAAACCATTTGCAATATTTTTTTGTGTAAAATATGCTCCATGTTTTATTTAAAAATATTCGATTATCGTTAACGACAGCGATATAGCATTTGTCGTTTTCAGCATAGTTATAGTCAACGTATGTTTTTACCTTATCGGCGAATACGTAACGTCCGCAAACTTCATAAGAAAAGCCATAAGCAGTGTTTCTATAAAGCCAAACGTTACGGCAAAAATAACGCTGAATTTTTTCCCATACGGTAAAATTCGGGTCTAATATCTCTACGTATCCCGGCTTCATGGCGTATTTATTTTTGAATTCAGGGGTGTATTTATAATGCTTGTCAAAGTCATATCTAAACAGCTTTGGAACGCCGCTGTTAATTGTATGCGGTATGTCGATACAATTATCGTAAGTCTGCCACCAGCGCAGAGGATATGGAAGTTCTCCGTGTTCGTTTGAAAATAATACTACAATCGGATTAGTTACATAACATATCAACGTAAATAGGATGTCTAATATTAGATAAAAAATGTAAGTCATAGTTTCGCTCCTTAAAAGTCAATTTGAACGTTTTCGCTTTCCAATACTGTCGCTTGCACTTCACCGCCCATGACACGCCCGCTTTCATCAAATGTTAAGTCAACTTCTGCGCCTGTTACTCCGTTCACATTCAGAACGGTTTCACGTATGCGAGTTCGCAGGATAGGGGCGGCAATCGCAGGGGCTTTACCCAGCTCGATTTCAAAATGTGGAATCCCACGTGTTTGGGCTAAATAAGCGTCGTTTTTGAATAACCTGACTGCGTTCGCCGCATTCTGTGCTATAGCGTATGCTCCTGATACCAACGCTATTTGTCCGCTAGCATCACTAAAAATATCCCACTTGTCATTGAGGTATAGTGTATGCCCTATATCTCCGGGGGTAAAATACGGGTTCATTTCAATACCGTATTTACCTGTGACGTAAATAGGTTCTTGGATATTGGGCGGCTTTGGCGGTTTAGGCTTATCTTTAGCTTTAACTTCAATCTGATATGTGTTATCAATATCTATTGAGCCTGTAAGTGGTTCAAACGTGTATATTTGCGTTATAGGTTGCAAATTAACCCCAACAACGCGCATTGTTTCGCCGTCGATATAGCTGCTTTCATCGGATTGAGCTGTAACATATCCTTTCACTGTAGGATATGCTTCCCATTCTCTTTTAGTCGCTGCTGACGAAAAATCTGCTTCGTTTGGGCTTGCAGTAACAAACGCTTTTAATTCAACAACTTCTGCCATGTTTACACCCCCTAACTTTTTCTAAAATAACTGGTTTCTTGTGTTTTAGAGTTTTTTTGTGACTTCTTATTCATTCTTTCGTATATTTTAGGCAAGCATTCTTTGCATATATAATAAGTCTTATGATATGCGGGCATTTCAAAAGCCCACTCAATAGGCTTTATCTTACCGCACGAAGTACATTGATGTATCATTTTAGCAATTCCCCTTTTTTAGCGCAGCTTCAACCTCTTTGATATGTAACTGGTTTTCGTTTCGGATTTCTAAAACGGATAATTTAGTAATGCAATCTATACATATACCGAATTTGTTATTAAAGTAGTAGTAACCAGTAAGCAAAGGCTTATTGCAGCGGCAGCAAATTCTATCTATATCCATTTTATCACACCTTAACTTTTGATATTTAAATTAAATCAAGTGATATTAAGTAATCTGCATTCGCATAAAAAACAGTATCTTCTAATATTGGCAAAAACCTATCATCTTGCACTGTTATTTCATATACCGTTTCCGCATACAAATTCACAGGAACGCCAACGGTAGAATTTACTTTTGCATAGTAAGTTAATTCTTCTGTTTTAAAATCTGATATCTTAAAAGTTACAGGTAGGTCTATAATTCCCGGCTGATAATCAGGGCATTTCAGATAAAAATTTATAGTTACTACAGCGGGTATGTCCCCCCCGAATTTGCAATCAATAATCTGCGGTTAAACATTAGCTTGTCAACTCCGTTTCAGTAAAGCTAAAATTTAATAAATTCTGCGGGTATAAATCGCCTACTTGTGCGCCGGGCTTTATTGCTACAATAAAAAACAAACAGCTATTTACAGAGGTTATTTTATTTGTAGAATTTATAGCAAGAGGATTGTTTGGCGATATCGCAGCGTATATATTACTTCCGTCTAAAGCCTGCAAGAGTGCTGTTTTATCTTGAAACAATACTGGTCTAACTTGGCTTTGCTGTGTTCCTATCGCGGATATAATAATCGTACTGGACTGATACCCCGCTGTTAATGTTCCGCTAGATATTTCAAAGCCTGCCTCTGTTCTTAAATATAACGGGAATCCGATTAAAGGGCAAAAATTCGCAACACCTACTGTTGAGGTTGGGTACGAGATGATATCTGTAAATGTATTTACAGTGCCTAAACTAAAAGGACTGCTTATGTCGACTTCTTCACCGTCCGCTGCTCCTATAGTGCCACCAGTGTACCAGTGTAAATGATTTGCCATTTTTTACACTTCCTTTCTATTCTATACTATGAATTAAATCTATAACATAGGCATAAATTTTTATTGAAGTATCTACCGTAGCCCCGTCACTTGCTGTTGCGTAAAAAGTAAAGGTTAATTCTTGATTGACATCCGAAACTGTTTTTAATACGGTTTCAAAATACCCCCCCTGTTAAACCTATCGTTTGCGTAATTGAGTTGTTGAATGAAGTTATACGGCATTTAGTAAATTTATCGGCATTAACTCCAACTAAAACCTGTCTATAACTTTCTCCCGCGTCTGCTCTGATATATACCTTAACGCTTTTGCTTGCTGCCGTGCTACCCGACGGGAAAAGCCCTGTAGCTGTGATAGGATTTATTGATGTAACTTCTGTACCGTCTTTTTGCCCTGTTGTCCCGTCTATATAGAATCTAATCATT
>UMIK01030650.1_pt1 | contig 15260 bp, 9 predicted proteins | sample 1965791 | NCBI WGS metagenome assembly UMIK01 (sample SAMEA4836126, study PRJEB28245) | human gut metagenome | biome: gut microbiome; material: fecal sample | place: Denmark | collected 2008 | reverse complement strand
GGGAGCCTCACCGGCTGAGGTTAGAGAGCAAGTGACAGACGTGCTCGAAGAATCAATACAGGAACTTGGCGAGCTCTATTATCTGAAAAGCGAAAACAGGGCAGGTCTGTCGAAGATTACCGTTTACGTGAAAAAAGAAATACGCGCTGCTGACATGCAGCAGTTGTGGGACAAACTGCGACGTAAGGTGAACGACGCCCAACCACATCTGCCAGCAGGAGCCGGTCGCCCTGTTGTAAACGATGACTTTGGCGATGTACTCGGAGTGTTCTACGCTCTAAGTTCATCTAACCATAGCTGGCGGGAGCTTGAAGACAAGGCAGACAGTCTAAAAAATGGTCTGCTGGGCATAAAAGATGTAGCCCGCGTAGAGCTGTTCGGACTGCAGGACCGCACCATAGACATTGAAGCCGATCCTTCGCTATTGGCAGCCAGCGGAATAACCATGTCTGACATAACAGCAGCATTCGACAGACAAAATAGAATTGTAGATGCCGGTGCTATAGAAACCGAACACAATCGCATAAGAGTAGAGGCTACCGGCAGTTTTGGCAGTCTTGAAGAACTAGAGCAACTAACGATTGTGGGACGGGACGGAGCCTACATCAGGCTTGGCGAGGTAGCTCATATAAGCGAAGGTTACCGCCATCCCGCACGCAACCAAATGCGGACCGACGGACAGCCGGCCGTAGGTATGGCCATATCTACTGTGGCCGACGGCAATGTGGTTGATATGTCGGAACGTGTTGCAGCATACATAGACGAAGCCAGACAAACACTGCCCGAAGGATACAGCCTGCAGACAATATACGACCAAGGACATGAGTCGGCCGAGGCCAACGAGGGTTTTGTGCTAAACCTTATAATATCTGTAATAACCGTAGCTGGCGTACTACTTCTATTCATAGGGATAAAGAACGGCATACTAATAGGCAGCGGACTGGTTTTCTCTATCTTCGGCACATTGATATACATGTGCGCAACAGGTATTGCTCTGCAACGAATGTCACTTGCAGCCATAATAATAGCCATGGGTATGCTCGTAGACAACGCTATCGTGGTATATGACGCAGCATTGGTAAACATGCAGCGCGGCATGCGCAAACGCCCGGCCATACTGTCAGCCGTCGGCACCACAGCCATGCCACTATTAGGTGCAACATTAATAGCTGTGCTGACATTTTTGCCCGTATACCTCTCTCCACACATAACGGGTGAAATTCTATCGTCTCTGTTCATAGTTATAGCAGTATCGTTGCTGCTTAGTTGGGTTCTGGCCATAACACAAAACGTGTTTTTCGTGCAAGAGTTTGTGCGCCGTCCACGTCCTGATGAGCTCAAGGGGGAACTGTTCAGAGGCAGACTTTACGATATGTTCAGAAAAGCCCTACGCTTGACGATAAGCCACAGATATGCCGTTACTGCATGCCTCGTCACATTGCTCATTCTAAGCGCAGTTGCTTTCAAGCTCATCCCGCAGCAATTTATGCCATTGCTTAACAAGCAGTACTTCACCATAGACCTGTGGCTGCCAGAAGGAACGCGCATAGAGCAGACTGCAGAACAGACACAAGCATTGGCTGACACGCTGAGACGACGCAAAGACATAAAGCACGTTTCAACATTTACGGGGCAGACGCCTCCACGCTACTATCTGGCCAACGCTGCTTACGGTCCTCAAAGCAACTATGCCCAGTGCCTGGTTGAAGCCGTCAGCCCTGAGGCTGCCAGAAACATGCAACAGAAACTGCAGAACGAAATATCACAAGCTTTCCCTGATGCATTAGTACGCGTAAATAGCTTTGAGCTGAACTCTGTACCACAGGCCCTCATAGAGGCACGCTTCAGCGGCGATGATCCACGCGTACTCGATTCGCTGACCAATGTGGCAATAGAAATAATGAGACGCAATCCCAAGGTTATGAATGCACGCAATGAATGGGGCAACAAGGCCATGATGATGACCACTCCGTACAATCCTGTAAAAGCAGGAAGGCTTGGACTAGGAAAAGCCGACATGATGACCGCCGTGAAAAGCACTGCCGACGGAGTTGCAGTAGGCATATACAGAGATGCCGACAAGCAGGTGCCTGTGATGTTACACACAAACACCAAGGGCATGATATCACAAGACGCGTTTGGCGACCTGGCTGTATGGAACGGCACAAACTCAGCTCCGTTGGCACAGCTTGCAGACAGCATAAGCACGGGATGGGAATGGCCGCTAATGAAAACATACAACAGGCGGTTGTCAATGGCAGCCCAGTGTGACGTTAAACACGGACACACTATGAAGGAAGTACATGCCGAAATACGCAACGAGATAGAACAGATAAAACTACCACCAGGTTACACCTTCTTCTGGGACTCTCAGTATAAGGACCAGCAAGAGGCCATGGCCGCACTGACCAAGTATTTTCCACTGGCCATAGTATTCCTGGTGGTAATCCTCGTAATGCTATTCGGCAACTTCAAGCAACCGCTAATAATATTTCTCATTCTTCCACTCTCAATCATAGGCGTAGTTGTCGGCATGCTCGTCACGGGTTTCCAATTCGGTTTCTTCTGCATTGCCGGATGGCTCGGATTGCTGGGTATGATAATAAAAAACATCATCGTATTGCTCGATGAAGTCAATCTGCAGAGACGCGCAGGCGTACCACCATCTACGGCTATAGTAGAGGCAACTGTCTCGCGTACACGTCCGGTGCTCATGGCTGCCGCAACAACAGTATTCGGCAGCATACCACTGCTGTTCGACATTGTGTTCGGAGGCATGGCAGCAACAATCGTGTTCGGTCTTTCATTTGCCACGCTGCTCACTCTCTTTGCCACTCCTGCCCTATATGCCATATTCTATCCAGAAGCAGCAAAGCAAGCCGAAGATACGACAGAAACATGTAAACATGCATAACAAGCAACAGACAAGGTATGAAAATAAAACATATAATAACAATATATGCAGCGTTGACTGCCATAAGCACAAACGTTGATGCTCAAGATGCGGCTATGCTACAGGCATACCGCCGTCAGGTGGAAGCCTATAGCCACGACGTAAAAGCCGCCACACACGCATTAGAAGTATATAAAGAAAATGCAGCAGCGGCAAAAGCAGACTTTAAGCCCAAGATTACGGGCAACGCCGACGCTAAATATACAGGCAATCCACTCGAACTGAACATAGCACTGCCGAGTACAGACGGCGGTCGCAGCTACACGTTCAGTGGCAGAAACACAAAATACGGTGCATCGCTGACAATGGCTCAACCAATCTACACGGGCGGACTGCTCAAGGCTTCCTACGGAAAGGCCAAAGCAGAAAGTGAGAATGCTGCATTCGAGAAAAAACGCATAACCAACAATCTTATATATCAAGCCGATCAGACATACTGGAACTATGTAGCAACACGCGAAATGGTAACAGTGGCACAGAGACATCGTGATGCCGCAGCCGCACTTGCAGAGGCTGTAGCATTACGTGTAAGCAACGGATATACCGGCCGCAACGATCTTCTGACAGCCGAAGTGCGTCTCAACGATGCCGAATATCAACTGCAGCGTGCGCTAACTGATGCCGAAAATGCTCGGCTTGCCCTAAACTCGCTGGCTGGTGTCGGTTCATCTGATATGATACCGGCAGATACCATGCTATGTCCCGATACAACAATACCTTCAACGGGGCAAAGTATATACAATCGTCCCGAAATGGCCATGGCGAGCAAACAAATAGACATAAAAGGCTATGAGGCACGCATGGCCGATGCAGCCTACAAGCCGAACTTGTCTGTAGGCATCAACGGAAGCTACACATCACCTGGATACGACTTCAGGGCGGCCCCAGACCCCAACTATTCTGTATATGCCACACTAAGCATTCCTATATTCGAATGGGGAAAAAGGGGCAACACCCGACGTATGGGAAAACATGCCACAGCCGTAGCCGAAGAACAGATGAGAAGCACAGCCGACAGATTGCAGCTTGAAGCCGAAACGGCTAGATGTAACTACACAAAGGCATGCGAACAGGTAAAACTGACAGCAAGCTCACTTCTCAAAGCAGAAGAAAGCCGCAGACTGACCACAGAAAAATATTATGAAGGAAGTGTGTCTGTTACAGACGTCATCAACGCTCAGATATACTACCTCGATGCATGTCGGAATCACATAGCCTCAAAACTTGATGCCTGCATGGCCAAAAGCTCACTCGAATATGTATACGGATATTGAAAATAATTTATTATTTTTGCATTCGCAGCGCAGTATTTCACCAAACAGGCATCCAAAAGGCATACTACTCCATATTGCCGGACACACACATGTAATATAAAGATATGACAACTAATGACAATAACCTGCAGCATGGATCGGTGCTCACCGACATACTTGTCTATTCTGCAATAGGCTGCTGCTCATACCTGCTGCTCATAATTTGCGGTGACATGCCGGCCATAAGTAGCCAGCACCTGACCACACCAGAAAGCATCATTGCCGTATTGCTGCTGTTCAACGGTGTTGGCCTGAGCCTGCGCTTTGTCAACCGGCGCATGAGTGCGTCTTATCCCGCATGGATAAAGAAGCGCAGCCGCATGTTCACATTCCTTGCTATAGCAGCCGCAGCCCTACTCTGCTCTAATTATCTGCTGCTTGTGGCCACCAAAGTCATAGGTCACTCCCCAAGGCCGATGGCCTTGGCATGGCGAGGGGCCGGAGCACTGCTGGGCGTATGGCTAATAGAGTTGCTGGCCGTAAGTCTGTTCCTCATTAACAGGTTTTATGCCGACATAGCAGAACATCGCCGCAGGGCACGACAACTGGAAGATGCCTCAGCCAAAGCACAATATGCAGCTCTGCAAAGCCAGCTAAACCCCCATTTTCTATTCAACAGTCTGAATACACTCGTGGCTGAAATAGAATATAACCCAGCTGGTGCAGCCGAATTTACGCGCAACTTGGCCGACATATACCGCTACATTCTCGATTGCCACGAGAAACAAAGTGTAAGCCTCAACGAAGAAATTAGGTTTGCCCAAACCTACTTACAGCTACAAAGAGTGCGGCTAGGCGACTGCATACAACTTGAAACAAAGCTCGACAGTAGCGAGGGCTACATGCAACTACCGCCACTGACACTACAGTTGCTAACAGAAAATGTCATAAAACACAACATCGTCAACACGGCCAATCCCGCAACCATAAAACTATGGTGTGAAGAAAACGACGACTCACCCTGGCTAGCCGTAAGCAACACGCTGACACCCAAGCCTGTAATTGGCACCTCAGGACACGGACTTCAGAATTTGTCAAAGCGTTGCAGACTGTTATGTGGACGTGACATACGCATCATTGCCGACAACAATACTTTTACCGTAAAAATCCCCATGATATATGACTGACATTACTGCTGCAATAATAGACGACGAGTTGCCGGCAGCCCGCCTGCTCTTTAGTATGGTGAACAGTATAAGACCAGAATGGCACACACATATTGTGCCTGGCAGCATAAGCGAAGCCTCCCTGTGGCTCAAACACTCGGGCGTCCGTCCCGATATAATGTTTCTCGACATACAACTCTCTGACGGCACATCATTCGGACTCGTAGACAAGCTGCCGACCGAATGTATGATTGTATTCACCACAGCCTACGACGAGTATGCACTGAGGGCATTCGACCTTAACAGTATTGACTACTTGCTAAAGCCTATACGCGTTGAGCGTCTTGAGACTGCAATAGCTAAATTTGAACGCTACCACAACGCCGGACTTCTTGGCAGCCTCAGCAAATATCTTGCAAGAGCGATGCACGAAGACGCTGCTAATACATACCGCGAACGTCTGCTTGTGTCGGCAGGCCGGAAACTTTACACATTGCAAATAGACGACGTTGCATACTTCCGCTCGGAAGACAAAATAACAATAGCCACCACATGGGCCGGAACTGAGCACATCGTAGACCCGCCATTGAGTAGCCTGGAGCAGCAACTCGACCCGAAAAACTTCTTCAGAGCAAACCGACAGTTTATCGTCTCGGCAAAATCTGTGAGAAGCATAGAGCCCTACTTTGGCGGACGCTGGGCCATGAAAACATCACCCAACTGCAAAGAGCCAATCATTATAAGCCGTGAAAAAGCCTCTGCACTTAAAGTGTGGCTCAATTCATAGGAACAATGCACAAAAGAACTAAAAGCAACAACCATCTGGCACATCATCAATACATAAAATAAAGCACTTACAACAAGCGGACACACAAATTTGGTTCGCCTGTTACTATAAACCAAGATTTGTTACTGCCAAAAAGATGACCTGATTCTGGCAGTAACAAACATTGATTTAAAATGAGATTATCACACTATGTCTACACATTATTGGCGTCGCTGCGGCATAAACCTTTCCTGCATATACTGAAACAACATAAACAGCGGAGGAACAACAAAAAGCAGGGCCACCGTGCCCACGAGCATTCCACCCACCGTACCTACGCCTATGGATATATTGCCATTAGCACCAACACCCGTAGCAAACATCATGGGTAACATACCGAAAATCATTGTGAGCGATGTCATAAGTATAGGTCTGAGGCGTACGCCAGCAGCCGAAATTGCAGCCTGAGCTATCGACATGCCGGCACGACGCCGCTCCGAGGCATACTCGGTAAGCAGGATAGCCGTTTTTGAAAGCAAACCGATGAGCATTATAAGACCGGTCTGCAAGTATATGTTATTTTCCAGACCGAAAATCCTAGCAAACATGAAGCTGCCGGCAAGGCCAAACGGCACGGACAAAATGACAGCCAAAGGAATGAAAAGACTTTCATATAGAGCGCAGAGAATAAGATAGATAAACACAACACACACAACAAACACCAATGTGGCCGTATTTCCTGCGGCAGACTCCTCGCGCGACATACCTCCAAACTCATAACCATAGCCCGTAGGCAAAGTCTTGTCTGCCACCTCCTTTATAGCCTCTATGGCCTGGCCTGAGCTGTATCCCTGAGCTGCCGAGCCGTTTACCTGTATGGCAGAAAACAAATTGAAGCGTGTGAGCACTTCTGAGCCATAAACTCTTTTGAGCTTTAAATACTGGCTTATAGGCGACATTTGGCCGTCTGAGTTTCGCACAAACATATTATCTAATGAGCGTGTGTCGAGCCTGAACTCAGGCGGTGCCTGCACCATTACGCGGTAAAGTTTTGAGAAGCGGTTCATATTTGAAGCATAGCTGCCGCCAACGTATCCGGAAAGCGTGCTGAGCACATCGGCTGGTGACACTCCGTTACGTTTGCATCGCGCGGCATCGACCTCTACGAGATACTGTGGAAACTTGGTGTCAAATGAAGTTGTCGCACGGCCTATCTCGGGACGGCGGCTCAAAGAGTCAATAAACAGGCGCGTATATTTTAACAACTCATCTGTGGTGCCTCCCTTCTGGTCCTGCACATATACCTCAAATCCGCTACTTGTACCGTATCCAGGAATCATTGGACGCGTAAAGGCAATGATGTCAGCACCCGATATAGGAGCCGTAATGCGCTGTATCTCGCTTATCACAGCATCCAGAGCATCCTCCTTGCGAGTACGCAGACTCCAATCTTTAAGACGTATCGTGAACATTCCGTTGCAGGCACCCTGACCGCTCAAAGTAGAGTTACCCGTAGTATTCGACTGCAACTCAATCTGCGGTATAGTGCGCAGGCAACTATCCACCTGCTCCATCACCTTACGGGTTTGGCTTACGCTATTGCCCGGCGATGTACGCACATCAACAAACACCGTGCCCATATCCTCATTGGGCACAAAGCCGGTTTTTGTGGTTGCCATGAGTATGGCAAAGCCAACACAGGCAATAACCAGCAATAATCCGGCAAACCATTTACGCCGGAGCATAAAGGCCACTCCTCTTTTATACTTCATGACAAGACGGCCAAATGCTGTGTCGAAAGCAATATGGAAACGCGACGAAAAACTTAGCTTGCAACCATTAGAGGTATCGGAATGTGGAGTCATTATAAGTGAGCACAAAGCCGGACTCAACGTCAACGCATTGACCAACGATATGGCAACAGCAGCAGCCATAGTAAGTCCAAACTGAGTGTAGAATGTACCCGTGGTACCTCCGATGAAACTCACAGGAATAAACACAGCCATGAAAACAAATGTTGTAGTGACGAGCGCCGACGTGATACCGTCCATGGCATCGACCGTGGCAAGATATGAAGAACGGTAGCCCTCGGCGAATTTGGCCTGAACGGCCTCTACAACCACGATGGCGTCGTCTACTACAGTTCCGATTACAAGCACCAACGCAAATAAAGTAAGCATATTCAGGCTGAAGCCTGCCACATAGAGAAAGGCAAACGTACCGACCAGCGAAACTATGATTGAAAGTGCGGGGATGAATGTTGAACGCAGACTCTGAAGGAATACATAGACAACAAGCACCACAAGTACTATTGCCTCGACAAGCGTTTTTATGACGTTCTTAATTGAAGCATCAAGAAAATCCTTCGTACTCATCAAATCCACTATCTTTATACCCTTTGGCAACGTTTTGGATATTTCGTCCACGGTACGGTCGATCTCTTCTATTATCTCATTGGCATTTGACCCTGAGGTCTGAGCAATCATGATGTTACAACCTGGATGACCGTTAACTTCGTTAATGTAATCATAAGCTCTAGTTCCCAGTTCTATAGCGGCAACATCTTTTAGTCGCAGCACTTCCCCACCAGGAAGCGACTTTATCACAAGATTTTCATAATCAACCTCATTCTCATAACGTCCTCGGTACTTCAGCACATACAGGAAAGTGTTACTTGCCTCAGCACCCAAAGTGCCTGTGGCGGCCTCCACATTCTGTTCGTCAAGCACTTCAGCAATGTCAGCCGGCACAAGTCCATACTGTCTCATTTTACTGGGATTTAACCATATACGCATGGAATATTCGTATCCGAATACATTAACTTCACCAACACCGGCAATACGCGAAAGACGCGGTTCGATATTAATCTTCATATAGTTGGTAAGGAAAGCCTCATCAAACGAATCGTCAGGACTATAAACAGCCAACTGCTTGATGTTACTTGTCTGACGTTTTCGCACGGTAATACCACTCTTTGTCACCTCTGCCGGCAGCAGTCCTTGTGCTGTGGCAATACGGTTCTGAACGTTGACTGTGGCCATGTCAGGATCTGTTCCCTGGCGGAAATATACACTGATTTTGGCAGAGCCATTATTAGATGACGTTGAAGTCATATAGGTCATATTTTCAACACCGTTGAGTGCTTCCTCCAGCGGCACCACCACGCTCTTCTGCACGGTTTCAGCATTAGCCCCACTATATGTAGCCGAAACGCTGACCGTAGGTGGTGCAATCTCAGGAAATTGTTCGATAGAGAGTTGCAACAAGCCTATAATTCCGAGAATGAATATCAGCACGGATATTACTCCGGCCAGTATAGGCCGGTCGATGAAAGTTTTTATTTTCATTGGCAATCCTTATTTTTTTGTGGAATCAGACTTCTTTCCAGTGCTAACCACCGTACCCTCACGCATCAGTCCTGCGCCCTCCGCAATAATGACATCACCCGGTTCCAGTCCGGATAGCACAATATAGTTTTTCCCATCGTTATATTTATAAATTGTTATAGGGGCAGACTTTGTCTTGCCGTCAACAATCTTCCACACAAACACCCTGTTCTGAAGCTCATATGTAGCCGACTGAGGTATCACAATACAATTCTTATGCACGGACGGAACTAATACAGAAGCACTGCCACCATTGCGCAACAGATGTCGGGGATTGCTGAAAACAGCTCTAAATCCAATAGATCCAGTCTCCGAATCAACGGTACCGCCAATAGCATCAATACGTCCCTGTAGATCGTATTTGTTGCCATTACTCATCGTCAACCCGACCGGAGGAAGTTTTTTCTTAGCCTCATCAAGTGAACCATACTCCTCTATAAGATCAAGCATCTGTGTCTCAGCCATAGAGAAATAAGCATAAATCTCAGAATCATCAGACACGGTTACAAGCGGTTCTTCAATAGTACTGCCAACCAATGCACCGACACGATAAGGTATCATACTTGCAACACCATCAACAGGACTCTTCACTTCTGTATAAGACAAGTCATTAGTAGCACGTGTAAGTTCAGCCCGGGCTTGAGCTACAGCAGCCTTGGCCTCCCGTAAAGAGTTAACGGCTGTCTGCCTGTCATAATCTGATACAACATTTCTCCTGCAAAGTTCCTCTTTACTATCTGCCGTTAGTTTGGCCGTACACAACTTTGCCTCCGCACTCTCCAAATTAGCCTTTGCCGTACTGAGCGCAGCCTTATATGGCACCTGATCAATGACAAACAGCACCTGACCACGCTTAACGGCATCTCCCTCATTTATACGTATGTCTGTAATCGTGCCACTGACCTGCGGACGCACCTCAACAGCCTGACGCCCTTGAAGTGTTGCAGTATAAGCAGATTGCAGCATAAAGTCACGACGCGTAACAGTAAGCGTCTTATACTCCTCGCCATGAGTAGCCTGTTTTTGGTCATCACAAGCACAGAACAATGACATACTACACACAACGAGCATAATACTTGTTTTAATTTCCATTTTGTATTTCTATAAAATAAAAAACTAAAGTTACTAAATACGGGCCGCTCAAGACATACAACAAATAACAGCCCTCTATGTCCGGGTGCATATAAGCAAGAAATGTAGTTGCTTTTTTCCTTACAAAACTGCATTACCGGCCATTCAGTTGATGCAAATTTATGAACAATGAGTCTTATGATAAACTATGTGGTGACAAACAGCCTATATGTGGTGACAAACGACACATGGAAAACAATAGACCGTTCAATAAAATGTATTACCTTTGCAATGATCGTAAAACAAAATAAATATGTGAACCATCCTCAGCCAACAATAATAAAATATATAAACCATGCGGACTGAATACATTAACATCTGAAAACAAATCTCATATGAAGAATAATCACATTGCATTGTATATAGACCTTTTATTCTGCTTAATTATAATGCCATTGACCATAATGCTGCTTCCTGTTGACCGTTGGATTGTGCACAACACGGCCTTCCTGCTCACACTGATAGCCTATATATACATTATTTACTTCATATACCGATGGGCATGCCTACCAAAACTCTTCATGCAGAAAAAATACATACACATAGCCGGCTTACTGATCACTTTAACTGCAACAACATGGCTGTTCACTTATTTTCCTGTACCATCAGACCATACAGGCTCACCACGGCAAATGGAAGCCAGAATGAATATGCGCACACAAACAATATGGTTCTTTTTTCTCATGGTAACAGGATTTTCGCTTGCAATCGAACTGACATTCGAACTATTTAGACAAATACTGGCAAAACAGGAAATTGCCGCAGAGAAAAACAAAGCAGAACTAGCACTCTATAAAGCACAAATAAATCCACACTTCATGTTCAACACTCTCAATATGCTTTATGCACTTGTACTTTCTGGGTCTGATAAAACAGAATCTGCCTTCGTGAAATTTTCAAATATTCTGAGATACATGTATGCACAAACACATTCTGAAAACATTCCCATAGGACAGGAAATAGAATATATCAGGCAATACACTGATTTGCAGAAACTCAGATTAAACCATCATACAAGGGTGACACTAACAGCCCAAACCGACAACGAAACGACTCCTGTACCATCTATGATATTTATCACTTTTGTAGAGAACGCATTTAAGTATGGCACATCTGCAGACACAGACTGCAACATCCAAATAAACATATGCCTAAAGAACAGTCTGCTAAGTTTCGATACTGTCAACACTATTATAAGACATGTAGATTCAGAGCACGAAGGCATTGGGATAGCCAACTGCAGAAAACGACTTGAACTATTATACCCAGGACGATACGAGCTTGAAAATGGCCCAATAGGAAACGTATATATAACAAAACTAAAAATACAACTGTGATGAAAAATATAAGTTGCATTGCCATTGACGACGAGCCCATGGCATTGCTCGTTATCGAACAGTTCTGCCAACGTCGCGGCGGCATAGAACTAACGACATACAGCGAACCTCAAAACGGCATAGACGAAATTATAAGAACCAAGCCACAACTTGTGTTTCTTGACATACATATGAGCTGTATAAACGGCCTGGACATAGCGCGTAGCATACCTCACGAAACATGCATCATATTCACAACAGCACATGCTCAGTATGCTCTAGAAGGGTTTAATCTCGATGCCGTAGACTATCTGCACAAACCTTTCGCCTATGAACGTTTCTGCCGTGCTGTAGATAAAGCTATGCGCCGAATGAACACAACCTCAGTAAATCCACAACGCCACATCACAGTAAAACAAGAATACTCAAACGTAAACATTCTGCTAAACGACATCCTCTATATAGAAGCTTTAGGCAATTATGTAAAAATTGTCAAAGTTACAGGAGGAAATGTACTTACACGTACAAACATGAAAACACTAATGCAGATGCTTCCACAAGAAGCATTTGTGAGGATTCATCGTTCATACATAGTCCCATTGAATAAAATTAATAGTTTTACAAGACACAACGTATTCATAAATGGTACAGATTCCCCCTTACCTATAGGGCAGCAATACGCAAATGAATTATCGGAGCGCATCCTGCACCATTCTCATCTGATATAGAAATTCTCCGTCAAGCTGCTGTACCATTCTGACCGCGACATATCATCATTATTAATACATTCTTCTGTTTGTTCAATCCTGTCTGCAGGATGCTTACGATATGCCAAAAGATAACGGCTGACGGGCTTACGTGGTATGGTTCTAATGGCACAGATCCTTGAAGGGAAAAGACCTGCCATGGCCGTTTCGGCATCAATGGCCGTGCGCAGTGCAGCTGGTATGACAACAGAGAACTCGCCATCGTCGGCCAATAACCGTGATGCACCGCTCACAAGTTCTGCATGGGTAAGTGTGTCGGCGTGCCGTGCCATGGCCTTTTGCCCGTCTCTGTTTTTCAGCGAATTGACAAAAAACGGCGGATTGCATACTATAGAACCGAACTGCCCTGCACAGAACTCTTGTAAAGGTTTTTCTATTATGGTTATCCTGTCGCTGAATGCAGAATTATATACATTGATACGCGCTTGTACGACAGCACCGGCATCAACGTCAATGGCAACAATCTTCCCCGATGGATATCGTTGAGCCATGAACAAGGCAATTAACCCAGAGCCCGTACCAATATCCAAGATAGTATCGCCACCACGTGCCCATGCTCCAAGCAGCACCCCATCTGTACCCACCTTCATGGCACACCTGGTATGCTCTACTGTAAACTGTTTGAATCTGAAATAATTATTTGACATGATGTTCCGATTATTTGCATCTTATCAGGCTTAAGCCATTAAAGCATTAAAAACGTATAAGATGACTGATAGCTTTTATTTTCGCGAACAAAAAAGACGCTTTCGAACGCTCAATATTCGTCCATAACCCCTAAGCCGTCAGCCATCCAAACAATCATTTTTCCGGGTCCTCGATGACACCATGCATAATATGGTATAAGCTTTACCGTGCGATCAGCAGTGTTTATGCGTCCGTCTGGCGTTTGATCCAGCAAAGTACCTCTTGCCGTTATCATCTTTATGCCGCCCAAAAGTCCGGGACTGTCGGTCACAGTCATAGAACTGTCAGCATCGAAAACAAAACGGAATAAATCATAATCATTATCAGCCCATTCTGCACAATACACAAGAGGCCCTCGCTCAACAGCAATACGGCCATGACAGGCAGCAACCTTATCATCCGCCTTCACGATACGAGGCTTCATATCAAAATGTACGTCTATGCGGTCACCACGCTTCCATTTCCTTTCGATAACAAAATATCCGTCAATCAACTCTGCCGCAACATTTATACCATTTACAGTAACAGAATATTTCAGACTCAAGCCATCTGCATAGCTGTAAAGGCCACCCGGTGTAACCTGACCGCGTACCCATCCCGGCACTCTTATCCTGAGACAGAACTTTCCGGCACTGTTGTTCACGACATTGAGCCGCACATCGCCATCCCAAGGATAGTTGGTTTCCTCACGCAACACAACCTCACCTTTTCCGACAGAAATAGTCGAGGTGTTGTCAGCAAACAGGTTTACATAAACATCGTTATCCCTTACAGCATACATATATCCTGGTACTGATGGTATAAACCTGCAAAGATTACTAGGACAACATGCACATCCGAACCAAGGCTGACGCTCAAGCGTATTGTCGGCGTTAAACCTGTATTTGCCATCTGAAGCCAGCGGATTGGGATAAAAGAACCTGCCGCCATCAATGCTCATGCCACTTATAACGCCGTTATACAACGTACGTTCCAGACAGTCTATATATTTTGAATCACCATGCAACATGAACATTCTCTGGTTTAAATACACCATTGCAATGGCCGCACACGTCTCGTTGTACGCCGTAAGATTCGGTAGTTCATAATTCCGTCCGAAAGCCTCACCGTCATGCAAGGCTCCCACTCCACCCGTTATATAATACTTTTTAGCAACAATGTTGTTCCATATATCATCTATTGCCTTGATATAGGCCGAATCACCTGTAAGTGCAGCCACATCTGCCATACCTGAATACATATAGCCCGCACGGACAGCATGACCTACAGCCTCATGTTGTTCAACAATAGGCAGATGGCTCTGACTATAAGAATTTCTGACCTTTGTTTTTCCTCTATAGTCGAGAAAAAACTTTGCCTCGTCAAGATATTTCTTTTCACCCGTGAGTACGTAAAGACGGGCCAATGCCATCTCAGCTATCTGATGTCCTGGAACTACACATGCCTGACCATCGGAAGGTCCAACCTCGCGGACGACACAGTCTGCATAGCGCCGGGCTATATCCAAAAATTTCGTTGAACCTGTAGCCAGATAATGTGCACATGCAGCGTCAACCATGTGGCCAAGATTATACAGTTCGTGGCTCAACACTTCTTCATTGCTCCAACGCTCCATGCCCGCCCATCTATGCGGATTTTTCGGGTTTATGGTACGCGCTGTATAAAGATATCCGTCGGCTTCCTGCGCAGCAGCTACTATATCAAGCACACTGTCTATATATTCCACAAGTTTTTTATCCGGGAAAGTCTGAAGCACGTAACTGGCCCCTTCAATGGTCTTATATACATCCGTATCGTCAAACGAAAATCCCATAAACGACGACACATCATAACTG
>UMIK01005273.1_pt1 | contig 15806 bp, 15 predicted proteins | sample 1965791 | NCBI WGS metagenome assembly UMIK01 (sample SAMEA4836126, study PRJEB28245) | human gut metagenome | biome: gut microbiome; material: fecal sample | place: Denmark | collected 2008 | reverse complement strand
CATCCGGCCCATCGACGACACCACGCTGCCTGCTATTATCGAGTATCACCACAAGATCGGGAATAAATATGTGGGACAGTCTGCGGATTTCTTCCCCGATTATGACACTTTAATGAAACGCTGCGAGTTTTACAACCAGGTGGGCAAAACCCTCTCCGCCTACGGCATGAAGTTCCTGTATCACAACCATTACCACGAGTTTCAGAAGTTCCAGGACAAGTATGTGCTCTACCACATCATGGACAACACCGATCCCCAATATGTGGATTTTGAGCTGGATACCTTCTGGGCCATGCGGGGCGGTGCGGATCCTGTAGAGGTCATCAAGCGTCTGGGCAGCCGGATGCACATGATCCATCAAAAGGATTTCTCCAAAACCACCGATTCCCCCATCAACCTGTGGACCGTCAAGGACCCCAATGTCCCCATCACCCGGGAAACCTTTGGAAGTGGGTTCGACAAGAAGGACTTCTGCGAAGTTGGCACCGGCATCATGCCCATCCAGGATATTCTGGACGCTGCCAATGAGCAGGGCGCTGAATTTGTGATCCTGGAGCAGGACGCCACCCAGCTCACCCCCATGGAAAGCATCAAGATCAGCATGGACAGCTTCCGTAAATACAATGGGATTGAATGGGAATAAACGGACATTCCCTCCTTATAAAAACTGCCGCTTTGAAGCCGCCGCTTCCAGCGGCAGTTTTTTTGATGCTTCTATGGTCTTGCAAAAACGGGGGATATACGCTATCATAGCAGCATAACCATAAAAAAGTCCCTAACAATGCTGAGAAAGGATGGTCGCAATGGCATTTCGTGAAATTTCCGTAGAAGAGCTCAAGGACAATCCCTTTACCCTGATCAACAAGGATTGGATGCTCATCACCGCAGGAAATGAGGAAAAACACAACACCATGACCGCCAGTTGGGGCGGGGTTGGCGAACTTTGGGGCCACTATGTGTCCACCATCTATGTGCGGCCTCAACGGTATACCTTGGAATTTATCGACCGGGAAGATTACTACTCCCTTTGCTTTTTCGGCCCCGAATACCGGGAAGCCCTGACCCTCTGCGGCCGCCGCTCCGGCCGGGACATCGATAAGGACCAAGCCACCGGCCTGACTCCCCTTTTTGACCGGGAAGCCCCTTATTATCAAGAGGCCCGGCTGGTATTCATCTGCCGGAAACAGTACCGGCAAAACCTGGAAGTGGGCTGCTTCCTGGACCGAAAGGCCTACGAACAGAATTATCCCCAAAATGACCTGCACCGGATGTTTATCGGTGAAATTGTGACGGTACTGGAAAAGGTACCTGACTGAGTTTTCGGGGAGATCACTCTCCCCTCCCTTTTGGGGCAGCTTTCGCCTCACCCTGCACATCACACTGGAAAGGACCTTTTATTTTTATGATCACTGTTTCCAACTTGGCCCTGAGTTTTAACGGGCAAAATCTGTTTTCCGGCGTCAACCTGCTGTTCCAGCCGGGAAACTGCTATGGCGTTATCGGCGCAAACGGCGCGGGAAAATCTACCTTTCTGCGCATCCTCTCCGGAGAATTGGAACCCACCAAGGGAGAGGTTGTCATCGACGAGAAAAGCCGGATGTCCGTATTAAAGCAGGACCACTTCGCTTATGAACAGTACACGGTCTTTGAGACCATTTTGCAAGGCAATCCCCGACTGTATCAAGTGCTCACCGAAAAGGACGCCCTCTATGCCAAGGAAAACTTTACTGAGGAGGACGGCAACCGAGCCGCAGAACTGGAAGCGGAATTCGCCGAACTGGGCGGCTGGGACGCGGAAACCGAAGCCGGCAAACTTCTCCAGGGACTTGGCCTGGACAACATGATGCTCTACAACCAAATGAGCTTCCTGACTGAAGCTGAAAAGGTGAAGGTCCTTTTGGCCAGAGCACTGTTTGGCCAACCGGATATCATCCTTCTGGACGAGCCTACCAACGGCCTGGATCTGGATTCCATTGCCTGGCTGGAAAACTTCCTGATGGATTACGAGGGCACCGTCATTGTGGTGTCCCATGACCGGTATTTTCTCAACAATGTGTGCACCCACATTGTGGACATCGATTACACCAAGATCAAGCTCTATGTGGGCAACTACGATTTCTGGTACGAGTCCAGCCAGCTGGTCCAGCGGATGCTTCGGGACCAGAACCGGAAGGCCGAGGAAAAGCGGAAAGCCCTGGAGGAATTCATCCGCCGGTTCTCCGCCAACAAGTCCAAATCCCGTCAGGCCACTTCCCGGAAAAAACTTCTGGACAAGCTGACCATTGAAGAAATGCCCGCCTCTTCCCGGCGGTATCCCTATGTGAGCTTCACCATGGATCGGGAACCGGGCAAGGAAATCCTTTCTGTGGATGGCCTTTCCAAAACCGTGGACGGGGTCAAGGTCCTCAACAATGTATCTTTCCGGGTGAACAAGGGAGACAAAATCGCCTTCCTGGCGGAAAATGAAATCGCCATCACCACCCTGTTCAAAATTCTCATGGAGGAGATGACGCCCGACGAGGGCACTTTCAAGTGGGGCGTTTCCACCAGCCAGTCTTATTTCCCCCAGGACAACTCCTCTTACTTTAAAGATGTGGACGACTCCATCCTGCAATGGTTAGAGCAGTATTCCAAGGACACTACGGAAACGTATCTCCGAGGTTTTCTGGGGAAAATGCTCTTCTCTGGAGAAGATGTGTACAAGCCTGTGAAGGTCCTTTCCGGCGGGGAAAAGGTTCGCTGCATGCTTTCCCGGATGATGATGTTCGAGAGCAACGTGCTGCTTCTGGATCAGCCCACCAACCACTTGGACCTGGAATCCATCACCGCGGTCAACAAGGGATTGATGGAGTTTAAGGGCATTGTCCTCTTCACCTCTCACGACCATGAATTTGTCCAAACAGTGGCCAACCGGATCATTCAGCTGCTGCCCCAGGGTGGCATCGTGGACCGGGCTACCACCTACGACGAATTTTTGGAGATGCAACGGTAACACTCCTTTCTTTTTGGGGAAGGGTGGAACATATTATTTTGGAGGTTACTCTTATGGAAAAAATCCGCATTGGTACTTGCGTGCCTGGACAGGGCACCGAACAGCTTGTGCCCCATTTCATCCAGGCCGGTTTTGAATGCCTGGCACTGAACTTCCACATGGTGTTCTCCGAGAAAGACCTGCCCAGCTACGCGGAAAAGGTCAAGAGCTTGTTGGGAGATTCCGGCGTGGCAATCTCTTCCATCGGCTATTACTGCAACGCCCTGCAAAATGAGGAGCAGCGCAAGACTTTGGAACAGTTCATCGACAACGCCCATCTCTTCGGCACCAACCTGGTCACCACCTTCGCCGGTGCCGTGGAAGGGGAGTCTGTAGACAAGGCCATTCCTCTGTACAAGGAAGTGTTCGGGGAACTGGCCAAGCGCGCCGAAGCAAACGGCGTGCGTCTGGCCATTGAAAACTGCCCCATGAGCGGCACTTGGGATCACGCCACCTGCAACATCGGCTTCAACCCCAAGGCTTGGGAAATGATGTTTGACGCAGTTCCCAGCTCTGCCATCGGCCTGGAGTGGGAGCCTGCCCACCAGATGGTCCAGCTCATCGATCCCCTGCCCCAGTTGGAACAGTGGATTGACCGGGTTTACCATCTCCACGGCAAAGATGTGACTCTCCATTGGGATCGAGTCAAGAAGTGGGGTGTGTTTGGCGCAACGGAATTCGCAGAGCCCCGGACCCCCGGTTACGGCGACACCGATTGGCGGGACGTGTTCCACGTTCTCTATTCCAAGGGCTTCCAGGGCGACCTGGTGGTGGAAGGCTTCCACGATCCCATCTTCAAGGACGATCGGGAATGGGCTGGTCAGCTTCATGCCCTGCAGTATCTGAAGTGGTGCCGCGGCGGTACGGAAGTAAATCCCTGGTAAAATTGCAACATAAACTCGGCTCTCTATGAGAAAACCGCTCTGGAACTTAGTTTCCAGGGCGGTTTTTTAGTGGCTCTCCTTCCCTGCCTACATTTGGAAAAGAGAGGCTGGGAACGATTTTCACTTCAGCGTCCCAACAACAGAAAACCGGCGTCTATAAGAGGAAAATTCCCTCCTCGGACACCGGTTAACAAACTCTATTTGGAAGAACGCTTCTTTCAAACCTCTTCCATGTTAAGAGGCGGAAAATCCAAAATCCTCTGGCAAAAGCAATTCCAAATCCCGCTGCTCCTCCGGGGCACGAACATTCCGGCGAGAACAGGCGATCACCGCTTCTTCCACCTTATTCCGAGCCATCCGGCCATTGCCGTTGACTCGGGGATCCCCTTCTTGCTGCTGACGCTGATAGTATGCCAGCAGAGGCGCCTGACAGGCAGGGTCCAAGCGATAGCCCTTTCCCTTCACGATGCTCTTGGTGATTTCCACCAACTCCTCCGCTGTATAATCGGGGAACTCAATCAGATTGGGAAACCGGGAGCGCAGGCCTGAGTTGGCGGTGAGAAATTCCTCCATTTCCCGAGAATAACCTGCTAAGATCACAATCAGATCATCCCGGTGATCCTCCATGCCCTTTACCAAGGTGTCAATTGCCTCCAGGCCAAAGCTATCGTCCCGGCCTCGGTACAGGGAGTAGGCCTCATCGATGAAGAGCACGCCCCCCAAGGCGGACTGAATGGCTTTCTGAGTCAGAGGAGCGGTGTGACCTACATACTGGCCCACCAGATCTCCCCGGGTCACCTCTACCAACTGACCTCCTTCCAAGACTCCAATGGCCTTTAAATACCGGGAAACCAACCGGGCTACCGTCGTCTTGCCTGTACCGGGATTTCCGGTGAAAATCATATGCATGGAAGGAGAATCTGCTTTGAGGCCCCGCTCCCGGCGCAGCTGTTGGATCTTGAAATTGTCCTCCAAAGAAAGGATATAGTCCTTCACAGGTTGCAGCCCCACAATCTGGGACAGCTCTTGCTTGACTGCCGCAACCGCTGCCGCCTGAGTCTTCCCCGTATCCTTTTGACCTACCCACAGGGTCATGCCGCCTTGTGAATATTCCGCTTCCAAGGTTCCATCCTTAGCAAGAATTCTTCCCTCTACCGGCCCCAGACTTTTGCGCAGTTTTTCCTCGCTGAGAGCCCGGTACAGCCGATCTGCCCCTTCTTGCAGGGCCCATGCCCCTTGGTCTGGGGTGAAGGTATCCGCCAACGTTTTCACTTCCTCGTCGCCAAAGGTCATGGTCATCCGAAGCTGACGGCCGCAGCGCTCTACCAGATCCTCCAACTGCCTGCGGGCAATTTCCTCCAAGGACTCTCTGGTGAAGGGTCGGGTAGCACACTGATCGTCCAGGGCGGAAAGGAAGGGAACACCGAAAGCGTCTGCCAATTTGGAAGCAGGCTGATCGGTGAGCAGAAACAGATATTTTCCCCCTGCGGATAAGGTGGAAACAGCTCCGGGTACCAAAGCGGTGCCGATTTCCACCAGCATCCCCTTTTGCTCCGCGTAACGGCTGGGGAGCGGCACTTCTCCTTCCCGGAACAAAGCCGTCACCATGGTCAGCACCGAAGTGTGACAGTGCTCCCAATGCTCCAGAACCAAAGTGGACGCTCCGCTTTTCAAGGCGGCATACAGGTCTTGAACAAACAGCTTCCCTGACTCCGGCGTGGCATACCGGGAAAGATCTAAAAACGTGGTTTTGGGGCTTTTCAGCACACCTTGCCTGCCCAGGGATGCAGTGACACACTGGAGAGCGCTGTGTCTGCCTGTGCCGTGAGGACCCAGCACCGCCGCCCGGCACAGGGGTACCCCTTCCTTACTGCCGGCTACAAAAGGCCGTTTGAAGGCAATCAACAAGCTGTCCAAAAATTCGTCCTGCCCCAACACCAGGACACCGGCTTCCTGCCGGGCCACCTGGAAGGCCATGTCCAGGTCCACCGGATCTCCACTGTTGTGAACGGTCTTTTGGGTGTCCACTCCGTCCTGCCGAAGATGACGTTCCAAGTCCGCCATGTCCGCCCGCGCTTCCTGGGTCAAGCGCTCCAGGCTGGCTTGCAGTGACTCCGAAAGGCTGTCCCCTACCCGATTGACAGCTTCCAGGGACCTTTGAGCATCTTGGGCCGCCGGAGATAAAGGGGTCTCATCCTCCTGCTTTTCCTCCGGAGTGGAGCTCTTCATATGCAATCGTCCGCCCCGGAACATGGAATCCAGGATGGAATCGATGTCATTTTTCATGGAACCAGATCCTTTCCCTTTTCAAGGATTTCCTTTTTCAAACGTTTCCCAAGTCGGGCTGGGACGCCCGGTCATGAGGCTGTAAATCTTCCAAAATGGCCCGTAAATCCTCTGCTCCCAGTTGCCCCGGCGCCGAGGCGTTCTGTCCCGCGCCAAAAGTCAAGCAGGAACCGAAAACTCCTCCGCTGACCCGCGTGATTTTTCCCAGTTCTCCCATGGCCATGGTGATCACCGGTCCAATCTTCTCACTGGCTTCCAAAGTGGCGGAAAGCAGTTCCAACACATCGCCGGCAGTGTGAGGCATCACCGCGTATTTGGGCAGATCCGCTCCCAGGCGATTCATCAGGATCAGGGTGGAAGCAATCTCCCCTGCCGGTGGAGTCTTCTGGAAATCGTGCTTGGAAACCACAGTTCCTACGCCTCGATCTCGAGCCAGAGCCATCAACCGTTTGAGGCGCTCTTCTCCACAGGAAAGCTCCAAGTCCACCAGATCTATTTCTCCCGAATCAATCAAGCTTCCCACCAATTTTTCATATTCCTCCGGGCCGACAGGGGACTCTCCCCCTTCTTTTTGGGTCCGCAGCGTACACAGAAGCGGTTTTCCCTGCAAGCTTTCCACAACCGTTGGCAGTGCCGCCAAGGGATCTCCGTAAAAGCAGTCAATTCTCCACTCGAAAAGGTCTGCCGGCAATGCCTCAGCCTGTTGAATTTCACTGAGCAGGGCGGGCATCCCGTGACCTGTCAGGGGCACACAAATCTTAGGGAGCCCTTCGCCAAAACGGAGCCCCTTCCTTGTTACTGTCTTCAATTGATCCACTCCCTACTTTTTTCCCCGGTCATCGTTTCTTACTGATTAAAAGTATACCGGTACTGGGCATAATTGTCAATTTTTCGAGGAAAGTAAAAATTTCATTTGGTGATCCATTGCGCTTCCACCACCAGATATTGTATAATAGCTGTAATCGGGAAAAAAGTTCATAGATCCTTGCCAAAGGCTCTCTGAACGGTGCACCCGGAGTTGTGCGGGGAAAAGAAATTTCCCTGTTTGAATCGGATTTTCTGCCCAAGGCGAAAGGCTTTGGGCCTTATGGGAGGAAACGACACATGCTGAAAAGTCAGGAAACACGAAAACTGGCCCCTGAAATGGACCCTCTTCGCATGGGGATGGGCTGGACCCCGGAGGACTTGGAAAAACCTCAGATACTCATTGAAAGCACTTACGGTCAAAGTCATCCCGGCAGCGCCCATCTCTATCAGTTTGCCCAGGAAGCTGCCCAGGCAGCCGACCAAAATGGCGCAAAAGCCGCCATGTATTTTGCCACGGATATGTGCGACGGCATGTCTCAGGGACACGATGGCGGCAACTATTCTCTGGTTTCCCGGGATACCATTGCCAACCTCATTGAAATTCATGCCAATGCCACCACTTTTGACGCTGGGGTGTTCATTTCCAGCTGCGACAAATCTGTCCCCGCCCAGCTCATGGCCATCGGGCGAATCGATATTCCCTCTATTGTGGTCACTGGCGGCGTAATGGAAGCAGGCCCAGACCTGCTTACTTTGGAACAAATTGGAAAATACAGCGCCATGTTCCAGCGGGGAGAAATCTCCGAAGAACAATTTACTTACTACAAGCACCACGCCTGCCCCTCCTGCGGCGCATGCTCTTTTATGGGCACAGCCTCCACTATGCAGATCATGGCGGAAGCCTTGGGTTTGATGCTTCCCGGCAGCGCCCTGATGCCCGCCACCTGCCAGGATCTAGTGGAAGTGGCCCGGAAAGCCGGAGCCCGGGCAGCGGAGATGGCGCGGGAAGGGCTCACCGCCCGGCAAATGGTCACCGCAGAAAGCTTTGAAAACGCCGTAATGGTCCACGCGGCCATTTCCGGCTCCACCAATACCCTTCTCCACCTGCCGGCCATTGCCCGTGAATTTGGCGTGGAGTTGGATGCAGATTCCTTTGACAGAATGCACCGTGGCGCCCATTATCTGCTGGATATCCGTCCTGCCGGAAAATGGCCCGCAGAGTATTTTTACTACGCGGGAGGCGTGCCTCGGATCATGGAAGAGATCAAATCCATGCTCCACCTGGATGTGATGACCGTCACCGGCAAAACCTTGGGGGAAAACCTGGAGGATTTAAAACACAACGGCTACTATGAAAAGTGCGACGCCTATCTCCAAAAGACAGGCTTAAAACGCACTGACGTGATCCGCACCTTCCAGGAACCCATTGGCACAAACGGCACCATCGCTGTACTCAAGGGAAACCTGGCTCCTCAGGGCAGTGTGGTCAAGCACAGTGCTGTACCCAAAGAGATGCACAAGGCTTTCTTGAAAGCCCGCCCCTTCGACTGTGAGGAGGAGGCTATTTCTGCCATCCTGAAACACGAGATCCAGCCTGGGGACGCTGTTCTCATCCGCTATGAGGGCCCTAAAGGCAGCGGCATGCCTGAGATGTTCTACACCACCGAGGCCATTTCCTCCGATCCGGAACTGTCCGCTTCTATTGCCTTGATCACAGACGGCCGGTTCTCCGGGGCCAGCAAAGGGCCCGCAATCGGCCATGTTTCCCCAGAAGCCGCAGAGGGCGGTCCTATCGCTTTGGTGGAAGAAGGGGATCTCATCCAAATCGACATTCCCGCCCGTATTCTGCGGATCTGCGGAATTCACGGAAAAGAAGCTACCGAAGAGGAAATCCAGGCAGAACTTGCCCGCCGCAAGGCCGCATGGCAGCCTCGGGAACCGAAATATAAGACTGGCGCTTTGGGACTCTTTACCCGAAACGCCGCTTCCCCCATGAAGGGCGGCTATATGGATTGACCATTACCCAGAGAAAGGAAGGAATTACCCATGGAAACCATTGAGCAAGTTTTGCGAGAAACCGGCGTGGTTCCGGTGATCAAATTGGACGACGAACTTCAGGCGATTCCCTTGGGACAAGCCCTTTTAGAGGGCGGGATCCCTGCCGCGGAAATCACCTTCCGTACCCCCGCCGCAGCCAAATCCATTGAAAAACTCAGCACCGCCCTGCCGGACATGTTTGTCTGCGCAGGCACTGTCCTCAGTGTGGAACAGGCCAAACTGGCGGTGGAATGCGGCGCCAAGGCAGTGATCTCTCCCGGCACCAACCGGGATGTGGTAGAATGGTGTGTCAAGCATCAAGTTCCTGTTTATCCCGGATGCGCCACTCCCACAGAAATCGAACTGGCCATGAGCCTGGGATTGACTACCGTTAAGCTTTTCCCCGCGGAAGTAGTGGGCGGCGTGAAAATGCTCAAAGCCCTCTATGGTCCTTACCGAGGCGTGAAGTTTATGCCCACTGGAGGGATCAGTCCCCAGAATGTGAAGGACTACCTCTCCCAGCCCAACGTGATCGCCTGTGGAGGCAGCTGGCTCTGTCCCGCCGATGACATCTCCTCCGGCAACTGGAAAGCCATCACCCAGCGAGCCAAAGAATGCCGGCAACTGGTTTTGGAAGCCAGGGCTCAGTGAGATCTTCTTCTACAACGCAAACAAAAAAGCCTTCCCTCAGGAAGGCTTTTTCTCTTGTGAAAAGAGATGAACTTATTCCTTTTCTTCGGTTTCTTCGGTCTCTTCCTCGTCGTCAAAATCGAACTCCAAGGTCTCACCGCAACCGGGGCAAACAATGCTGCCCTCTTCCAGCATCTCATCATTGAGCTGGATGGTGTCACCGCAGCTGGGGCAGGTTACCTCAAACTGGGCGTCGTCAAAGTCATCTTCGTCATGATGATGGCAGCCGCACTCGTCCTCATCCAGGCCATAGAAATCTTCTTCCAGGGTACCCAGATCTTCGTCGATCTCGTCCACCTGCTCGGACATCTCAGCCACATCGTCCTCCAACTCGTCCATGGACTGGCACAGGTCGTCCAGCAGCTCCACAACTGCGTTGAGAACCTTGGTCTCCTTGGCGTTGGGATCCAGCTCCAGGCCGTCCATCAAACCACGGATGTAAGAAGCTCTTTCGGAATTCGTCATGATTGGGTTCCTCCCTTTTTCCCGCGGACAAGTCCCCGGGTTAATCTAACATGGTTTTACGCGCGCTCCATGTACTCGCCGGTACGGGTATCGATCCGAATCATCTCGCCCTCGTTGATGAACAGGGGCACACGGATCTCGGCACCGGTCTCCAGAGTAGCGGGCTTCAAGGTGTTGGTAGCGGTATCACCACGAACGCCGGGCTCGGTCTTGGTGACCTCCAGCTCCACAAAGTTGGGGGGCTCCACGCCGAACACATTGTCCTTGTAGGAAAGCACCTTGCACTCCATGTTCTCCTTGACAAACTTGAAGTTGTCCCCCAGCACGTTGCTGTTGATCGGGATCTGCTCGAAGGTCTCGTTGTCCATGAAGTAATACAGGTCCCCGTCGTTGTAGAGATACTGCATGTCCTTGCGCTCAATATAAGCAGTAGGATATTTGTCGTTGGGGTTAAAGGTTTTTTCCGTCACAGCGCCGGTGATCACATTGCGGATCTTGGTGCGCACAAAAGCGGCACCTTTGCCGGGCTTAACATGCTGGAACTCGATGATAGAGTAGACGCCGCCGTCCATCTCAAAGGTTACACCGTTTCTGAAATCGCCTGCGGTTACCATATTTTAACAACCTCCAAATTTGTTTCTCTTTCTATTTTACCGTATCTGCGCGGGGATTGCAAGTTGTTTCTCCCTGCCATTTCCCCCAAATGCGCCTTACAGATTGATCAATTCCTTGGGAGACTTGGTCAGGCTGCGGCAGCCATCTGCCGTAATCAGCAGCATATCTTCAATGCGCACGCCGTACTTGGCGGGAATGTAGATACCGGGTTCGTCGGTGATGACCATGCCTTCCGCACAGGGTGTGGGATCCAGCTTGGAAAAGCGGGGCCACTCGTGAATTTCAAAGCCCACTCCATGGCCCAAACCATGGCCAAAGGTGCCGGGATAGTCCTTTTCAATGATATCCCGGGCAATCTTGTCCACGTCGCAGCAACGCATGCCCGGCTTCACCTGATCGATGACTGCCAGATGCGCCTTGAGCACCGTATCGTACACAGCCTTCTGTTCATCGGAAACCTGCCCCAGAGCCACGGTACGGGTCATGTCGGAGTGATAGCCGTCCAGCAGGGCACCCGTATCCATGGTGATAAAGTCACCGGGCTTGATGGTATTATCCGAGGGAACCGCATGACACTGAGAACCGTTTTTGCCCGCCGCCACAATCAAGCCAAAGGCAACGTCTTCCGCGCCCTGCTTGCGCATGAAGAATTCCATCTCCAGGGCAAGCTCCCGCTCGGTGACGCCTTCCTTGATATAAGGCAGGATGTGCTGAAACGCCGCGTCGGTAATCTCCTGGGAAGCTTCGATTTTCTTCACTTCTTCGGGGGATTTGATCATCCGCTGCTCCCGGATAGCACTGTCCAGGGTATTGTCCAAAACAGCTTGGGCCCCATTCTTCTGGAATGCCGCCTCAAACCGCCGGGCCTGGGCAACGGACAGCTTTTCGGTCTCCAGGTAAATCTCCTGAATTCCATGCTTGCGGATCAACTCTCCCAGTTTATCCATCAGGGAACTAAACCCTACCACCGTGCAATATTTTGCCTGGTAATGGGCCGCTTCCTCATAGCGGAAGTCCATCAGCAAATAGGCCTCCTCCGCCGTCACAAACAGCGCCCCGTCACTGGCGGGAAACTGGGTGAAATACCGGCGGTTTTTTTCATAAAAGACCAGGGCGGCCTTTTTGGAGTCGCCATGGATGACACGTTCTGTCAAACGTTCTACAGGGTTTTTCATCGCATAACATCCTTTCGGCTTTGGATTTTTTTCCGCAAATCCCGTTCAAAATACCTGCGCGCTTTAAAGGTAAACCCTTCCTCCGGTTCGATGGGTGTCAACAGTACGGATTTCATGCCGCACAAGTTGGCCCCTACTACATCGGTAAAAATCTGGTCCCCTATGATCACACAATCCCGGCGCTTAACCCCCAGTTTTCCGGCTGCCCGCAGGTAACCGATGGGCAGGGGCTTGATGGCAAAACTCAGGAAATCCAAGCCAAACATGTCTGCAAAGGGCTTGACCCTCTCCTCAAAGTTGTTGGAGATAATAATCAGCCGAAAGCCTGCCGCCTTCATCTGCCGGGCCCATTCCACCGCACCGGGAATCGGCTGGTGGGAAGTGTAAGTGGCCAAAGTGTTGTCCACATCCAGCAGCAGAGCACGAACCCCCAGACTCTTTAAAAAGTCCGGAGTAACATCCGTCACCCGCTCTTTGATGGCTGTAGGCCGGAAGATGCCCATCCTTTCACTTCTCCTCGCGCTGGATATTTTCCGGTTTACCGGAACAAAAAAGCGGGCGAACCGCCCGCTTTCAAGGTAAATTGAGCAGCCTTATTTGTACTTACGCTTGCGAGCTGCTTCTGACTTTTTCTTACGCTTGACAGAGGGCTTTTCGTAAGCCTCTCTCTTACGGACCTCTTGGATGACGCCCGCTCTCGCACACTGCTTTTTAAAGCGACGGAGCGCGCTGTCCAGAGATTCATTATCCTTGAGCCGGATCTCAGCCATTTATATCCCTCCCATCCGCCATAAGGCAGGGGTTCTTTCGTCGTAGCATACCGATACAACACAAATTATTATACTGTCCGCGCCTTCGATTGTCAAGACTTGTTTCTTTCATTTTTCCGTCAATTCCCAGGGTTCTGGCAAAAGGCCGGCACTTCCTGGATCCCATCCAGCAAAGGCGCCCCACAGGTTTCCAGTCTCCGGCGACCTTGATGCCCTGCTGTGATCAGCACGCAAGGACAGCCCGCCTGTCCGGCCACCTCCCAATCGTGGAGGGTATCCCCCACAAACAATACCTCCCGGGAATCCACCCCATGCTCCGCAAAATACCGGCGGGCTACCCCGGATTTCCCTTGTGCGTAAATGTCGGAAATCCCCAGCAATGCTTCGAAATAGGACTGAATCCCTGCGGCAGTCACTTGCCGCTCCAAAGTTTCCTGAGGCGAAGCGGAGACAATCAGCTGGTGAAATCCCCCTTGCTGAAGCTGCTCCAGCACCTGCTGGGCATTCTCAAACAGTCTCGCTCCTTGGGACATGGAACCATACAAAACCGTCCATTCCTCTGCCAAATCTTCAAAGCGCTCCTGATCTAGATCCAAGCCTGCGTCCCGGTAATAGTCCCGCACCGGAAAGGTGAAGATCTTCTGATATTGCTCCCGGGTCTCCAAAACCGGCAATTCCCTTCGCGAAAGCATCCGATTCATCACTTGTCGGCTGATTTCCACATCGTCGAGCAGGGTTCCATTCCAATCCCATACAACTGTTTTCACCATGTCATTTCCCTCCTCGCCGTCATGATCCTTTTTCCGCCCGTTGGCGGTATTTAGGATGAGGTCACAGCATTTTCATAGCCGTACCTAGAAAAACAAAAAAACCGTATCATAACGATACGGTTTTTTGGAGCTGCTAACCAGATTTGAACTGGTGACCTCATCCTTACCAAGGATGCGCTCTACCGACTGAGCCATAGCAGCAGATGGCGACCCGGATGAGGCTCGAACTCACGACCTCTAGCGTGACAGGCTAGCGTTCTAACCAACTGAACTACCGGGCCATTTGCGTTGGAAGCCATCCATAGGTGAACCCCAGGACTCCTTCGCTTTGCCCGAATCACCTTCGAGCGACAGGTGCTATTATAGCGTACTCGAACCGGGTTGTCAAGAGTTTTTTTGACAGAAAAAATACTTTTTTTACGAAAGCCACTTTAGGAACTCTTCTTCCGTGGTACTGGTCTTCACATAGAACCGCCCCAAAGCGTACAAACTCTCCGGAACACAGGGCGATATCACAGCTTTTTCCGGACGAATTGTCACGGTGCATTGAAATCCCAAAGACTGCACCAATTCCTCGCTGAGCGCGTCATGAGCGCCTCCGGGATATGCCAGCACGGTAACTTCCTGCTCTGTGGCTTCCTGGATTTCTTCTCGGGATCGGGTCAAGTCCTCTGTGACGGCCTGCACATACGCCTCTTCTGTTTCCTCAGGGTGACACAAAAGATTGGGCCGGAGAAGGCGATTTTCTTCCAGGGATTCATAGGGGATCCATTGATGCATATCATAGCTGTGGCTTTGCAGAGAAATAAATCCAGATTCCACCATCTCTTTTGCCTGTTCCCAATCGAAATGTGGAAAGATGGGAATTTCCGTTTCCTTATAAGTATTTTTACCCATGGATACCCCAATGGGAAACACTGTGGCCTTCATTTCGAATTCCTGCAACAAAGGAAAGGCGATCTCATATGTGCTCAAATATCCGTCGTCAAAGGTGATGCACACCGGCTTTTCCGGGAGGGCTATCCCCCGCTGGCCAAAGTCGATCAGCTCCTGGAATGAAACTGTTTCAAAACCGTTTTCCTCCAAAAGCTCCAACTGTCTCCGGAACTGCCCTTCCCACATGGTATTGTCAGATAGATTGGGATCCTCTGGATCTCGGGTCAGATTGTGATACATCAAGATGGGCACTTCTACTTCCCTTGCCTGGATTTCAGGCTCCCCCGTCTCCACCCAGCGAATGCCAATTAAGATTCCTGTTCTCTCAGCAGCCTGAACATTCCATCCGGCCCACATGCACAAAAGCACCGTTAAGGCCAAACATACGCCCCTCTTTTTCAGACCTGCTCCGCTCCTCATGAAAACACACCCTTTCCCGCTTTGTCCAAAGCGGTTTACAAGTAAAAATAGTATAACTTATTCTTTGCACTTTTGTCAACGAAAGTGTAAGGGAACCTTGTTGTGCAAAGTAACAAAAAAGAGCACCGCTCTTTTGGAAGCGATGCTCTCGATTACTTCTCGATTACTTTATTTTACATTACATTGTTTTAGAAGACTTTCGTCTGAGTCCTCAATCAATGGATATCCAGCCGCCGAGAAGTGGGGGTTGTTTCAGGATTGCGCTTGGGCAAAACCAGCTTCAAAACACCGTTTTCGTAGCTGCCGGTGATTTCTTCGCTCTTCACATTGGAAATATCAAAACTCCGGCTGTAGGAGCCGTAGGAACGTTCCCGACGCAGATAATTGCTCTTGTCGTCCTTTTCCTCTGTCTCCGAATTGCGCTGTGCAGAGATCGTCAGGCAATCGCCCTCAATATCCACTGCAATATCTTCCTTCTTCATGCCCGGCAGGTCAGCTTCCAACTCGAAATGATCCCCCTTATCCTTAATGTCCGTATTAAAGCCAGAGGACATATTGTCGAAGAAGGACCGTTCCCAATTGTCCAGATCCCGGAAAGGATTGTACATGGAAAAATGGTTTCTGCGATCAAAAGGCATCATATCAAACATACTCATAAGTCATAACCTCCAAAATTCAATTTGCCGCCGCCAGCGGCCTCTTTGTTGTTTCTATACGTATTTATTCTTTCATTCCACTGATGTGGTACTCCATTGGTCTCGCCTTTCTTTCTGTTTCTGGTACTTATTCTAGAAGGCGATTATGACAGAATTTCAGATAAGTTATGAACAAATTGTGAATTTTAGCACTCTATCAAATTGAGTGCTAAAAAATGTTGGAATTACTTGCTTTCAGGCCATTTCCATCTTGCCCAAACCTTC
>UMIK01007876.1_pt1 | contig 17382 bp, 9 predicted proteins | sample 1965791 | NCBI WGS metagenome assembly UMIK01 (sample SAMEA4836126, study PRJEB28245) | human gut metagenome | biome: gut microbiome; material: fecal sample | place: Denmark | collected 2008 | reverse complement strand
AAGAAGAATGGGAGGCCATGACAGGTACGGACATGTCACTCATACTCCCGTCAGATGGCAACATTGAAACTGTCCTGGAATCATCCTTGAATGATACCGGGAAAGAGAAGTCAGAAGGAACGGTAGAACAGACCGACTTCATATCCGAGAACCTGCAACCGTCAACAGGAAAAGAGGAAGCCGTTCCAACGTCTCAACGTCGTATAAGCACTAGGCAGAGGAAACTTTCTCTGGACGAATACAGGAAAACCTTTCTTCAGGTTCCGAGAATCGAAGACCGCAAGCCCGTATTTGTTAGCGGCGAGGTACGTGACAGGCTGGACGAGTTTGTCCGCAGGTTGGGAGGACGTAAAATGAGCGTTTCAGGACTGCTTGAGAACATCGCCCGGCAACATCTTGAAATCTATTCGGAGGACTTCGAGCAGTGGCGAAAGCTGTAACATTTTCCTGAATGACAGACTTGCTTACTGACTTCAGTCATTACAGTATTCAGACTGTCAGCAGCCGACCTGGGGGGGTAACGGACAAAACTTCAGTTTTGGGAGTTAGCGAGGTTATCTTTCGGGCATCCCGAAAAACCTCGCTCCACTCCCGAAGAGTGGAGGCAATCCGCTCCCGGTGGTCGCAGATTGTGAGAAAAAGAATAATCAGAAATCAAACGAAGAAAATATGAATGACAGAAAGAAAAACAGACCGAGGGGACGCCCCAAAATAAGCGGAGTGTGCAAACTCAGCAAAGCCGTTACAGTGAAATTCTCCAAGATAGACTACGAGCGGCTATGCCGACGCAGCAGACAGGCTAACCTCACGCTGGCGGAATTTCTCCGCGTATCAGCCTTTGAGACGACGATAACGGCCAGACACTCTGCCGAGGAGACGGCCGTCATACGCAGTCTTACGGGTATGGCGAACAACCTGAACCAGCTGACCCGGCTGTCCCATCAGACCGGATTCCACCGTACCCAAAGGACGGTAACAGAACTTCTGCAGAAACTCAAGGAGATTATTATCCGGTATAGGCACGGAGAAAGGAGGCCGTCATGATTGGAAAGATCAAGAAAGGGAAATCCTTCGGCGGCTGTATCCGCTACGTGATGGGCAAGGACAACGCGGAAATCATTGACTCAGATGGTGTATTGCTGGGAAATATCCGGGAAATAACGGACAGTTTCGACTACCAGCGGGAGCTTAATCCGAAGATAAAACAGCCTGTCGGGCACATCGCATTGAGTTTCAAGCCGGAAGACAAGGCATTGCTGACAGATGAATTTATGGCTAAAATAGCCCAGGAATATATGGAACTGATGGAAATAAAGAACACTCAGTTCATCCTGGTAAGGCATCATAACACAGACAATCCGCACTGCCACCTGGTCTATAACCGCATCGGATATGATGGCAAGGTAATCTCTTCCCAAAGCGATTACAAGCGTAATGAAATCGCCACAAAATTGCTTAAGGACAAGTACGGGCTGACATATGCGGAGGGCAAGGGCAAGACTAATGTGGAGAAACTCCATGCTTCGGAGCGTGTGAAATACGAAATCTTCAATGCCGTCAAGGCAGCTTTGAAGCATTCCAAAACATGGAAAGAGTTCAACGATTACCTGCTTCGCCGGGGTATCAGGCTGGAATTTGTAAAACGTACCAGGGAGATAAAAAAGCTGGAGGACATACAAGGAATCCGGTTCACCAAGGACGGACAAACCTTCAAGGCTTCGCAAATCAGCCGGGAGTTCAGCTTTGCCAGGCTGAATGCCCAATTGAGTTGGAAGACTTCGGAATCCCAACAGGCATCCGAACGCAAAGTGCAGCAAAGAATACCGGACGGAGGCCATCTTCTGGAAAGTACGGGACCTGGACTGTTCAGTCCAAAAAGCGACACCGCTCCCGAAGAGCCGTTACCTCAGGAAGAACTCTTGCGCAGACGCAGGAAAAAGAAAAGGAGGAAAGGATTCGGGCTGTAGCCTGTCCTTTCTTCATTCAAATTATTTATGAACATTAAAATTGTAGGAATATGAAATTGGAAGAATATATCGAGAGCATCTTTGGATGCCTGGAAAGAATCGAAAACAAAATCAACGGGCTGTCCGTTCCCTTACCGGAAGGTAACAGCCCGACAGTTAACAATGAAAAGGATGACTCCGTGCTGAATGAAGTCCTGAAAAGTCATGAGACATTTCGCAACTTGTTGGCTCGCTTGTACGAGGGACTTGCTGCCATTAAGAACGATATGGTTTCCATGGACAGGAAAAACTCGTCACAGGAAAGACTTGGACAGGTCTTGTCTGAAATGCGTAATGAACAGCGTCAGCACCAGGAGAAAGTGGAAGCCTTGTTTTGTGAGACCAATGACACAATCAGAAAGAATGCCGTCAAGACAAGCAACATCAACCATCATTTCAGCCTGAGTATAGAATCCCCTTACACTCTTTGGAGTTTTTTCGTGATGTTTGCAACAATCGTGGTCTTGTCCGTGGCTCTCTATTTTTCGGTGAGAACTGACAATGTACAGGCCGATAATGATCTGAAGTACCGTTATGTCAAGATGAAAGGAGATGCTACCCCCGAGCAACTTGTGAAACTAGAGAATCTCTTTGGACCGAATCGGGATAACGGACTGATCAAGCAGATGCGTGAGGACGTGGAGGCCTACGAGGAAGCGGTACGGAGACAGGCCACCCTGATCGAACAGGTACGGCTGAAAGAACAGGCTGCAAGAGAACTGGACAGCAAGGCGAAGTCCATCAAGGACAAGTCAATTAAAAAGTAAGCTTACGGCCAGTGTTAAGATAAAAATTAGACTTTATACAGCCATATAGCTCTTTCATTTATACTAATACTTCCCTGAAAGATGGGGCTTATATTTAAATAAAAGAGCCATAATACTGCCGTAGATAAAAAGTGTATATGTAATCAATCTTCTATACAAAATGGAAAAATCGGAGTATGCTGTTACAGTACCGAAGTTGAAAGAAACGCCAAATATCATGTAAATATCACATTTTACAGGTATTGGTTATCAGGCAATTACGAGCAGCGATTAGGCCGTTTTTCTTTTAAGATCGGAGCATGCTGTTACACTCCGCTCAAAACAGCCCAATAATGCTAGCTGAATCGGAGTATGCTGTTACAGTTTTGATGAATTTATTATCTTGAAGGAAAATCCTTCAAGACTATGGCTACTCAACCTAAAAAAATGAATATCATCAAGCAGGTCCTTACGGGTCACAAAAACGGATTGTCGGTCAGGAGAATGGCCGAAATGTACTCAATGAGTCCTACAACTGTGCAGCGCTATCTCAAGATGGCCAATGAAGACTCATTAGGTGTCGATGGTCTCTTGAAGTTGGAGGACCCCGAGTTGAACCATCGGTTCAATGGCGGAAATCCAGCCTATTGCGATGAGCGCTTTGAGGACTTCAAGAAACGACTTCCTCATTTTGAGCAGGAGCTTAAAAAGCCGCACATGACAACACATCTTCTTTGGGAAGAATACCGCAAAGACCTTCCTGAAGGTTACGGGTTGACCTAATTCCGTTTCCATCTGAGACAGAATGTGGTAGCAGTGAAACCTTCCACAGTGCTCAAGATGTTGCACCAGCCTGCCGGGAAGATGTATATTGACTTTGCCGGCGACAGGATGAGCTACGTCGATATGGAAACCGGCGAGGTTGTTCCTGTAGAGACGTTTGCTGCGGTTCTGCCATGCTCCGGTTACACCTTTATTACCTGTATTCCGTCGCAAGGCATAGAACATTTTCTTGGAGCTGTGGATGCCGCCATACGATTCTTCGGAGGCGCACCGCGCATCCTGGTACCAGACAACCTGCGTTCGGCCGTAAAATCCTTCGACAGGTGGTCTCCCGGTCTGACGGACGGACTGAATGACCTTGCCACGCATTACGGATGCTGCGCGCAGCCTGCCAGAGTAAGGCGCCCCAAGGACAAGGCCTTGGTCGAAGATGCCGTGCACAAGAGTTACAAGCGCATATACGCTCCGTTGCGGAACCGTCTCTTCCATTCCTTGCAGGAACTTAATACAGCAGTGGGAGAACTGCTTGAGAAATACAACAGCCGACGCATGCAGGGATGCGACTACTCGCGGGTAGAACGCTTCCTGGCTGTTGAGAAACCCGAGTTGCTCCCGTTACCCGGAGAACGTTACCAGATGAAACGGCATGCCTTGCTTACAGTCGCTCCGAACTGTTTTGTGCAGCTAGGAAGGGAACGGCACCACTACTCTGTCCCCAGCCGTCTTATAGGCAACAAGGTGGAAGTCATCTTTACGGATACACAGGTCAGGATCTATCATGACGGCAACTGCATTGCGACCCACATGCGTTCATTCAAACACGGTGGTTACACCTGGGTAAAGGAGCATCTGCCTTCACAGACACAGGCTTATTACGGGTACTCCCCGCAGTACTTCATAGACAAAGGATCCAAGTATGGGCCTATGGCTAAGCATGTCCTGCGTGAGCTCTTCTCTGCCACTGACAGACCCGCAGAAGTGTATTACCGCTCCGCGCAGGGCATCCTGGCTCTCGCCCGTGAGACAGAGCCTGAGCTTTTTCTTCTTGCGTGCAAGATATCCGTCCAGTACGGAAAATGCAACTATCCATTCATCAGCAATCTGGTGAAGTCCAAATGCCAGGGATACCTGATGCGGCAGGAAAAGGATGCAGAGTATCAAACATCCACCTTGCCATTGCATGAGAATATCAGGGGAGCGCAAGCTTACAAGTAATATATTATTATATCACCATAAAACGGCACAACAATGGAAAAAATCTTATCAGACCTCAAGGCTATGCGGTTGCCAGGAATGGCCCAGACATGGCAAAACCTCATGGAGGCTCACAAAATCAACTCAATCTCAATGGCTGACGGAATACGCATGCTCATCCAGGGGGAAAACGACATGCGTATGTCCAACCGTACGCACCGGCTCATCAAGAATGCCCACTTCCGTTATACAGTAGCGCTGGGTGAAATAGCCGCCGATTCGGCACGCGGCATAGATCAGTCACTGCTTAATGAGGTTGCCACATGCGATTACATCAGACATGGCTATCCCATCATCATTACAGGTCCTACAGGTACAGGCAAGAGCTGGCTGGCTTCAGCTCTTGGCCACCATGCCTGCCTATGTGGATACAAGGTTCGCTACTACAATGTGATGAAACTTTTCGAGGAGCTTACAATGGCCCGCATAGAAAGCAGGCTTCCTAAACTCTTCGAACGGCTTTCTCAGTATGACCTGCTGATACTCGATGACTTTGCCATAAAGAAGCTAACCGCAGAACAGGTACTCGACCTGATGGAAATCATAGAAGACAGACACGGAAACAAATCTACCATCTTTGCAAGCCAGTTGCCCGTAGCAAACTGGTATGAAACGCTCGATAGTAATGTCTCCGCAGCGGATGCTATCTTGGATAGAGTTGTAAATACCGCATCGAGATTTGCATTGAAAGGAGATAGTTTAAGAAAAAAACAATAACTTTGCCTCGTCAGAACTGTAACAGCATGGCCGTTTTTGCTGTAACAGTCTGCTCCGTTTTTACCATACAAAATTCGTAATCAGATAAAAATATATCAGATTTTATATACTTTCGCTTTTTGAAGAGTAGATTTAAAGGACTTTTAAAGAGGCGTATCATTACTCAATACAAAGCTTGATACGCCTTTTCTTTTAGAATGTTCAATTTTAATATTTTGCACACTATCATGTTCCATATAATGTTGGTTAATATCTGCTCTGTTATATATGTGATCATTAAAAGTATAATTTTATATGCAATCGCAATGCACAGAGCGATATTTATTGAGACATTTCTCAATTTTAGTCTTAATGCTCATTCTGTATCTATCTGGAGCTAGGACTTCAACATCAGGTCCAAAAGCTAGAATTAATTGGTCGAGTTCTCGTGTTGGTATTACTTTAATAGTAACTATGCACTTGTATTCATCAATAATTTTCTGTGAGGTGTGCAGTGGCTTTGAAACAATGTATTTAAATCGTTCTGAACTAAATTGCAAAATAATTGTTTCGGCTTCCTGTACTTCATAAGGCACCGATACCCCTAATATCATCAAAGTAAGAGTTGAAATCCACAAGATCATTTTTACAGAATGGAACATCACTTCTAGTTATCCCTTCAATTCGGTCAAGGGCTCGGTTGACAATATAATCTTTCCCATTAATACGTCCGAATATGAACCATCTGTTATTATATTGTTTCATATAATATGGATGAAGCACATTCGTTGAACTAATGCCTGCGTGTGTTGTGTAGCTTACTTCGAGGGGCTGGTGATTGATTGTTGCGTCTATGAGAGTTGAAAGGTATTCAAGCCCTTTTAAACATGAGTTACACTGAAATGAAATAAGATTTTCTCTATCCGATTTTACTCCAAAACGAAGTTCTAGATTGGAGATAACATCTTCAAGCCAAGCATTACCAGTAACTCCACGATATTTACTAAGCATTTCAATTATCGAGCGTAAAGAGTTAACCTCGGTAACCGATAGACCATTCTGGAAGATTGAATAGTTTGGCTCAGAATATCTGTAGTAGCATTTCTTTCCTCCAAATGGTTTGGCATCAAGATAGATGTTATCGGGTAGCATCTTTCTTATGGCATTTAAGTCACCTCGTAACTGACGCAATTTGATGGTGGAGTCTGAACCTTCCAATTCATAAAGATGATTGTTGACTATTTCAAGGAGATCTTCGATAGTATATTTCTTATTCCAATCACTGAAGCATCTGTCCAGCACTTGATAACGATACTGAGCGTTTCTATTTTCTGACATTGTTAGAGTTGCTTATATGAGATGGTGTAAAGTATTCCGTTTCCTATCTGCTGTTTGTTGAACAGTTCGAGATCTATATTCCAATCTTCTCTGAAATCGCGGTCGGTACATTCAGCGTTATCTCTTCCAAATGGTGCCCATCCTTTTGCTATACCTGCGTCTGGACGTATACAGATTTCTGCATTATCCGCTTTAACCGTCAGACACCGTTCATGCTCAACATAACCTGTATCTTGAATTTCCGGTTCTATCCCGGTCAGTTCAAATATAGCATCCTTCAGGAAATGATTTCTCTTCTTACCGTTGGTAAAATCTTTTATAGCATTTACTGCCATATCTGGGTCATTAATTGAGACGATATTTGTGACAATAACTTTAATTGATACCAGAACTAAATCTGCTTCATTCTTCAGACTGGAAATCATTTTTGCCAAAAGCATACAGCCTAAGGGCGTTTTTAGGTATCTATCAGAATATTCAATAGAAACAGCCTTGCCTCGTAGGTTAGATATTATTCTATTCCAATTACCAGTTTCCGGAGCTTTCAGAGAATCAAAAAAACGACCCAACGAGCTGTGTTCTCTTATTCTATATTCGAACATAAAGGAAGAATCGTCCGATGAAAAGGCGCTCAACAGTTGCATTCTATTTATGTCGGCATAGGACAATGAATTTGGCTGTGTGGTTATGAATACATCTCCACTTCCCCAATTCTTAGAATAGGATGTATCAATATTTTTTCCAAAGTATGTTTTGACGATTCCGTCATTCATAATCACGACCATCAACGGAAATAATCCTGTCGGCAGTGTGTTTTCAAGACATTTAAAGTTGGTTTTAAATACCTCCGCAATTAAAGTTGCACTGTCTGCTGACGAGAGCGATTTTACATCTGGTACGCTTGGCAGTATAAAGGCAACGTCAACTCCTTCTAGAGATAGTTCTGTGAGAATTTTTTTAAATGGGAATGTTTCCGCATCCCATTGAGAAATGTTGTCGTTGACAAATATTCTGATACCAGAGATGTCCTTGTTCCGTGTGAGCTGATAAAACTCGGTCGTGATGTCTGATGTCACAACATGAGAATCAGGCATTAAATAAATAATTTCCTTTGGGGCAACACGGGCCTTGACTTCCTGTCTTAACCATTCTAGAGCCTTAGGCCGGTTAAGATAGTTCGTATACCATTGCGATCTGCGATCTATAAGGCACTTCGTGCAAGACCGTTCACAGTCGCATCTTTCAAGAGTCTCCAAAGCCATTTTTAGGACTTCATCTTTATATTCTCGGAAGAGCAATGAATAACCTGCACCACCGAGAGCAGTATCATATATGAAAATAGAATGATTTATGCCATCATAGCCGAATTCAATTTCTCCATCGTTGACACCGAGCAGCTCCGTGAGTTTACGGCTAAGAATCACGCCGAGAGAATAGAGTGTCTCAGTGTCTTCTACCAGATTGTTGTCTTTGTCATAAAACTTGATCTCAACAAAGTCAGTCTGGTATCTTCCGACCAACAACACATGACGTCTTACTGCAGCACCGTCATTTTCGCCACCGGGACAAGAGGTCGAAGCTAGAAGATGTTTATGGTGCGACAGCATCCGCTCTGTGGTGTCTGGTGATTTTTCTGATTTCATTCTACCGCAATAAGGACAGAAAGCATATCCATACCCATTCGTTCCTTTATTATAAAAGAGAATCTCAGACCTTGGCGTTGAACAGCGGATAGACATTTTTGCAGAATTTGTCTTCAGAAGCCAGGCATCCATTTCAAGCAAAATAGGCTGAATGAAATTCATACTGCCGAGAGAGTCCATTTTTCGAGTCGGGGTCGAATCCCATGCTACGGAGAACGCAGCAGGTTCAACGACCTCTGTAAAACGCTGATCTGTCGATAGTGAGATGTCCTTTATGCCATGCATAGTTCCATGCCGACCGCACTTGGGACAATCCGTCTTAGCACTTCCATAGATAATAGTTGTATAACCACAATGAGTGCAATTCTGTATGATATACCTTGAAGTGCTGTCATCGTATTTTGTCTTCAGACGAATACCATTGGTCTCATAGACCCATTCGTTTTTCACTACTGGATTACCGGGAGCATAAGAGGAGATGGCCTGACTTATATGCAATGTCGGTGAGTTACCGTCAACCTTTTCCTTACCGCCTAGCAGACACTCAACTAGTCCTAAGGGTAAACCTGCACTTGGCAGAAAAGAATTTTCAGCAAGATATGACAACATCGAGGTCTTAAAAAAATTTTCCTCTTGTTTCTCTATAGCTTTAATAGCATTGGTCGTTCCTGATTCATTCTTCAGAGATTCAATCGCCTTTGCAAGAGCTCCTTTATGAGCATCAAAGACATTGTAAACAGCAACTATGTCTTTTTTGACTACTTGTGCGACATCCGCCAATGTTATCTGAGCGAGACTTGTTCCCTTGATTAATTTTAAATATGGTTCTTGAAGACGTTCAACCTTTCCGCTGATTACACTATCAATATAATTTAGAAACTTATCAAAGAAAGACATCCCTTCTGCCGTGACAAAAAAATCCCTAAGAGTTGCCGTAACCCTGATTCCCCCTTGATCTGCTACAAAGGATGCGAATACCATCGCATTAACATGACGTTGAATCAACTGACGGCTTTCCAATTTTAACAATGGAGTTTCTGTTACATGTGTAATCGGATAATCTGGATTGTTCCATGTATGAGTTCCAATAGGATTGGGAGCACAAACAGTTAAAGCCAAGGCTTTAGTTTCACTTCTTCGTCCTGCACGTCCCGTACGCTGAAGGTAATTTGACGATTTTGGCGGCACATTATTCATGACGACTTCTGTAATACCACCAATATCGACCCCCATCTCCATTGTTGTTGAGCAAGAAAGAATATTGATTTTCCCCTCATTAAACTCTCTTTCGTATCGGTCAAGATCTTCTGACGATTGCTGAGCTGAATGTTCAGCCGATATAAAAATCGGTTTTGAAGCAAATACTCTGGAGTTCATAACCCCGAACACACCAGCAGCCTTTTGTTCAGAGAAGTTCTTCTCAATCCATTCCATGACATTCTTTTCTGTCTGATCCGCAGACTTGAATGGGAAAAGCGGATTTACAAACTCCGTCTTGATTTTGAATCTATCGAAATTTTCACGACTGATGTAACCGTTCATTCTTGGGCTATAGCCACAGAACGGCGCATCTATAATAACATTGTCAACAGGACAGAGATAACCTTTTTCGATAAGTTGCAGCTTAACTTTATCCCCCATGAGATCGAGCATATATCCTTGATTTTCTACATCTGTTGCTTCAAGAACATTTTGTTTCAGGAAATCCCATGCGGCATCAAGTATTGAGTTGATGTCAGCAATCTTTATTTGATTGATTTGAGAAATATCATCATAATCTAGAACTGCACACAGAAGAAGAACGAGTCTATTCTGATTCTCATTAATACCTTTTGAACTTACATTGACTTTAAACCATTTCGATACAGGGCTCCCATTCTTCCTCAGTTCTGAATTTGAAGGATATATAGGAGAACAGTACTTATTTTGTGTAAGGTAATCTTTATAAGCTCCAGAAAGCATATAATGACGACCTCCACGAATGACATAATCCATACAGATCTTGAGAAAATTCTGCCAGTCGGTGTCTGTACATCTTTTCTGAAGGAGTGCTGGGCATTTCGCATTTTTAAGTGCTGGATAGACAAGACGTACGAATCCCATCGTTTCCAATGAGTTCGCCCGTTTAGGAATCCATCCGAATTGGTCGACAAGAAGTGCTTTCAGATAGTCCGTTGCATTCTCGAAATTTTTTCTGCCACGTGCTTTATCAACATGTTCATACAACTTCTTGAAATTTGAGTCATTTTCAAGAGACTGGCTTATTTGCCCCCATGATACCTCCTCTGGATTGGGGATTACTGGTATGCCATTCTTTTTTTTTTCAAGTTGTTTAAATTTTTCAAAAAGTAAGGTCGGAAGATGTTCCCGAATACTCAGATATGCATTGTATTCTGCTTCCTCATCAGGAGTCAGACCACCAGGTTTCACATCATTCAAACGCATATCGGCAAGTTTATGAAAAATGGAAGCTCGAATCCATGAACGTTCTACATCCTGATTAAGTCCCATTGCAGAACGTGCAGACCCTTGACGGCTATCGGTAAATGTTATATACTTTCGGCCTTCATATACAACGTCTGCGTCATTACTGTCAATGGGTTCGGCATTATCAAGAAGCAATGTTGCTAAAGTACGTCCAATTTGAGTAGCACTTATTCTGAGATAATCAAGGTTTTTAAACTCGCTGAGATTATTGCCACAATGAGGACAAAGAACATGATTATCTCCTGAGTGTCGAAGAGATTGATATATTACAGGAATACTTTCTTCACTTTTTAAAGAAGTAAAACACTTGTTGCTTCTATTGTCTTCAGGGACAAGTTCTATTTTACCATTCTGATGATTGAAGATGTGATATGTTCTATTCGCATTTTTCCTTAAACATGCTTTCTTCGGAATGGCGAAAAAGAAGCGAGAAAAGCCATCCGCCTCATTTTGCTCAACATCTTCTATATTTCCCATATCTTCCAAATCAATGAGATCTTCCTTTTGCTCATAGAAAAGACTCTTGTCAAGATCAATTACATTGGTGTGCATCCTAAATCCCTTAGTTGTGTTTGTTTCACCCACTATAATGGGAGAGCCGCAAGACGAACATGTAGCAAGTTCCAGCATCTTTGATTTACAAACTGGACAATTCATATTTTGATATGTTGTCAGACTTCCTATCGATAATCTATATCCCTTATGACGTTGACAATCAGGATTGGTGCAAACATACACTCCACTTATCGATCTAACAAATAAATGAGCACGTGTTGGCAATAAAGCTCCAAGGCCGCCTCCTTTGTTTAGACCTTTCACTTTTTCTCCGAGAGCATCTATTATTTCCAATGAGGCATCCACATTTTTCCCGATTCCTTTATCAAGCATACGACCGATTTCCTTTGCTTTCAATACCGGCGAAGAGTTAAGCTTTTTTCTCAACTTCTCAATGTCAGAATAACTCAATTCGATACTAAACTTTTTGTTTATTTTGGACAATTGATCTTCTGCAATTCCCTTGTTTAGTTCTGGAATAATGCGCTTACCACTAATTATTTTTATATCTTCAAATGGTTTTCCAGTGAGTTGAGACACAAAAGTTTTTAGCTTTATCGTCGTTTTGGGGTCACTTTCATCACCGATAGTCGCTGATGTTACAGCAAAATTTACTTGATCAATAGTTACGCCAAAAGCATCTAGTACACGACGGATTTGCAATGATAATTCAGCGGCTGAAGAGCCAGTATAAGTATGTGCTTCATCTAAAAGAATCCATTTGAGCTTACCTTTGGATTTTTCCAAGATTTCACGGTCTTCTGCTCGTACCAACATATAGTTGAGCATAGTTGGATTAGTAAAGAGAATCTGAGGCGGAGTTTTCCTTATTTGAGGCCTTGTTACGAGCTGTGGATAATGAGATGTAGTATATCTGTCAGACCGATTTTCTTTGTCGGTTTCTCCATTATATATCGCATAGGTAACCTTTTCGGGAAGAGCTTTGCACCAAGCATGAATACGTTTCTGTTGGCTTTTCATCAGTGCATTCAAAGGATAAAGGAATATGGCCTGAACACAATTTTTTTCATTGGTTTTAGCCAAATCTTGCAAAACTGGTATCATAAAACATTCTGTTTTACCTGATCCTGTTCCGGTAGTCACAACAATGGTTTGTGGTCGAGAAGAAAGCATAGTTCTCCAGCTTTCTGTTTGATGCTTATAAGGATGCCTGTCTAATGGAAATCTCAAATCCTTGTCAATTCCTTCGCTACTCAGTGCATTAACAAATGAAGGAGTTAACAATCTGAGTTTAGAAGAATGTTCCTCAAAACTGTCGGCACTCTCCTCCCAAGGGAATATTGATTGGAATACAGGTTCTGCAAAAAGAGGCTCATCCTTAGTCAAAATCCTCTTGATATATTCTTGTTCTTGGGCTTGACCCTTGAACCAAAGAGAGGCAAGAGAATCTATTAATAATTCCTTGGCCTTATTGTAGAATGAAAAATAATTCATATTCATTTGTTTACAATTTGTTTTACAGTTCCGATAAATATCTTACTGTAGGTTTCTTTAAAGTATTTTCGGTAAAAATTAGTGATACGAGCATAGTCTCGACTTTCTAATAAAAAAAGATTTGTGTGATTTTTTACTTGTGCGAAATTTTCCGCAGCACACATTGCGGACTCTATCATTACACGATAAGACTTGTGCATCTCTTGGTCTACATAATATTTATTTTGAAGTACAAATCGGGTTATAGGTAGGTCTATATTGTTATCTGTATATCCATGTATTTTTGATTTAAATTGATTAATGTCAGCTCTTGAGAAAATCCGGGCATCTCCGATATTCCCTCCCGCAACATATTGGGTAAGTTCAGACGCAACTTCTGCAGATAGTGTAGCGTTGAAAAGTGCATTTATCAATTCTGTAATCTCACCTAATTTATTAATAAGTGTTGGGGGAAGCAAACGTATGAAACTCTCAATACATTCTCCCCATACAGTGTGCGGAATCCAATGTACTGCAATGTTTAATTCATCTTCAAAACGGTCAATTTCTTGAATGAGAACATCGGAAGCGCCATTAAGCCAACAGGCTAATATTAGGTTTACCAATAATTTAGGGTCACGACCTATAGATTTGAAAGCATTATATGTAGTAAACGGAAGATTAAACTCTGAAATAATACGGAATGCTTTTACAGTTTTTGCCCAATACTCGCCGACAAAAACATCATCCTTGCTAAGCCTTTCACTCCAAAGTATTATGTTAGCAGCAGACATCTCTCCACGTACTTCCGAACTGTAATCTTCTTGTTCAAAATTGTAATACTTAGGAACAAGCCTGCGCGAACTTTCGGGACCAGAGAAAAGGATTGCTTCCGAATTCAAAAGCTCATGAGGAATTGTAAACAAGTTCATTTGTCGGTTATACGGCTCAAGCTTTATTTGTACTAATTCAGCTGGTTTTATATTTTCTGAAACCGGCAGTGCATATACATCACCGTCATATATGAAATCGGAAGTGTCTTCACTGGTATAATCTGTGATTCGAATTTTATCTGAACTCAACTCACTATCAAGAACAAATTTTCTTATATAGATGCGTTTGTCACATATTTTTAGTTCTATGGAACTACTACGGTCAAAAGTATTTGCACCATATAATTGAAACATTCTTGCAAACAAATCACGATAATCGGATAATGGAACTATACCTTCAATTACTGGACTCTTAAGATGCTTGATTGTATCGTCATCCTCTATTTTATCAGATTTGTAAGTCACATCTATCATACCAGACTGTCCATGACTGATTATATTAAAATATCTCAGGTTATCATAAGATATGATTTTTCCTGATGGCACAATTTTCCCTTCCAAATCAGATATTACTATACCCTCAAACGGTACTACAACAGATACTTTCAAAGGAGGATTATTCTCGGCAATTATTTTTAAATTACACGTAGGAGAATATTTAGAAGCACAGGCATCTCTGGAAATCCTCCAGGTATTTTTATCCGTCATTTCAACAGATAAGTTTTCGCACTCATCAACTTTTGCAGAGATAACATGGCGAGAATCTAGGTGTAGTTCTGTGGAAAACATCGTTTCGTTGCGAGAGGCAAATGTCATATCGTCTATGAAATAAAATGTTTCCATCACGTATTTATTGTCAGGAAATTCAACCTTGATATCAACAAGCCCAAATGGCAAAAGGCATGAATTGGACAAGTTCCGCCACTCAGCTTTACTATTATGAATACGATATTTAGGCTTGATATTCCCGACTCTGGTGCCAGTTTGGTCAAAAACGCTTATTACTGGAATGCGAGTCAATAACTTAAAATTAGATTGCTCTACCCATTGTATATATGTACCTCTGAATTCAGCACTATAAGGCGTGAATTCATTGGTTATGGTTATATCCTCATTCGACATGCAATTGTGTAAATCTACTTTATCAGTAAACTTAATCGCCGAATAAAGTTCTCCATTTAGTAATAGTTTATGACTACCATCACACTTCCAATTAGTGGAGAAAACTGCTATATTATTTTCAGCATTCACTGTCGATTTCAAAGAATATACATTATCATCAAGCATTTGGAAAACCTGAGGGCATTCAAAATTCGGAGGATAACTACCACATAAAGTTGGAAACAATCTGTCATCGTTGTCACACCTGATCTTAACTTCAACTACAGGTTCTCCACTCCACTTTATATCATTTGCTACGCCAACAGTTATACGAGAATATATCGCACCGATAACCTCTCCTACGTCATCTTTAACTAGGGATTTTCTTACATACTTTCCAACAAGTATACCAGAGACAAACACATCGAAGGTGTAGCACGATTGATAGTTTAGACCTTCAATAGATTTTGATGAAATCTCTTTTACTATATTTAAATTGACAAAAAGATTTGCAGTTTCACTTGAGGTCAAACGTAGTTTCCAACTTAGAGAAAGTGGTTTAGTTCTATGTTCACTCTTAACTCGCCGGTATTCTCTTTTTAATGATTTAGTCAGTTCCGACAAAGAGGAATCCGTATCATCATATGGTAGCCAGCGGTCTTCTTCGGATATGATTGCATGAGCGATCTGTAATGAAACATCGTAAATATTGTCATTTTTGAATGCTTTCCCAAGATAAGCTATACAATTAAAATTCTTGATTAAATCTATATTATTATCATCCCAATCAATATTTATTGAAGACAATTCTTCAACCAATCCAATGAGAAAACGTGAAAACCCGCTAAGATTAGTTCCGTTCTTTATGTAATTTACAGGAAGACCTCCTTGATTTAATAAAGTTCTAAAATATTCATTCCCCTTGAGAGAGTGAATAAATGCAAATCCATGACTTTTAAGCCCATGACGTGCAGCTTTATATAGTTGCTCCCAACAATAATGAGGCAGTCCTAATCCGACTGCAACATCTTCTCTGGAAGGAATTCCTCCATTATAGTCTCTTCTCCACCATTCAGCGTAACACAAGGCCGCCTCAATTCCAAAATCTTCTAATCGATACGCATTTTGGGCAAGAGTCTCCTTTAAGTTTGTATATTCTTCCTCGGTTAATTTAAGTTTCCAAAGGGGCATATCTGGGGTTATGGACGGTCTGTTACGAGCATCCAAAATCCTCATCAAAACAACATGCTGTTCACTATTGCATATATTAACCATGTTCTAAAAATCAATTGGTTTATAATCTTTTGTAAAGATAGCGCAATTCTGTGCAATCACAATGCACAGTAAACAAAAAATTCAAGATAGATACATTTCTTTCAATATATTGATAAATGACTTAATTACTAGACTCACTTAAATTTGTTGGTATTGCAATAGATTTGGAGCGATAATCGAAAATAAGAAGTCAAAGCAATAAACGATTTTACCAAAATTCTGCAATGAAGATATAGAGAAAGTAGACACTGGACATTATCCATATTTTGCAGTCCATCTAGCTTTTCTCCATAAGCAAGGGATGATATAAAAACTAATATGCACAGTATTGTTCTTCGTTTGAAAAGCTTGTTTACTATTCCTTTTTCCCTAATAATTGTTTTGGCAATTATCGAAATACTCCGTATTTTTGCATTTAATAGAGCGTTCTTTGGGTTAATGCAAAACAAGAAAAAATATAGAAATCTGCTGGTTTCTATATCGTTACCTATCAATCTGAAAGCTTTTGTAATTCCCTTGTTCCCAATGAGTAATAAGATTTGATATGACTAGCGCAGTGGGTGGTCAGCACCTTGTCGATGCCGCACACGGCCGCGATCTCCTTCATGTAGGCATTCATCTTCTGGTTGCTCGGCGTGGGAAGCACGCGCCCGCGAGCGAGGCACGCCTCGTCCCGCTCGTAGCGGCGCAGGATTTCGAGCGAGGCCGGAAGCAGCGGGATGCGGCTCATGACGGAGGTCTTTTCGCGCGGCTTGTGGATCCACCACCGCCCCTCGTCGTCCTGCGAGAGGTGCTCGCGCCGCAGGTGGTCGGCGTCGGCGAAGGCCAGCCCCGTCAGGCAGCAGAAGACGAAGACGTCGCGGATGCGGGCCAGCCGGTGGTCGAGCTCCTTGCGGGTCAGCAGTTCCAGTTCATGCGCCGTAAGGTGCTCTTTGGCCTGCACCTCGTCCTCTTTGAGTTTATAGTAGCGGAACGGATTTTTCGTGATCCACTCGTTGCGCAGGCAGTAGAGGACGAAGTTGCGCAGACAGTCCATGACGGCGACCGCCCCGTTGTGGCGGCAGCGGTGGGCGGTTTGCAGGAAGAGGTTGAAGCCGTCCAGAAACTCGTAGTTCATCCGCTCGACGGGAATGTCCTCGGCCTTGCCGCGCTGGGCGAGGTACTGTTTCAGGTAGCGCAGCAGCCGTTCGTACTTGTCGGCCGTGCGCTGCGTGATGCGCACGCCCACCTC
>UMIK01021666.1_pt1 | contig 27857 bp, 27 predicted proteins | sample 1965791 | NCBI WGS metagenome assembly UMIK01 (sample SAMEA4836126, study PRJEB28245) | human gut metagenome | biome: gut microbiome; material: fecal sample | place: Denmark | collected 2008 | reverse complement strand
ATGCAGAATGATTACATAATGCAAATTATGTAGTTGATGCCAGACAACGGAGGGAAACGCTTGAAGGAAGAGTACGAGACCATAGATCTGCTTGAAATACTGCGGCTATTAAAGAAAAATTTACTGGTCATTCTTGCTGTTACCATTTTGCTTGCCGTTGCGGGATATCTTGTCAGTTCATTTGCAATGACACCGCAATATGAAGCCAGTGCTACGTTGATTGTTAACTCGAGAGAGGACCAGGCTGCTGCACAAGCGCCCATTACAAATGATCAGCTCACATCGGCTACGAAGCTGGTAGATACATACGCTGTTATCCTTACCAGTGATACGGTGCTGGACAAAACGATTTCAAATCTGAACCTTAACATGTCGTACAACGATTTGGTAGAAAGAGTGCGTATTGAATCTGTGAATTCCACACAGGTAATGAAAATCACCGTAAAGGATACAGATCCCGAGAGGGCGCGAGCGATTGCAGCAGATATCGTTGAGCAAGCACCGGAGATTATTATCCAAACGGTGAAAGCCGGCAGTGTGGAGATAATTTCTCAGGCGAAAGCGAATGAGATTCCAGTTTCACCCAGCAAAATGAAAAATACAGCGCTGGCCGGTATTCTCGGTGTTGTCCTTTCGGTAGGTATTATTGTGCTGAAGTTTTTGTTGAACAACAAGTTCATGACAGATGAGGACATCACCAATAAATTGGGAATCACGGTTCTTGGCATAATTCCGCAGATTGATATGAAGGGGGAGAGATGATGGCAAAAAAATCAAAACCAACAAGGCGAGAATTTGTTTTGATGAATAAGAATGCTCCTTTCCAGTATCAGGAAGCATACAAGAGCCTGCGAACAAACCTTAATTTCATGGCCATGGGTAAGGCTTGCAAAAAGCTTATCTTTACCAGCGCGATCCCAGGTGAAGGAAAGAGCAGTGTTGCGTTAAATTTGGCTGTGTCTCTGGCCGAGACGGGGAGCCGTGTCCTTGTGATCGATTGCGATTTACGCAAGCCGGTTATCCATCGGTATTTGAAAATAGATAATTCTGCCTACAAGGGGATAATCAGTGCTCTTGCGGATGGCTCGTTGGCAGAATCTATCATCAACGTGAAGGGCCTCGGCCTGCATGTAATGGTCGCGGATGCGATTCCACCGAACCCGGTAGAATTGCTGGGGTCTCCTCGAATGAAGAACCTGATTGATGAACTCGATAAGCATTATGAATACATCATTTTCGATACACCGCCCGTTTCCGTGGTAACGGATGCAGCGGTTTTAAGTCAATATGCCGACGGTGTTATTTTGGTAGTGCGGCAAAACTATGCAACCTTTGATGAGGTCGGGCTTGCAAAAAAGAATCTCGATGCGGTAAATGCTAATATCCTGGGTGCGGTATTGAACGGGTTTGATACAAAATCGACCGAAAAGAAAAACGGTTACTATTACAGCTACAACTATTCATATGAGAACGCTGACCGATGACGGATTTACATTGCCACATTTTACCTGCAATAGACGATGGTGCTAAAAACGCCAAAGTTTCTATGGAACTATTACGAATGCAGAACGATGCCGGAATCACCGACATTGTGTGTACGCCACATTTTAATCCCGACAGCCAGAATTTAGAGGATTTTATTGATAAAAGATACCGTTCTGCAAGATACCTAGCTGATCATGTATTTCGCTCTGAATTGCCTGTGCGTTTAAAGTTCGGTGCTGAAGTGAGAATTTCGCCAACAATTCTTGATTTGGATTTTCTGCCTTTATGCTTTCAGAAAACGAAAGTAATGCTTCTTGAGATGCCGAGGACGCTTCGACCCCAGTGGGATACAAATGTTATTTATCAGTTGACTCTTGGTGGCGTGATACCGCTGATTGCGCATATTGAGCGATATCCATATGTGCAGAAAAACCCGAATATTGCATTGGATTGGATCGAGGCGGGCGCCTATTTACAAGTAAATGCTGATTCCATTGTGGGAGATACAATGCAACGAAATTTTGTGTACAGGTTGATTAAGCATGGAGTGGTCCATGTGATCGCTTCAGATACGCATTCTCCTGATAAGCGCCCCCCTCAGCTAACGAAAGCAATGCGTTTGATCACAAGAAAGTTTGACAATGCAGTGGGCGGGAAGCTTGAATGCAATGCCCAATCTCTTTTTAACGGGGATGCTCCTGATGTAGAGCAGCCTGTTCCCATCTCAAAATGGTTCTAATGACAGGATGTGTATCTGTTTGGAACCATTTTTTATAATTATTAGATGGATATAATGCTTTTATTTTGTGTAAAAACATTAATTTTTTTGTGAAAAATGGAGTAAATGATTTTATTTCCGGGGAAATGAAGTGAGATTGTGAGTGATTGGGAGCTCACCGCACAATCGAGTAAGCAGGGTTGATATTGGTGCACGAGAGGGATTCAAATGAATAAGTTTAAACACGATATTCTGCTCAGAATTGTAAAATCGATAAATATTATTTTAATAACAATACCATTTGCAGTTTGTTGGTTTTTTTATTATGCAGATCACGTGGTGTCACCCTTTTATTTGAAGGGGAATTGGCTTGTGATTTTGCTTTTCCTTGTTTTTTACATCACTTTTGGACGCATATATGACGCTTTTCTTATATCGATATACTCTGTCGCTGAAATCATGTATTCACAAATACTTTCGGCAATGCTGTCTGACGGAGTCATGTATGTCGTCATTTGTTTGCTGTCCAAAGGCTTCCCCAATTTGCTCCCAGGCATTTTGGCAATTGCCGGGCAGCTTGTTCTTTCAGTGTTATGGGCACGCGGAGCAAGACGATGGTACTTTCGGACGTTCGAACCACAGCCTACAACAATCATTTATGATGAGCGCAGAGGAATAAGCCGGTTAATTGAAGAGCATGGATTGAAAAATAAATACGATGTTCAGTATGCCGTGAGTGTAGACGAATGCCTGGAAAACATAGAGATGTTAGCCAATATGAGCACGGTGTTTTTAAGTGGTATTCACAGCCATGAACGGAATATCATTATCAAGTACTGCGTTGCAAATGATATCAATGCCTTTGTAATCCCTCGTGTAGGCGACACACTTATGTCAGGCGCGCATCCTTTCCATATGTTTCATTTGCCGATGCTGCGTTTACAGCGATATGCTGCATCTCCGGAGTACTTGTTTATAAAGCGTGCGTTAGATATTGCCTTTTCAACGATTGCGCTTATTGTTTCTTCTCCTGTTTTTGTTATAACAGCAATTGCAATTAAAGCGGTTGATGGAGGCCCTGTGTTTTACAGGCAGCGCCGTCTCACGAAAGATGGAAAACTGTTTGACGTATTAAAGTTCCGAAGCATGCGTGTAGATGCGGAGAAGGATGGTGTGGCGCGCCTCTCCACCGGGGAGAATGATGACCGCATTACACCAATCGGGCGCATTATCCGAAAATGCCGCATTGACGAGCTGCCGCAGCTTATATGTATTTTATCTGGTGATATGTCCATTGTTGGCCCGCGTCCGGAACGGCCGGAAATCGCCATGGAGTATGAAAAGGAGTTGCCGGAATTTGCATTGCGCCTGCAGGCCAAAGCGGGGTTAACGGGTTATGCACAGGTTTATGGAAAGTACAATACTACGCCGTATGACAAATTGCAGATGGATCTGATGTACATAGCTCATCCGAGTATCATTGAGGATTTTAAGATTGTATTTGCGACGGTTAAGATCCTGTTTATGCCTGAAAGTACGGAGGGCGTAAGCGAGGATCAGACCACCGCGATGAAGTGAAAAAAGCTTGATATTACGAGGTTTTTCGAGAATAAGTGCGGATGAAAATGAGCTGTACGGTCAGGAATAAATGTGCATTCTTTGATGGCGTTCGGATGAGGTTAACATCTGTTGGTTGTGGGTTTGGTCATGGGGATAAAGAGACCAATAAATTGGACTGTATGCTCTGGCATAAACACGTCGACCTTCATGACAGGTAAAAAAACGAAAAATCGAGATATTGCTGAGAAAATGCTCTGAAATATGGTCGGGCATGAACTTGGGTCATACACATACGTTCAACAGCCATAGTCGAAGCGATGAGACTGAAGATGACTTCAAAGAAAACGTGGGCAGCTTTGTTGAAAACGTGGGTAACTCCAATGATACTCTCGGGCAGAAATACCGGTTATTCACATACATTCGGCACTCAAGATTGATTGGATGAGACTGTGGATGAGCAACATCATACTGTCAGGCAGAAATCCATAGGTATTGACGGCGGATGTGTTGATCATCTGAAAAGATGTATACTGGTAGTTGGTCACACAGATAAGAAATGCTGTGAGGATAAATTCACCGCAGACCATAGAGCCGCAGAAAAGGAAAAGTAATACTGGCTTTTGACGGCTCAGACTCCTTGTGATTATGAGTCTGAGCTGTTTTGTTGGGAGAGGAATGAGAAAAGGTACAGTGGAACGTGAGAGTTTCGGATTGATAAGTATCATCATGGCAGCCTATAACGCAGAGAAAACGATTGTTCATGCCATCGAATCTGTTTTGAATCAGACCTATCCCCACTTCGAACTACTGGTTATCAATGATTGTTCAACGGATAGAACTGTTGAATTGGTCAAGAAAATTGCTACACAAGACAAGCGAGTGCGCCTGATTAGTAACCAGAAGAATAGTGGCGTGTCCTATACACGAAAGCATGGTTTGGATGAAGCAAGAGGATCGTGGATTGCTATTCTGGACAGTGATGATGCGTGGGCGCCGGAAAAGCTGGAAAGACAGATTGCCCTTCAGGAGAAAACGAACGCGGAGCTGTTGTTCACCGGTTCTGCTTTTATGGATGCCGATGGTCAGCCCATTGACTGGTATCTGCACGCGCCGGCGGAGGTCTCTTATCGCCAGTTACTGAAACAGAATATACTGTCCAATTCCTCTGCGCTGGTGCGGAGGGAGCTGTATGCGAGGCACTATGCGGTCGGCGATGGGATGCATGAGGATTTTGCCATCTGGCTTGGCATCCTGAAGGAAGGCAGGAAGGCCTGCGGCGTCGACGAGCCGCTGCTTGTCTATCGGATAGCAAAGTCATCGAAGTCTGGAAACAAGGTCAGGGCTGCGATGATGAACTGGAATACATACAGGTATATCGGGCTCAATCCATTGTCCGCGCTTTACTACGAGTGCTGGTATATGGTGAAGGGGCTGCTGAAATACAGGAATCTGAAATGACGGGAATGGAAGACACTATGGACGTATTGCTGCTCTGCGGATACTTTGAGCCGAAGTATCAGGAGGAGATTTCGAAAAAAACGAAGACGTGGGTGGAAAATGCAGCGAACACCTTTCAGCAGAGGCTGATTGCAGGGCTGAGGACGCAAGATGTCCATCTGGAGGTCGTATCGGCGCCCTTTATCGGTCCGTGGCCCACGGCTTATAAGGATATGCTCTTCAGAGGCTTCGAAGCCGGCGAGAGCGCGGAGCATGTGCAGTATGTCCGGTTCAACAACATCTGGGGCTATCGCAACATCAGCAGAACGGCGGCGCTGAAGGCGCGCGTCAGGGAGTTTGTCCGGAAATCAGGGGCTGAAGAAAAGGCAATCATCGTTTACTGTCCGCACACGCCCTTTCTGGAGGCGGCGGTTTATGGAAAGCGTTTGGATCAGTCCATACACATTCACATGGTCGTGCCGGATCTTCCGCAGTACATGAATCTGAGCAAAAAGGCGCATCCGATCTACGATTTCTTCAAGAAAATCGACATCCGGAAAATGGACGGGCTGATCGCGCAGGTCGATTCCTTTATGCTGCTGACGAAGCATATGGCGGACAAGCTGCATGTGGGGAAGCGTCCCTATATCGTAGTGGAAGGCATCACGGATGCGAAGCGCATACCGTGTGCGGAAAAGAGAGAACGGGGAAAAAGCGTTGCCTATGCAGGCAAGCTGGTGGAGGCGTTTGGTGTCAAGCGCCTGATTGAAGCCTTTGAGCTGATTGATGATTCTGAGGCGACGCTGCACATTTGCGGCGGCGGAGAGCTGAAGCCGTTTGTAGAGGAAATGTGCAAAACAGACAGCCGTATCCGCTATTACGGCGTGGTTCCGGCGGAAAAGGCAAATGAGATTTTGCAGAATGCAGATGTGCTGGTGAATCCAAGGCAGAATGATGATGAGTACACCAAGTATTCTTTCCCGTCGAAAAACATCGAGTATTTGATGACGGGAAATGCGGTGGTGGCGTATATGCTGGACGGCATGCCGAAGGAATACCGGGGACTGCTTCAGGTGTCGGAAAACAACAGCGTGGCCGCGCTTGCTGAGGCCATTCGGGCGGCTATGACGGATGATAACGGCGAACAGAGGAAGAGACAGATTCAGATGTATTGCAGGACTCATCTGTATTATACAGCGGTCGCCGAACAAATCTGCGGCTTACTGAATGGACTGAGTCATTGATCCGTATGTCTGATGAAAGCGAGGAGCAGAAGATCAAATGACGGTATTTGAGATCAATGCAGTCCCATACGGAAGCACCGGACGAATCATGTTCCAGATTGCCGACACCGTAAAGGGCATGGGCGGCATGGCGTATACCTCGGCTTCCTATACGAAGCCGAGAGGCGAGCGCTTCCCGGATACACATTACAGAATAGGCGGCGCAATCGGGAAAACGCAGCACATCCTGCTTGCCAAGCTGACGGGGCGGCACGGTTGCTTTTCACATTTTGCAACGCACAGGCTGATTTCAAAAATCAGGCAGATTCAGCCCGATGTGATCCATCTGCACAATTTGCATGGATGGTATCTGAACTGGAAAATGCTGTTTGGTTTTTTGAAAACAGCGGGCATCCCGGTGGTTTGGACGCTGCACGACTGCTGGGCCTTCACTGGCCATTGCCCACACTTTATGGCGGCAAGGTGTGACAAATGGAAGAACGGCTGCTTTGAATGTCCGTTGTATCGACAATACCCCGGGTGCTGTCTGGATGATTCCCAAAAGCAGTATGCGCTGAAGAAAGCGTGCTTTACAGGGGTTCCGAACCTGACGGTTGTAACGCCCTCTCAATGGCTGGCGGATCTGGTGAAGCAGTCGTATCTGAGCAGTTACCCAACAGTTGTGATCCACAATGGCATTGATCTGACGAAATTCAAGCCGGTGAAAAGCGATTTCAGAGAGAAGCACAATCTGAAAAACAAGACCGTATTGCTGGGCGTGGCGTTTGACTGGAGCCCCCGAAAGGGCATTGACGACTTCAGGCGGCTTACCGCGGAGCTGCCTGAGGAGTATGCGATTGTATTGGTTGGCGTTTCCGATGCGGCTGCGAAGGAGCTGCCCGGGAGAATCGTCTGCATCGCCTGCACGCAGAGCCAGGAAGAGCTCGCGGAGATCTACTCGGCGGCGGATCTGTTTGTGAATCCGACACTGGAGGACAACTTCCCGACCGTGAATCTCGAGGCGCTTGCCTGCGGAACGCCTGTCATTACCTATCAGACGGGCGGCAGCCCGGAAAGCCTGACCGACAGCTGCGGGAAGGTGGTGCCCTATGGGGATTATGAAGCGCTGAAGGACGTGATTTTTGAGATGAAAGAGGCTAAAGCATCGATGTCGCGGGCATGTATGGAAAGGGCGCAGCTGTATGGACGGGATGATGCATACAGCCGGTATGTGGCCCTGTATGATCAGGTGCTGAGAGCGGGGAGCGGGTCATGAAGGTCGTATTCATTTCAAATTACTTCAATCATCATCAGGCTCCGTTTTCAGAGGCCATGTACAGGCTGACAAAGGGGCAGTACTGGTTTATTGCGACGGAGAAGATGACGGAAGAACGCAAAAGCATGGGCTGGGGACGCGAGCAGGTGCCGGGCTACGTGCTGGAATCGTTCAGCAGCCAAGAAAACCTCAGAAAAGCAAAGGAACTGATACTTGAATCGGACGTCGCAGTCTTCGGCTTGCACGGATGGAGCAACTTTCAACTGATCCAGCCCAGATTGAAACGGCACAAGCTGACGTTTCGATATTCGGAGCGCATCTATAAGGGCGGTGTGAAATGGTATAGGCTTCCTGTGCAGGCGGTCAAGCTCTGGCTTGTCGGCGGAAGGTATGATGCGATGAACATGCTGTGCGCCAGCGCGTACACGGCGCAGGACTATGCGAGAACCCGAAGCTATGTGAACAGGACATACAAGTGGGGCTATTTCCCGGCGGCCAAACGGTATGATCCGGATGAACTGATGAACAGGAAGCTGTCCGCCGCATCCGGAGGGGAGCATCCCAGGGCTTCAATCCTGTGGGCCGGCAGGCTGATCGCATGGAAGCATCCGGAGGCTTCCGTCGAATTGGCAGCAGCCCTTCGGAAAAAGGGCTACGATTTCAGGATGAGCATCATCGGAAATGGAGAGATGGAAACACAGCTCCGCAGCATGATTCGGGAGAGGAAGCTTGAGGACTGCGTGGAGATGCTGGGCGCCATGTCTCCGGATGAAGTGCGCAGCCATATGGAAAGGGCGGACATTTTCCTGTTTACCAGTGACTTTAACGAAGGATGGGGCGCTGTGCTCAATGAGTCCATGAACAGCGGCTGCGCAGTTGTGGCAAGTCACGCGATAGGATCGGTACCGTTTCTGATCAGAGATGGGGAAAACGGCCTGATCTATCAGAATGGCAATCAACGCCAGCTGGAAGAGCGTGTGTGCAGACTTCTGGACGACGGGGAATTCAGAAGGAAGCTCGCGAGAGAGGCCTATCGTACGATCTCCGGAGAGTGGAATGCGGAATGCGCAGCGGAAAGGCTCCTTTTGCTGGCCGGGACGCTGATGGCAAAGGGAAAGGCCCAATGCCCATTCGGGGAGGGGCTATGCAGCAGGGCTGCTGTCTTGCCCAATGATTGGTATCACGGAGAATAAAGGCGAACATCCCAACCGTATGGCGGCATGATCATGCGGTGGAAAGGCAAGATATGATTTACTATGTTGGAACATATAGAACGGAGAACATTGCAGAGCGGGATGCCCGGGGTTCCGTTGCTGAGGATGTGAAGATTGCGTATGTGGCCTCGGCGATCAAAAAGCTGGGGCAGCGGGTGACGATGGTTTCGGTCCTGTCATCCCTGAAAAGGGGCTTTCACAAAAGAAAGGTCTGCGTGATTGACGGGCTCGAAACACAGGTGTTTCTGGAATCCCTGGATGCTCCCGGGAGAGTGCTGTCAAAGCTCGGCGTTATTCAGAGACTCATTGCCTTGTTTGTCTATTTGGCCATCCATGCCAGAAGAACGGACACGGTGCTGGTTTACAATACGCAGCTGTTTTCGATACCGATCCGGCTTGCGAAGCGGCTGAAGGGCTTTCAGCTCATTCTTGAGGTCGAAGAGGTCTTCTATCTGGATGACAGAAACCCGGTTGATGTGCGCCGGCGGGGCCTGGAAGACGCATTGATAGCAGCGGCAGATCAGTATATCTTCGCAAGCGATTTGCTGGCGAATCGGTTTTCGGCAGGTAAGGATTTCGCTGTTGTATATGGCGGTTACACCATTCCGCCCAGAATTGCACAGAGAAGAATGGATGGAAATATCCATGTGGTCTATGCAGGAGGAATCGATTCGCTTCGAAGAGTGGACTATGCAGTGAAGGCGTTCGGCCTTTTGCCGGATGGATTCAGACTGCATATTCTGGGCAAAGGAGCGGATCAGGAGCTTGAGCGCCTCAGGCTGGAGATCGAAAAGGTCAATTGCGAGGCAGGATATGAGAAGGCTGAATATGTGGGATGCCTGTATGGGCGGGAATATGATGCGTATCTGGAATCCTGCCACATCGGCCTGAATATGCAAAGCATAGGAAGCTCCATTGAGGATGTTGCGTATCCTTCCAAGATTTCCTCCTACATGGGAAGAGGCTTGACAGTTGTATCGGGCAGATTGTCCAGCGTGGTGGCGTCACCGTTTGCAGCCACAATGCAAATGTATAACGCGAGTACTCCAGAAGAGATCGCGCAGGCTATACTGACATGCAAGATACAGGATTATGATACTCAGACAAGAATGGTTTTTGAAGCGGAGAAACGCTTTATGACAGAATTGGAGCGAATACTCAGTATTGGCAGGTGAGCCTTCATAAGATACTGTATGATTTGTCTGATGTATGCTAAAAAAAGGATATGGAATGATGAAGAAACACTACTTTGCGGATAAACAAGAGATGCTGGGAGTGCTTTTCGTGCTTCTGTTTCTTATCGTTTCACCCGAGAGCCTTCTGGTTGGAACGAGTTCAAGCAGATCGATGAACATGCTCAGCATGTATTCTCCCTATATATGTCTGGCGGTGGGAGCTGCGGGATGTGCGTTCAGAAGAATCAGGAGCTTTGGCAGAAAGGAGCTTCTGGTATCGGTGGTCTTTACCATGTTTTTGTTCCTGAACGCGGTGTTTTCTCCGGGCGAAACCAACTTGAATAATGTGTATTTCCATGTTGCTCTGATTATTGGCGCACTCTTTGTTGTAAAGTGGACATCATTTGAGAGAGTAGCGTACTTATTTGAAAAGTTGATGTATCTATTAGCCATCTATTCGCTCGTCTGGTTTGCTATTGCCACATTTGGTCCGTCAATCATCCGAAAACTGCCCATCATTGAAAATTCAGCCGGCACACGGTTTTATAGCGCTGTATTTGCAAATTTCACATATTATTCGATGATTGATTCCTTCTACCTCAGAAACTTTGGTATGTTTCGGGAGCCGGGCGTGTATCAAATGTTTCTGAATTTTGCGCTGATGGTCTATTTGTTCAAAAACAAAATCTGGAAGCGAGAAAATATACTTCATGTAATAATCTATATTCTTGCAATAGCAACGACTACATCAACTACCGGTCTAGTGGCGTTGGCTGTGTTGATGTGTGCTTTTCTGGTTGAGCGCAATGCTGAAAGAAAAAAGCTGAAGAAATGGATTCTGACTGCGGGTATAGCGGTGACAGTTTTTGCTGTTTCGGGATACTCGGAGAAGCTGCTCTTTGCAATAACCAAGATATTTGATCCGACTTATGATTCCACTATTTCGAGATTGGGATCGATCAGCGTTAATCTCAGAATCTTTTTGGACTATCCATTGTTTGGCATTGGCCAAGCGGAAATTGGTTCCCGTTTTGCAGAATTGTTGAATACACATCTGTCTGCAGTACACAACACAAATACGGTACTGTTCATGTATGCCTGCTATGGAATCTTGATTGGAAGTCTATTTATAGCGGGATACTGTGGATTGATGAGAAGGTTCTCGAAAGACCCGACGGCTGTCTTTTTATTGTGTGTGTTCATCATAATCATATTAAGCGGAGAAAACATTACAAACTCACATTATGCATACATCGCAATGCTCTATGCGTTTACAGATAGAGCAGTTCCCATAAGCGAGGAGTACATGAATGGTTATTTGTGCGATTAGCGCGTGGACGATCGGGAGCCCTGGACAGATCATGGTCAGAGCGCTGGAAAGCGCTTCTCGCAGAGGTCATGAGGTTCATGTGTTTGCTCAGAAAAGGGATGGATACGACGCATCCTGGATTCCCAATTATCACCGGGTGGGAAGCGAGCTTGGCCTGAAAATTCATGTCCGGCTGGCAAACGATACGGGCTTGCATGGGTGCTTCTCGTTTTTCTCTACGCTCAGGCTTATCCGGGAGTTGGAGAGGATCAACCCGGATGTGATTCATCTGCATAATCTTCATGGCTGGTTTCTCAATCTGCCGCTTTTCTTCCGGTGGATCAAAAAGCGAAAAAAGCGCGTCATATGGACGTTGCATGACTGCTGGAGTTTTACTGGTCACTGTCCCCACTTTATTGCGGAACACTGTGACCGTTGGATGACAGGCTGCTACACCTGCCCGAGGTATCGGGAATACCCGGCAAGCAGAGTCGATCAATCGAGGCTTATGTGGAAAGTCAAGCGGCGGTGTTTTACGGGTGTTGAGGATCTGACGATTGTGACTCCATCTGCATGGCTTGCCGCGTTGGTAAAACGGTCATTTCTCAAGCAGTATCCTGTCCGCGTGATTCACAACGGGATCGACCTTGGCGTGTTCAAACCAACGCAAAGCAGCTTCCGGCAAAAACACAATCTGGAAGGAAAACATCTGATCCTTGGCGTTTCGTTTGCGTGGGGGTACAAAAAGGGGCTGGATGTATTTCTGGAATTGCGGCAAAAGCTGGATGAGAGTCATGCGATTGTGCTGGTTGGATTTGATGGCAACGAAATGAGTGAAAACGGAATCGTTGTCATTCCGAAAACAGACAGCAAAGAGGAGCTTGCAGAGATCTACAGCGCCGCAGACGTGTTTGTCAATCCCACGCGGGAGGATAATTTTCCTACCGTGAACATGGAAGCGCTTGCCTGCGGAACGCCGGTGATTACGTTCCCGACAGGGGGAAGCCCTGAAATCATCGACGAGACCTGCGGAATTGTAACGAAAGCGGCGACCAGCGATGCGATTCTGGAAGCCATTCACCACATGCGGACTGATGGCGATCGATATACGGAAGACGCCTGCCGCAATCGCGCAAAACGATTCAACCAGAATGCCTGCTACGATGCGTATGCGGCATTGTACGAGGAAGAAGTAAAGAATGCCGGAAAATAGAAACACACTGAACAACTTTGTATATCGCATAGCGGAAACCTTTGGAATTCAGGCGATCCAGCTTGTTATCTCGATCGTATTGGCACGCCTTCTGGTTCCGGAGAACTATGGCGTTGTCGCGATCGCTTCAACAATTGTCACAATCTTGACTTCGGTTGTGCAGAGCAGCTTCAATGCTCCGCTGGTACAGAAAAAAGAACTGTCGCAGATTGATTTATCATCGTCATTCTATGTGATGCTTGCGATTGCAGGCATGCTGTATACGCTTTTGTTTGCAGCAGCTCCGACGATTTCCGTTATTTACGGCATGCCTGACCTGGCTCTGGTCATTCGGGTTCTGAGCTTGGTGCTTATTCTTGGCACCTGGAATTCCATTCAGATGGCTTTGATCTACAGAAACCTGAGATTCCGGGCCAGTATGATGATCAACGTGGTTGGAATCGTTGTACAGGGTATCGTTGGTATTGGAATGGCCTATATGGGCTTTGGGGTTTGGAGCCTGGTTTCTTCGCAGATTGCCTATCAGCTTACGATTGGCATGATCTACGGCGTGTATAACCACTGGATACCCGGACTGTGCTTCTCGATTCAATCGATCAAGGACATTTGGAAAATCGGTTTGCCCTTGTGCGGAGCTGAATTGCTCACAATCGTTTCAAGCAATGTCTATCCCATGATTATTGGGCTTCGGTACACAAATGCGGAGCTTGGACTGTATCAGAAAGGAAACTCGGTTCCAACGACGATTGTCAACGGCATTGTGACAGCGTGTTCCACTGTTTTTTTCTCCATGATGTCCAGAGCGCAGGAGGACTACGAAAGCCTGAAGAGGCTGATGCGCGATGGCGTGTCCATCGTGTCGTATCTGATTGTTCCAATCGCTTTGGGGCTGTTTTGCATTGCTCCCGAATTTGTGACCATTGTTCTGGGAAAGAACTGGCTTGAGGCAATTCCTCTGATGCAGATTGCCTGCCTGACGCTATCCCTGTATCCGCTCAGAATCCGAACGCAGGCAATCAAGGCGATAGGAAAAGCAAAGCAATCCCTATGGATCAATGCGGTATACGCAGTTGCATCGAATGGATTGCTGCTGATTTTTGTTTTTGTCAGTCTGAAGGCTGCCATTTTTTCGATGCTGCTGGCTGAAGCTGTTTTTATGGTAACGATCGGAGCGTGTATACAAAAGGATTTCAGATATTCGATGACGGAACAGTTCAGGGATGTCGCTGCTTCGTATGCGCTCAGCGGGCTGATGGCGGCTGTTGTCATGGGCATCGGAAGCATGTTTACTGAGGTATCCCTGATATCGCTGTTTGCAAAGATTCTTTCGGGCGTGGCTTTCTATGTGCTGATATCTTTACTGGGCAAGCCAAGGCCGGTGAAGTTGATTTTGTCTTATTTGAAAGCCGGACGAGAATAACGGAGGAGGGGCTTCGGTTATGGATATTCGCAGGATCGTGAAGAATTCGGCTGCAGGCAAACTGATCTGGCCGTTTCTTCATGATGGGAAAGCAAAATACTATCAGAGAAAAACGGACAGAGCGTATAGGAAAGCGTGCAAAGAGATTGAAAAGGCCGATTTGCAAACGCCGCATATTTTCTTTTGTGGTGTTTGCGAGACATCCAATATGGGTGATATGGCCCAAACCTACTGCACGTATGAATGGCTGAAAAAGAACTATCCCGATCATCAGATCCTTGAGTGCAAAACGACATTTCTCTATGACTACCCGGACAGGAATATGATTCGTCTCATGAAGAAAAGAATCAGAACGGACGACATCATTTTCTTCCAGAGCGGGTACAACACGCATGATCTTGGCGGACGCGAGGATCTCATGCATCAGTTGATCATGCAGGAGTTTCCCGAAACGGAAATGATTATGCTGCCGCAAACGGTTTTTTTCAGATCGGAAGAGAGAAAAAGGCAGGCGTCACAGATATACAACCAACACCGCAGGCTTCTGTTTTTTGCGCGAGACCCGGTATCGGAGGGGCTTGCAAAGACCATGTTTCCGGATATTCAGGTTCAGCTGTATCCTGACATTGTAACCAGCCTGATTGGGCGTTTCCCGAACAGAGAATCGGAGCGGAAGGGCATCTGGCTGTGCAGAAGAAAGGATGTGGAGCAATTCTATTCGGAAGACGAATATGTACGATTTGCAACGCTTCTGTCTCGTTGGGATAAGGTTACGGTGGGGGACACCATCATTCAACCGAGGGCGGAGGAAATCCGCAGGAATCTCTTTCAATTCGTGAACGACATGGTAAACCGCTTTGGAGGGTACAGGCTGATTGTTACGGACAAGTATCACGGATTGATCTTTTCGCTGATCTCCAATACGCCGGTTGTCGTGCTGCGAACCAGGGATCACAAGGTCATAAGCGGATATGAGTGGTTCAGCAGGATTTATCCGGACAGAGTGTTCTTTGCCGAGAATGAAGAGGAATTGAAGGCGCGTGTTGCTGAGGTTATGCAAAAGCCGCATTATGAGCAACTGGATGATTACTTTGCCAGGGAGTATTACGATAAGCTGAAAACGTGCATTGAGGAGTGGGAGAATGCCAATTGAGATTTGTCCGCATGAACAGTGTACAGGTTGCGAAGCATGCGCTTCTGTCTGTCCAAAGCAGGCCATTCAGATGATGGACGATGGTCATGGCTTCCTTTATCCAAGGATTCATCAGAGCATGTGCGTTGATTGTGGATTATGCATCAGCCATTGCCACATATGCAATCCGCCTGAACGGAATCGACCGTCTGCAACCATATATGGCGCACAGGCAAAGAATGATTCCATCAGGGTTACGGCGTCGTCCGGAGGCGTAGTTCCCGCTCTTGCTGCTTCCTTTTTGAAGAATAACGACGGCGTGGTCGGCGCTGTGTTTGATTCTGAATTCAACGTACATGAGGATATCTGCTTTTCGGAGAGCGAATATGCAGAAAAGGGATTCGGGCGATCGAAATATGTTCAAAGTCGAACAGGCGATTGCTTCATCCGTGTCAAGGATGCACTCAGGCAGGGGAAAAGAGTTCTTTTTGTTGGCACTCCTTGTCTGGTTTCGGCAATCAATGCGTTCACAGGCTCGCCGGAGGGATTGTACACTGTGGATTTTGTTTGCCATGGCACACCGAGTCCAAAGGTGTTTCAGGAGTATTTGAAAGACCGGAGCAGGAAATCTGGCGCTGATCTTGCAGCGGTTGATTTCCGTATCAAAAGGCCAAGCTGGTCTGTATCGAGCATACGGCTAAAGTTCGGGAATGGCAAGCAATACGTAGGCAACATGCTGAAGGATCCTTATTGCATTGCGTTTACTCAGAATATCATTCTGCGTGAATGCTGTTATCAATGCAAATATGCGAGTCCAAACCGATCGGGAGACATTACGGTATGTGATTACTGGGGCTACAAGGATAAGAACGACGGGCTGGTAACGGACGAGAAGGGCACCTCAGTTGTTATCATCAATAACGAAAAAGGGAAACAACTGTTTGATTGTGTAAAGGATGAGCTGCGCTTTGCGGCCCGCACTTTTGACGAGGTGTCATCAAGCAATGAGCAATTGGTTCACCCCAATACAGTGCCAACCTGCAGAGAACAGTTCTGGCGTGATTTTGACAGCGATACCGGTTTTGATGAATTACAAAGAAAGTACTTTCCCCCGCTGACAGACCGAATGTCAAAAAAGGACTATGTGCTGCTGGCTTATGGCAACACGCGGTTCATGCGTGGCGTCGTACGCTTCTATTTGGAAATGAAGAAACGAATCAAGAAATGAAAAAGAGAGGAAAACCAACATGTCCGCATTCAATAACGCAACCCTTATGATCACCGGTGGTACTGGTTCTTTTGGTTCTACCGTTCTGAAGCACTTCTTGGATTCTGACCTGAAGGAAATCCGCATTTTCTCCCGTGACGAAAAGAAGCAGGACGATATGCGCCACGAGCTTCAGGCCAAGCATCCTGACACTGCCAAGAAGGTCAAGTTCTACATCGGCGACGTTCGCAATCCTCAGTCTATCCGTGACGCAATGCCCGGTGTTGACTACATTTTCCATGCTGCCGCTCTGAAGCAGGTTCCTTCCTGCGAGTTCTTCCCGATGCAGGCCGTTCAGACCAATATTATTGGCACGGATAACGTGCTCCACGCTGCCATCGATGCAGGCGTTAAACGTGTGGTCTGCCTGTCCACCGACAAGGCTGCCTATCCCATCAATGCCATGGGCATCTCCAAGGCCATGATGGAGCACGTTATCTATGCCAATGCCCGTGTGGCTGCGGAGCGCGGCGGTACCACCATCTGCTGCACCCGCTACGGCAACGTCATGTGCAGCCGCGGCAGCGTCATTCCGCTGTTCATCGACCAGATTAAGTCAGGCAACCCTATCACCATTACAGATCCCAACATGACTCGTTTTCTGATGAATTTGGACGAGGCTGTGGAACTGGTTATGTTTGCTTTCCAGCACGCCAATCCGGGAGATTTGTTTATTCAGAAGGCGGATGCTTCCACCATCGGAGATTTGGCTAAGGCTGTGCAGCAATTGTTTGGTGACACTGGCACTCATATTATCGGTACCCGCCACGGCGAGAAGTTGTTTGAGACTTTGATGACCCGTGAGGAACGTTTGCGTAGTGAAGACATGGGCAAGTATTTCCGTGTTGCTGCGGACGACCGTGACCTAAATTACGATAAGTTTGTAGTCAAAGGCGAAGTACATACGATGGCCGATGAATCGTACACAAGTCATAATACCAATCGTCTGGATGTAGAGAATACGGTGAAGAAGATTATGACCACCGACTACGTGCGAAACGCGCTGGCGGCGTGGGAGGCAGAGCGCAAGTGAACATCTTGGTAACTGGTGCCAAGGGTATGGTGGGAACCTCCCTGTGTAATAACCTGAAAAATATCCGGGATGGTAAGAACAAAACCTGTCCCAATCTGCATGTCGAAGAAATCTACGAGTATGACCTGAACTCTACTCCAGAAGAACTGGATGCATATTGCCAGAAAGCGGATTTTGTGTTCAACCTGGCAGGTGTGAATCGCCCGGAGAACCCGGAGGATTTCATGAAGGGCAACTTCGGCTTTGCATCCGATCTGCTGAACTGTCTGCAAAAGCATAATAACAAGGCGACTATCATGCTGTCGTCCTCCATTCAGGCAACATTGGCAGGACGATTTGGTAACAGCGAATATGGGCGCAGCAAAAAGGCAGGCGAGGAACTGTTCTTCGATTATGCCAAGGAGACTGGCACAAAGGTTGCAGTTTATCGTTTCCCGAACCTGATGGGCCACAGCCGTCCGAAGTATAACAGCGCCGTCAGTACGTTCTGCTGGGCAGTTGCCAATGATGAGCCGTTTACTGTCAATGACCGCAGCACGGAACTGGAGTTGCTGTACATTGACGATCTTGTAGAAGGTATGTTCAATCTGCTGGAATGCAAAGAGCAGCACTGTGAGTTTGATGGCGTGGAGACTGTTCTAAAAAAGGACGGTCGTTACTGCTGCGTTCCCGTGACCCATAAGGTCACTTTGGGTGAAATCGTAGATTTGCTGCAGGAGTTCAAGGCGCAGCCCGCGACGCTGCTCATGCCCAAAATGCCGAATGGTTCCTTTGCCAAGAAGCTCTATTCGCTGTACCTGACCTACCTACCGACGGACAAATTCAAGTATGCCCTCAAGATGAATGTGGATAACCGTGGCTCTTTCACGGAACTGGTTCATACTGCTGATTGTGGGCAGGTTAGTATCAACATCAGCCGTCCGGGTATCACCAAGGGCCAACACTGGCATAATTCCAAGTGGGAACTGTTCATTGTAGTGGCCGGACATGGTCTGATTCAGGAGCGCAACATCAACACTGGCGAGACGGTAGAGTTTGAAGTTTCCGGTGATAAGATTGAAGCTGTCCACATGATCCCCGGCTGGACGCATAACATTATCAACCTGTCCGAGACGGAGAATCTTGTCACGGTCATGACCTGCAACGAGATCTTTGACCCAAAGCACCCGGATACCTTCTTTGAGCCGGTGTGAGAGGAGAAAAACAATGGCTGATTATAGTAACGTATCCTTTAAGAATAACGGCAAGCTGAAACTGCTGATCATCGTTGGCACTCGCCCGGAGATCATTCGTTTGGCTGCTGTCATCAATAAGACCCGCAAATATTTTGACGTGATTCTGGCCCACACCGGCCAGAACTACGACTATAACCTGAACGGTGTGTTCTTCCACGACCTGCAGCTGGCCGACCCCGAAGTGTACATGAACGCCGTGGGTGCCGATCTGGGCGAGACCATGGGCAATATTATCGCTGAGAGCTACAAACTGATGGTCGCTATCCAGCCGGACTCCGTTCTGGTGCTGGGCGATACCAACAGCTGTCTGAGCGTCATTGGTGCAAAGCGTCTGCATATCCCCATCTTCCACATGGAAGCTGGCAACCGCTGCAAGGACGAGTGCCTGCCGGAGGAAAGCAATCGCCGCATTGTGGACATTATCTCCGATGTGAATATGGCCTACTCTGAGTACGCTCGCCGCTATCTGGCTGACACCGGTCTGCCGAAGGAGCGCACTTATGTGACCGGGTCTCCCATGGCCGAGGTGCTGCATCAGAACCTAACAAAGATTGAAGCATCCGATATCCACGCTCGTCTGGGACTGGAAAAGGGCAAATATATTTTGCTGTCGGCGCATCGCGAGGAGAACATCGACACGGAGAAGAATTTTACCTCTCTGTTCACGGCCATCAACAAGATGGCTGAGAAGTACGATATGCCCATTCTGTACTCCTGCCATCCCCGAAGCCGGAAGCGTCTGGAGCAGAGCGGCTTTCAGCTGGATAAGCGCGTCATTCAGCATGAGCCTCTGGGATTCCATGATTACAACAGCCTTCAGATGAATGCCTTCTGCGTGGTGTCCGACTCCGGCACACTGCCGGAGGAGAGCAGCTTCTTCACCAGCGTTGGCCATCCGTTCCCGGCCGTGTGCATCCGCACTAGCACCGAGCGCCCCGAGGCTCTGGACAAAGGCAACTTCATCCTGGCTGGTATCGATGGCGACCATCTGCTTCAGGCAGTGGACGTGGCTGTGGAGATGAACAAGAACCGTGATCTGGGCATTCCTGTGCCGGATTATGTGGATGAGAACGTGTCCGATAAGGTCGTCAAGATCATCCAGAGCTACACCGGTGTGGTCAATAAGATGGTGTGGCGCAAATACTAACGTATCCATACAGCGATCATGCTCACACATGGCTGTGCTGCTTAAAATATGCTACCTCTCCGTGGTGAGCAAAAGACAACGTGCGCTTGATATTCCGTTTATAACAAAAGGGAGACTATACTTTGAAAAACAGAAAAAAACCGATTGGCATTATCATTACCATTTCAATAATTCTACTTTTAACAATAATGACTTTATTGGGATGGGCGTATTACAATTCAAAGCTTGATTTAATTCAATATGATGATGGCAGTAAAGAAATAGACACCAGCACAAGTTATGCCATAGATAATGATGAGTTGGACATTGCCGACCTTCCAGATGCACCGGAAGACGTGGATACTTCCGGTGGAATAGAAATTTTGGAAGGTGACATTTATCACGATGACAATGTTATAAACATTCTATTGCTCGGCACGGATGAACGAACGGATGAATTTAATGAAAACGCACGTGCGGATTCAATCATGGTGATGAGTCTGAATACGAAGGAGCATACGATTAAGCTCATCAGTATTGAACGGGGAATCGGCGTACCGGTGCCGGGACGTAATGATGATTGGATCACACACACCTTCCGATATGGCGGTGCTGCACTTACAATGCAGACGGTGCGTGATTGCTTCAAATTGGACGTAGAACGATATGTTCGTGTGAATTTCAATGTAGTAAGTAAAGCTATCGACAAAATCGGCGGCGTAGATATTGAGTTGACACAAGCAGAAGCTGAGCATCTAAACAGTGCCAAGAAAAATTATTATGAAAGCGGCTCTGACATCCAAACGGTACATGCAGGTACCAATCATTTGAACGGTGATACGGCAATGGCGTATGCTCGTATTCGTAAAATCGATAGCGACTGGAAACGCATTGAACGTCAGCGCACGGTGATTCAGGCGGCAATTAATCAGGTGAAAAATCCAGATATTTTCACTCTAAATGCATTAGCTGATGCAATTTTGCCCATGGTTCAAACGAATTTGACAAAAGCTGAAATTACACGTTTGATGCTTGAGGTACCTGCATTTCTGAGTGAAGGCTCTAAGATGGAACAAATGACGATTCCTACCTACGAAACATGCTGGAACAGCGTAGGGGTGGACGGACGCAAAATGATTGGGGTCGATTTTGAAGCCAATGCGCAAATTTTGCGTGAGTTTTTCTATGGCACTCATGATGGGATTTCAGAATAGTCAATAATTTTATCCAGGTGATTTAAATGAGGAGATTTATACGGAGTGGGGATCTATTTGAAGATTTAAGACGCTCACTCGACTGTGAATTTATCTCGGATACCATTAGAGCTCCCTTTAGATATGAGGCATGTCGTATGCTCACTTCGGCTGTGTTCACTGGCTATCCATTGGAACAATGGATAGATATGGTGAAATACTTTTCCTTTGGTAATGCAGCATTGATAAAAAGTGAGGAAGATGCCAAAAAGTTTTTTGGGAAGTATTTGGATGAGCTGTAATGGGGCGGAATAGGTGAATAGCTATAAAGCTTGAAATGTAAAATGAAAAATAAAGCGAGAAAAATTGGGTTATTCATCCTCTGGCTGGTATTTGAAATGCCAAGGGGGAGAGAAAAAGCTACAGTGCGATGAGATTGTAGTGGTAGAAAGTGTGCATACTTTTCTAAAGATTTATTGCCAAACACTTAACATTACTCAGATGTGCGCTTTACCCAAAGTTCGTGAAGCTGCGCCATCACCTCCTCACCGGAAAGATCGGGATTGTTGAATATACGAATAACCTCCATCATGCTTTCCGGAATTTCCGGCAGGTTCTGGAAGTCAAGTTCATCTGTTTCCGAGCGGAGTTCAACGGATGGAATTTCAAAGATTTCCGCAAGCACGTCATACGTAGAGCGTTTCTTAGGATAGGATTCACCTTTTTCGTATGAGATGATCGTGCGCAGTGACAGGCCGGACAGCTTTGCCAGTTCGGCCTGAGTCCAACCCTTTTCTTTTCGCAGACGCCGTACCTTTTCCCCAAAGGTCATTCCAATCTACCTCTCTCTTAAAAAATGCGGATATTTTGCATGTTTTTGATATAAAAGTATTGACACGAGAAAAAAACGGATGTAGAATACAGACGTGCAGATATTCTGCATGTCTGTATTCTATTACGGAGCAGCGGAAATGTCAACAGCGGGCGCATTGAAAAAACGGGACCGCAGGAGGACAATTGACAAATCCACAATGTGCCGGGATAGAATATTGTTCTGTCAGAACCGACTGTGAAGCGGGAGCAGTCGTGGACATAATTCCCCAGCACCTTGCTGCGAAAACAAGCAACGAGGGCGTGAACCTTGAAAACAGAATACCAGCACGGCAGGTACGTTTCTATTGACACGGGCGACGTCGGGAAAAGCGCCAGGACGTGCAGACAGCGGTACACAGGATGAGAGGTGTGGGCCGAGTTCTGCGCAGAGCGATACATTTTGCCCGTAAAGGGGCCATGGAAGGCCCTATTGCCATTGACTGTCGATGAGAAGAAAATGACACACCAGCAGCCCGGCGCAACAGACCGGGTGGGAGACTTTGGGTTGTAATCAGTAAGACCTTTAGAACCTCAGTGAGCGGCTGAAATACCATCAGCCCGCCTGCCGTGTTCCCGGCCCATCGGGGGGCGAGCTGCGAATACGATGGAGATATCTGTCTGAAGAACGGACACGTATGAAAATGTAAGTACGACAGGCATCCAATTGGATGCCTGCCTGAGCGGAGTTTTCAAAACAAGGCATCCATGTGGATGCCTGCAAGAAACAAAGGAGCGGATCAGACGATTCAAACGAATTGTGAATCTGTACGAAAAAGCTGCTGCGCCGCAATTGAAGAGACAGGTAAAACGCAGGAAGAATTTTCTGTCCGGAGCGTTTTGCATGATCTGCAATATGGCGGTATTCCCCACATGATTTCATGTTCGGAGAAGCATCTCTGCAGCGAGCATGGGCTTTGTGTTGCCATCCGGCAACCCTTCGCCGCCGTGGACGCGGCACATACGGGGCCAGCCCCGAACCCCATGCAGGTGTGGACATGAGAAAACGGACACAGGGAATCAATGTGCGTGTGACAACGGCGGAAAAGTGCAAAATCGAAAGGTCGGCAGCAGGCTGTGGGCTTACAGTATCGGAATATCTGCGCAGACGTGCGCTTGGATATACACCGAAGTTTCATCCGCCGCCGGAACTTTTCAGCGCCCTCACATACATGGATAATCTGACAGACATGCTGGAACGGCTCGACCCGTATCTCGGGGGACAGTACAGGCTGTGTGCCGAAGAGATCCGCGACAGTCTGCTTTGTGGAAGTCAAAACAGTGAGTGAACTGGCGCCAGTTCACTGGTTTTGCCCTGTGTATGTCTGGAATATTGATGTACGAACTTCGCATACAAATCACCTCCGAACCCCGGCGGCGGAGAAAAAATCAATGCCGGAAATCCCGGGGACAAGTGTACCCTTTTGCGGGCGGAAGAAGCGGGTCAGACGCCCCGGAAACCAAAAACACCGTTCTCTCTTCCCCCCACACCCCCTAACTCTATTTACCGGCTGGAAGAATAAATATACCGGCTGGAAAGTATATAGCCAGCCTTTTCCAACTACGGATATCTTCCCAGCCGGTAATGTCCCAATGGAGTAGAATTCCCGCGTGTGTTTTTGTCTGTGAACTGGCGTCAATGCTTTGAGCGTGCCAGGAAGAAAGAAACGGCTGATGACAGCTCCTTCCAGCGGGTAAGCGTCAGACGGAAACGCTGTGTGCGGGAGATGCGCATGTCTTCCAGCCAGCAAGCTTTTTTCAGCCGGTTCAAAATGCGTCTGAAAAGCAGATGGGCTGAAGATTTCAGCGGTGTAAAGTATATGTAAAAAACAAAAATGAAAACCATTTGATTTACCAAAGGAGAAATGTGGATCGCAACAACGAAAATATGGGCTGTAAAGGACAGCCTCAAGCGTGTGGTGGACTATGCGTCGCACCCGGAGAAAACAGAATACAGCGGACTTGCAAATGCACTGCACTATGCGGAAAATGATGTCAAGACAGAGCTTTGTGAGACGGTACATCTTGTCAGCGGTCTCCATTGCAGGCCGGAGCAAGCGTGGGATGACATGCGCTCGATACAGGAGCATTTTGGAAAAACAGGCGGAACCGTCGCACTGCATGCGTATCAAAGCTTCAAGCCGGGCGAGGTCACGCCGGAGCAATGTCATGCCATAGGAGTCGAGCTGGCGCGGAAGATGTGGGGCGGACGTTTCCAGGTACTGGTAGCGACACACTTAAACACAAATTGCCTGCACAACCATTTCGTGATCAATTCAGTGTCGTATATCGACGGGAAAAAGTATGAGCAAAAGCGCAGCCAATACTACGATCTGCGAACAGCTTCGGATGACATATGCCGTGCGTACGAGTTGTTCGTGATCGAACAGCCGCTGGGAAAAACGCCCCGTCAGTTGTATGAAGCGGAGCAGCGTGGTGAACCGACCCGGTACAATCAGATGCGGGCAACCATCCATGCAGCAAAGGCTAAAACCAGCACAGAACGGGATTTTGCACGGGCTTTGGACGGGCTGGGATATGTCTGGAGCAGGGCTCCGAATCGGAAATATGCTACGTTGTGCGCACGGGACGGCGGGCGCGCAGTCCGGGTCTACCGTTTGGGCGCGGAATACGACTGGCCTGCAATAGAGGCGGCGCTGCGCGAAAATTTTGCCCGATGGGGGCCGCGGTATTATGACTGGCAGTGCAACCCGCATCATACCGCTAAAGAGCCACAGCGGGCCGTTGTGCGGCACACAGGACGGTATAAATGCCGCGGATTGAGTAATGCCCGGAAGCCGACGGGCCTGTGGCAGATGTATATGTATTACTGCTACCGGCTTGGGATATATCCTCGGCAGAAACCGACCGTGAACTGGCCGGAGATACGGGCGCAATGGCGTGACACAGACCGGCTGTGCCGTGAGTTGGACTTTGTCACGCGGCATCGTTTTAAGAGCGTTGATGCGGTATCGGACTATCGTGCGGCAATCGCCGGACGCGCTAAGGCCATGCGTGCGGAACGGACAGAATGTACGCGGCAGCTACGGCGAAAAAGCTGTCATCCGTCTCAGGCCGATACACTGGAAATGAGACGAAGTGAATTGACGGCCGGGCTGAAAGAAATGCGATGCGAGGATGCACTGGCGGCGTCGGTAATAGAGCGTATCGAAAGAACACGGAAGAGCCGCTCGTTAATGCATGAACAGGGCACACCTGTACCGCAGCGCGGAAAATCGTGTGTGCGCAGTCAGATGGAACGATAAAATACTTTATGTGGAATCGGCTGTGCCTTAAATATGATGAAGTATACGAATGATAAAGTCCTACGATTGGAATGAATGATGAGAAAATAAAAGGAAGGGTGAAAGCGAATAGAAGAAATTTTTCAAAATAGTAAAATTGACAAAACGGAAAAGCAAGGCGTGCTGCTTGATGAGAGCGGCACGCTTTTTTTTGTTGTAGGAAATACCCGGATAGAAATTGCCGAACACTTTTGCGGCCATGGAAAGGCTTTGCCGGAACTGCTTTCGGATGCGGTTCGTTATACGGCTGGAAATGTGACGCACTAAGGCGATTGCAGTGGATAACAACCAACGGTTGTGGTATACTGTAGTCGTAATCAAAACACAAGCGCGGGTTGTTTCACAGCAAAAGGAGGATATATATTGTGAATCAGCCAAACTACAATACGGCACTTTATATGCGGCTCAGCCGCGATGACGAAGGCTATGGCGACAGCATCAGCATTGAAACGCAGCGTACGATCCTGCGTAAATTTGCACAGGATAATCAGCTTCGGATCTATGACGAGTACATCGATGACGGTTGGAGTGGAACAAACTTCGAACGGCCAAATTTCAAACGCATGATGGCGGACATTGAAAGCGGGAAAGTCAATTGTGTAGTGACAAAAGACCTCAGCCGTTTTGGGCGTGAACATATCATGATGGATTACTATCTGGAGTTCGTATTCCCGGAGAAGCGCGTGCGGTACATTGCAGTAGCCGAAAACGAGGATACGGAAAAAGGGCTGAGCGACTTTGTTCCGTTCAAAAATTTGTTCAATGAATGGTTCGCCAAGGATACCAGCCGCAAGGTGAAAAACTCACTCGCGGCGAAATTTGAGGCAGGAGAACGGGTTAGCGCATATGCCCCGCTCGGATACAAAAAGCACCCGGATGTAAAGAATAAGCTGGTGATCGATGAGGAAACAAGCTGGATCATCCGCCGAATCTACACGCTGGCCTTTTACGGTGCGGGCGCGGCTAAAATCACAAGGACACTGACGCAGGAGAAGGTTCCCACACCCGGTTGGCTGAATTATCAGCGCGACGGGACATTTGCCAATATCTACAGGGACGCTCCGGAGGAAAAGCGGTATGCCTGGACAATTGCACAGGTCAAGAGCATCCTCAAGGATGAGACGTATATCGGCAACACCATCCACTACCGTGAGACGAATATCTCATACAAAAACAAAAAGCGGATACGCAAGCCGCAGAGTGAATGGATGCGTGTCGAGGGAACCCAGGAAGCAATCATTTCCAAAGAGGACTTTGAGCGTGTACAGCAGCAAATCGCCTCCCGGCGAAGGAAACAAAAGAACGCAACCACACAAATATTTGCCGGACTGGTACGTTGTGCGGACTGTGGATGGTCAATGAAGTTTGCGACGAACAAGCAAAATAAAATACCGTATAGTTACTTCAGTTGTACCTGCTATTCACAGTACGGTACGGGCAGATGCTCTAAGCACTATATTCGCTATGATACGTTGTATGCTTATGTACTGGCACGGTTACAGCATTGGACGGAACAGGTACAATTGAATCCGGGCCAACTGATATGCGAACTGCAGAAAAGTCTCGGGGGTGAACGGGTAGTAGAGACGAGACGGATGCAAAATGAGTTGGCTCGGGTCCAAAAACGCTGTGAGGAAGTCAACAGGCTGTTTGCACGGTTGTATGAGGACTGGGCATCCGGCCGCCTTACGGAGTACAACTTTACCATGCTTTCATCAAAATACCAGGCAGAACAGCAGGAGTTGAGACAAAAGATACTTGACGCCAAGACCAAATTGGATGCGCAACGAGAGCTGGACAACAGTGCTGAAAAGTGGGTCGACCTAATTCGAAAATATGCCGGACCGACAGAACTCACTGCTGAATTGCTCAATGCCCTTATTGAAAAAATACTTATTCATGAGGCAGTTAAGCTTCCCGACGGTTCGCGTCAACAGAAAGTCGAGATTTTTTACCGATTCATTGGCAACCTTGATGCTAATTCGATTCAGACTTCCACTGTTTCACAGACGGTGTCCCTAACTACGTGATACCGGGCAGACCATGCCGGATCTGCCCAAGCTGGTGGCTCTGGCGGACCTGTTCGGTACTTCACTGGACGCGTTGGTGCGGCCGGAGGCCGTGGTGGAAACGAAGCCCGGCGGTACGGTGCAGGTGGTGACGGCAGGACAGACGGTGTGTGTGCCGGCGGGCGCGACGGTAAACGTTGTTCCCGGTTATGAATACAAAAGCAAACACACACTGCTCGGCCTTCCACTGGTGCACATCAACTGCGGCTATGGCCTACGGCGTGCAAAAGGCGTCATCGCCATCGGCAATATTGCCACGGGCATCGTCGCGCTGGGGGGATTTGGCGTGGGCGTTGTAAGCTTCTGCGGCATCGGTGTGGGCCTGCTGAGCCTGGGCGGCCTTGCGCTGGGCGGGTTCGCTGTGGGCGGCGTGGCCGTGGGGCTGGTGGCGGCAGGCGGCTGTGCCATTGGTATGTACGCCATGGGCGGCGCGGCCGTTGCTTCCCGGGTGGCCGTGGGCGGCGCAGCTGCGGCGCCTGTCTCTGTGGGGGCGAATGCAGATGTGGGCCTGGTTATCACCGAAGCGACGAAGATGCAGGATGTGGCGGCGTATCTGACGGCGAATTGTCCGGGACTCTGTCCCGCGCTGCGGTGGCT